>Ga0310811_10000139_pt1 | contig 107870 bp, 100 predicted proteins | sample YCmetagenome_FD_207642 | JGI IMG/M metagenome (GOLD analysis project Ga0310811, IMG submission 207642) | Soil microbial communities from experimental microcosm in Duke University, North Carolina, United States - YC | ecosystem: Engineered > Artificial ecosystem > Soil microcosm > Unclassified... | reverse complement strand
CAGCATCGCGTTTGCGGCTGAACGCATCCCAGCGGACGTCATCGACGACGCCCAGCTCACGCCCTATTTCGGTCAGCCGCATGTCGGCGTTGTCTTCGCGAAGGCTCAGACGATACTCGGCGCGGCTCGTGAACATCCGGTACGGCTCGGACACGCCGCGCGTCACCAGATCGTCGACGAGAACGCCCAAGTACGCCTGATCCCGACGCGGACACCATGCGTCCTTATCCTGCACGTACAGACCCGCATTGATCCCAGCAAGCAGCCCTTGCGCGGCCGCTTCCTCGTAACCCGTTGTCCCATTGATCTGACCGGCGAAGAACAGACCAGCGATCACCTTCGTCTCGAGCGACGACTTGAGCCCGCGCGGATCGAAATAGTCGTACTCGATCGCATAGCCGGGCCGCAGGATGTGGGCGTTTTCGAGTCCGCGCATCGAGCGCACGAGATTCAGTTGCACGTCGAACGGCAGGCTCGTCGAGATCCCGTTCGGGTAAAACTCGTTCGTCGTCAGCCCTTCCGGCTCGAGGAAGATCTGATGCGACTCCTTCGACGCGAAGCGGTGAATCTTGTCCTCGATCGACGGGCAGTAGCGCGGCCCCACCCCTTCGATCACGCCCGTGTACATCGGCGAGCGGTCCAGGCCGCCGCGGATGATGTCGTGCGTCTGCGCATTCGTGTGCGTGACCCAGCACGGAATCTGGCGCGGATGCTGGTCTGCGCGGCCGAGGAACGAAAAAACCGGCACCGGATCGAGGTCGCCCGGTTGCTCTTCGAGCTGCGAAAAGTCGATCGTGCGGCCGTCAATGCGCGGCGGCGTGCCGGTCTTCAGCCGACCCTGCGGCAGCTTCAGCTCCTTCAGACGCGCGGACAGCGTCACCGCAGCCGGGTCGCCGGCGCGGCCGCCCGTGTAGTTGTTGAGCCCGACGTGAATCTTGCCGTCGAGGAACGTCCCCGCCGTCAGTACAACGGCGCGGCTACGAAAACGAATCCCGACCTGCGTGACCGCACCGACCACGCGGTCGCCTTCGACGATCAAGTCTTCCACCGCCTGCTGAAACAACCACAGGTTCGGCTGGTTTTCGAGTCGGCGCCGGATTGCCTGCTTGTACAGCAGACGGTCGGCCTGCGCGCGCGTCGCGCGCACGGCCGGTCCTTTCGACGAATTCAGGATGCGGAACTGGATGCCGCCCTCGTCGGTAGCGGCGGCCATCGCGCCGCCCAGCGCGTCAACTTCCTTCACCAGATGGCCCTTGCCAATGCCGCCAATCGACGGATTGCAGCTCATTTGGCCGAGGGTTTCGATGTTGTGCGTGAGCAGCAGCGTTTTCACGCCCATGCGGGCAGCGGCAAGCGCGGCCTCGGTCCCGGCGTGACCGCCGCCGACGACAATAACGTCAAACTCAGTGGGATAAAGCATGGCGGAGCGCTCACGCGAGGCGCAAAGGCCGCGTGAGCGTTTCTCAGAAAAATGGTATGCGCGAATTATAGCCGGGTTCGCGTTTCGAACCGTTCGCGCCCTATTCCGATTACGGTGTCCGCGAAGAAAAAATGGCGTGTTTCACGTGAAACACGCCGCTTCGATTCTCTTCGCCATCGACTGACGAATCGCGCACCGCCGTCAGGCCGTCTTTTTTGCCAGCCCGAGGTAGGTTTCGATCACGCGCGGATTCTCCGCCAAGTCGTGCGCCGCACCCTCCAGTGCCAGATCGCCCGTTTCCAGCACGTAGGCATAATCGGAAACCTGCAACGCGGCTCGCGCGTTCTGCTCGATCAGCAGCGTTGCAACGCCCGTCTCCCGCAGCGCGCTGATGATGTGGAAGATTTCCTTCACGATCAGCGGCGCGAGGCCAAGGCTCGGTTCATCGAGCATCAGCAGATCCGGCTTGCCCATCAGCGCACGGCCGACCGCCAGCATCTGCCGCTCGCCGCCCGACAGCGTGCCGGCCATCTGCGCGCGGCGCTCTTTGAGCCGTGGAAACAACTCGAACACGGGTTCCAGCTGGTCGAGAAAATTGCGCTCGCCGGCCCGTTTGCGCCGGTATGCGCCCAGCACCAGGTTGTCCTCGACCGTCATCGATGCAAACAACTCGCGCTTTTCAGGCACGAGGCACATGCCGCGCGCGACGCGTTGCTCGATCGGCAACTGACTGACGTCGTCGTCGAGATACGCGATGCGGCCGCTCGCGTGTCCCGTCGACGGCAGCGCGCCCATGATCGCGTTCAGCAGCGTCGACTTGCCGGCGCCGTTCGGTCCGATCACGGACACGATCTGCCCCGCGCCGACCTTGATCCCCACCTGACGCAGCGCCTCGATCTTGCCGTAACGCACCACCAGCCCGGACACCTCCAGCACCGTCATCATTCCACCCCGCCCAGATAAGCCTCCAGCACCGCAGGATCTTGCTGCACCTCCTCGGGCAATCCTTCTGCGATCCGCGTGCCGAACTCCATCACGACCAGACGGTCCGTCAGGTTCATCACGAAATCCATGTCGTGTTCGACGAGCAGCACGCTCATTCCCTCTTCCTTCAGCTTGCGCAGCAGCGCGGCCAGTTGCTGCTTCTCCTGATAACGCAGACCGGCGGCCGGCTCGTCCAGCAGCAACAGTGTCGGGTCGCAGCACAGTGCGCGGGCGATCTCCAGGATTCGTTGCTGGCCGAGTGCGAGACTCCCCGCATCGTCGTACAGGTGCCGCTCCAGCCCGACGCGGCGAATCTGCTTCGCGGCCTCGCTCATCAGCCGTCCTTCCTCGGCCGCGTTCAGCTTCGCAATGCTGCGCAGCACGCCCGTCCGGCCGCGCATATGAGCGCCGATCGCGACGTTTTCGAGCACCGTCATACCCGGCAGCAGCTTCACATGCTGGAACGTGCGACCGATGCCGCGCCGAACGATTTCACGTGAATTGAGCCCGTCGATGCGCTCGCCGCGGAACGTGATCTTGCCGCGCGTCGGCTGCAACACGCCGGTCACGAGATTGAACGTCGTCGATTTGCCAGCTCCGTTCGGCCCGATCAGCCCCACGATCTGGGCCGCCCTCACCTCGAAGCTCACGTCGTTCACCGCGACCAGTCCGCCGAACTCCTTGCGCGCGTTGTCGACCGTCAGCAGCAACTCGCCGGCCGCCGGTCTGCTGCGCTGCGGCAGCGGCTCTGCGTGGTCGGGCACGTGCGCCTGCGGACCGCGCGGAAAGAACCGCGCGACGAACGGCCAGACGCCGCGCCGCGCATGCTGCAGGAGCAGCACCATCAGCACGCCGAACACGATGATCTCGAAGTTGCCGCTCTCGCCGAGCAGCTGCGGCAACAGCGTCTGCAGCCAGTCTTGCAGAATCGTCAGGATCGCAGCGCCGAGCACCGCGCCCCACACGTGCGCGACACCGCCGACCACCGCCATGAACAGATACTCGATCCCGTGATCGAGCCCGAACGGCGTCGGGTTCACCGCCCGCTGAAGGTGCGCGTACAGGAAGCCGGACACCGATGCGAGCACCGCCGCGTACACGAAGATCACGACGCGCATCCACGCGGTGTTCACGCCCATCGCCTCGGCCATCTGCCCGCCGCCGCGCAGCGCGCGGATCGCGCGCCCGATGCGACTATTAAGCAGATTCTGAACAGACGTCACCGAAAGCAACACGACCACCCAGATCAGGTAATAGATATGCCGCCCGGACTCCAGGTCGATGCCGAGCAGGTTCAGCACCGGAATGCCATTGATCCCGTCGTACTTGCCGAGCCAGTCGAGGTTCCCGAACAGGTAGAACAGCGCGAGCCCCCACGCGATCGTGCCGAGCGGCAGGAAGTGGCCGGACAGACGCATCGTCACGAGCCCGAGCACGAGCGCGACCAGCGCGGTGATGACGATGCCGGCGATCAGCCCGAGCCACGGCGACACACCGAACTGCGTGCTCAGATACGCGGTCGCATACGCGCCGATGCCGACGAACGCCGCCTGCCCGAAACTCGTCATGCCGCCGATGCCGGTCAGCAACACGAGCCCGATCGCGACGATCGAATAGAGGCCGATATAGTTCAGCAGCGTGATCCAGTACTCGGGCACGTGCAGCGGTCGCGGCAACACCGGCAGCGCGAACATCACCACGAGGAACAGGCAGAAGAAGCGGTTACGCAAAATAAGCTTCATCGCGTCACTCCTCTTCCTCTTCGGCGTGCGGCGTCGACAGGCTCCGCCACAACAGCACCGGGATGATCAGCGTGAACACGATCACTTCCTTGTACGCGCTCGCCCAGAACGACGAATACGATTCCAGCAGCCCGACCAGCAGCGAACCCGCCGCCGCGAGCGGATAGCTGACGAGCCCGCCGATGATCGCACCGACGAACCCCTTCAGCCCGATCAGGAAACCGGAGTCGTAGTAGATCGTCGTGAGCGGCGCGACGAGGATGCCGCACAGCACGCCGAGCCCCGCGGCCAGCGTGAACGCGAGCCGCCCGGCCTGCGCGGTGCCGATGCCGACGAGCCGGGCGCCAAGCCGGTTCACCGACGTCGCGCGCAGCGCCTTGCCGGAGATCGTGCGATCGAAATACACGTACAGCGCGACGATCAGTATCGCCGCCGTGCCGGTCACCCACAGGCTCTGTCCGGAGATCGACAGGCCGCCGACGTCGAACGTCGCGTCGGTGAACGCGTTCGTTCGCGAGCCTTCGGCGCCGAACATCACGAGCCCGAGGCCGACCATCGCGAAGTGCACGGCGACTGCGACGATCAGCAGCAGCAGCGTCGGCGCCTCGGCGATCGGCGCGTACGCGAGCCGGTACACGAACGGCCCCATCGGCACGACGATCGCGAGCGTCAGCGCGATTTGCACGAGCATCGGCAGCGGCTGGCTCGCGACTTCGGTCGTCAGCGCGACGAGCGCGATCGGGAACAGCAGGTACTTGCCGGCGAGCGTGACGAGCGAGCGCGCAGCGTGCCGCCGACGTTCCGCGTGCCGCACGAGCGCCACGACATCGACGACGAAACACGCGGCGCCGAGTGCGATCAGCAACCAGCAGGTCGCCGGAAACTTCTGCGCCTGCAACGCGGCGAGCGTCAGCGCGCCGTATGAAACGAACTCGCCCTGCGGAATGAAGATCACGCGCGTCACGGAAAACACCAGCACCAGCGCGAGCGCGAGCAGCGCGTAGATCGCGCCCGTGGTGATGCCGTCCTGCGCGAGGATCGCGGCGATTGATAAATCCATACACCCTCGTTGTAAAACGTCGAAAAAAAGATCACGGACCGCGGCCGCCTTCGGAAGCCTGAACGCGCGCCGCGTATTGTCCGCGATCAGAATGACGCCGAGGCCCGCACCGCGTCTTGATCACGCGGCAGGCCCGCGAATCAGCCGCGTTGCGGCTTCCACTTGCTATCGACGATCTGCACGATCACGCGCGCACGGTCGTCGAAGCCGTTGTGATCGGTGGCCCTCGCGTTCATGATGCCGTGCGCGAGCAGCAACTCCTTCAGGCTTTGCAGCGCGTCGCGGAACGCTTCGGTGCCCGGCTGCGCCTTCTTCAATGCGACCGGAATCGCCTGCGCGAGCAGGTGGCCCGCGTCCCACGCGTGGCCGCCGAACGTCGACACCGAGCCGACGCCATCCGCCTTTTCATACGCGGCCCTGTACGCGTAGTGAGCACATGTCTGCCTGTGGCGCATGGTTTTCTCCATTTTTTCAGCGTCGCGGACGACAAAAAGGGCACGGCGCCTGCCCGTGCCCTCCTGTCTTCATGCGTCGTCGCCCGCGTACGGTGTGTCGCGTCAGTCGCCTGCCAGCTTCCACTGCCCCCCGACGATCTGCACCATCACGCGCGCCCGCTCGTCGAGGCCCGCGTGATCGGTCGGGCTCAGATTGAAGATCCCGTGCGAGCCGGCGATATCGCGCGAGCTTTCCAGCGCCGCGCGCAGCGCGTCGCGGAACGCCTTCGTGCCCGGCTGCCCCGCTTTCAGCGCGACCGGGATCGCATGCTGCAGCAACAGGCTCGCGTCCCACGCATGGCCGCCGAACGTCGAGACCGTGCCCGCACCGTAAGCGGCTTCATACGCGTGCTTGTAGGCGAGCGCGGCCTTCTTCACCGGATTCGCGTCCGGCAGTTGATCGGCGACGAGCAACGGACCCGCCGGCAGATACGTGCCTTCGCAGTCCTTGCCGCACACGCGCAGGAAGTCGTTGTTCGCGACGCCATGCGTCTGGTAGTACTTGCCCGCGTAGCCGCGCTCCTTCAACGCCTTCTGCGGCAGCGCGGCAGGCGTGCCCGCGCCGGCGATCAGCACCGCATCCGGATGCTGCGACAGCATCTTCAACACCTGCCCCGTCACCGACGTGTCGTTGCGTGCGAAACGTTCGTTCGCGACGATCGTGATCTTGTGCTGATCCGCTGCCTTGCTGAATTCCTTGAACCAGCTTTCGCCATAGGCATCGGAGAAGCCGATGAACGCCACGGTCTTCACGCCGTGCGCGGCCATGTGCTGCGCGATGGCGCCGGCCATCAGCAGGTCGTTCTGCGGGGTCTTGAACACCCATGCGCGCTTCGCGTCCATCGGCTCGACGATCGACGCGGCCGCCGCAAGGGAGATCATCGGCGTGCCCGTTTCGGCTGCGACGTCGATCATCGCGAGCGAATTCGGCACGACTGTCGAGCCGATCAGCGCGTCGACGTGATCCTCGCTCGTGAGCTTGCGCGCGTTCTTGACGGCCTGCGTCGAGTCGGTGGCGTCGTCGAGCACGATGTAGTCGATGCGCTGGCCGGCAATCGTCTTCGGCAACAGCGCGATCGTGTTTTTCTCGGGAATGCCGAGCGATGCGGCCGGCCCGGTGGCCGACACCGTCACGCCGATTTTCACGTCCGCGACCGCCACGCCCGCGGTTGCCGCGAACATCCCCGTTGCGACGCATGCCGTCGCTATCCAGCGCAAAGCCAACTGCATCCCCACTCCTTTTGTTAAAGCCTTTTTAGAGCCAATCGAAAAACCGCCGACCAAAAATAAAAAGCGCTGTTGGACTTTCATCCAACAGCGCTCTCTGTCCGGGCACTTTGTGCCTCAGTTGTCTCCTCGTTCTCCACCTGCAAATTCGGTGCATCAGAACTGGATGCAAGATTAACGATGGCAAGGAAATGCAACAACTAGCATTTACCCTAGTGGTGCAGTGCGGCACCGATTTGGGGCTGATCGACACCCGATTTTCGGGCATGTCGCGCACTCGTCATTCGTCGCAGTCCTGCTTGCCACGCGCGTTCAATCGCGCGCCGCTCACGCCCGCAACGGCCTCACGCGCGCGACGAGTTCGCCGACGATGCCACGGCGGAACGCGAGCACACACGCGATGAAGATCAGGCCGATCACGATCGTCGTCGATTCGCCGAGCGAGCGGAACCATTGCACGCCGGTCGCCGACGCGAGCGCGGTGCCGATGTCGCCCATCCGGTCTTCGAGCGCGACGATCAACGCCGCGCCGAGCAGCGGGCCGAACAACGTGCCCATGCCGCCGACGAGCGTCATCAGCACGACGAGGCCCGACATCGTCCAGTAGCCGTCGCCGAGCGTCTCGAAGCCGAGCACGAGCACCTTCAGCGATCCGGCGAGCCCCGCGAGCCCCGCCGACAGCACGAACGCGAGCAGCTTGAAGCGGTCGGTATCGTAGCCGAGGGACACCGCGCGCGGCTCGTTCTCCTTGATCGCGACGAGCACCTGCCCGAACGGCGAATGCACGATCCGCACGATCAGCGCGAATGCGAGCACCATCACGACCAGCACGACGTAGTACAGCACCGTGTCCGACGACAACGACAGCAGCCCGAACAGATGCCCGCGCGGCACGCCTTGCATGCCGTCCTCGCCGTGCGTGAACGGCGCTTCGAGATACACGAAGTACACCATCTGCGCGAGCGCGAGCGTGACCATCGCGAAGTAGATGCCCTGGCGACGGATCGCGAAGATGCCGACGACGAGACCGAGCAGCGTCGCGACGGCGGTGCCGGCGAGCACGCCGAGTTCGGGCGTGAAGTTCATCGTCTGGATCGCGTAGCCGGCCGCATAGCCGGCGGTCGCGAGAAACATCGCATGGCCGAACGACAACAGACCCGTGTAGCCGATCAACAGGTTGAACGCGGCCGCGAACAGGGCTAAGCACAGCACTTTCATCACGAAGAGCGGATACACGCCGACGAGCGGCGCGAGTATCAGGCCGATCAGCAATACTGCGTAGAGCGCTTTTCTTTGCATCACCGTTCCTTGCCGAAAAGACCTGCCGGACGAACCAGCAGCACGATCGCCATGATCACGAACACGACGGTGGCGGACGCCTCCGGCCAGAACACGCGCGTGAAGCCCTCGATCACGCCGAGCAGCAGACCGGTCAGGATCGAGCCCATGATCGAGCCCATCCCGCCGATCACGACGACTGCGAACACGGTGATGATCATCGACTGGCCCATCAGCGGCGACACCTGGATCACCGGCGCGGCGAGCACGCCGGCGAACGCGGCGAGCGCGACGCCGAAGCCGTAGGTCAGCGTGATCATCAGCGGCACGTTCACGCCGAACGCCTCGACGAGTTTCGGGTTCTCGGTGCCCGCGCGCAGATACGCGCCGAGGCGCGTCTTCTCGATCACGAACCACACGGCGAAGCACACCGCGAGCGACGCGACGACCACCCACGCGCGATAGTTCGGCAAATACATGAAGCCGAGATTGGTTGCGCCGGCGAGCAGGTCGGGCACGTCGTACGGCTGTCCGGACGCGCCGTAGATCGAGCGGAACACGCCTTCGATCACGAGCGTGAGCCCGAACGTGAGCAAAAGCCCGTACAGGTGATCGAGCCGGTACAGCCAGCGCAGCATCGTGCGTTCGATCAGGATCCCGAAGAGACCGACGACGAGCGGCGCGACGACCAGCATCGCCCAGTACGGCAGATGGAAGTATGCGAGGCCCATCCACGTGAGCATCGCGCCGAGCATGAACAACGCGCCGTGCGCGAAATTGATCACGTTCAGCATGCCGAAGATCACCGCCAGGCCGAGACTCAGGATCGCGTAGAACGAGCCGTTCACGAGTCCCAGCAGCAGCTGGCTCAGCATCGCCGGCAACGGTATGCCAAAGATATTCATGTGAAACCGTCACCTCCGTCGTGACCGAACCGGCTGCCCGCGCCGCCGCATGCCTTTCAGCACTGGCGGCGGCGCGAGCCCGTTTGTCCCCTGCTGTTTACGTCGTTACTTCCACAGCGCGCAGCGCGATTCCTTCTTCGTCGTGAACGCCTGGTCGCCCGGAATCGTCGCGAGCACCTTGTAGTAGTCCCACGGCTCCTTCGACTCGGCCGGCGTCTTCACCTGCATCAGGTACATGTCGTGGATCATGCTGCCGTCCGCGCGCACGTAGCCCTTCGCATAGAAGTCGTCGATCTTCTGCTTCTTCAGTTGCGCCATCACCTTGTCGGGGTCGGTCGTGCCGACCGCCTGCACCGCCTTCAGGTAATCCGTCGTCGCCGAGTAGTCGGCGGCCTGCAGGCTCGACGGCATCTTCTTCGTCTTCGCGAAGTACCGCTCGGCCCACTTGCGGGCCTCGGGGCTCTGGTTCCAGTACCAGCTGTCGGTCAGCACGAGGCCCTGCGTCGTCGCGAGGCCGAGGCTATGCACGTCGTCGATGAACATCAGCAGCGCGGCGATCTTCATCGTCTTCTGAACGCCGAACTCGTTCGCGGCCTTGATCGAGTTGATCGTGTCGCCGCCCGCGTTCGCGAGGCCGAGCACCTGCGCCTTCGAGCCCTGCGCCTGCAACAGGAACGACGAGAAGTCCGACGCCGACAGCGGGTGCCGCACCTCGCCCAGCACCTGCCCGCCGTTCTCCTTCACGACATCCGACGTCGCCTTTTCGAGCGTCTTGCCGAACGCGTAGTCGGCGGTCAGGAAGTACCAGGTCTTGCCGCCCTGCTTCGTCACGGCGGAACCGGTCCCTTTCGCGAGCGCAACCGTGTCGTACGCATAGTGGATCGTGTACGGCGTGCACTGTTCGTTCGTCATCGTGTCGGCGCCCGCGCCGACGTTGATGTAGATCTTGTGCTTCTCGCCGGCCACCTGGTTCGTCGACAGCGCAGTCGCGGAATTCGTGCCGCCGAGCACGAAGTCGACGCCGTCGCGATCGAACCATTCGCGCGCACGCGACGCCGCAATGTCCGCCTTGTTCTGATGGTCCGCATACAGGAGCTGGATCGGCTTGCCGTTCACCTTGCCGCCGAAGTCCGCGATCGCCATGCGGACCGCTTCGAGGCCGCCCGGCCCGTCGATGTCCGCATAGAGGCCCGACATGTCGGTGATGAAGCCGATCTTCACGGCATCGTCGGCTGCGCTGGCCGTCGTCGCGCCGAACCCCGCGCACGCGGCAGCGACGGCGAGCGCCGTCAGCCGTGCGAATGTCGTTTTTTTCATTGCAGTCTCCTTCGTGGTCGTATCGTTATCAGAGGCGAGGCAATCGCAGCGCGCCGCCCGCGGCCTTTTGGCGGCCGCGGAGCGCGTTGCGCGAATTCATGGCTAGACGCCCAGCAGGTCGTGCAGCACCGGCATCTTTGCTTCTAGTTCGGCGGTGCCGAAATGCTCGACGATGCGCCCATGCTCCATCACGTAGAAGCGGTCGGCGAGCGGCGCGGCGAAGCGAAAATTCTGTTCGACCATCACGATCGTGTAGCCGCGCGCCTTCAGCGTGACGATCATCCGCGCGAGCGCCTGCACGATGACGGGCGCGAGGCCCTCGGAGATTTCGTCGAGCAGCAGCAGATTCGCGCCGGTGCGCAGGATGCGCGCGACCGCGAGCATCTGCTGCTCGCCGCCGGAGAGCCGCGTGCCCTGGCTGTGACGCCGCTCCGCGAGATTCGGAAACATCGAATAGATCTCGTCGAGCGACATCCCCGCACTGCCCTTCGCGCCGGCCGAAACCGGCGGCGGCAGCAGCAGGTTCTCCTCGCACGACAGGCTCGCGAAAATGCCGCGCTCTTCCGGGCAATAGCCGACGCCGTAGTGCGCGATCTTGTACGTCGGCAGGTCGATCGTCTCGTGGCCGCCGATGCGAATCGAGCCGGTGCGCCGGCCCGTCAGGCCCATGATCGCGCGCAGCGTGGTCGTGCGGCCAGCGCCATTGCGGCCGAGCAGCGTGACGACCTCACCGCGCTGCACGCTGAGATCGACGCCGTGCAGGATGTGCGATTCGCCGTACCACGCCTGCAAACCTTCGATCGCGAGCGCGCTCGCTCGTTGCGCGGCGTCCGTCTCCGTGATCTGTTCCTGTGCGCTCACCGTGCTCATCCGTGCGCTCCCGCGAGCGCGGCATCGGCGCTGCCCATATACGCTTCCATCACCTGTGGGTTCTTCGACACTTCCGCATAGGTGCCTTCGGCCAGCACCTCGCCGCGTTGAAGCACGGTAATCGTGTCGGAGATGCCGGCAATCACGTTCATGTTGTGTTCGACCATCAGAATCGTGCGGCCGCTCGACACCTTCTTGATCAACGCCGTCACGCGATCGACATCTTCGTGACCCATTCCTTGCGTCGGCTCGTCGAGCAGCATCAGTTCGGGCTCCATCGCAAGCGTCGTCGCGATTTCGAGCGCGCGCTTGCGGCCGTAGGCGAGTTCGACGGTCGGCACGTCGGCGAAATCGTTCAGGCCGACCTGCGTGAGCAGATCCATCGCGCGGTCGTCGAGTTCGCGCAGCGTGCGCTCGCTCTTCCAGAAGTGAAACGTAGTGCCAAGCGTTCGCTGCAAGCCGATCCGCACGTTCTGCAGCGCGGTGAGATGCGGAAACACCGCCGAGATCTGGAACGACCGAATGATGCCGCGCCGCGCGATCTGCGCGGGACGCTCGCGCGTGATGTCCACGCCGTTGAACAGGATGTGCCCGGCGCTCGGCTCGAGGAACTTCGTGAGCAGATTGAAGCAGGTGGTCTTGCCCGCGCCGTTCGGCCCGATCAGCGCATGGATCGAGCCGCGCGCGACGCGCAGATTCACGCCGTTGACGGCGGTAAAGCCCTTGAACTGCCGCGTGAGACCGCGCGTTTCCAGAATCGTGTCGCCGAGAATCATGTCCCTTTCCACGCGAAGTAAGCGAGTGACATCTCGACCGCTCGCACCGGTTGACACACGAGGACAGGCGACGACAGCGCATCCGTGCGTAGCACCGCTCGACGTCCGTTAGTCGTTTACCGCCCGCGGATGGCGATCACGAGATCGACCCATGCACAATGCGCGCCACCCAGTCTCGCGCCATTGTCACCCCAATGATGCAGCGCAATCATTGGGATTTGCACTTAGCGGCAAGTACTGCTATCGAACCCCAGCGGCGCGTGATGCGCGGTGCTCGCACGCGATGCAAGGTGTGCTGCCGCACATATCGCATGTGCAGCAAATATCGTGCGTCGGGGCACTGCGTCAGGACACCGATAGCGGCAGATCGGCCCGCTTCGTTCCGGCAAGCTCGCGCACGGTTTGCGCGGGCGCGCCGGCGCGGCGGTCGTCGCGCATCATCTGCGCGGCGCGCTCGGCGATCATCAGCGTCGGCGAATTCGTGTTGCCCGATGTGATGTTCGGCATCACCGACGCATCGACGACGCGCAAGCCGTCGATTCCCCGCACGCGCAGACGGCTGTCGACGACCGCGCCGTCGTCGTCCGCGCGGCCCATCCTGCACGTGCCGACCGGATGAAAGATCGTCGTGCCGACGTTGCCCGCCGCTTCCTGCAATTCTTCTTCGGTCTGGAACGCGAGTCCGGGCAGGATCTCGTGCGGCGCGTAACGCGCGAGCGCCGGCGACGCGGCGATACGGCGCGTGAGCCGCAGCGCATTCGCGGCGACGTGCCGGTCGCGGTCGGTCGACAGATAGTTCGGCGCGATCGTCGGCGGCGCGGCCGGGTCCGGCGACGCCGCATGCACGCTGCCGCGCGAGCTCGGCCGCAGATTGCAGACCGACGCGGTGAACGCGTTGAAACGGTGCAGGGGTTCGCCGAAGCGGTCGAGCGACAGCGGCTGCACGTGATACTCGAGGTCGGGCCGCGTGAGTGCCGGATCGTCGGGATCGGATTTCGCAAACGCGCCGAGCTGCGACGGCGCCATCGACATCGGCCCGCTCTGGAACAGCGCGTATTCGATGCCGATCATCAGCTTGCCCCACCAGTACGCGGCCGCCGTGTTCAGCGTGCGCACGCCGTTCACGCGATAGGCCATCCGCAGTTGCAGATGGTCCTGCAGATTCTCGCCGACGCCGTGCAGCTCGTTCACGACATCGATGCCGAGCCGCTGCAGCCGCGCTGCGTCGCCGATGCCGGAAAGTTCGAGCAGTTGCGGCGAATTCACCGCGCCGGCGCTGAGGACGACTTCGCAACGCGCGCGCGCCACATAATCGACGTCGCCGCGATACTCGACGCCCACGCAGCGCCGCCCCTCGAAGATCACGCGCTGCGTATGCGCGCCGGTGATCACCGTGAGATTCGGCCGCTTCATCGCGGCGCGCAGGAATGCCTTCGATGCGTTCCAGCGCACGCCGCGCTTCTGGTTCACGTCGAAGTAGCCGACGCCGCTGTTGTCGCCGCGATTGAAGTCATCGGTGCGCGCGATGCCTTGCTGTTGCGCGGCCTGCGCGAACGCTTCGAGGATCTTCCACTTCAGGCGCTGCTTTTCGACGCGCCATTCGCCGCCCGCGCCGTGCCACTCGCTGGCGCCGCCGTGGAAATCCTCGCTGCGGCGAAACACCGGCAACACCGCGTCCCACGCCCACGACGCGTCGCCGGTCGCGCGCGCCCACTCGTCGTAGTCCTCGCGCTGCCCGCGCATGTAGATCATCCCGTTGATCGACGACGAGCCGCCGAGCACGCGTCCGCGCGGATACGACAGCGAACGGCCGTTGAGCCCCGCCTCGGCGACGGTCTTATACAGCCAGTCGGTGCGCGCGTTGCCGATGCAGTACAGATAGCCGACCGGCACGTGGATCCAGTGATAGTCGTCCTTGCCGCCGGCTTCGAGCAGCAGCACGGACACATCGGGGTCTTCGGTGAGCCGGTTCGCGAGCACGCAGCCCGCGGTGCCCGCCCCGACGATCACATAGTCGAACTCGCCTTCGACGCGTCGCGCGGACGCATTCGGGCCATCGTGCGCTTGCGTTGCAGGCATGATGTCGTCTCCCAATCCATTCTTGCCTGGTGTGTCGCGAAGCGGCGCGCCGCTTCGCGTTTATTTTTTCACTGTCATTTCGCGACCGGCATCGTGAATTCCGCGCCCTTCGCGATGCTGTCCGGCCAGCGTTGCATGATGCTCTTGTAGCGCGTGTAGAAGCGCACGCCCTCTTCGCCGTACGCGTGATGATCGCCGAACAGCGAGCGCTTCCATCCGCCGAACGAATGCCACGCCATCGGCACCGGAATCGGCACGTTGATGCCGACCATGCCGACCTGGATCTGCCGCGAGAACGCGCGCGCGATGCCGCCGTCCGACGTGAAGCACGACACGCCGTTGGCAAACTCGTGCGCGTTGATCAGCTCGACGGCGCTCGCGAAATCGGGCACGCGCACGACCGACAGCACCGGCCCGAAGATCTCTTCCTTGTAGATCGTCATGTCGGTCTTCACGTGATCGAACAGCGTGCCGCCGATAAAGAAGCCGTCTTCGTGTCCTTCGACGCGATGCGAGCGGCCGTCGACGACGAGCTTCGCGCCGGCCGCCACGCCCGCGTCGATGTAGCCCTCGACCTTCGCACGATGCGCGGCGGTCACGAGCGGCCCCATTTCGGACGCGTGATCCATTCCGTTGCCGATGTTGAGCGCCTTCACGCGCGGTGTCAGGCGCTCGATCAGCTCGTCGGCGATATGGCCGACCGCGACCGCCACCGAGATCGCCATGCAGCGTTCGCCCGCCGATCCGTACGCGGCGCCGATCAGCGCGTCGACGGCCTGGTCCAGGTCCGCATCGGGCATCACGACCAGATGATTCTTCGCACCCCCAAGCGCCTGCACGCGCTTGCCGTGCTTCGTGCCTTCCGTGTAGATGTATTCGGCGATCGGCGTCGAGCCGACGAACGACAGCGCGCTCACGTCCGGATGCGCGAGCAGCGCATCGACGGCGATCTTGTCGCCGTGCACGACGTTGAACACGCCGTCGGGCAACCCCGCTTCCTTCAGCAGTTGCGCGATCAGCAGCGACGCGGACGGATCGCGCTCCGACGGCTTAAGCACGAAGGTGTTGCCGCACGCGATCGCGACCGGGAACATCCAGCACGGCACCATCATCGGGAAGTTGAACGGCGTGATGCCCGCGACAACGCCGAGCGGCTGCCGCAGATTCCAGTTGTCAATGCCGCCGCCGATCTGGTCGGTGAAGTCGGTCTTCAGCAGGCTCGGAACACCGCACGCGAATTCGACCACTTCGATGCCGCGCATCACTTCGCCTTTCGCGTCGGAAAACACCTTGCCGTGTTCGCGCGTGATCAGTTCGGCGAGTTCGTCGTGATGCTGATCGAGCAGGTCCTTGAAGCGGAACAGGATGCGCGCGCGCTTGATCGGCGGCGTCTCGCTCCACGCGGGGAACGCGGCGTTCGCGGCCGCCACGGCCGCGTCGACTTCGGTGACGTTCGCGAGCGGCACGCGCGCGGCGACGCGGCCGAGCGTCGGGTTGAACACGTCCCCGTAGCGGTCGCTGACGCCGTCGAGCGGCTTGCCGTTGATGAAATGCGCGAGCGTGCGCACGCCCGCTTCGCTGTGATGTGTCTCGCCCATGTGATCCCTCGTTGTGTGCGGAATGGCGTTGTCCCTCGTACGAGCTAGCGTAATCGCCAACGTCCGGCGCGATCCAATGAGTAATGCTGAACTGGGATATAAGGCGAGTTAATATCAACGGATGGACCTGACCTTGCTCCGCGCGTTCGTCACCGTCGCGCACGAAGGAAACCTCACGCGCGCCGCGGTGCAGCTGCATCTGACGCAACCGGCGGTGAGCCTGCAGATCAAGCATCTGCAGGAAGCGCTCGGCGTCACGCTGTTCACGCGCAGCTCGCACGGGCTCGTGCTGACGCGCGACGGCCAGGCGCTGCTGCCGCACGCGGAGCGCGCGCTCGCGGCGGCGTCCGACGTGCAGCGCGCGGCGGCGACGCTGCGCCACGAAGTCCGCGGGCGCCTGCGCATCGGCACGATCCTCGACCCCGAGTTTTTGCGGCTCGGCGGCTTCTTGCGGCAACTGGTGGAAACGTGGCCGCAGATCGAAACCGCGCTGCGCCACGGCATGTCGGGCTGGGTGCTCGACGAGATCCGCTCGCGCGAACTCGACGTCGGTTACTACATCGGCGATCCGGCGCTCGACGGCACGCGCGACGGCGCCGCGTTCCATGCGCTCACGCTCACGCACTTCCAGTACCGTGTGCTGGCGCCGGCCGGCTGGAAGGATCGGGTGAAGGGCGCGCGCGACTGGAAATCGCTTGCCGCACTGCCGTGGATCTGGACGCCGCCCGCGTCCGCGCACAACCGGCTGCTGTCACGCCTGTTCGACGCGGCAAACGCGAGGCCGATCAAGGTCGCGGAAGTGGATCAGGAGCCGTCGATGCTCGACCTCGTGAAGTCCGGCGTCGGCCTCACGCTCGCGCGCGACGCCACCGCGATCGCCGAAGCGCACGCGCACGCGCTGACGATCGTCGAAGGCGTGACGGTGCCGACGCAGCTCACGTTCATCACGCTCGCCGCACGCAAGGACGAACCGGTGATCGCGGCCGCTTTAAAAGCGATCGAGACGCAATGGGCGATATGAGCGGCGCTGATGAAGCGACACATCCCGGCCCCGAAGACGACGAAGCCGGCGAAGCGGATCGCGGCCGCTTATGTGGATCTACTGAACGCGCGCGGCGCGTGAGCCGAGGTGACGAAACCCGTCACGACGACGTTTGCGCACCCGACGTCAGATGCCCGAGCGGCAGCGGCCCATTGCGCTTGAACGTGGTCAGCACGATGTTCGAGCGCACGCTGTCGACGCCGGGCACGCGCATCAGCCGCTTCATCACGAACGTCGACAGCGCGTTGAGATCGGGTGCAACGATTCGCAACATGTAGTCCGCGTCGCCGACGACCGCGTGGCATTCGAGCACCTCGGGCAACGCATCGATTTCCTGCTGGAACTGATCGATCACCGAATCGCCGTGATGCTTCAGCTTCAGGCTGGTGAACGCCATCACGCTCAAGCCGAGCTTTTCGGGCCGCAGCACGACGCGATAGCCGTCGATCACACCGGACGCTTCGAGCCGCTGCAGACGCCGCCCGATCTGCGAAGGCGACAGCGGCACCTGCTCGCCGAGTTGCTGATGCGTCGCGCGGCCGAAACGTTGCAGAACGTCGAGAAGCGCGAGGTCGAAGTGATCCAGTTCGAGCATGAAGGAGTGCGCGGAGGCGGGAAAAAGCGAGACGCACGATTATTCCACAGCGCGCCACGTATCCGCCGCCCGCGCGGAACATGGCAAAAACGCCTGCAATGAAAGCAGAATGCAGGGGAGCGTCTGCCGAAACCTTCAGTTCTTAATGGCGTTGTTAAGGAACACGTAAGACTCCCAGGCATTACGTGCATTTGGGTCCAACGCTTGCGGCGACAGCGCGAGTCGACGCTGTACAATCAGCAGCGCATACGGCTTGGAGAGCGCACTCGCCTCCTTGCATAACGCGAGTTCGTCGCCTGTCGACGGCGAACGGTTGCGCCAGAAGTTGATCGCGGCTTCGAGTTCGGTGATCGATATATCGGACATGGAAAGAGGCGGTCGTCCAAACGGCGCAATGGCACGCATCGGTGTGCCGCGCCGCGAAAATCGACGCGCGCATTCGCGATGCTCCAGGTGCCAGAAACGCTAAACCCATTGTACTTGAGCGAATTCCATGCGACTCCTTCTGATCGAAGATGACCGCCCTATCGCACGCGGCATCCAGTCCAGCCTCGAACAAGCCGGCTTTACGGTCGACATGGTCCACGACGGCATCTTCGCCGAGCAGGCGCTCGCGCAGAACCGTCATGAACTCGTGATTCTCGATCTCGGCTTGCCGGGCATCGACGGCATGACGCTGCTGTCGCGATTCCGCCAGAGCAACCGGCACACGCCGGTGATCGTGCTCACCGCGCGCGACGAGTTGAACGACCGCGTGCAGGGCCTCAATTCGGGCGCCGACGACTACATGCTGAAGCCGTTCGAGCCGGCCGAACTCGAGGCGCGCATTCGCGCCGTGATGCGCCGCAGCGGGCCGCACGGCGACGTGCCGCGTCCGGAGGTGTCGCTCGGCGGCGTGCGTCTGTCGGGCGTCGACCGCCGCATCTTCAACGACGACAAGCCGCTCGAACTGTCACCGCGTGAATTCGCCGTGCTCGAAATGCTGCTGCTGCGCCACGGCCGCGTGGTCAGCAAGGCGCAACTGCAGGATCACCTGACGCACTTCGGCGGCGATCTCGGCGACACCGCGATCGAAGTCTACGTGCACCGCGTTCGCAAGAAGCTCGAGAGCTGCCGTGTCGAGATCGTCACGGTGCGCGGCTTCGGTTATCTGCTGCAGGAAATCCGCCAGGCCGCCTGAGCCCGGGGTTCGGCTCCGCCGTCATGGCCTCGGGTGAGCGTGAACCTCGCGAACCTCACTGCAGGCACGCGCGTACAATGCACCACAGCGATGCGCCGCCCACGAGCGGCGGCGCTCGTTCGCTGGCTCATTCTTCGCTGACACCCGACCATGCCCTACCCGGCCGCTAACAGTCTGCGCCGCACGCTGCTGCGTCGGCTGGCCGCCCCGCTTTCGCTGCTCGCGCTGATGAGCGGCCTGATCGCGTACTGGCTGGCGTGGCAATACACGCAGCACGTGGTCGATCGATCGCTCGCCGATCTCGCGACAGCCATCTCCAAGCAGATCCAGATCGCCGGCCCCAACGCGCCGATCACCGTGCCGCCGCTCGCGCAGGCGATGTTCTCCGACCCCGTCGAGCATCTTGTCTACCGGATCAGCAACGGCGAGTCGGAAATGGCCGGCGATCGCACGCTGCCGCTGCAAGGCACGAACGTGCGCCGGATGCACTTCGCGTACGTGTTCGAAACGCAGCACGCCGGCGTTGCCGTGCGCGTCGCGCAGGTGCGCGTGCCGCAACCGGCCGGCAATCCGATCGTCGTCGAGGTGGGTCAGCCGGTGCATCATCGCTTTCGCATCGCGGCCGAGTTTCTCGTCGCGATCATGATGCCGCTGTTGCTGCTGCTGCTCGCCGGATGGGCGATCGTATGGCGCGTCGTCAATCAGCAGCTCGGCCCGCTCACCGATCTCGCCGACTCGTTGAACCGGCAGACGCACACGTCGCTCGAACCGGTCGACGAGACCTATGTGCCGGTCGAGATTCGTCCGCTGACGGGTGCGTTGAACGCGCTCCTCGACCGTCTGAAGACGGCGCTCGACGCGCAGCGCAAGTTCATCGCCGACGCCGCGCATCAACTGCGCACGCCGCTGACCGCCGTGAAACTGCATGCGGAACAGGCAGCGATCGCGCGCGATCCGCAGCAGGTCGCGACCGCGGTGCACGAACTGCGCGCGGCGGCGGATCGCGCGGTGCGCCTGTCGAATCAGTTGCTGTCGCTCGCGCGCGCGGAGCCGGGTGAACAGGCAGCCCGCTTCACGAATATCGACATCGCCACGCTCGCGTTCGAAACCGGCGCCGAGTGGGTGCCGCGCGCGCTCGCGAGCCATGTCGATCTCGGTTTTCAGCGCCTCGACGCGCCGGAGAACGACCGGCCGCTGACGGTCCGCGGCAATCCGGTGCTGCTGCACGAGGTCATCGCGAACCTGCTCGACAACGCGCTCAAGTATCTGCCGCTCGCGCGCATCGACGGCGGGCGCATCACGGTGACGGTATCGCAGGTCTACATCGATTACGCGCCGATGGCGGAAATCGTCGTCGAAGACAACGGCGGCGGCGTGCCGGCCGTGCAGCAGGCAGACCTGTTCAAGCGCTTTTTCCGCGGCGACGGACAGAACAACAACGGTGTCGACGGCGGCGCCGGACTCGGGCTCGCGATCGTGCACGACATCATGGCGCTGCATCACGGCAGCGTGCATTACGAGGACGCGCCCGAAGGCGGCGCCCGCTTCATCGTGCGGCTGCCGCTCGCGGCTCGATCGAAGGCGCCGGTCACGCCTCCCCCGAAGGCCGCCGAGCCGGCGAAGAGAATGCCGCGCAACGCGCCGGTCGATACGTAAAACACAGCGCGTTCGCGACGTGACAAGACGCGTCGTTCGTCGCCACGCGTGCCGGACGAAACAAGGGCCGCGAATGCGGCCCTTGTCATAGCGGTATGCGTGCGATCGATCAGTGCTTTTTCTTGCGGCCTTTGCCGTCGGCTTTATTCGCTTTCGACTTTCCGCCCTTGCCGTTCTTCTTTTCTTTTTCCTTTTCGGCCGGCGCGAGCATCGTGCCGCGACACTTGCGGGCGCCGCACCGGCACTCGTATTCGCGTTTGAGCTTCGACGTCTGCTTCGCGTCGATCACGAGACCGTAGTCGTAAAACAGCTCCTCGCCTTCGTCGATGTCGCGCAGCGCGTGGATGTACACGTGCCCGTCGATCTCTTCGGCTTCGCAGTTCGGCGAGCACGAGTGATTGATCCAGCGCGCGCTGTTGCCGTTCACCTTGCCGTCGATCACGTCGCCGCTGTCGAGCGCGAAATAGAACGTGTGATTCGGTTCGTCCGGATTGTGCGGATGGCGCCGCAGCGCTTCCTTCCACGAAATGCGTTCGCCCTTGTATTCGATCAGACGCGCGCCGGCCGCAATCGGCAGAGCCGCGAACACGCCCTTGCCGTGCACGCCCGACTGGCGCACGACGATCTTGCGTACACTCATTGATGCATCCTTGTGTCGTACCTGGGGAGAACGCTTCGCGACGGCGGATCACGCGTCGTGCGAGTTTCTCCGTGTGATCCCTGCTTCGCCGTTCGACGGCTGATTGCCGGCTCTTCGCTTCCGGCAAAAACACGGCGCCCCGAAAGGCGCCGCGTTCGTGTGACGCCGGCCGCGTCACACCCGGCATCCTACACGGTCGCGGCCGCTTCGTTCAACCCGCGCTTATCAGCGCTGGCCCATCGTCGTGTCGCCGAACAACGCCTTCTGGTCGCGCGGCTGCGAGCGCCAGTACTGCGGCGGCGCGCTAACCGTTGCGCCCAGCTGAGCCGCCGCATGCCACGGCCAGCGCGGGTCGTACAGCATCGCGCGCGCCATCGCGATCATGTCGGCGTCGCCGTCTTCGAGGATCTGGTTCGCGTGCTGCGGATCGGTGATGAGGCCCACCGCGATCGTCGTCGCGCCGGTCTCGCGCTTCACCTTCTGCGCGAACGGCACCTGATATCCCGGCTCGAGCGGGATCTTCTGCAACGGCGACACGCCGCCCGACGACGTATCGATCCAGTCCACGCCGCGACGCTTCAGCTCGTTCGCGAACACGACCGTCTCCTCCGGCGTCCAGCCGCCTTCGACCCAGTCGGTCGCCGACACGCGCACGCCCACCGGACGGTCGTCGGGAAACGCGGCGCGCACGATCTCGAAGATTTCGAGCGGAAAACGCATCCGGTTTTCGAGCGAGCCGCCGTAGTCGTCGGTGCGCTGGTTCGCGAGCGGCGACAGGAACTGATGCAGCAGATAGCCATGCGCCGCATGCACTTCGACCGCGTCGATGCCGAGGCGCGCAGCCCGTCGCGTGGTCGCGGCGAACGCTTCGCGGATCCGGTTCAGTCCGGCCGAATCCAGCGCGAGCGGCAGTGCCTCGCCTTCCTTGTGCGGCAGCGCGGACGGCGCGTGCGTCTGCCAGCCGCCTTCCGCGACCGGAATCAGCTGGCCGCCTTCCCACGGCACGTGGCTCGACGCCTTGCGTCCCGCGTGCGCGATCTGCATCGCCACGCGAATCGGCGAATAACGGCGGATCGCTTCGAGCACCGGCTTCAGCGCGTTCTCGGTCGTGTCGTCCCACAAGCCGAGATCGGCCGGCGTGATGCGGCCGTCCGGCTCGACGGCGGTCGCCTCGATGCACAGCATCCCGGCGCCGGACAGCGCCAGATGGCCGAGATGGATCATGTGCCAGTCGGTTGCTTCGCCGCGTTGCGCGGAGTACTGGCACATCGGCGACACGAAGATGCGATTGGGCAGCGTCAGCCCACGCAACGTGAGCGGTGTGAAGAGCTTGCTCATCGAAGAAATCCTTTACGGAGAAAAACCGAAGCGTCCGAGAATAGCACGCGGGTTTTTTGGCTGCCGACGCACTTCGCGCGCCGCGCGCCCAGGCTCGGTGATTCTTTCAGCGCCTTTTTTCAGGGCTTTCGGGCGTCGATGCTGTCGAGCCAGTCGCCGAATGCGCGGGTCGCCGCGGCTTCGAGTGCGGGCGCGAGTCGGGCGGTGTCGGCGCGCAGCGCATTTACGTCGACAGCGGCCGACGCGAGCTCGGCCGCGTGGCCGATCAACCAGGGCTCGAATCGCTCGGCGCGAATCTCGGGATGACACTGCAGACCGAGCACGTGTTCGGCAAACGAAAACGCCTGATTCTCGCAGACGGCCGTCGACGCGAGACGCGTCGCGCCGTGCGGCAGATCGAACGTGTCGCCGTGCCAGTGCAGCATCGACGTGCGCGCGCCGTCGAGATGGCGCAACGGCGATGCAAAACCAGCGGGTGTCAGCGTGAGCGGCATCCAGCCGATTTCGCGCTGCGCGGCCGGATAGACGCGCGCACCGAGTACGCGCGCGATCAGCTGTGCGCCGAGGCAGATGCCGAGCGTCGGCAGTCCGGCCGCGATGCGTTTTTCGATCATCTCGGCAAGCGGCGTGAGCGTCGGATAATGCGCGTCGTCGCATGCGTTGATCGGACCGCCGAGCACCACCAGCAGCGACGGCGCCACCGGATCGGGCGCGTGGATCCGCGCGAACCCGACGTTCAGATAGCGCACCGGCCGGCCGCGTTCGCCGAGCACCCTCTCGAAGCTGCCCAGGTCCTCGAAATGGACGTGGCGGATGGCCAGGACTTCGCGATTCATCGGCAGATCCCCGAGTCGGCACAACGCGGCGCGCACGCTGCAAAAAAAACGCGCCGACGTGCGGCGCGCCATTCGTCGGAACCGGGGCCGGCGGCGGCAAACGCCACGCCGCGGCGGCCGCGCGGTCGGCGCATCAGCCCTGCTGAGTGAAGAGCTTCCAGTTCTTCTTTTGCTCGGTGGCGTCGCCCCGCTCGTACACCGAGCAGTCGAGTCGCACGTCGGTATCGGCCAACGCGATGTTGAGCAGTTCGCAGCGATGCGGCGTTTTCTTCGGGTTCTTGCTCGGGTCGAAATGCGCGCACGTGAGGCACATCCGGTGAGCCGGCATGCTGTCCTGCGCTTCGAGCAGATACACGGTCTTCAGCAGCGTGCGATAGAACGCCGATTGCTCGTCGCCGCGCAGCGTGCCGACTGCCTTCGACAGGAAGTCCGGCCATTGCGCCGCACGTTTGGCCGCCGTGCGGCCGCGCGTGGTCAGACGCACCGCGAGCGCGCGGCCGTCGTCGAGCGCACGACGCTTTTCGACGAGCCCCTTGCTTTCCAGCGTGCTGACCGCATCGCTGGTGGTTGCCGCGGTCAGCGCGGTTTCGCGCGCAATTTCGCCGAGGCGCATCGGCCCTTTACGCTGCATCAGCAGCACGAGGATTTCGCCCTGGGTCGGCGTCAGCCCGGCCCCTTCTGCCCAGTCCCACGCCTGGCTTCGCATCGCCGTGCTCAGCCGCAGCAGGCTATGGGTCACCCGACCGGCTGCCTGCTCTCCGTATACGCCTTCGCTCATAGTCATTCGCTGGTTATTGGCAGCTTGCGCTGCGTCGTCGGCCCCCGGTCAGGCCGACGCCCTGTATCCCATGCGATCCGGTCATCGGATCGCCCTTTCAATTGAAGCTTTTTTGCGTTGCATGCCCCGGTTTATACCGGGAACAAAAACCTCGCATCACTACCGGCTTTCTGTCGCAGTGGTCGTTCAGCCGGAACGAACACGCCACCGGACGCGACAGACCGACATTCTATGCGAGAGTGGCGAATCGCACAGCTAACTTATCCAGTCTTCTTTGTGGATAACCCGTTGATAAGCACATTAACAGTGTGTGCGTCGAATCTTGATAACCGGCATTCGGCTCGCGTCGCGCATCCCGGTTATCCGCGGTTCGCGGACGTTCTCCCATGGGGCGCACGACGGTTATCTTTTGCGCAGTCCTTTGAGTTTACGGACAAAAAGCTTGTTACCCACAGCGCGAGCGGATGCTTGTTAACTACTACCACGTATGTATACGTAAACATCAAACCTTTAGTTTCCGGTCGCACATCGTCGCCGTAACAAAAAATAAAAAAGGCGGCCAAAAGCCGCCTTCCATTACTACCGGCCGACGATTATTCGTTCGCTACGTCATCGCGACCTCATTCGCGCACGGCACGATTAGCGTCGAATATGACAATTCCGTCATGCGCGCCATCGCAGACACTGCTGTCGCACTGCCTCATGCAACGACCGCTCGTCGGCGACAACGCCGCGCAGCCAGGCCGCATCGTTGGTCTGGCCGCGCGCGAGCGTGCCTATCTCGGTCAGCGCGCGCGTCGACCCGAGCGCGTCGCCGTGCGGCGCGATCTGCTCGAGCGTTTCGAGAATGTCTTCGGAAATCGTGCGCCGCTCGTTCGTCTGCGGATTCACGCAGACTCCGGCAAGCCCGAAGCGGCACGCCTGAAACCGGTTGAACGTGTAGACGAGATAGTCGTCCTCGAGCGGCCTGACCGGTCGATCGAGCAGCAGATGGCGCGCGAGCGTCTGGATGTAGCACGCGATCGCCGCCGCGCGCTCGACCGAAAACGGCGTGTCCATCACGCGGACTTCGATCGTGCCGAAGCCCGGTTTCGGCCGGATGTCCCAGTAGAAGTCTTTCATGCTGTTGACGACCCCGGTGTGGACCATCTTCGAGAAATACTCCTTGAAGCCGTCCCACGTGAGCACGAACGGCGCGCGGCCCGACAGCGGGAACGCGAACACCGAGTTCAGGCGCGCCGAGTGAAAGCCGGTGTCGACGCCCTGCACATACGGCGACGACGCGGACAACGCAATGAAATGCGGGATGAAGCGCGACAGCGAATGCAGCAGATACAGCGCGCTGTCCGCATCCGGACAGCCGATGTGCACGTGCTGCCCGAACACCGTGAACTGCTTCGCGAGATAGCCGTACAGGTCCGACAGATACTGAAAGCGCGGCGCGTCCATGATGCGCCGGTCGCTCCACTGCTGGAACGCGTGCGTGCCGCCGCCGCACAGCCCGACGTTCAGCCGGTCGGCGGCCGACACGAGCGTGTCGCGAATCTTGCGCAGGTCGGCGACCGCCTGCTCGTGCGTCGTGCAGATGCCGGTCGACAGCTCGATCATGCTCTCGGTGATTTCCGGCGTGATGTTGCCGGGAATCTCCTCGTTCTTCACGAGCCGCATCAGGTCGCTGGCGGCTTTCGTCAGATCGTAGTCGTGCGTGTTCACGATCTGCATTTCGAGTTCGACGCCGAACGTGAACGGTCTGGAATCGACAAACGGTTCGAGTGACATGGCGTCCCCTTATCCTTCGCGCCGCTCGCCGACAAGCGCGAGCGACCGGTAAACAAGCCACGGCCCGACGAGCTGCAGCACGACAATCGAACACATCACGATCGCGCTCAGTTGCGGATCGAAGTTCGGGTAAAGGTCGTAGGTATCGTTGACGAGCACGAGCGCGAGCGCCGACATCGGCGACAGCGCGAGGCCGAGCGCGATGCCCTGCTTCCAGTGCAGGCCGCTCGGCTTCGCGAACGCGAGCACGCCGACGAGCTTTGCAACGAGCCGCGCAACGATCAGACCCGCCGCCGCGACGCCGCCCGTCAAGACGTCGCGCCATTCGAACACGGTCATCGTCAGCACGAACAGCACCACCGTGAGCAGCCACCCGGCCGTGCCGAAGTGCTGCGGCCACAGCTGCGGCCGCGCTTCGAGATTCTTCACGATGATGCCGGCCGCGAGCAGGCTCAGGATCGTTGACAGCTTCAGCAGATGCGCGATCGCGATCGCGAGCAGCACGAGGCCGAAGAGCGCGACGAACGAATGCTCGTCCTGCGGACTGAGGCGCCGGTAGAACAGCACGCACGCGCGCGCGAGCACATAGGCGAGCACGAGCGAGCCGATCAGCAGATAGAGCGGCTGCAGGATCGTCGCGAACACGTTGCCGTAGACCTCCTGGTGCAGCCAGCCGGACACGAGCTTCACGACGACAACGGCATACATGCTGTTCAGCGCGGTGAGCGTCAACAGACGCTGCGTGACCTGGCCTTCGGCCTTCAGCTCGGTCTTCAGCTGGATCACCATCGACGGCGACGTCGCCATCGCGATCGACGACACGACGAGCGCGACCATCACCGACACCTTCAGGAACAGCAGCACGGCGAGCGCGAGCACGAACGTGAGCGTCGCCTCGGCGAGGCTCGACAGGATCAGCCACGGATTGCGGCGAATCCAGCGCAAATCCAGCCGGCTGCCGAGTTCGAACAGCAACAGGCCGAGCGCGACGTCGAGCAGCGGCCGCGCGGCCTCGGCGATCTCGCCGCTGATCACGCCGAAACCCGCCGCGCCGGCGATCAGGCCGATCACCGCGTAGCCGGAAATGCGCGGCAGCCGCCACGCGCGGTAGCACAGCTCGCCGCACAAACCGGCGGCGAGCAGCGCGAGGCCCACCCAGAAAATTCCGTCCGGATGCAATGGCCAGGAGGGAAAGAACGAAAACGCCGACTTCATCGTGGTGGCTTCTCCTTTTTTGCATCGATGGTCCCGTCGCGCCGGCGCTGCAACATCGGATGGTTCGCGGCGACAGACGGGCCGCGACCGGTAAAACCGGCAAGAGCACCAGACCCCGGCACCAGAGCCGATTCGACGGACGGGTGCCGCACCGTCCGGACATCCAGACGCACACGACAACGACGGGAAACAACTGCGCAGGTGGTTCGCATGGCAGCGAACGACCGGTGCGGGCACGTCTCGCGTTTGAGACGCGAACCCCGCGGTTGATGAACGGACGCCGCGCACTCGTGGACTCAGATCCGGGGCGAGCGACAACCGTTCCTTGGAAGCGTGGACCGTCTGTCGCGGCCGTCACGCGGAAAGAGCAGCGATTGTGCCACAGGATTTTTGACGTCGTCGGGGTGTACCGAACGTGGGCGCCAAAGCGGCAAATGCGTCCGGTTTCAACGCGTCGGTGCGGAAAAAATGACCGTCTATCGACGGTTTTCGCGGACGAGGCACGACGCGTGCGTCGTACCCGACGGCGACGAACGTCGCGTGGTTTGCGACCCGGCCTTCGTCGATGGCGATAGCGCCAGCCTCGGGTTTACGGTTTACCGTATGTATACGTAGTAAGAGTTAACAAAGCGTGTCGATTTCTGTGGATAAGTCCGGTTTACCAAAACGGATCAGCCGTTTACCGGACGCACAACCGGTCGCATAGCATGTGCGGGGCAGGTTGGGTTCCGCTGGCAACTTTTCGATGCGCATCGCGACGCTTCGAGTTACCCCGTTTACGTCCACATCGATTCCACACGCGTTTCACCCGGCCATCCTCAGGTTATTCACAGGTCGGCGTGGATAACCCGGTCGCACCGTTCACACCTGACGTTGACGCAGCGCCCGTTGCAGGAAGCGGGCGGGATCGACGTGATCGGCGAGCTCGCGCTCGAGCGGCCACGGCTCGCCTTCGATCTGCGCGGCGACCAGCTCCGCGCCCAGCGCGGACCACACGAGACCGCGCGAGCCATACGCAAACGCACCGTAAAGCCCCGGCGTGCGCGGCAGGTCGAGCGGCCACGCGCCGGCGAGCCGCTCGGCGGCGCGCCGTGCCGCGTGTTCGTCGGCGAGCGCGCCGAGCATCGGCAACCGGTCGCTCGTCACGCAGCGAAACGCGACGCGGCCGGTGAGCGGCGACGCCGAACGAAGCGCGGGCAGTATCTGCGCGACGCGCTCGATGTTTTCGCGATGGCCGGCGTCGCGCAGTGCATCGTCGGCGTCGTCGACTTCGTAGGTTGCGCCGACGAGCGTCACGTCGTGCTCGCGCGGCACCGCATAGCCGTCGCCGATCACCGGCACGCGCAGATCGCCAAGCGGACTGTTGCCGACGAGCGTCAGTTGTCCGCGCACGCTGCGAGTCGGTGCGAAGTCGAGCGCGGACGCGCGCGCGGCATCGTGTGCGTTCGCAAAGACGACGACCGGCGCGCGCGCGATCTCGCGACCGGATGCGTCGAGTGCCACCCAGGCGTCGCCATGCCGCTCGAGCCGTTCGAAGCGCTGACCGAACCGCGCATCGAGTGCGTCGCCGGCCGCCGCGCACAGCGCGTCGCACAACGACGCCGGTTCGATCCACCCGCCGTGCGGATAGAACCACCCGCCGTGCGCGACGTCGACGCCCGCGATTTGCGTTGCCTGTTCGCGCGTGACGGGCACCACGTAGTCGCGCGGGTAGCAGAACGAATCGAGCGCGGCGGCGACCGCGCGCGTCTCGTCGTCGGTGGCGAGATGCAGCAGGCCGCCGTGTCCGCGCGCCGGCGGATGACCGCGCGCTTCGAGCGCCGCCCAGTTGCGCAGCGCGTACAGGAACGCGGCGCGCGTGATGCGGGCGGCGCTGCTGTCGTCGCGTGAAATCAGCGGGTGAAAGACGCCGGCCGGATTGCCGGACGCGTCGCTCGCGGGCCGCGGATGACGCTCGATCAACGTCGTGCGCCAGCCGCGCGCCGCGAGCCGCTCGACCATCGCGCAGCCGGCGAGCCCCGCGCCGATCACGAGCGCGTGGCGATCGTCCACCGCGAGCGGCAGCGGCGGCTCGTAACGGCGCACGCGCCAACGCGGCGCGAAACGGCCGACCAGCATCGCGCGTTTCGTGCCAAAGCCGTCGACCTTCCGGTACTCGAAGCCGCTTTGTTCGAGCGCGCGCTTCACGTCGCCGGCGCTGCTCCACGTCGCGAACGTTGCGTGATCTCCGGCGACGCGCGCGAGCGCCTTGAACAACGCGGGCGACCACAACGCCGGATTCTTCGACGGCGCAAAGCCGTCCAGATAGAACGCATCGGCGCGCAGCCACAGCTTCGGCAACACGTCGACGGCGTCGCCGAACGCGAGCGTCAGCGTGACGCGGCCGCCGTCGAATTCGATGCGATGCGTGCCGGGCACGAGCGACGGCCACGCGTCGACGAGCGCATGCGCGAGCGTCGCCAGACGCGTGCCGGTGGTCACCGCATCGAGCGCCGCGCGCAGATCGTCGCGCAAAAACGGGTGTTTTTCGATCGACACGAAGTGCAGACGTTCGCAGCGCGCCGGATCTTCGCGCCACGCAAACCACGTCGCGAGGAAGTTCACGCCGATGCCGAAGCCCGTTTCCATCACCGTGAAAACCCGCAGACGACGCCAGCGTTCGGGCAGTTCGTTGCCGTGCAAGAACACCTGTTCGGCCTGTGCGAGCGCACCCGATGCGCTGTGATACACGTCGCCGTAGAGCGGCGAAAACGGCGTGCCGTCGTCGTGAAACGCGAGTTTGGCGGGGATCAGCGTGGTGGTCATGACGGCGCGAAGGGGCGATGGGGGCGTGAACCGGCTGCCTGAAACGCCCGCCACTAGCGGCTTTGCGGCCGATCGACGTTGGCAAAAACCAACGCGATTGCGTGAACAAACGTCAATTGCGCAAAGGCCGCGCGGCGGCGTTCAGGGTGTTGCGCGACGCGTGTCGGCCCGGCAGCCGAAACACGCTGTAAATCTTCGAAACCCTTGTCCTTATTGGGTTTGCGCTGCGCTATCATAGCAAGCGCCGCCCAGGGTAGCGGCAGCACGGCCGTCGCGGCGGCGTAGCAGGGTGGGCGCCGCGACGTGAATCTCCGGGGTGTTCCGGATCCGGCGCTGCTCGACGGCGCGGCACGCGCACGTATAATCGGCGCGTTCGCGCTGTTCGTGTCAACCTAAACCAGAAAGGGACCTCTAAATGAATAAACAGGAACTGATCGACGCCGTCGCAGGACAGACGGGCGCCAGCAAGGCGCAAACCGGCGAAACGCTGGACACGCTCCTCGACGTTATCAAGAAGTCCGTGTCCAAAGGGGACGCGGTGCAACTGATCGGCTTCGGCAGCTTTGGTTCGGGCAAGCGCGCGGCGCGTACGGGCCGTAACCCGAAGACGGGTGAAACCATCAAGATTCCGGCGGCCAAGACCGTGAAGTTCACGGCAGGCAAGGCGTTCAAGGACGCCGTCAACAAGCGCTAAGCGCTTCGTTGCATCAGCAAAAACCCGCCGTCGGCGGGTTTTTTTTCGCTCGTTGCATTTGCCCGTTACCTTTGCCGTGGCGGGCGTTTTCCGTTTTGTTCCGGGCTACGAACGATTGTCGCGTCGCGGCCCGCGCGGCCCGCGGCGCTCGCACTCAGTCGTCGTTGCGATGCACGATTTCGCCTTCGCCGTGCTCGCCTTCGACATCCCAGGACGGGAACGGGTCCGGGTACTGTCGCCACGCGTCGGGGCCGGCCGCGAACTCTTCGTCGGTCAGCAGGCATGCGTCGAGTTTCGCCTGCCATTTCGCGCGGTCGAGATCGATGCCGATCATCACCAGCTCCTGACGACGATCGCCGATGCGCATGTCGCTCGGGTCGCCGTACCATTCGTCGGCGATTTCCTTCGCGAGCGCTTCGTCTTGCGGCCACGTATCGCGTGGTTGCGCCGCCCACCAGATCCCGGCCGGACCATGCCGGCATGCGCCGCCCGCCTGCGACAGCGTGCCGGCGACGTCGTTGCGCGTCGCGAGCCAGAAAAACCCCTTGCTGCGAAGCACGCCTTTCCATTCCTCGTGCAGCAGCGCCCACAGACGCTCCGGATGAAACGGCCGCCGCGCGCGATACACGAAGTTGCCGATCCCGTACTCGTCGGCTTCGCCGCGATGCGCGTGGTCGTGCTCGTTCAGCGACGCGAGCCAGCCCGGCGCCGCGGCGGCCTCGTCGAAGTCGAAGCGGCCGGTGTTCAGCACCTCGCCGAGCGGCACCACGCCGAAGCGGCTCACGATCTGCACCGCGCGCGGATTGATGCGCGCCAAAATGTGCTGCAGCTTCGCGAGTTCGGCGTCGCTGACGAGATCCGCCTTGTTGACGACGATCACGTCGCAGAACTCGACCTGCTCGATCAGCAGTTCGACGAGCGTGCGATCGTCCTCGTCGGTCGCGGCGAGCCCGCGCTCGGCGAGCGCGTCGTCGCTCGCGTAGTCGCGCAGGAAATTGAACGCGTCGACAACGGTCACGATCGTGTCGAGCCGCGCGACGTCGGCGAGCGTCACGCCGTCGTCGTCGACGAACGTGAACGTCTCGGCGACCGGCATCGGCTCCGCGATGCCGGTCGACTCGATCAGGATCGCGTCGAAGCGGCCTTCGTCGGCGAGGCGGCGGATTTCGGTCAGCAGGTCGTCGCGCAGCGTGCAGCAGATGCAGCCGTTCGACATCTCGACGAGCCGCTCCTCGACGTGCGACAGCGCGGACGCATCACGCACGAGCGCCGCGTCGATGTTCACCGAAGCGAGGTCGTTGACGATCACCGCGACGCGCAGCCCGGCGCGGTTCGCGAGAATGTGGTTGAGCAGCGTGGTCTTGCCCGCGCCGAGAAAACCGGCGAGCACGGTGACGGGAAGCGGCGGCGGGGTCATTGCAGTGTGCACACGAAAAAGGCGGAAGAAACGGCGCGCTTCGTCGCGAAGCGCGGCCCGAATCCGCATTGTGCATCATGCGCGCGGCCGGCGTCGGCCGCGGCTGACGACGCAACGCTCGCGATGCCGTCAAGGCATCAGGTTCCATTTGCGCAGGATGTCGGCGATCTGCTGCGCGTACTGGTCGCGCAGCGTCGGCGTTTCCGAATGGTAGGCGCCGATCGCCGCCCACGTGTTGCCGTACTTGTTCATCTTCTGGCGCAGATGCCAGGCGGCGATGTACACGTTCTTGCACGGCTCCATCAGCGTGGCGGTCGAAATGCCGTACTGCGACAACGTGGGCAGATGAATCGAGTTGATCTGCATGACGCCGTAGTCGGTCGAGCCGTTCGCATTCCTGTGCACTGCGTCCGGATGGTTGTGCGACTCCTGCCAGGCGATCGCGCGCAGGATCAGCGGGTTGACCTTCTGATAACGCGCGGCCTCGTCGAAGCAGTCCGCGTGCGCCGGAATGGCCGCGCCCGCCGCGCCGAGCGCGGCAAAGGTCAATGCAACGGCACGGAAGTGTTTCATCCGCATCATCGATTTCACCCGGGAACGAAGGTCGAAAACCACTGCAAAGGGCGACCGCGCGAGACTGCGGCCGCGGCCGGCGCCGGTGTCAGGTCGGGAAAACCCTTTCCCGCTGCGCGTCACCGGCACGTCGAACCGACCGTATCATACCGGCAGTCCGTGACAGCTCAAACCAGACTTGACGATGCAGGGTGCGCTCGCGCACAACGCGGGCAGCGGTTTTTCGCGCGAAAGCGAACGGTAATCGCGGACGATTTCGGCTGCCATCGCGTTTGTGACAAATCCGACATGAAAAGCTGCTAACGTTTCAATTTTCACACCGGTGGGGCGCGGCACAGGCGGGAGCCCGCGTTCCGGAACGGCCGGCGACGGGCCGTAGCGACGGCATGCAGGACTCCACCGGGCATTCGGTTCCGGTAACGTCAGGCGCCGGCTTCGATAAGAGATCCATGAGAAGAAATCGTATGGCTTTGCGCCGCGTGGCCGCGGCGCTGCTGGTGGGTGGGCTGCTTTCGGCACAGATGGCCTATGCGCAGGTGACGCTCAATTTCGTGAACGCCGACATCGATCAGGTCGCGAAGGCGATCGGCGCGGCGACCGGCAAGACGATCATCGTCGACCCGCGCGTGAAGGGCCAACTGAACCTGGTGTCGGAGAATCCCGTCCCGGAGGACCAGGCGTTGAAGACGCTGCAATCCGCGCTGCGGATGCAGGGCTTCGCGCTCGTGCAGGATCATGGCGTGCTGAAGGTCGTGCCGGAAGCCGACGCGAAGCTGCAGGGCGTGCCGACCTATGTCGGCGACACGCCCGCCGCGCGCGGCGACCAGGTGATCACGCAGGTGTTCACGCTGAGAAACGAGTCGGCGAACAATCTGTTGCCGGTGCTGCGTCCGCTGATCTCGCCGAACAACACGATCGCCGCGTATCCGGCGAACAACACGCTCGTCGTGACCGACTACGCCGACAACGTGCGCCGCATCGCGTCGATCATCGCCGGCGTCGACACGGTCGCGGGCCAGCAGGTGCAGGTCGTGCCGCTGAAGAACGCGAATGCGCTCGACGTGGCGCCGACGCTGTCGAAGATGCTCGATCCGGGTGCGATCGGCGGATCGGACCCGACGCTGAAGGTGACGGTGATGGCGGATTCGCGCACCAACTCGCTGATGCTGCGCGCGTCGAACGCGCAGCGGCTCGCGGCTGCGAAGCAGCTCGCGCTGCAGCTCGACCTGCCGACGGCCGAGCCGGGCAACATGCACGTGATCAAGCTGCGCAACGCGGATGCGGTGCAGCTCGCGAAGACGCTGCGCGGGATGATGGGCAAGGGCAACGACACGTCGTCGTCCTCGTCGGGCGCGGGCAAGGCCAATTCGTTCAGCGACGGCGCCGGCAGCAGTTCGTCGACCGGCTCGGCCGGCACGCCGCCGTTGCCGGGCGGCTCGATGGGCTCGTCGTCGCTCGGCAGCAGCTCGGGCGGCGGCGCCTACGGCAGCAGCGGCGGCGGCGGCAACAGCGCGCCGTTCCTCGGCGAGAAGAGCGACAGCGAAGACTCGAATCCGGCCGGCGGGATGATCCAGGCCGACCCGGCCACCAACTCGCTGATCATCACCGCGCCGGACGCCGTGTATCGCAACCTGCGCTCGGTCGTCGACCAGCTCGACGTGCGGCGCGCGCAGGTCTACATCGAGGCGCTGCTCGTCGAGCTGAACTCGCAGAACACCGGCAATCTCGGCATTCAATGGCAGATCGCGAACGGCGATCTGCTGGCCGGCACCAATCTCGCCACCGGCAGCGGGAACAGCATCATCAACCTGACGTCGGCGGGGCAGGCCGGCGGACTCGCGGGCGCGCTCGCGGGCGCGGGCCTGCAGCAGGGCTTGAACGTCGGCTGGGTGCGCAACATTTTCGGCGTGCAGGGGCTGTCCGGCCTGTTGCAGGCGCTGTCGCAGACGACCGACGCGAACGTGCTGTCCACGCCTAACCTGATCACGCTCGACAACCAGGAAGCGAAGATCGTCGTCGGCACGAACGTGCCGATCCAGACCGGCTCGTATTCGAACCTGACGAGCAGCACGACGAGCACCGCGTTCAACACGTACGACCGCGTCGACGTGGGCCTGACGCTGCACATCAAGCCGCAGATCACCGACGGCGGCCTGCTGAAGCTGACGCTCTACACCGAAGACTCGGCGATCGTGAACGGCACGACCAACGCGACGACCAACCCGGCCGGCCCCGAATTCACGAAGCGCTCGATCCAGTCGACCGTGCTCGCCGACAACGGCGAGATCATCGTGCTCGGCGGCCTGATGCAGGACAACTACCAGGTCGCGAACAGCAAGGTGCCGCTGCTCGGCGACATCCCGTGGCTCGGCCAGCTGTTCCGCTCCGAAAACAAGATCCGCCAGAAGACCAATCTGATGGTGTTCCTGCGTCCGGTGATCATCACCGACCGCGATACGGCGCTCGCCGTCAGTTCGAATCGCTACGACTACATTCAGGGCGTGACGGGCGCGTTCCGCTCGGACAACAACCTGATGAAGGACCGCGACGACCCGGTCGTGCCGCCGATGCCGCTCGGCCCGAGCCAGGGCGGATCGGCGCTGAACCTGTTCAATCTCGACCAGATGCGGCGTCAACAGGCGGTCGGCGTGGCGCCTGCCGCGAACGGCGCGCCCGCAGGTTCGGCCCCCGCCGCGAGCGGCGCGGCGTCTTATGGCGTGCCCAACGGCACCCCGCAGACGCAGCCCCTCGAATCGGGCACGCCGGCTCAAACGCAGCCGCAGCCGTCGGGCGTGCCGGTGCCGCGCGGATCGTACAACCCGTCGGGCACGTCCACGCTGCCCGCGCAACCCGTCGCGCCCGACCAGCAGGGAGTGAAGCCGTGAGCACGCCGCGTCCGGCAAGTGCATCCGCCGTCGCGCCGGAACATCCGGGCGCGGCGCGCGAGGCGCCGTCGCCGATCGCCGCCCGTCTCGTGCCGTACGGCTTTGCGCGAAGCGGCCAGGTGCTCGTCGCGCATCAGCGGCCGGACGGCCTCGAAGTCTGGGTGAGCGAGCGCACGACCGGCGCGTCGCTCGCGGAGATCGCGCGCAATTTCGGCGCGCTGTCGCTCGTGCGCGTTTCCGCCGACGAACTCGCGCAGGCGATCAACCATGCGTACGCGCGCCAGGACGGCAGCGCGGCGCAGGTGGTCGGCGAGGTGGAAGGCGAGGTCGATCTGTCGCGGCTGATGCAGGACATTCCCGAAGTCGAGGATCTGCTGGAGTCCGAAGACGACGCGCCGATCATCCGGATGATCAACGCGCTGCTCACGCAGGCCGCGCGCGAAGGGGCATCGGACATCCACATCGAGCCGTTCGAGAACGCGTCGGTCGTGCGCTTTCGCGTCGACGGCACGCTGCGCGACGTCGTGCGGCCGAAAAAGGCGCTGCACGGCGCGCTGATCTCGCGGATCAAGATCATGGCGCAGCTCGACATCGCCGAGAAACGGCTGCCGCAGGACGGGCGCATCACGCTGCGCGTCGGCGGCCGGCCGGTCGACGTGCGCGTGTCGACGCTGCCGACCGGTCACGGCGAGCGCGCGGTGCTGCGTCTGCTCGAAAAGGACGCGCAGCGCCTGAACCTCGAAGCGCTCGGCATGGCGTCCGACACGCTCGCGAGGTTCGACGAGCTGATCGCCAAGCCGCACGGCATCGTGCTCGTGACGGGCCCGACCGGCTCGGGCAAGACGACGACGCTGTACGCGTCGATGTCGCGCCTCGAAACCGCGACGACGAACATCATGACCGTCGAGGACCCGATCGAATACGACCTGTCCGGCATCGGCCAGACGCAGGTGAACGAGCGCATCGGGATGACGTTCGCGCGCGCGCTGCGCTCGATCCTGCGTCAGGACCCGGACATCATCATGATCGGCGAAATCCGCGACCTCGAAACCGCGCAGATCGCGGTGCAGGCGTCGCTGACGGGCCACCTCGTGCTCGCGACGCTGCATACGAACGACGCGGCTTCCGCGGTCACGCGTCTCACCGACATGGGCGTCGAGCCGTATCTGCTCGCGTCGTCGCTGCTCGGCGTGCTCGCGCAGCGGCTCGTGCGCCAGTTGTGTCCGCATTGCAAGGAAGAGCGCGTCGAGGACGACGGCCGGCATCGCTGGCATCCGGTCGGCTGCGATCGCTGCGGACAGTCGGGCTACGCGGGCCGGCGCGGCGTGTACGAGTTGTTGACCGTCGACGAGCCGATCCGCGCGCTGATACACCGCAACGCGGCCGACGCGGAGATTTTCGCGGCCGGCCGCGCGCAGGGCATGCGCACGCTGCGCGAGGACGGCGAGCGCTGGCTCGACGCCGGCCGCACGTCGCTCGAAGAAGTGTTGCGCGTGACAGGCGGAGCGTAATCACCGATGCCGGCATTTCGTTTCGAAGCGATCGACGCGGCAGGCAAGGCGCAAAAGGGCGTGCTCGATGCCGACAGCGCACGCAGCGCCCGTACGCAACTGCGCACGCAGGGGCTGACGCCGCTCGTCGTCGAGCCGGCCGGCACCCGCACGCGCGGCGCGCGCCAGCAGCGGCTCGCGCTCGGGCGCAGGCTGTCGCAGCGCGAGCAGGCGATCCTCACGCGGCAGCTCGCGAGTCTGCTCGTCGCGGGGCTGCCGCTCGGCGAGGCGCTCGCGGTGCTGACCGAGCAGGCGGAGCGCGACTACATCCGCGAACTGATGGCGGCGATCCGCGCGGAAGTGCTCGGCGGCCATTCGCTCGCGAATGCGCTCACGCAGCATCCGCGCGACTTTCCGGACATCTACCGCGCGCTCGTCGCGGCGGGCGAGCACACCGGCAAGCTCGGCATCGTGCTGTCGCGCCTCGCCGACTACATCGAGCAGCGCAACGCGCTCAAGCAGAAGATCGTGCTCGCGTTCACGTACCCGGCGATCGTCACGCTGATCGCGTTCGGCATCGTCACGTTCCTGCTCAGCTATGTGGTGCCGCAGGTCGTCAACGTGTTCGCGACGTCGAAGCAGCAGTTGCCGTTCTTGACCGTGATGATGATGGCGCTGTCGAGTTTCGTGCGCAAAGGCTGGTGGGCGATCCTGCTCGCGATTGCGGCGATCGCGTGGATCGTGCGCGCGACGCTGCGTCAGCCGGGCCCGCGGATGGCGTTCGACAAGTGGCTCCTCACCGCGCCGCTCGCGGGCAAGCTCGTGCGCGGCTACAACACGGTGCGCTTCGCGAGCACGCTCGGCATTCTGACCGCGGCGGGCGTGCCGATCCTGCGCGCGCTGCAGGCGGCCGGCGAGACGCTGTCGAACCGCGCGATGCGCGAGAACGTCGACGATGCGATCGTGCGCGTGCGCGAAGGCACGTCGCTGTCGCGCGCGCTCGGCAATACGCGGACGTTTCCGCCGGTGCTCGTGCACCTGATCCGCTCGGGCGAGGCGACCGGCGACGTGACGACGATGCTCGACCGCGCGGCCGAAGGCGAAGCGCGCGAACTGGAGCGCCGCACGATGTTCCTGACGAGCCTTCTGGAGCCGTTGCTGATTCTGGCGATGGGCGGCGTGGTGCTCGTGATCGTGCTGGCGGTGATGATGCCGATCATCGAGCTGAACAACCTCGTGCAGTAGCAGTAGCGCGGGCCGTTCGGGAGAAGCGGTTTAGCGGACGTAAATCGTCGGCCCGGCGCCGGCGGCGGGCAGGAAGATTTCGGAATGCGCGCCGTGGCGATCGATCACGATGGAGCGCGGACGGACTTCGGCGAGCTTGCCGTTTTCGCCGACCGGTCCGCCGAGCGACACGGCCTTCGGCGGCCCGCCGTCGACGCTGACGATCGCGGCCGCGCCCTGTGCGAGCGCGAGGATGCCGGAGAGCTGGATGTTCTCAGCGCTCTTCTGCGCGGGCTTGCCGCCGAACAGCGTGCCGGCCTCGTCGACCGACAGCGGCACGTGCGCGGCGGCGGCATCGACCGTCGACGGCCGATGCGCGGCGAGTTCGATGCCCCACCAGGCGGCGGTGGCGCAGAACACCGCGAACGCGGCGATGGAGAGCAGGCGGAGCTGGGTCGGGTTCATGGAAGCTCATTTTACGGAGTAATGTGAAATTTGCGACCGTCCCCGAGCGGTCATCGGCGCAGCTTAGAATGAGCGGCCTCTGGCGCGATGCGCCGGGCGGGCGGTACGCTTGCCGCGGGCTTTGAGACGGCGGGCACGAGCCCGCCGAACTGTTTTATTGCGAGGAGGTACTGAAGTCATGCAAATGTTGGCCCTACGCGATGCCGTGAACCCGGCGGCGGACGACCGTGCGAAGAAGCGCCGGCAGCGCGGGTTTACGCTGATCGAAGTGATGGTCGTGATCGCGATTCTCGGCATTCTCGCCGCGCTGATCGTCCCGAAGATCATGAGCCGTCCTGACGAGGCGCGCCGTGTCGCCGCGAAGCAGGACATCGGCACGATCATGCAGGCGATGAAGCTGTATCGCCTCGACAATGGCCGCTACCCGACGCAGGACCAGGGACTGCAGGCGCTCGTGACGAAGCCGTCCACCGATCCGGTGCCGAACGACTGGAAGGAGGGCGGTTATCTCGAGCGTCTGCCGAACGACCCGTGGGGCAATCCGTACCAGTACCTGAACCCGGGCGTGCACGGCGAGATCGACGTGTTCAGCTACGGCGCCGACGGCAAGCCCGGCGGCGAGGGGAACGACTCGGACGTCGGCTCGTGGCAGTAATCGCGCGGGTTGCGCGCCGGTGCAGATCCGGCGCGTAATCGGCAATTAACAAGCGACAAGTAGCAAGCGACAAGTAGCAAGCGACAAGTACCGAACCGCGTCTCACGCCCCCGCGCCCGACGCGCCGCCGTCCCCCACTCCTGCACCATGCGCGACCCGCTCCGTAGTCCACCGATCGAAGTACGACGCCGCGCGCGAGCCCGCCGCGCGGCGGGCTTCACGCTGCTCGAAATGCTCGTCGTGCTGCTGATCGCGGGACTGCTCGTGTCGCTCGCGTCGCTGACGCTGTCGCGCAATCCGCGCACCGACCTGAACGAGGAGGCGCAGCGGCTCGCGCTGCTGTTCGAGTCGGCCGGCGACGAGGCGCAGGTGCGCTCGCGGCCGATCGCATGGCAGCCGACCGACGGCGGCTTTCAGTTCGACGTGCGCAGCGGCGACGGCTGGCGCATGCTGCGCGACGATCTGCTCGGCCCGCGCCAGTGGCAGGGCGGCGTGACGGGCGTCGCGATTTCGTATCCGGGCGCGGGCACCGACACGCAGCCGTCGCGCGTCGTGTTCGGCGTCGAGGCGGTCGACGTGCCGGTCGTCGTCACGCTGTACTCGGCGGTCGGGCGCGCGACGATCGTCGGCACCGGCAACGGCCGGTTCGAGGTGCGTTGACATGCGCGCGCCCCTCTCTCGCGGAGCACCCCGCCGCCGCGCCCGCCGCATGCGCGGCTTCACGATGATCGAAGTGCTGGTCGCGCTGACGATCATCGCGATTGCGCTCGCCGCGTCGCTGCGCGCGGTCGGCAATCTCGCGACGAGCGAGGCCGACCTGCATCGCCGGCTGCTCGCCGGCTGGAGCGCGGACAACGCGCTCGCGCAAGTCCGGCTCGCGCACACGTGGCCCGACGTCGGCGAGCAGCAGTTCGACTGCTCGCAGGGCAACCTGGCGCTGCTGTGCGTCGAGCGCGTGAGCGCGACCCCGAACCCGGCGTTCCGCCGCGTCGAGGTGTCGGTGACGACGCCCGGCCGCAGCGGCGCGCTTGCTCAACTCGTCACGGTGATCGGCAATGAATCGAACCGCTCGCTGTGACTGTTTTTCCGCACGCTCGCGGCGCCGCCAGCCGCGCGCCGCGCGCGGCTTCACGCTGATCGAACTGATGGTCGCGATCGCGATCCTCGCGGTGGTCGCGATCCTGTCGTGGCGCGGGCTCGACCAGATCATGCGCGCGCGCGAGACGATCTCGCGCTCGATGGCCGACGAGCGCGTGTTCGCGCAGATGTTCGACCAGATGCGCATCGACGCGCGGCTCGCGGTCGACGACGACGAGGCCGGCACGCCGTCGATCTCGCTCGACGGCGGCGTGCTGCAGGTGGTCCGCATGTTCGCGCGGACGCCCGGCGCGGCGCCGCGTCTGCAGGTGGTCCGCTACCGCGTGTCGGACGGCCAGGTGATCCGCTATGCGTCGTCGCCGCTCGCGAATCGCGGCGAGCTGCGCAGCGCGCTCGCGGGCGGCGAGGACGGCTGGAGCCGGGTGTCGATGATGGGCGGCGTCGGCCGCATCAGCGCGCGCTTCTTCGTGCCGGCCGTCGGCTGGACGTCGAACATGGGCGACGTTCGCGGCGAGGTGCAGGACAACCTGAACGCGCTGAAGACGCCGCAGGTCGGCAACGGCCCGCTGCAGCGCTCGGTGACGGGGCTCGAAGTGAGCGTCGGCGCGCAGTCGCTGCAGCGGCCGATCACACGCGTGTTCCTCGTGGGGCAATGACGATGCGCGTGCGTCCTTTTCCTTTTCCCCGCTCGCCGCGCGGCGCGCGTGCCGCGAAAACGGTACGGCGAACGCAAGCGCCGGCGCAATCGCAGCGCGGCGCCGCGATCATCAGCGCGCTGCTGGTGGTCGCGCTGTCGGCGATTCTCGTCTCCGGGATGCTGTGGCGGCAGCAGGTGCAGGTGCGCCGCATCGAGAACCAGCGGCTGATCGCGCAGGCGCAGTGGGTCGCGCGCGGCGCGCTCGACTGGACCCGCCTCGTGCTGCGCTCGGAGGCCGACACGACGGCCGGCATCACGTATCTCGGCGGCGTGTGGGCGACGCCGGTCGCGAAGACGCGTCTGTCCGACTTCCTCGGCCAGATCGGCGACAGTGGCGACGCCGGGCAGGGCACCAACACGTGGATCTCCGGCTCGATCGAGGACGCCGAGGCGCGCTTTAACCTTCGCAATCTCGTGAACAGCGCCGCGCCGGGCGCGCTGCAGCTGAACGTGACGCAAGTCGAGGCGTTCGCGCGGCTCCTGTCGATGCTCGGCCTCGACGGCCAGCTCGCGAAGAACGCGGCCATCCATCTGCGCGCATCGCTCGCGTACTCGGCGACGCGCTTTCAGACGCCGAATCTGGCCGGCGCGAACACGCAGGCGCCGCTGATCGGCGGCGTCGCGGGTGGCGGCACGACGTACACCGACAACCCCGGCCTGTCCGACGACGACAGCAGCAACGCCGCGAGCGCGCCGCTCATCATGACGTCGGTCGACTCGCTGCTCGACGTGCCGGGCTTCACGCCGGACGTGGTCGCGCGCCTGCGCCCGTTTGTGACCATGCTGCCCACGGTCACGCCGATCAACATGAACACCGCGAGCGCCGAGGTAATCGCGGCGTCGGTGCCGGGAATGAATCTGTCGAATGCGCAGGCGCTCGTGTCGCGCCGGCAGAACGTGTTTTTCCGCAACGTCGGCGACGTGCAGCTCGCGCTGGTGGCCGCCGGGCTGCCGTCGCAGACGACCATCGACCCGTCGCTATTCGACGTGACGACCAGCTATTTTCTGGTTCACGAGCGCGTGACGCACGAGCGCTCGGAAGTGGATCGGACCTCGCTCGTCTGGCGCGATCCGCTGACCCACACGACGCGCATCGTGCGCGTGACCGACCAATGATGATGAACGACTCCCCCATCGCGAAGAGGTGCGTTTGAGTACGCTGATCGTCCTGATGCCGCCGCGCGACCCGGCGGTCCACTCGCAGGAATGGCAGTTGCCCGAACTGCCGTTCCTGCTGATCGACAAGACCGGGCGCACGCAGCGCGCCGGGCGCTCGGCGCTCGGACTGCTGCCGCGCGCCACGTCGACCGTGCTGCTGATCGCGGCGCGCGACCTGCTGATGATTCCCGCGACGGTGCCGCCGCTGAAGGGCCCGCGGCTGCGCCAGGCGCTGCCGAACGTCGTCGAGGATCATCTGATCCAGGACCCGCAGACGTGCCACTTCGCGATCGATGCGAAGCCGCTCGCCGATGGCAGGCACGTGGTCGCCGTGATCGATCGCGGGTGGTTCCGGTTTCTCGTCGAGGGGTTCACCGCGGCCGGGCATCGCAGCCTGCGCGCGGTGCCGGTGACGCGCTGTCTGCCGCGGCCGGTGGCGGCGGCGGTGCCGGCGTCTGTCGAAGCGCTCGCGCACGCCGTCGATGCCGCCGCCGATGCCGCGAAGCAAGCCGAGGCGCCGGCGGCCGACGCGGCCGCGCCGGGGGTTGCAGCCGTCGTTGCGCCGGTGATCGCGCCCGTCGTCGTCTGCGTGTTCGGCACGGCGATGCAGACCGCGCCCGCGTTGCTCGGCAGCGAAGCGATCCAGCCGGAGTCGGCCGCGGCGACGAGTGCGCTCGCGTTGCTGGAGCTGGCGATCGTGCGCGGCGCGTCGGCCGAGGGGCTCGCGGTGCCGGCCGAAGGCGTCGCGGCGACCGTCGCCGCGCTCGCGGGCGACGCGCCGGTGACGCGCTACACGCTGTCCGCCATCCCCGGCGAGCCGACCACGCGCGGCAGCGCGGCCAACGTCGCTGCCGACGTCGCCGCGGCACTGCCCGGCGCCGAGCCGCTGCCGTTCGAAACGCTCGCGCGCAATGCGCTCGCGTGCCGCTTCGACCTGTGCCAGTTCGAATTCGTCGTGCAGCCGTGGCGGCTCGACCGCGCGACGCTGCGCCGGCTGCGCGTGCCGATCGGGCTCGTCGCGGCGTCGCTCGCGGTCGTGGTGATCGGCTCGAACGTCGAATGGCTGCTGATGGCGCGCCAGCGCGACGCGATCAACGCGCAGATGACCGAATTGCTGCTGAACGCGTTTCCGAAGACGACCGTCGTGCTCGACCCGCCCGGCCAGATGGCGCGCCAGCTTCAGCAGTTGCGCGTCGCGGCCGGCGAGCCGTCGCCGGAAGATTTCCTGCCGCTCGCCGACGGCCTCGCGCGCTCGCTCGGCCCCGTGCCCGCGAACGCGATCGCGTCGCTCGACTACCGTAACCGGCAACTCGAAGTCACGTTCAAGCCGGACGCGACCGTCGACGACGACCTCGCGAAGCGCCTCGCGCGCAACGGCCTGCAGGGCAGCGCCGATCCGAACACCGGTAAATGGACGATCAGGAGCGCATCGTGAAGTCGACGGCTTTGGGCGAAATGTGGGCGGGCTTTTGGGACGGCCGCACCGAACGCGAAAAGCAGCTGCTCACGTGGGGCGGCGCGGTGCTCGCGATTGCGATCGGCTGGTCGGTGTTGTGGGCGCCGTCGTCGGACGGCCGCGCGCAATTGCGTGACAGTCTGCCGGCGCTGCAGCGTCAGCTCGCGCAGATGACCGCCGAGGCGGACGAGGCGCGCACGCTGTCCGGCTCGGCCGCGAGCGTCGCGCCGGGGGGCGCCGCGCTGAAGAACGCGATCGCGTCGTCGCTGACCGAGCACGGCCTGACGGGCGCGCAGGTGCAGATGATCGGCACGTCGGTGCAGGTGCAGCTGAAGAATGCGTCGTTCGCCGACTGGGCCGGCTGGCTCAACGACGTGCGACGCCAGTTCAAGGTGCAGGTCGTCGAGGCGCACGTCACCGGGCTGAAGGCCGACGGCCAGGTCGATCTCACCGCCTCGCTGCAGCCGGCGACGATACAGCAACACTGACCCGCCGCGCGGATGGAGACTCTTGCATGACGTACTGGATGCGGCGCGTGCGCGCCGCGCTGCCGTGGCTCGTGGCCGGGGTGCTGGCGAGCGGCGCGGTGGTGCTCGCGCGTTTGCCGGCCGCGTGGATCACGCCGCTCTTCGCGAACGCGACGCACGGCCACGTGAATCTGATCGAGCCCGAAGGGTCGCTGTGGCGCGGTTCGGCGTCGTTGATGCTGGCGGCCGGGCAGGACACGGGCGGCGCGACGCTGCTGCCCGGGCGCATCGAATGGCAGACCGCGTTCTGGCCGCTTTGGACGGGGCGCGTGCGGATGCAGATGCGTCAGACGGAATCGATGCGCGACCCGGTGACGGTCGAGGCGACGCGGGGCGGCGCGACCGTGTCGGCCGGGTCGATCGGCGTGCCGGCGTCGCTGTTGACGGGGCTCGGCGCGCCGTTCAACACGCTCGCGCTCGACGGCGCGGTGCAACTGACGTGGAGCCCGTGGCGCGTGATCGGCCAGAACGCGTATGGGCGGCTCAGCGTGACGCTGACGGACGTGAGTTCGCGTGCGTCGCTCGTCAAGCCGCTCGGGTCGTATCGGGCCGTGCTGCAGGCGCAGGGCGCATCGTCGACGATCGAGCTGACGACGCTGAAGGGGCCGCTGCTGCTGAACGGTCAGGGGACGCTGTCGCGCATGTCGTCGTCGTTTCAGGGAACGGCGGGCGCGACGCCGGAGCAGCGCGACAACCTCGCGGGGTTGTTGAACCTGCTCGGTCGGCCGAGCGGGCCGGGGACGGTGGCGCTGACGTTTTCGCGGTGAAGGGTGGGTGTTAATCGCAGCGGTGAAGCGCACCGCCATCGCACCGAACACAACCCCCGCGTTACCGAGCCGCCGTTGCGCCGGCGCTTGCCGTCGCCGTCGCCGTCGCGACAGGCGCGGCCGTCGCCGCAGCACCCGCGCCCTTCCGTCCGTGCGCGTCCGATGCCGGCACCGCAGCCGGCGCCAGCACATCACCGGTCTCGCGGTCCATCTGCGCGACGTTCCAGCCGCCGCCGAGCGCCTTCACGAGCCCGACTGACGACACCATCCGCTGCCCGGCGATACTCGCGAGCCGCTGTTGCGCGGTGAACGCGGTCGTCTGCGCGGACAGCACGTTCTGGAAGTCGGTCGTGCCGACCTTGTACTCGTTCAGCACGATCTGCTGCGCCTGCAGCGCGGACTGCACGGCCTGCTGCTGCACGACGATCTCGTTTGCGAGGATGCGCTGCGACGCGAGATTGTCCTCGACGTCCTGGAACGCGGCGAGCACCGTTTGCCGGTAGGTCGCGACCTGCTGGTCGTACGCGGCGCGCGCGGCTTGCGTCTGCGCGTGACGCAGCCCGCCGTCGAACAGCGTGGCCGCGAGCGACGGGCCGACGGTCCAGAAACGCGACGGCATCGACAGCAGCTGCGACAGCACCGAGCTTTCGAAGCCGCCGCTCGCCGACAACGTCAGCGACGGAAAGTAAGCGGAAATTGCGATGCCGATCTGCTCGTTCGCGGCGGCAGCCTTGCGCTCGGCCGACGCGATGTCCGGCCGGCGCTCCAGCAGCGCGGACGGCAGCGACAGCGGCACGGTCGGCGGCGTCGCGTCGAGCGGCGCAGGGGCAATCGAGAACGTCGACGCCGGCTGGCCGACCAGCACCGCGATCGCATGCTCGTCCTGCGCGCGCGCGACGCCGTTGTCGATCGCCGACGCCTGCGCGGATTGCAGCTGCGTCTGCGCCTGAATCACGTCGGCGCGGCCCGCGACGCCTGCCGCGTACTGGTTCTGCGTGAGCTGCAGCACTTGCTGGTAGGCGGCCACGGTGTCGTCGAGCAGCTTTTGCTGGGCGTCGAGCGAGCGCAGCGAGAAGTACGTCTGCGCGAGCGTCGCCTGCGCGGACAGCCGCGCGTTCGCGAGATCCGCCGCCGCGCCCTGCTGCCCCGCTTCCTGCGCACTGACGGTGCGGCTCACCTTGCCCCACAGATCCGGCTCCCACGTCGCGTCGAGCCCCGCGTTGAAACTGTTGCTGATCGAATTGGCGCTGCCGAAATTCGAGCTCGTGCCGCTTGAGCGAGTGGGCGTGCGCGAGCGGCTCGCATCGGCCGACGCGCTGATCACCGGGAAATACGCCGCCCGCGCCTCGCCGACGAGCGCACGCGCCTGCCGGTACGCGGCCGCGAATTCGGCGACGCTCTGATTGTGCTGGTTCAGCTGATCGATCAGCGCGTTCAGCTGCGGGTCGTCGTAGACGGTCCACCAGTCGCCGCGATCGGTCGTGTCGGACGGCTGCGCGACCTTCCAGCCCTCGGGCGCCTCCTTGAACGACGCGGGGACGGCCGTTGCCGGACGCTGGTAGTCAGGCCCGACGGCGCAACCGGCCAGCTGGAAAGCGAGCGCGGCGGCGAGCGCGGGAACGCGCCAGGTCGAAGACTTCGGCGAACGGGCAAAACGGCGGAGCATGCAAGGGATTCCTGTCGATGCGCGTGACGCGGGCGCGACAATGCGGGATTCATCAGATCCGGCAATGGTAGCGCAGGCGTCGTGCGCCACGCGGAATCCGGAAGGTTAATGCGGTGGGGGCGTCCGGTGTGTTACCGGGCGCGGGACGACGATTACGCGTCGTTACCGCGCGACGCGCACGGCGCCGGCCGGCGCAGCGAAAAGCGCGGCTCGGCGGATGCCGCGCGGCACGCGGGCTGACCGCCGGCGCACGGCTGCGCGACGACAGAAGAAGCGCGACCCGCGCTCGCGGACGCGCGCAGCGCGCGACGGCGCTCGGCCAGCGCGAGCAGCAGCACGAGGATCGAGCCCCCCGGCAACGCGAACATCGCCCCGTACAGCGCGAGCTTGCGCCAGCGCGCGACGCCGTCCGCGCCGGTGAGCGCGTGGCGGGCCGAATCGGTGACGGAGCGGCCGAGGCCGCCGAGGGCGTTGATCAGGTACAGCATCGTGTGCGCGGCGTGTCGTTGGTCTGGGCTATGGAAAAACGAAAATGATTGCTTGTCATAATATTGACTATGCAATCGTTTTTCAAGATACTTTGCGCACGATCATCGGTGCGCGTTGTTTTGTCGCATCAAACAGCGATCAGTCGAGGGGAACGGATGAGCGAAAGTGCGCCGGAAACCGGCGAAATCGGGGTGGGTTCGGGGCTCGGGTACTTCCTGTCGACCGCGCGCAACGTCCTCGCGACGCGGATGGACCGTGCGGTTGAGCCGCTCGGGCTCACGTCGTCGCAGATCGGCGTGATCCTCTTGCTGTGGTTCGGACGCGCACGCACGCCGTTCGAGATGTCGCGTGCGCTGTCGTACGACACCGGCTCGATGACGCGCATGCTCGACCGGCTCGAAAAGAAGGGTTTCGTCGAGCGCCGGCGCAGCAGCGCGGACCGCCGCGTGGTCGAACTGGCGCTGACGCCCGCCGGGCAGCACGCCGCGCGCGAGCTGCCGGCGCTGATCGACGCGGTGCTGCGCGACCAGCTGCAAGGTTTCTCGCCGGACGATGTCGCGACGCTCGTGCGGCTGCTGCAGCGTTTCATCGCGAACGATCCGCAGACGCAGGCGGTCTGCGACGCCGCGGACTGCGGCGGCCAGGACGAAACACCGCCGACGCCGGGAGAGCGACAGCCGTAACGGCGGCGGCCGCCGCCGCAGCAGCAAACCCGGTCACAGCGGCCGCCGCCGCAGCAGCAGCAGCAGCAGCAGCAAACCCGGTCACAGCGGCCGCAGCGGCAGCAGCAGCAAACCCGGTCGGCCCGCAAAGATTTATCTGTCTGGGCAGAAGATGCCGGTGCACGAGACCGTGCCCGGCTCGTCATACGCCATTCACTGTCGCGACAACAAGATTCGGAAAAGCGAGGAGCAATCCAATGGACACAGCGGTTGCAGAGCCCGTCGTCGCCGTTCCCCCGCCGCTCTCGGGCGCCACCCTCGCGTGGCTGACCGTCGGGCTGGCGCTCGGCACCTTCATGGAAGTGCTCGACACGTCGATTGCGAACGTCGCGGTGCCGACGATCTCCGGCAGCCTCGGCGTCGCGACGAGCGAAGGCACGTGGGTGATCTCGTCCTATTCGGTCGCGTCGGCGATCGCCGTGCCGCTGACCGGCTGGCTCGCGCGCCGCGTCGGCGAAGTGCGGCTTTTCACCATGTCGGTGCTGCTGTTCACGCTCGCGTCGGCTGCGTGCGGGTTCGCCGCGAACTTCGAAACGCTGATCGCGTTCCGGCTCGTGCAGGGTCTCGTGTCCGGCCCGATGGTGCCGCTGTCGCAGACGATCCTGATGCGCTCGTATCCGCCGCAAAAACGCGGCCTTGCGCTCGGGCTATGGGCGATGACGGTGATCGTCGCGCCGATCTTCGGCCCGGTGATGGGCGGCTGGATCACCGACAACTACACGTGGCCGTGGATCTTCTACATCAACGTGCCGATCGGCCTCTTCTCCGGCGGCTGCGCGATGATGCTGCTGCGCGGCCGCGAGACGAAGACATCGAAGCAGCGCATCGACGCGATCGGCCTCGCGCTGCTCGTCGCCGGCGTGTCGTGCCTGCAGATGGTGCTCGACCTCGGCAAGGACCGCGACTGGTTCAATTCGAGTTTCATCGTGACGCTCGCGATCATCGCCGCGGTGTCGCTCGCGTTCCTGCTCGTGTGGGAAGCCACCGACAAGGACCCGGTCGTCGATCTCACGCTGTTCAAGGACCGCAATTTCGCGCTCGGCGCGCTGATCGTGTCGTTCGGGTTCATGGCGTTTTTCGGCTCGGTCGTGATCTTTCCGCTGTGGCTGCAGACCGTGATGGGCTACACGCCGGGCAGCGCCGGCCTCGCGACGGCGCCGGTCGGGCTGCTCGCGCTGGTGCTGTCGCCGATCATCGGCCGCAACATGCACCGGCTGAACCTGCGGATGGTCGCGAGCTTCGCGTTCGTCGTGTTCGCGGTGGTGTCGTTCTGGAACTCGACGTTCACGCTCGACGTGCCGTTCGATCACGTGATCCTGCCGCGTCTCGTGCAGGGGATCGGCGTCGCGTGCTTCTTCGTGCCGATGACGACGATCACGTTGTCGAGCATTCCTGACGAACGGCTCGCGAGCGCTTCCGGGCTGTCGAACTTCCTGCGCACGCTGTCGGGCGCGATCGGCACGGCGATCAGCACGACGTTCTGGGAAGACGACGCTATCCGTCATCACGCGATACTCGCGGAGTCGGTCACGCAGGCGTCGGCGGCGACGTCCGCGTACCAGGACGCGCTGTCGAGTCTCGGCGTGGAAGCGCATGCGCTGACCGCGCAACTGAACGAGATCGTCACCCAGCAGGCGACGATGATGGCGACGAACGACTTCTTCCGGATCTCGGCGGTGGCGTTCGCGGTGCTGGCGGTGCTCGTGTGGATCACGAAGCCGCGCAAAGGCGCGGGCCCGTCGATGGGACACTGACGCGCGCCGCGCTCACGCGCGCATCAGTGCGGGCTGCCCGGCGCGACGACGTCCTCGGGGTGCGAGGGCGGCGAATTGTCGACGCCGGTCCGCACGAACTGCTTGAACGCCGCGCCCGCAGCCCACGGATCGGGCTTGCAGCCGAGCGAGCTGTCGCAGTGCGCGGCGAAGCCGATCGTCGACGTGCCGTCGCTGTTCGGCGTCTTCGTGATCTGGTACGCGAGCGCGCGCTTGCCGCCGCCGGGGCCGGACGTCTGGATCAGCGTGTCGGTGGCCGTCTCCACTTCGTAGGTCGAATGCGCGCGCACCCATTGCTCTGCGCGCTGCCACCAGGTCGCACATTCGCCGGAGTTCGAGCACGTGAGCGGTGCGGTCGCGATCTGCATCACGTCGGGATTGACCTGGCCGCGCGTCGCACATCCCGCCGCGAGCAGGCAGAGCGCAGTCAGCGTAAAGGTGGGCAGGATTCGTTTCATGGCGAGGGGCTCCACGTGGACGGCGCGAGCGTCGCACGCGCGCTTCGCTCGCCGTCATCTTGTTGGTTCGACAGGTTGGACCGTGCGCCGAAGGTTCCGTTGCGGCAATTTCGATGCCCGCCGCGACGCCGCGGCAGGCGCCGCCTCACACGCTGAAACGGTTCAGCGTGTACGCGCGATACGCGGCGACGAACGCATCGAACGAGCCGACTTCGTCGTGTTCGAGCTTCGTCTGCTCTTCGAGCGATTCGCGAGCGAGCGCTTCGTAGTGCCGGGTCGTGGCCGCATCGAGCGGGCGCGACAGGAAGTGCGCCGCATGCCGCTCGCTCTGCGCGAGCCCGAACTGCAAAAAGCTCTGACCGGCGTCGCGCATCGTCTGCAGCACGCGTGCGGACGGCGTGAGCGCCGCGTCCGCGAGCTTCTCGCGCTGCATCGCCACCGAGCGCGCGTGAGCGTCGCCGCCGCTCAACGCGTCGAGCACCGCGGCCGTGCGGTCGATCTTCGCGAACAATTCGTCGGCCCAGTCGCGCATCGGCACGCTGCGACCATCGCGTTTCAGTTCGAGGCCGGGACGGCGGCCTTGCTTCGTCACGACCGAGAAATTCTCGTTCGCCTCCGCATACGCCGGCGCGGGCAGCAGCGGACTGTCGTCGAGCGCGCACGCGAGCAGGTACGCGTCGAGAAAACGCGCGGTCGAAAGCGAGATGCCGATCGGCTCGAACGGATCGATGTCCATGCAGCGCACTTCGACGTACTGCACGCCGCGCGCCGCGAGCGCATGCAGCGGACGCTCGCCGGGATGCGTGACGCGCTTCGGGCGGATCGTCGAGTAGAACTCGTTTTCGATCTGCAGCACGTTCGTGTTGATCTGCACCCACTCGCCGTCGCGATGCGTGCCGATCGCCTCGTACGGCGGATACGGCTGGCTCACCGCATCGGCGAGCGCATCGAGGTAGCCCGGCAGCGTGTCGTAGTCGGCGCGCAATGCGGACTGGCCGGTCGTGTTCGAATAGCCGAGATCGCTCATCCGCAGGCTCGTCGCGTACGGCAGATACAGCGTGTCGGCGTCGAACGATTCGAGCGTGTGCGAGCGGCCGCGCAGGAAGCGCGCGTCGAGCGCCGGCGACGCGCCGAACAGATACATCAGCAGCCAGTTCGTGCGGCGGAAGTTGCGGATCAGCGCGAGATAGCGGTCGGACTGGTAGTCGGTCAGCGTCGCGGTCGACTGCTGGTCGGCGTGCAGCGCGCGCCACACCTCTTCGTTAAGCGAATAGTTGTAGTGAATCCCGGCGATGCACTGCATCGTGCGCCCGTAGCGCAGCGCGAGACCGACGCGATACACGTACTTCAGACGCGCGATGTTCGACGTGCCGTAACGCGCGATCGGAATGCCGTCGTCGGTGTCGGGCAGCAGGCCGGGCATCGACTGGTTCCACAGGATTTCCTGCTGGCGGTCCAGCACCGCGTACACGAAGCGATGCAGTTCGTCGAGGCGCTCGAGCGTGAGCGCGGCGTCGTGCTCGGCCGACGTGATGATTTCGAGCAGTGCCTCGGAGTAATCGGTCGTCAGCGACGGATGCGTGAGCGCGGAGCCGAGCGCATCCGGATGCGGGCTCAGCGCGAGGTGGCCGTCGCGCGTGACGCGCAGGCTTTCCTTTTCGATCCCGCGCAGACCGCGCAATAGCGCGTCACGTTGCGGCCCGGCGCTCAGCACGGAAAGGCGCTGCTGGAGAACGTCGTTCGTGCGGTGTGAGGTCGTGTGTGGCATTCAAGCTGGTCGGACGAAACTGGCCGCCTGGCAGAAGCACGCGGCGGCCGGCGGGATGTTTGCGGTAGCGGGCACTTTAACATCTCGCCACGAGACCTGCTTGAGGCCGCCTGGCGCGTGGATCACGCGTCGGCCGGGTGCTGGCGGCGTGCGGTTGGACGTGGAGTCGCGCGCGGATTCGTCCGTCGTGTCGTGGGCTGTTTCGCGTCGTTTCGTGCGCGGATTCGCGCGTCGTGTCGTGAGCTGTTTCGCGTCGTTTCGTGCGCGGATTCGCGCGTCGTGTCGTGGGCTGTTTCGCGTCGTTTCGTGTGTGGATTCGGGCGTCGCGTCGGGCTGTTTCGCGTCGTTTCGTGTGCAGACTGGGCCGATTCGCGTGCGAATTCGCGCCGATTCGTGTGCCGCGGCGCGGCGCCGCGTAGTGCGTGCTCGTCCGGGCGACGCGCCGTTTTCAACCTTCAGCCGCCGCGCGCGGCGCCGGCACGATCGGCGATTTCGTTCCACAGATGCATCGCCGCGTACGCGCGCCACGGACGCCACGCGTCGGTGCGTGCGCGCTGCTGCGTCGCGCGAATCAGCGCGGGGTCGCGCGCGGCGATTGTCTGCATCAGCACGAGGTCGGTGGCGGGCCACGCGTTCGCGTCGCGCCACGCGCGCATCGCGACGTACTCGACGGTCCACGGGCCGATGCCGGGCAGCGCGAGCAGCGCCGCACGCAGCGCGTCGAAGTCGGGCGCGGCCGTGTCGGCCTCGATGATCAGCGCGCCGCTCGCGACCGCCTGCGCGAACCCCTGCAGCGCGGCGACGCGTTTGCCGGGCATCCCGATGCCGGCGAGATTCGCCGACGCGAGCGCTGCCGGCGTCGGAAAGCGCCACGCGGTGCGCGCGTGCGGATGGCCGTCGATACGTTGGCCGACGCGCTCGACGAGCCGGCCGAGTATTGTCGTCGCGGCCTTCACGCTGACCTGCTGTCCGACGATCGCGCGCACGACCAGTTCGAACGCGGACCATGCGCCGGGCACGCGCAGCCCCGGCGCCGCGGCGACGAGCGGCGCGAGCCACGCGTCCGCGCCGAGGTGCGCGCCGATCGCGGCCGGATCGGCGCGCACGTCGAACATTCGCGAGATGCGCTCCGCGAGCGCGGATGCGTGGACGCTGACGGGCCCCTCGATCGTCGCGACGAGGCAGCGCCGACGCGGATGACGCGCGACGCCAAGCGTGCCGCTCGCGCCGGCCCATTCGATCGCGCGGCGATACGAGCCGTCTTCGACCACTTCGACGCCGGGCGTCGTGCGTCCCGCGAAAAAGCGCAGCACGCGCGGCCAGTCGTACGGAGCCCGAAACGGTAGTTCGACGGAAGCGACGGCGAGGTCGCGGTCGGGTTCGACGGTGCTCAAGCGGCTCTCTCCCGCGAATGCGGTTTCGGTGACGCCGAAGCGTCGTCTTGTCTGCGATCCTTGCGTTGTCTGGCCGCCGCCGGACGGGTGTGTGCACCGGCACCGCTCTTCGCCGGGGACGGTTCGCGTGCGTCGTCGCCGTGCGGAGGTTTGCGATCGTCGCCGCCCGGCGACTCGTGCGCAGAATCCGATGCGCGCGCAACGAGGCGGTCAGCCGGCGCGAACCCGTTCGCCTCCGCGTCCAGCAGCGCTGCCTTGCGCGCAATGCCCCATCGATAGCCGGCGAGCGAGCCGCCCTTCTGCACGACACGGTGGCACGGAATCGCGAGCGCGACCGGGTTCGACGCACACGCGCTCGCGACCGCGCGCACCGCGCGCGGCACGCCGAGCGTCTGCGCAATCTGCGTGTAGCTGCGCGTTTCTCCGTACGGAATCCGCTGCAACGCATCCCACACGCGCTGCTGGAATGCGGTCGCCGCGATGTCGAGCGGCAGGTCGAAGCGCTCGCGTCCGCCGCTCAAATACGCGTCGATCTGCGCGAGGAACGGCGCGACCGACGCGGCGTCCTCGTCGATCCGCGCGGCGTTGGCGAAGTCCGCGCGCAGGTTCGCGACGAGCGACGCAGCGTCGTCGCCGAACGCGATCCGGCAGATGCCCTTGTCGGTCGCCGCGACGAGCGCGACGCCGAGCGGTGTCGGCGCGCTCGCGTAGCGGATCGCGAGGCCTTCGCCGCGACGCCGGTACGCGGAGGGCGCCATCCCCAGTTCCCCGGGCGCGCTGTGATAGAGCCGCGACGGCGAGCCGAAGCCGGCATCGATGCTCGCGCGCGTGACGGCGGCGCCTTGTTCGAGCGCATCGCGCAGCGCCGCGCCGCGCCGCGCGGCCTGGTACTGGCGCGGCGACACGCCGAGCACGCGCTTGAACAGGCGCTGCAGGTGGAACGGGCTCATGTGGACCGCGTCGCCGAGCTGCGCGAGCGTGAGCCGCTGTTGCGGATCGGCGTCGAGTGCGGCGCACGCGCGCTGGACGACGTCCAGTTCGCGCGGCAGGCCGCCCGGGCGGCAGCGCTTGCATTCGCGGTAGCCGGCCGCGCGCGCGTCGTCGGCGCTCGCGAAGAATTCGACGTTCTCCCGGCGCGGCTGCCGCGACGCGCACGACGGCCGGCAGAACACGCCGGTCGTGCGCACGCCGTAGAAGAACGCGCCGTCGGCGTGCGCGTCGTGCGCCGCGACCGCGCGCCAGCGGGCGTCGTCGTCGGGCCAGCCGGCCGGATCGGCGGCTGGAGTGAGCAAGGTTGCGGACTGGGCAAGCGAGGCGGCCGTCATGAGGACACTCCGTGAAGCGGCGAACATGAGGTCCACTGTAGCCGCGTCGCCGCTGCCGCACGCGCCGGATCTTGCGGTCTCATTCGGGAATCTTCCGTCCGAGGCCGGCCCGGCGGCCGGTTGTGGTCAAACGACACAATTGCGGGTTTTCCCTTAAAAAAGTGTTGCGTCGCCCAGGCGCGCTGTGTATAGTGGTTCCTGTCTCCTCCATGTCTCCTCCTGATATGGATTAAGCCCGCTCCAAACAGCGGGCTTTTTTTCGTCCAGCGGTTTTGTGTTGTCCGGCGACGCCTTCCGCCATTTTCCGCGTTCCTGCGTCGCCTGGACTGTCTGCTGTTGCCGTATTCGGCGCTTGCCCGACGGAGGGTCGAATGTCGTTTCAGATCCGCGAAATCGATCACGTTGTGATCCGGGCCGTCGATCTGCCGGCGATGGTGCGGTTCTATTGCGACGCGCTCGGCTGTCGGGTGGAACGCGAGCTGCGCGACATCGGGCTCGTGCAATTGAGGGCCGGACGTTCGCTGATCGATCTGCTGGCGGTGAAGGGCGCCACCGGCGATGCGGATCGCGCGGGCCGCAACATGGACCATCTGTGCCTGCGCATCGAGCCGTTCGATGCGGCCGCGCTGCGCGCGCACCTCGCCCGGCACGGCGCGACCCTCGGTGAAGAAGCGCTGCGCTACGGCGCCGACGGCTACGGACCGTCGCTGTATCTGTTCGATCCCGAGGGCAACATGATCGAGCTGAAAGGGCCGCCGCAAAGCGGATGGCGCAGGCGGCCCCGGTCAGCCGGTCCGTCTTAGACCCGTGCCGGCGCCTTCAGCACCGTCCATTCGACCGCGACCGGCTCGGTGCTCGCATTGCCGATCCATGCGGCGCCGTCCTGCACCGTGCATTGCAGACGCATCGTGCGCTCCGCGAGCGCGCCGAGCGCGGCGGCGACGTTCTCGCCGAGCGACCACACCGTCACGTTGCGCAGCCGTTCGACCTTGCTCTTCACGCCCTGCCACCAGATGTCCGATGCGCGGCCGCCGTATGCGATCACGATCACTTCGTTCGCACGGCCGCTCGCCTTCGCGATGCGCCGCTCGTCGGGCTGGCCGACTTCGATCCAAGTTTCGATCGCGCCAGTGAGATCCTTCGACCACAGATCGGGTTCGTCGGTATCCGACAGACCCTTGCAGAACTCGAGCCGCTCGCTGGCGAACAGCGCGAACGCGGCGATGCGGACCATCATCCGGTCGTCGGTTTCAGACGGATGACGCGCGATCGTCAGCGCATGGTCCGCGTAATAGTGCCGGTCCATGTCCGCAATCTGCAGTTCACCCTTGTAAATCGTCGATTTGAGAGCCATCTCGTCCGTATCCGCGCAGCAAAGCCGCAAATGATAACGGACTTCGCCGCAACCGATGTGCCGGAAGATGCGCGGGCGGCGAGGCGGCGATCTCGGTGGCGATGGGGTGGCGAATCGGGTGGCGATCAGCGGGATCTGATCGGGACTGCCAGGAATCCGGCGCGAGCAGGCGCAAGCCGGCGCGACCGTGCGCCGGCCGCCGGCTTCAGGCCCGAAGCCCGCGCTTCGATGCCGCCGAAAGTACGGATCGCCGTCGGCGCTACGGCTTGATGAAGCGATCGGAGGTCCAGAGCCCTTGCTCGTCGGTATTCGCGGCGTTCACGAATTCGACGTCGTGGCCGACTACCTGCACCACGCGGAACGACTGGTCGGACGGCGTCGACAGGCACTCGTAGCCGGCGAAGTATTCCTGCATCTGCTGCTGCTCGCCGGCCTTTTCATGCAGGCTGACCGCGTCGAGCTTGTCTTTCGACAGGCACCCGTACGAGCCCGGTTTCAACTGCACGGTTTGTTGCGGCTTCAGCGTGGCGTCCTGCGCTTGAGAAGCGCCTGCGCAGACGAAACCAGCCACCGCAAGCGCGATGCCGGAGAGGATTTTCATGGATATGCCTCCTGCGGGTAAATGCCAGGTTAGCTATGTATTTAACTTCTACCGCCTGCCCGCTTTTATTAATTTAGGAGAAGCGCTATAGGCCGCAAGGACGACATGTGTGCGATTGCAGCAGCGACCGCTTGCGGCAGCGGTCGGGCGGCGAGCCGGGATGCGACTGGCAGCGAACCCGGCGCTTATTGAAGCAATGCGATATCACGCGCGAGTCTTGAGCCGCGAGCGAAGAAGAAAATCGCCGCGCGAAAGCCAGTCGATTTTAACGCTGGCGAATTGCGCGTTTTTGCCGGTTACTGCGGCGCACATAAAGTCGATCGCATCGGCGGGGGCGAATATCCGATTAACGACGCGATCCCATAAAAAGAAAGATGCCAGGCAATCAGCGACCACCCGGCGCCGCGAACCGATACGGCTTGCGTGCTCAGCGCGTTCATGGATAAATCGGGAGTCCGTCGACTCCGTTTCTTGCTGCGAGATACCCATGACTGTCGCTCACTGGCTGCCGTTCGCGATCGCGTCGGCGATTCTGCTCGCCATTCCCGGACCCACCGTGCTGCTCGTCGTGTCGTACGCGCTCGGCCACGGGCGCCGCTATGCGCTCGCCACGACCGTCGGCGTCGCGCTCGGCGATCTCACCGCGATGACCGCGTCGATGCTCGGGCTCGGCGTGATACTCGCCGCGTCGGCAGCGCTCTTTGGCGTGCTCAAGTGGGTCGGCGCGGCGTATCTGATCTATCTCGGCGTCAAGCTGTGGCGCGCGCCCGTTGCAGCGCCGGACACGCCGGATATCGCCGAAACCCGCACCGGCCGCATCGTCGCGCATGCGTACGCGGTGACCGCGCTGAACCCGAAGAGCATCATCTTTTTCGTCGCGTTCGTGCCGCAGTTCATCGATCCGCACGCGCGCGCACTGCCGCAGATCGTCGTGTTCGAGACGACGTTCGTGCTGCTCGCCGCATTGAACGCGTTCGCGTACGCGATGCTCGCGGCGGCGGCGCGCAAGGCCGTGCGCAATGCGCGCGTGCAGCGCGCGGTCAACCGCACGGGTGGGTCGCTCCTGATCGGCGCGGGACTCTTCGCCGCCGCGTGGAAGCAGACGACGGCCTGACGTCGCCGGTCACGCCGCCGGCGGCTGCGGCTCGCGGCGTTTGATGAAGTCGTGCTGGAACACGCACATCCGCAATGCGTTGTGGTACGCGCCGTTGCTGAAAAACTCCTCGATCAGCTCGGCTTCATGCCGGAAACCGCACTTTTCGTAGACGTGGATCGCCGCGACATTCGACCGGTCGACGATCAGATACAGCTTGCGCAGATTGAGCACCGAAAACGCGTAGTCGATCGCAAGCTGCGTCGCGCTGGTCGCGTAGCCGTGCCCTTGCGCGTGCGGCGCGATGATGATCTGAAACTCGCCCCGACGGTGGATGTAGTCGAGTTCGATCAGCTCGACGAGCCCGACGATCTGGCTTGCATGGTCGATCGCGACGAAGCGGCGTTCGCGCAGGTCGTGCACGTGGCGGTCATAAAGCTGCGACAGCTCGGTGAACGTTTCATACGGCTCCTCGAACCAGTAACGCATGATCTTCGCGTCGTTGTTCAGCTCGTGGACGAACTTCAGGTCATGGCGTTCGAGCGGACGCAGCGTGACGCGCGTGTCGTGTTCGACGGTCATCGCAAATTCCCCTTCTTCACTCAAAGCGTACGGATCGCGGGCGGGTCCGGCCGCTTTCCGATAATACGGGCTGGCCTGGCGCGGCGTTTTCCGCGCGTCGGGAAGGCGGTCGGCCGTCTTCGTCTCGCCGCGGGCACGCTCGATGCGAGGTCAACGGCGCATCGGCTCATGCATGGCGTACCCACTCCGGTTAGTAAGTATTCGCCCACGGTGCAAACTGTCGCGCGGGGACTACAATACGTGAGCAGCGCTTGACAACCAGGAGGTTATCGTGATCGAGCACGTAATACTGGGCGCGTTTCTGGTGATTCCTCTCGTTTTAGTGGTTTTCCTGTTCTCCGACGAAATCATCGCCGAGCACAGGCAACGCGCGCAGGCGGAAGATCACCATCACATCGACTGGCGGCATCCGCTGCGCAGCCTCCTGCACCACTGAAGCGCCGACGCACGCGAACGCACGACAAGAGGAGCGACTCGTGGACTTCGAGTTCTCCTGGATGACGTACTTCGTGGCCCTGTTCGCGCTGATGGGCGTGTCCCTCGCGCTGACCCTGCTTTGCCCGGCGGGCGGCGAGCGCGACGACCGGTCGCCGCCGGCGCACGCTGCGGACGAGCACCGTCCTGCCGCGCGCTGACTTACGGCGTGTAATCCGTCGTTACCACTTGCAGCATCTATTTCTGCGATTCCGGACCACAATCGGCCGCATGTCGTCGGACATTTTCGTCACGGAGAACAACATGCGAAAGATGGTGGCCGTTTTGGTGATGGCCGGATGTCTTACCGCTGCCGGCCAGGCGAGCGCTCACGGTCGTGGCGACGGTGGCGCGGTGGTGGGTGCGCTCGTCGGCGGAGCGCTGCTCGGCGCGGTCGTGGCCGGCGCATTGAACAGCGGGCCGGCCGTGGCTTATCAGGCGCCGCCGGTCTACGCCGCGCCCGCGCCGGTGTATGCGCAGCAGCCGGCCGGCTATTGCTACAGCCCGTATCAGCAGGGCTATGTGCCGTGCGCGCCGGCGCAGCCGCAACCGTATGGGTATGCGCGGCCTTATGGTTGGTAGACCCGGGCGGCAGCCCCGGTGGCGAGCCGCGGATCGTGACGCGCGTGCGGTAGTCCGCGCGGTCACGACGGCTTAGCCGCGAGGCCGACGGACATAACGCGCCGTCGGCTTTTTTGTGCCGAACGGCCCGTGTCGGCCGGCGCCGGTTTCAGCCGGTCAGTTCGACCGGCGTGACCCGCAGGGTCAGTTTCTGCGTGAGGCGCAGCACCGTCACCGCGACGTCGCGGCCGATCCGCGATCCGTCGAACACCCGCTGCAGCGTATCGACGCCGTCCACCGGAATGTCGTCGATCGCGACGATCGTATCGTCGACGCGCAATCCGCCGAGGCCGGCCGGACTGCCGCCGACCACTTCCATCACGCGCACGCCCGTCTTCGTCGGCAGGTCGAAATAGCGCTGCACCTTGCGCGCGATCGGCACCGTCGTGCCGGCCACGCCGATATGCGCGCGCCGCACGCGGCCGTGCGCGAACAGCTGCATGATCACCCACTTCGCGGTGTCGATCGCGGTCGCGAAACAGATGGCCTGCGCGCCCGGAATGATCGCCGTGTTCACGCCGATGACCTGTCCGGCCGAATTGACGAGCGGACCGCCCGAATTGCCGGGATTGAGCGCCGCGTCCGTCTGGATCACGTCGTAGATCATCCGCCCGGACGTCGAGCGCAGCGACCGGCCGAGCGCGGAGACGACGCCGGTCGTCACCGTCTGCGCGAGCCCGAGCGGATTGCCGACGGCGATCGCGATCTGCCCGACGCGCAGCTTCGACGATTCGCCGAGCTGCGCGTGCGGCAGCGGCTCGGTCGAGCCGATTCGCACGACCGCGAGGTCCGTGCTCGGATCGTCGCCGACGATGCTCGCGTCGTAGGTGGAGCCGTCGGCGAGCGTTACGCGCAGCGCGCTCGCGCCGTGGACGACGTGGCTGTTCGTCAGCAGATAGCCGTCGGGCGTGAACAGGAAGCCGGAACCGGTGCCGCCGCGCGCGCCGCGCTGCGCGGCGTCGCCCGGCGGGCTGCGATCGACCGCGATGAAGGCCACGGACTGCTGCACGCGTTCGAGCGCGCCGATCACCGTGCGGGAATACGCATCGAGCAAGGCGGCGTCGTCGTCCGCTGCGAGCGGAGCGGCGCCCGACGGGTCCGCGGATGCGTTGCGCGCGAGATCGTCGATGAAGGAAGGTCGGCTGCCCACGATCTGAACTCTCCGGTAAGCGAGGTTCGGAGATGCAGGGGTGGTGCGGGGATTTTCAAGAGGGGGCGGTGGGGCTGCGTCTGTCGAAGTCTGCCGCCGCAGCCTGCGCCTATTTCCCGATACAAAACCGGCTAAAAATCACCCCCAGCAAATCATCGGAAGTGAACTCCCCGGTGATCGAATTGAGCTCCTCCTGCGCGAGCCGCAACTCCTCCGCGAACAGATCGAGCGCCTGCGCATTCTGGTCCGCATGCGCCGCCGCCTGCGCGAGATGCTCGCGCGCCGCGCGCAGCGCGATCAGATGGCGTTCGCGCGCCAGATAGACGCTCTGCGCATCCGCCTGCCAGCCTGCGATCCGCAGCAGCTCCGCGCGCAGCAGCGCGATCCCGTCACCGTGTTTCGCCGACAGATGCACGTCGCAATCCACCGCGCCATCCGCGCTGCCGTCCCTGGAAACGGACGCCGGCTGTCCCGCCAGATCCGTCTTGTTGTATACGCGAACCACCGGCACGTTAGCCGGGAAGCGCGCGGCAATCGCGCGGTCTTCGTCGGTGACGCCGCCGCGCGCATCGAGCAGATGCAGCACGACGTCCGCGCGGCCGATCTCGTTCCACGTCCGCTCGATGCCGATCTTCTCGACTTCGTCTTCGGTCTCGCGCAGGCCGGCCGTGTCGATCACGTGCAGCGGGATGCCTTCGATCTGGATCGTCTGCGAAATCTTGTCCCGCGTCGTGCCCGCGACCGGCGTCACAATCGCCAGTTCAGCGCCCGCGAGCGCGTTCAGCAGCGACGACTTGCCGACGTTCGGCTGCCCCGCCAGCACGACCGACAGCCCCTCGCGCAGCAACGCGCCCTGGCGCGCGTCCGCGAGCACGTGGTCGAGCCGCGAACGGATCGCGGCGAGCTTCCCGCGCGCGTCGGCCGCTTCGAGAAAGTCGATCTCTTCTTCCGGGAAGTCGAGCGTCGCTTCGACGAGCATCCGCAGCGTGACGACGTCGTCGACGATCGCGTGGATGTCGCGCGAAAACGCGCCGTCGAGCGAGCGGCCGGCCGAGCGCGCGGCGGCCTCGGTGCTGGCTTCGATCAGGTCCGCGACCGCTTCGGCCTGCGCGAGATCGAGCTTGTCGTTCAGGAACGCGCGTCGCGTGAATTCGCCCGGCTCGGCGAGACGCAGGCCGAACGGGCGTCCCGCGTCGACGCAGCGCGTAAGCACGAGTTGCAGCACGATCGGGCCGCCGTGCCCTTGCAGCTCGACGACGTGTTCGCCGGTGTACGAGTGCGGCGCCGGAAAGTACAGCGCGATGCCGCGATCGAGCACGTTGCCGTCTGCATCGACGAACGGCACGTAGCTCGCGTGACGCGGCGCGAGCACCTGGCCCGTCAGCGCCTGCATCAGCGTTTGCGCGCCGGTCGACCCGGCGCGCCCGAACGACACGCGGACTACGCCGATCCCGCCGCGTCCGGGAGCGGTGGCGATGGCGACGATCGGATCGGAGTCGTTGGCGAGCATGGCGAAGGCGGGGCGAGTAGTGACGGCGAGGCCGACGATAGATGGCGAAACGAAGCTTGCGCGACGCGCGGACCGACGGCCGACGAAGCGTGCGAGGCGCCCGGCATTGTATCGCGCGCCCTCCTGGCACTCTTCGGACGCCGGGGCCGGCGCGCCCTGCGTCGGCGATTCAACGAACTCTGTCAGAATATCCTGATCTGGATAAGAGGTCGCAGGTGCCGCCGCGCAGACTGCGACACGACCGCGCAGAAAAGCTGTTGCACAACATTGCATTCCGCCAGTCACCGCTCTGACGAGGGGTATCGGGGAATGATCGGTAACAGGAGAATTATTTCTCGATCGGGCGATAAGTTGCCTGGACAGTTGTCTATCTACGGGAAGCGGGGTTGCACAATCGCGCCATGCCAACCGTTGAAGAAAAAATCGCCTTTTCCGAACGCCTGAAGTTCGCGATGAAGCGTGCGCCGGAAAAGCTGCGCGGCGGCACGGATCTCGCGCTGCACTTCAATCTGCGTCATCACGGCGACCAGCCGGTGTCGCCGCAGACCGCGCACAAGTGGCTGAGCGGCCGGACCATCCCGACCGACGACAAACTCGCCACGCTCGCCGAATGGTTCAAGGTCGACAAGCATTGGTTGCATTACGGACCGCCGCCTGTCGGCGCGTCGTCGGCGGTGCCGAAGCCGCTCCTGCGCGACGACAGGTATCCGCCGTCGCAGGAAGCACTGGAACTCGCGTCGAAGATCGACGCGCTGACGCCGCATCATCGCTACCTCGTTCAGGAACTGATCGCGCAGTTCTACGGCGACGCGGACAGCGACTGATCCGGCGCGACGTCGTCGCCATCGCCGTTGCGCCGCAAATAAAAAAACCGCCCGGTTCGCACCCGGGCGGTTTTTTTGACTTTCAAGGCTTGCGGGAGCAGGCCGCCGAACCGTCAGGCCTTGGCCTTTTTCTTCTGCCCCATCATCCGCGTGATGTAGTACTGCTGCGCGATCGACAGCACGTTGTTCACGACGTAATACAGCACGAGGCCGGCCGGGAAGAAGAAGAACATCGCCGAGAACGCGAGCGGCATGAACATCATCATCTTCGCCTGCACGGGGTCGGGCGGCGTCGGGTTCAGCTTCGTCTGCACGAACATCGACACGGCCATCAGCACCGGCAGGATGAACCAAGGATCCTGCTGCGACAGATCGTGAATCCACAGAATCCACGGCGCGCCGCGCATTTCGACCGACGACAGCAGCACCCAGTAGAGCGAGATGAACACCGGAATCTGGATCACCACCGGCAGACAGCCGCCGAACGGATTCACCTTCTCGGTCTTGTACAGCTCCATCAGCGCCTGGTTCATCTTCTGCGGATCGCCCTTGAAGCGTTCGCGCAGCGCCTGCATGCGCGGCGTGATTTCCTTCATCCGCGCCATCGACTTGTAGCTCGCCGCCGACAGCGGGAAAAACACCGCCTTGATCAGCAGCGTCAGCAGCACGATCGACCAGCCCCAGTTGCCGACGAAGCTGTGGATGCGCGACAGCAGCCAGAACAGCGGCTTCGCGATGATCGTCACCCAGCCGTAGTCCTTCACGAGTTCGAGGCCCGGCGCGATGCCTTCGAGCACGTGCTCTTCCTGCGGACCGGCGAAGAGGCGCGCGGACACCGTCTGCGACTGTCCCGGCGCGATCGTGCCGAGCGGCTCCTTCATGCCGACGCGATAGAGCCCGGTGTCGAACTTCTCGACGTAGATGTCGCGCTTCACGCCTTGCGGCGGGATCCACGCGGTCGCGAAGTAGTGCTGCACCATCGCGATCCAGCCGTTGTCCGCGTCGCTCGCGAACGTGGCCTTGTTCTTGTCGATGTCGCTAAACGAGATCTTCTGGAAGTGATGCTCGGCCGTGTACACCGCCGGCCCGATGAACGTGTGCGAGAAGCGCGGCGTCTCGACCGGGTTGCTGTCGCGCACGAGCTCCATGTAGAGCGTCGGCGACACCGGCTGCGTGCCCGTGTTCACGACCTTCGTGTCGACGCCGATCACGTAGCTGCCGCGCGTGAACGTGTACGTCTTCACGACCTTCACGCCGCCGCGATCCGGCGACTGGAGGCTGATCTGCAGCGTGTTCGCGTCGCCCGTCAGCTCGCGCGGCCCTTCGACGGGCGTGAAGACGTCGTTGTGATTCGGGAAGTCGCCGCCGAGCAGGCCCGTGCGCGCGAGGTACGTGTGATCGTTCGTGCGGTCGAACAGCGTCACGTACGCGTTCTGACCGTCCTTCTCCTGCAGCAGCGACAGGCGCTGCAGCGTGCCGCCGCGCGAGTCGATCACGCCGTCGTAGACGTCGGTGCGGAAATGCACCGGCTGCGCCTGCGCGGCGGCCGGCTGCTGGGCGACGTTGCCGGGCGCGGCGCCCGCGGCCGGCGCGGGCGATGCGGCGCCGCCGGCTGCCGGCGCGTTCGCCTCAGGCGACGGGCCCGCGGCCGGTTGCGCCTGCTGCGTCGCGTTCGGGAAGAACATCGACTGGCGTCCGTGGTCGCGCTGCCAGTTGTCGAACAGCATGACCGCCGACATGAAAAATATGACCCATAGGACGGTGCGTTTGATATCCATGCGTTGTCTCAGTGTCGATGGAGTGGCGCGTCAGCGCTTTTTCGGAGTTGCAGGCGGGACGGGATCGATGCCGCCCGCCGAAAACGGGTGACAGCGGCACAGACGCCGTGCGGCGAGGTAAGTCCCGCGCGCGGCGCCATGATACTGGATTGCCTCGCGTGCGTAATCGGAACAGGAAGGATAAAAACGGCACCGGTTGCCGAGCAGGGGACTCACGGCAAGCTTGTAGAAGCGCAGTAGTGCGATCAGTACCGTTTGCATGACATGCGGCCTCGCGAGGCCATCAGGCGCGCCGCGCGATCTCGCGCGCCGCCTTCTCGAGCAGCATCTCGATCTCGCCGCGGCACAGGGCCTTCAGCGACGCCGATGCGGCCGACGGCAGCGCCTTGCGGTCGAGTTTCGTATGCAGGCGCAGCAGCAGATCGTAGCCGTCGAACTGCGCGCTGCGTACGCGAAACGCCTCGCGGGCAATCCGGCGCACCAGATTGCGCGTGACCGCGCGCGGCGCGAATTTCTTGCCGATCACCAACCCGAGGCGGGCCGCGCCGCCGGTCTCGCGCCCATACACGACGAAGTGCGCGGAGCGCCGCCACGGGCGCAAACGAAAAACGGATGAGAACTCATCCGTTTTCAGGAGCCTTGCGGCTTTCGGGAAAGCGGCCTGCGTTCGCGGCGACATGAGCTCAGGCGAGGCAGCCGGCGATCCGGCCGCGACGGCCTCGGTCACGACGCGCAACCCGAGCGCGACAGAATTAGATGGCGAGACGCTTGCGACCCTTCGCACGGCGTGCGTTGATCACTTTGCGGCCACCGGCGGTCTTCATGCGCACGCGGAAACCGTGGGTGCGCTTGCGGCGGGTAACGGAAGGCTGATAAGTACGTTTCATGTTGCTCTCACTTTGAGAATGTGGACCGCGGCGAGCCCGTTAGCGACGAACGCGGAACGTGCCGAATTTGCCGAATCCGGATTTGCCGAATCATTTGCCAAATCTTGCCGGGCTTGTCCCCGCGCCGTTCCTCACGTCTGTCCTCGCGCCGCTGCACGAGTCATCGCGTGATTCATCGCCCGGGGTACTACCCAAGACATTGCCCGATGTGCTGCCGGAGCAATCACCCCCGGAGTAATCACCCCGGAGTAATCACCCCGGAGTAATCACCCCGGAGTAATCACCCCGGAGTAATCACCCCGGAGTAATCACCGTTAACCGGTGGTACAGGGATTGGTTTTCGGGAAACCCGCTATTTAAGCCGCTTTTTCTTTGGCCGTCAATAGCTTAGAGCGCGGGTCGACGGCGGGCCGCGCGCGCCGTCGACGCGCTTCGCGTGCTGTTCCGTCCCTGTGGATAACTTACTGGCGGGTCCGATTTGGCGGTAGAATCTCGCCTATCCCAAGAATCCTGTACGCCGCTCCGGCTCGCCTGTGCGCCGCAAGTCCTTGCCGCGCGGGGCCCCGGGGCCATTGCCGTCGCCGCCCGGGCCAGGTCGCTGCCGCGACGTGGGCGGCGTCCCGGCTCTCGCGTCAGACATAACTAAGACAGCTACTCGATGAACGATTTCTGGCAACACTGTTCCGCATTGCTGGAGCGCGAGTTGACGCCCCAGCAGTACGTGACGTGGATTAAACCGTTGGCCCCGGTCGCCTTCGACGCCGCTGCGAACACGCTGCAGATAGCCGCCCCCAATCGTTTCAAGCTCGACTGGGTCAAGAGCCAGTTTTCGGGCCGCATCGCCGATCTGGCCCGCGATTTCTGGCAGGCGCCGGTCGACGTCCAGTTCATCCTCGATCCGAAGGCCGGCGTGCGCGCGGCCGTCGGCGCGACGCCGCGGATGCCGCTCGCCGGCGGCGCGGCCGCGCAGGCGGCGGCTGCCGTCGATGCGGCCATTGGTGCCGTGCAGGCGGCGCAGGCCGGGCATATGGGCCACGCGGTGCCTGCCGCCGGCGCGATGGCGGCCGCCGCGGCCGCGCAGGCGGCCCAGCTCACGCAACTGGCCGACGACGCGGCCGACCTTGACCTGCCGGGCCTCGACGCGAACGAGGCGGCCGCCGGCCGCCGCACGTGGCGGCCGGGCCAGGGCGCGGCCGCGAACGGCGACGCCGATCCGACCTACGAGCGCTCGAAACTGAACCCGGTGCTCACGTTCGACAACTTCGTGACCGGCAAGGCGAACCAGCTCGCCCGCGCGGCCGCGATCCAGGTCGCCGACAATCCCGGCATCTCGTACAACCCGCTGTTCCTGTACGGCGGCGTCGGCCTCGGCAAGACCCACCTGATCCACGCGATCGGCAACCAGCTGCTGATGGACAAGCCCGGCGCGCGCATCCGCTACATCCACGCGGAACAGTACGTGTCCGACGTCGTGAAGGCGTATCAGCGCAAGGCGTTCGACGACTTCAAGCGGTACTACCACTCGCTCGACCTGCTGCTGATCGACGACATCCAGTTCTTCTCGGGCAAGTCGCGCACGCAGGAGGAGTTCTTCTACGCGTTCGAGGCGCTCGTCGCGAACAAGGCGCAGGTGATCATCACGAGCGACACGTATCCGAAGGAGATCTCCGGCATCGACGACCGGCTGATCTCGCGCTTCGACTCGGGCCTGACCGTCGCGATCGAGCCGCCCGAGCTGGAGATGCGCGTCGCGATCCTGATGCGCAAGGCGCAGTCCGAAGGCGTGAGCCTGAACGAAGACGTCGCGTTCTTCGTCGCGAAGCATCTGCGCTCGAACGTGCGCGAACTCGAAGGCGCGCTGCGCAAGATCCTCGCGTATTCGAAGTTCCACGGCCGCGAGATCTCGATCGAACTGACGAAGGAAGCGCTGAAAGACCTGCTGACCGTTCAGAACCGGCAGATTTCTGTCGAAAACATTCAGAAGACGGTCGCCGATTTCTACAGCATCAAGGTCGCCGACATGTATTCGAAGAAGCGTCCGGCGAACATCGCGCGGCCGCGGCAGATCGCGATGTATCTGGCGAAGGAGCTCACGCAGAAGAGCCTGCCGGAAATCGGCGAGCTGTTCGGCGGGCGCGACCATACGACCGTGCTTCACGCGGTCCGCAAGATCGCAGACGAGCGTGGGAAGGACGCGCAGCTCAACCACGAACTGCACGTGCTCGAGCAGACGCTGAAGGGCTGAGCGCGGGACCGCTCGAAGGCGCTTCGGCAGCGGCTTCGCGGCGGCGACCGCGCATCGCGGGCCATCATCGCGGCGAAATGGGGGCGGAAGGCTGCACGTCGTCGGACGGTGCGCTCTGTTTATTTCGCAGAACGCCCCCAATTTAGGGAAGCGGTCTGTTTTAAGGCACAATATGGGTTTAACCGCCCGGCGGTGCGGGGCGGATTCATGCCGCGGCAACCCGCCTCGCGGGCGGCGCCGGGAGCGGGCGGCGGGGAGCGGATCGGCCGGTGCGAAAGGCGCTGGCGGATCCTCGCCCGAGCCCCGGCCGAAGCCCGGGCCCAGATGGCGGGCCGGGTGAGGCCGGCCCACCTCGGCGCGGGGCGAGCAGACCGTCACATCAACGAAGGAACTCTATGCAACTGGTCAAGACCGAACGCGATAACCTCCTCAGGCCGCTGCAAACGGTAAGCGGCATTGTCGAACGCCGCCACACGTTGCCGATCCTCGCCAATCTGCTGATTACCAAAAACGGTTCCGACGTTTCGTTCCTGTCGACGGATCTCGAGTTGCAGATCACGACGCGCGCCGACTTCGGCGTCGGCGACGACCAGGTCGCGACGACCGTCGCCGCGCGCAAGCTGCTCGACATCCTGCGCGCGATGCCCGACGGCCAGGTCACGCTGTCGCTCGCCGACAAGCGTCTCACCGTGCAGTCCGGCAAGAGCCGTTTCGCGCTGCAGACGCTCGCCGCCGACGAGTTCCCGACGGTCGCCGAAGCGAAGGATTTCGGCGCGAGCCTCGCGGTGCCGCAAAAGACGTTCCGCCAGCTGCTCGGCATGGTGTACTTCGCGATGGCGCAGCAGGACATCCGTTACTACCTGAACGGGATGCTGCTCGTCGTCGACGGCGACCAGCTGATGGCGGTCGCCACCGACGGCCACCGCCTCGCGTTCTCGTCGATGAAGATCGAAGGCTCGTTCGCGCGCCAGGAAGTGATCATCCCGCGCAAGACGATCCTCGAGCTGCAGCGCCTGCTCGAAGACATCGACGATTCGCTGCAGATCGACATCGGCACGACGCAGGTGAAGTTCCGCTTCGGCCAGGTGGAGCTGGTGTCGAAGCTTGTCGAAGGCAAGTTCCCGGACTTCCAGCGCGTGATTCCGAAGGCGCACAAGAACACGTTCGAGATCGGCCGCGAAGAGCTGCAGCGATCGCTGCAACGCGCGGCGATTCTCACGTCCGACAAGTTCAAGGGCGTGCGCTGCATCGTCGAGCCGGGCCAGTTGAAGATCATGTCCACCAACGCCGACCAGGAAGAGGCACAGGAGGAACTGGAAATCGCGTACCAGGGCGATACCGTCGATATCGGGTTCAACGTCACGTATCTGCTCGACGTCCTCGCGAACCTGAAGGTCGACACGTTGCAGGTGAGCCTCGGCGACGCCAGCTCCAGCGCGCTCATCACGATTCCTGAGAACGAGGAATTCAAATACGTGGTGATGCCAATGCGCATCTAAAAAAGCGACGAATCGAAAACACCAGGGGGCGCAGCGCCCCTTTGGCGTTTTTATGGCTTTTTGAAAAGCAGCAAGCAGCAACTCGGGCAGTAACGCAGCAGCATCGCAGAACCGGAAAATTCCATGACTGAACTGAACAACTCGCAACCCGACAACAGCTACGGCGCCTCGTCCATCCAGATCCTCGAAGGGCTGGAAGCGGTGCGCAAGCGCCCCGGGATGTACATCGGCGATACGTCGGACGGCACCGGTCTGCACCATCTCGTGTTCGAAGTGCTCGACAACTCGATTGACGAAGCGCTCGCAGGCTACTGCAACGACATTCACGTCACGATTCACCCCGACAACTCGGTGTCGATCACCGATAACGGCCGCGGCATCCCGACCGGCGTGAAGATGGACGACAAGCACGATCCGAAGCGCAGCGCCGCCGAGATCGTGATGACCGAACTGCACGCGGGCGGCAAGTTCGACCAGAACAGCTACAAGGTGTCGGGCGGCCTGCACGGCGTCGGCGTGTCGTGCGTGAACGCGCTTTCCAGCTGGCTGCGCCTCACCGTGCGCCGCGACGGCAAGAAGCACTTCATGGAGTTCCATCGCGGCGTGCCGCAGAACCGCATCATCGAGGAGCGCGACGGCGTGGCCGTGTCGCCGATGCAGCTGCTCGGCGAGACCGAGAACCGCGGCACCGAAGTGCATTTCCTCGCCGACGAGTCGATCTTCGGCAACATCGAATACCACTACGACATTCTCGCGAAGCGCATCCGCGAGCTTTCGTTCCTGAACAACGGCGTGCGCATCCGCCTGACCGACCTGCGCAGCGGCAAGGAAGACGACTTCGCGCTCGCGGGCGGCGTGAAGGGCTTCGTCGAGTTCATCAACAAGACGAAGAGCGTGCTGCATCAGAACATCTTCTACATCTCGAGTGAGAAGGACAACGTCGGCGTCGAAGTCGCGATGCAGTGGAACGACAGCTACAACGAAAACGTGCTGTGCTTCACGAACAACATTCCGCAGCGCGACGGCGGCACGCACCTGACGGGCTTGCGCGCGGCGATGACACGCGTGATCAACAAGTACATCGCCGACAACGAGATCGCGAAGAAGGCGAAGGTCGAGACGTCCGGCGACGACATGCGCGAAGGGCTGTCGTGCGTGCTGTCGGTGAAGGTGCCCGAGCCGAAGTTCAGCTCGCAGACGAAGGACAAGCTCGTGTCGTCCGAAGTGCGCGCGCCGGTCGAGGACGTCGTCGCGAAGGCGCTGGAAGACTTTCTGCTGGAGACGCCGAACGACGCGAAGATCATCTGCGGCAAGATCGTCGACGCGGCGCGCGCGCGCGACGCCGCGCGCAAGGCGCGCGAGATGACGCGCCGCAAGGGCGTGCTCGACGGCGTCGGTCTGCCGGGCAAGCTCGCGGACTGCCAGGAAAAGGATCCCGCGAAGTCGGAGATCTACATCGTCGAGGGTGACTCGGCGGGCGGCTCCGCGAAGCAGGGCCGCGACCGCAAGTTCCAGGCGATCCTGCCGCTGCGCGGCAAGGTGCTGAACGTCGAGAAGGCGCGTTACGACAAGCTGCTGTCGTCCGAGCAGATCGTCACGCTGATCACCGCGCTCGGCTGCGGAATCGGCAAGGAAGACTACAACCTCGAGAAGCTGCGCTACCACCGCATCATCATCATGACCGACGCGGACGTCGACGGCGCGCACATCCGCACGCTGCTGCTCACGTTCTTCTACCGGCAGATGCCGGAGATGATCGAGCGCGGTTACGTCTATATCGCGCAGCCGCCGCTGTACAAGCTGAAGGCCGGCAAGGACGAGCGCTATCTGAAGGACGATGCGGACCTGAACGCGCACATGCTGCGGCTCGCGCTGAATGGCTCGGAGCTGGTGCCGGCCGAGAACGCGACGCCGATTTCGGGCGACGCGCTCGGCGAGCTGGCGCGCTCGTATCAGCTCGCGCGCGGCGTCGTGGACCGGCTGTCGCGTCTGTATGACGAGCGGGCGCTGGAAGCGGTGATGGATGGCGTCGTGATCGATCTGTCGAGCGAGGAAACGACCGAGGCTTCGGCGCGCGCGCTCGAAACCGCGCTGCGCGACGATCCGCTGAAGCCGGAAGTGGCGGTGTCGGCGATGTACGACCCGGTGCGCGAAGTGCGTTCGCTGCGCGTCGAGCGCCGGCATCACGGCAACGTGAAGGTGTCGGTGATCGACGAGGAGTTTCAGTTGACCGCCGATTACCAGCAGCTCGTGAATACCGCGAATACGTTCAAGGGGTTGATCGGCGCGGGCGCGATGATCAAGCGCGGCGAACGCAGCGTGGCTGTGACCGACTTCAAGAGCGCGATGAAGTGGCTGATCTCGGATGCGGAGCGCAACGTTTCGAAGCAGCGTTACAAGGGGCTTGGCGAGATGAACCCCGGGCAGCTGTGGGAAACGACGATGGATCCGGCGGTGCGGCGTCTGCTGCGCGTACAGATCGAGGATGCGATCGCGGCCGATGGGATCTTCACGACGCTGATGGGCGATGATGTCGAGCCGCGGCGCGCGTTTATCGAGAGCAATGCGTTGCGGGCGGGGAATATTGATGTTTGAGGTTTGTAAGTCCCGTAGGGCGCCAGAGTAAGTGCGACTGGCGCCACAGTTTTGCGACTGTGAGACAGAGTTTGTGCGACTGACCTATCGAGGCAAGAAAGCTGTTGCGATTGTGCGCCTAGGCCGAAGACAAATTTAGGGCTGGCATCACAGCGGGACGTTGGCAAACGGATGCCGCCGCACGGAGCGGCTCGAGCGCAGCTGAAAGGCCGAGCTACGCAACGTCACGGCCGCAGCAAGATGTGAAAAAAATTCATGTAATTTGGCGAAGTCCGTGATGGTAGGTCTGCAGATAGCTCCGGACCGCATATTTGTGCTAAGTTGCATTAGTTTCGGTTACGGCCCCCTCCATTTAGATTCGGTTACGGGGGGTAACCTACCGCTGAGCCTTGTTCTACAAGGTGTAACCAGAACTATTGCCAAAGGGGCGCAGGAGCCATTTCCAGCGCCCCTTTTTTGCGATTGGCGTAGCGATTTTGGAAATTGCACCGGGCAAACATACGCGACACCGGTTTCGCCACGACCTTCCACTCCCCTCAGCCATTACGACACCGGGCGAGCAGCCACCTTTGAGTCAATGGCTTCGCAGCTCTGCGTAGGTTGCGCACGTTCCGCCAACTTTTCATAAAACGGCTTGTAGATTTCATAGAGGTGCGCCGGAATTTCTGGCCCCCTATAAGGCTTCCGTTCAAGAGTTTCGAAAGCAGTAGAAGTCGCTTTTCTGGCTCGCGTCGCCTCGGGGGTGTAGTCTTCGAAGAAAGACGCGAACCGGCGCTGACCTAGGCGCACGTCATCGGTACCAACTCGCCGGCTTCGCCGAACAGGTCTGAGCTCGAGCCCAGCGACAACCACTGATGCACGCCAATGTGGCCGAGGAGCGAAACGACGCGTTGGCGTGCCACCCCAGCGAACGCATCCGCGAGATTCGCGTGGCGAAGCACCTCGGTCACAGGAGCGCCTTCGCGCAGCGCGCGGTTCGCCTCGGTCAACGCAACGTCGGCTTGTGCCTTCCAAGGAGTGGTGTCCACGAGCACGAGCTTCGCCGCGGGATTCACCGACTCGAGCGGCGCGTAATAAACCGCCAGGTCGCCGTTTCGGTGCGTACGGAGAGCGGTAGATTGTGGGTCGCCTTGCGGGCTTCGGTAGTCCCGGACGACAGAGTCATACTTCTCGAAAAGCTCGAAATACACTTTTTGGTCCGTATACGTTGTTCTATGGCGTGCGGTTATGCGCAATGCATTTCGACGCTCGCATCCGATAGATGGACGCGTCGAATCCGTCGAGTACGCGAGATATTCGGTACCGGACGGGAAGTGAAACGGAGATGTCAAAGCGGAATGGCGGCCAAGTCGAATATGCTTTGGTCTCGTGTCGACTGTGTTTCGGCCTGCCCGACAGTCGAATATCACACAGATACAATACTGTCGATAACATGCATAGATAGGCGCAACGCGGGGACTGCTTTGCAGCTTGGCCCGGCGGTAGACAAGTCGATTGCCTTGCCGGAAGCTCCCGAGGAGTACGACAAGCTCATCGCTCGAAAGAACCGCACCTTGATGTACGGTCTCGGGTTTGAAGAACTGGTTGGCGTTAAGGGTGAGCGCGCCCTGACATCGGCCGTGCGGGACAGCTTCCAGTTCGACGGCAAGACGAGAATCATCAGCCAGTCCGCAGTCCTGGTGGAAGTCGAAAACGACTCAGGGAAGGTCATCACGTTCCGGCGCCCTATCCGGAACGAAAGCAAACAGACCAGACTCGTTGAAGCATTTGACGGCGCCTTGGTCACGAAGCCCGATGATGCTGCCGGTGAGCCCACGCCGCTCTTCCTGCACGACCCGGGCGCCGCGCAGTACGAGCGCGGGTTCCGGTGGGCACGCTGGCGTCGATCGTGCGCAGGAACTGCAGGAATTCGCTGCTGCGATGGCGCCGATGCAATTCACCGATGACTTCACCCGTGGCGATGTCGAGCGCCGCGAACAGCGTAGTTGTGCCGTGGCGCATGTAGTCGTGAGTACGGCGCTCAGGAATGCCGGGGGCCAACGGCAGTATGGGTTGCGTGCGGTCCAACGCCTGGATCTGGCTCTTCTCATCCACGCACAGCACCATTGCGTTGAGCGGTGGGTCGAGGTACAGGCCGACGATATCGTGAACCTTGTCAACGAACAGCGGATCGCTCGAGAGCTTGAAGGTCTCCTGCCGATGCGGCTGAAGACCAAAGGCCCGCCAGATTCGCGACACGGCCGTCTGCGAGAGGCCCATCTGCCGGGCCATGGTGCGCGTACTCCAGTGCGTCGCCCCTGCAGGTACCGATTCGAGCGTCTTCGCAATAACGGCATCGACACGCGCATCGTCAATCGTTCTGGGCGCACCGGGACGGGGGGCATCGAGCAGACCATCGAGTCGATGCGACACGTAGCGTGCACGCCACTTCGATACCGTTTGCTGGGTGACCCGCAGTTTCGCCGCAACCGTCTTGTTGTCGATGCCATCGGCGCAGGCCAGCACGATCCGCGCTCGCAACGCCACCGCCTGCGCGGTGGATCCATGAAGTGCACTGACACTTCCCCGATATCTTTCTCTTTGGACCAGTCCTCGCACCAAGTTGCCCGTTCGAGATCGGAAATCTTAACCCGATTAAGCTCATACGCTTTAGCCCAAATCTTTTGCTGTATTCGGTCCCCGGACGTCTCGTGGCAGCGCATCTCGGGCCCGAGAATGTGAGCGTCGTTCCGCTCCCGTCACAGCGTCGGGTCGATGAAGCGATTTCTGTGATCCAGGAAGCGCTTAAGGCTGACGAGCGCGACTCGGTGGACATGAGGGGCGCTCCAATTGGCGGCGCTGGCCAAACAGGAGCGATAGCACTCGTCGATGCTCTGACGGAGCACACACAGCTCGTAGTTGTCACCGCGTCTTGAAACTCCGATCATACTCATTAAGAAAAATCATAAAAATCGGTTCGCGATAGTGGATTCAATTGAATCGAAACAAAATCTATCAATTTCTGATCGTAAATGTCAATTCTCAGAGAAAATCGATTCTAGCGGGAACGGAAAAATATTTTTAAATGTATCAGTCCCAAACCTGAATAATGGATTTTCCGGCTTTTGGGCTGATTTTTCGTTTTCCTTCTCAATTTGCCACTCAGGAGTAGAGCGCAGTATGCTGGCAAGGATATTTTTCATCCGTAAACTGTTGTTGACTTGAACGTGACAGCTCTGGGCAATTTCATCCGCAATCGACGCAAGGAGCTTCGCCTCACGCAGGTTGCGCTCGCTCTTCGTATGGGCGTAGATGACGCGTATATCAGTGCGGTCGAAACGGGCCGAAGGGTTCCCGGCGGTAGTTCCTTCCGCGAAGCGTTGGGTAGAGCACTCGACCTGGACGAAGATGGATTGCGTCAGTTGGTTGACGCCTCGAGACGTTCGCAGCGATACCTCCGTTTGCCCGAAGAACTATCTGAGCGCAAACACCAGTTGATTTCGGCGCTGGTGGAGGATGCGAGGCTGAGTGAAATGGATGTGGAGACTATTGCGAGCGTCCACGCTGCAATAGCTCGTAACAGGAACATGGCCGCCGCGATGGAGGCACCTGATTTCGAAGGAGGGGCTATGTAAAAGCAAAAGCGCCACACACCGTAAGGCATGCAGCGCTCTTGGATTCAGAAACAGTAACAACTCGACTCCTAGACAAAGCCGAGTTTCTACCGATCTGACCTCAGCGTCAAGCCTTTCTGTTGCCCTTTGATTTGCGCGCCCTAGGGATTCGAGCATGTTTGGTCGAGTCTCCGATACCGTTCGCCCATTTTCGGGTCCGAATTCAACAACGAATTGTTGCCGAATGGGGGCGCGTTTTTTCAACGTTGAGTGTCTGTACAGACCTGACGGAGCAAACTCGTGCCCACATCACCAGTTATTCCCCTTTCGTCACGCCAGCCGCGCCGGATCGTAACCGTCTCGGGCCGAGGAGTGCGTGGATTTTTTCCGAGCCGGAAGTCCCCAAAACCGGTCCAGTTCGAAAGCCTCATCGAAGAAATGATGCTTAGGCTCCTGGAAATTGCATCCTCAGTCCGATCGATCACTACCCAGCCGGGAGTGATCGAATACCTAGACGGGTGGCAGAAGCGTCGCTACACGCCTGACGTGGAGATCGCGACCGACCACGGTACGTCATTCATAGAGGTCAAGGATGACTTGGCACTCAGTCCAAACTCCAAAGCGACTGTCCGTATCAGAGCGGCGGTCCGATACATGCGGCAAAACGGGGGGCGCCTGCATATCGTTCTTCGGAGCGACCTCATTGCAGACGATCTCCAGCAGCATCTTGCTCACCTGCTGAGACAGCGGCCACTTCGTAACCGCTACCGCCCCGACATTGACGCCACCCAGTGGGATCCAGAGAACGGTACCCAACCCTCAGCCACCCTCCAGCGGCAATGGGAAGAGGCAAAGCATGAGTGCGACGAGTTGCTTGGTCGGATCATGGGGCGAAATCCCGATGATCTCCTGCCAGTCTCAACTAGATAACGGAGGCCGACCGTGGGTAACTTCATCAAGGATCAGATCGTCTTCCGCGGCGAAGGAAAGTACCGGCTTGTTCGTGTACAGGGGGACATCGCTCAATTGGAAAACGTCGCGACAGGAGAGTTTTCCGATCACGGCGAAGCAGATCTCCTCGAAGAATATGTGCGCGGATATCCGTGCGCCCCCGCCACACTCAGATCTGCTGCTGGCCGCCATCGACGAACAGTTCGATGCCGTTCACGAAGCTCGCATCGTCCGAAGCGAGGAACAGCGTGGCGCTCGCGATTTTGCCAGGCTCGCCCAGACGCCCCCTCGGGATCTGCGCGGCCAGCTAATCGGCGAGACCTTGGCGCTGGGCTGCATCGTCACCGGCCAGGTCCAGCAGGCCAGGCGTGCGGGTCGCGCCCGGGCTGATCGTGTTCAGGCGGATCTGGCGGTCCTTGAGGTCGAGAATCCAGTTGCGTGCGAACGAGCGCACCGCAGCCTTCGAAGCCGAGTACACACCGAACGCTGCCGTGCCCGCGCTACCAGCCGTCGACCCCGTGAGGATCACCGATGCGCCCTTGGCCAGCAGCGGCAGAGCCTTTTGCACCGTGAACAGTACACCCTTCACATTGCGGTTGAAGGTGTCGTCGAAGTGCTCTTCGGTGATGTTGCCGAAGGGCAGCATCGAACCGCCACCTGCGTTGGCGAACAGCACATCCAGACGGCCCTGTTCTTCCTGGATCTGCGCATGCAGCGCGTCGAGTTCGTTCAGTTTCGTCGAGTCGACGCGAACGCCGGTCGCCTGCCGCCCGCGCTGATCCAGACGGCGCAGTTCGACGTGTTGCGCGACATAGGCGAAGGCTACGGACATCGGCTCGACCAGGCGGGCAACGACGTGACGACGACCCAGTACAAAGGCACGATTCACGACTTCGGCCTGCTCAACGTGCTCGCCGCCGACGCACCGACGCGCGCAGCCATGCAGCAGATGGCGACGGCATTGAAGACGCGCCTGCAATGACGCGCACCCATCAACGCTGATACCGAGGGCCGATCATGAACAACGCCGGACAACTGCTTGCCGCATACCTCGAATCGATTCGCGACCCGCGCGCGGCTGCGGCACTTTTCGCCGACGCAGGTCTTCGCCGAATGTGAGGTTGAAGCGCTCGTGCCGTCGACGGGAAAAATCTACCGGCAGATGTACACGGGGCGGCTCTTGGCGCGCGACGGCAAGATCGCGCTGTTGCGGGAGGCACTGGATACGGTAAGGGCCGCCGACGCGTTCGCGATGACCCGTGCCGTTTGATGATGACATTGATGAAAGGCCGCTCTGTCGCGAAAAGCGGTCCTTGGAGCAGGCATTCCCGACGGACCGCTTCTGGCCGCACTGCGTCGGTCGGTCCTGAGCCGGGCTGGCCGGCCGAGACCGCCCCTCCTTTACGGTCCACCGGGACACCGACGTTGGTGTCCGCCATCGAGTGAAAACCGGACGACAAGATTCAACGGTCTTCGTGCAATAATCACTTGACCTGCGGCGCATCTGACGTGCCTTGGGTCCTTTTCAAGTGCGGGAGTCGTTGTTGCAGGTCTGCATGCGACGGATGCACCTTGGGGCTCGCCCGGCCCAGAATTTTGCCAGTGGCTCGTCGCATCGACACAACCAGTCAACCGTTCCTGCCAAAACAGCACGGGAGTCTGTCCGATGTCCTATGTCGAAGCGCTGGATTATGTCGTTCATACGGTAATTTCCCCTGCGGCCCGCGAGACCGATCAACTTGCCCGCTTTCCGCGTGCGGCCCTCGATGCTTTTGGCAAAGCCGGCCTGCTCGGTCTCCTCAGTCCGGCAGAGGCCGGCGGCATGGGCTTGGGGCTAGCCGACGCAGCCCAGGTGGTCGAGTGCATTGCGCGGGAATGTCCGTCCACGGCGATGGTAATGACCATGCACTACACCGCCGCAGTGCTGATCGAAAAATACGGCCCAAAAGATGTGAGGCGCGCAATCGCAGAAGGTCGCCACCTCACCACGCTCGCTTGGTCTGAAACCGGGACGCGCAGCCACTTCTGGGCGCCCGTCGGCACCGCGCAGTCTGATGACAACGGCTTCGTGCTGAATGGCAGCAAGACCATGGTCACGTCGGCGTTGGAGGCTGACTCCTACGTATGGTCGTCACAGCCGGCGCTGGCCTCGCAAGGCGCAAGCACGCTCTGGCTGGTCGACAGCCGCCTGGCCGGACTTCATTGCCCACAGCCCTTCGACGGCCTCGGGCTGCGCGGCAACGCGTCCGCGCCGATCCGCGCGGACAACGTGCACGTCCCGGCCAGCGTGATGCTCGGCCCGGATGGCGGAGGCTTTGAGATCATGAACGGCGACGCGTTGCCGGTGTTCGCAACGCTGGTCGCATCGAGTTCCATCGGTTTAATGGACGGCGTGCTGCAGCGCGCCACGACACATATCGCCGGCAACCGCTTTGCGGAGACTGGTAGCACGCTCGCAGACTTGCCCACCATCCGCGCCTACCTCGCGCGTGCGCGCCTTCGTACCGACGAGGCTCGCGCATTGCGCGACGACACGCTGGCCGCGATGATGGCCGCGCGACCCGACACAATGCTGCGCGTGCTGCAGGTGAAGGCGGCCGCCGCGGAAGCCGCGCTCGACGTCACCGACACCGCGATGCGCATCTGCGGTGGCGCGGCCTTTCGCAAAGAGGTCGGCATCGAGCGTCTGTTTCGCGACGCACGCGCCGCCTCCATCATGGCACCGACTTCCGACGTGCTGTATGACTTCATTGGCCGTTTGCTGTGTGATATGCCGCTCGCCTGAGCGGAAAATGCGGAGATCGCCCTATGCCCACGCACGCTCCTCTGATGTTAGGCGCGGTCGCTTATGCGCCCAAAGTCGTCACGATCTGGGAAGGCTTCAAAGCCTGGTTCGCCGACCGCGGCTTCGAGTTCGACTATCTTCTTTACTCGAACTACGAACGACTGGTCGAGGCCCAGTTCACGGGCGACATTGCGTTCGCCTGGAATTCGCCGCTTGCCTGGGTGCGAGCCGAACGCCTGGCACGCGCGCGCGGCCAGCACGTGTGGCCGCTCGCCATGCGCGACAGCGACATCAATCTGCATTCGGTCCTGGTAGTGCTCGCCACCAGCAGCGTGCAGAGCCTCGCCGATCTTCGCGGCACTACGATCGGCTTCGGCGCTGTCGACTCGCCGCAAGCCACGCTGATTCCACTTGACCATCTGCGGCACAAAGGCGGCCTTGTTGCCGCACGTGATTATCAGGCGCACCGCTTCGACCTTCTCGGCGGCAAGCACGGCGATCACATCGGCGGTGAACGCGATGCGGCGAGCGCGCTTGTGCGGGGCGAGATCGATGCGACGTGGATGATTGCCGGCAACTACCGTGCCTTTGCGAACGAGGGCACGCTGCCCGCGGGCGCCACGCGCATCGTTGCGAGCACGGACGCCTACGATCACTGCAACATGACTGTTAGCCCGGGCGTCGAGCAGGAGGACGCCCGACGCTTCGGGGACATCCTGCTCGCGATGGACTGGAACGACGCCCAGGTGCGTCCGCTGCTTGAACTGGAAGGCCTCAAGGTATGGCGGCGCGGCCGTTCAAGCGGCTATGCGTTGCTCGAACGCGCAGTGACAGACGAAGGTTTCTATGACGATCAAGGACGCATCATCGACCCCGCTTATCGATATTGAGGCGCTCGGCTTTGACTCCGGTGCGCACCTGCTCGTCCGGCATGCGCTGGCCGCGCTGGCGCCGGGCCAGTCATTACGGGTGAGCGGAACGGCGCCCGGTTGGGACATGCAACTGGAAGACTGGTGTCGCAACCAGGGGCATGTACTGCAATGGGAAACAGATGACGGTGCACGCCGGTTTGCGCTGATCGCGCGCGGCACGACATATGGTCGCTGGCGCGATGCGCTGCGCACCGGGCAAAGCGACCCACGCTTGCCCGGCGCCGTGGCAGAGCGTGCGCTGCCCGGCTGGGGACTTGCGGCCCGAGGCGCTCAGGTAGAAGCCGGCTCGCCCGCTTACGCGTTCCGCCTCGACTGCAAACAGGAGGTGTGGGCGGACAACATCGCTTACCTCTATGCGCAGGCAGTCGCCGCACAGTGGAATGCCGACGATGCAATTGACTGGGACGTGCCGTTCGACAATGCCCCGCCAGTGGAAGCCGCCGTCGTGCAGATCATGACCTACATGGTCGAAAACGAAAATGCCGCGCTCATCGTGCCGGCGCGATTTCTCGGGCAACTGCATCCGCACTACCGTGAACTTCAGGCCGCGCTGGCGATCCAGGTTGCCGATGAGGCACGCCACGTCGAGGTGTTCACCCGCCGTATCCGTCACAGGGGACACGAACCCCTGTTGTCGACGGCGGGCGGGCAGGCGTCGCTCAAGAGGCTGCTCGACGAGCCAGATTTCTCAGTCGCGAGTTTTCTGCTATCGGTCCTCGGCGAAGGCACCTTCGTCACGTTTCTGCAGTTTCTCCAGACCTACGGACCGGACCCGCTGACCCGCCAGATCGCGCGCCTTGCAGCCCATGACGAGGCGCGTCATGTCGCGCTCGGTATGTCGCACCTGTTGTACAGGCTGCAACGTGAGCCAGAGCTGCGCGTGCGGCTCGCGCAGGCGGTCGAGCACCGCCACGACGCGCTGGCCGGCAGCGCTGGGCTTAACGAAGAGGTTTTCGACGCGCTTATCCTTGTCGCCGCCGGCGAACTGACAGCGGCTGGCGTGGCGCGCGGCTACGCACGCGTGCAGCAGTTGATGCGCGACATGGCCGACGGTCGCTACACGAGGCTGGTGCGGCTCGGGTTCGAAGGCGAACACTCGAAACGGCTGGCGTCGCTGCACACGCGCAACTTCATGTAGCGCGTCCAGGAGCCGTTGGCCTTCTCAGGGCTCGACTACCACCGCACTCGCGGTTTCACCGCGCCGTCAATATCTGCTCAAAGCAGCAATCGCGAATGTCTTTTTCCTCAGCGCAAGCAGCCACTCTCCGTCGGAAGGCGAATGGCGCTTCTGGCGGATTGGGTGAGGTCGCCAACGCCCGCTTATCGGCACTCCACTTCGAAACAACCGGATTTGGCTGACTGACCGGTTCGAAGAAGTTGATCTGAGCGGAGTGGGTCGTTTTATGCCTTTTGCATCGAACGCGCGTGCGGGGTGATCGCCGCGCACAGTCGTGGGACTCTGGTCGGCCAATAAGCGTCGGTCGGTAGGCGCCCCGCGAGGACGCTCAAACGGCCGCTCCGCAGCGTACAGCTGCCTTTGTCAACCGCTGTGCATCTGAGAATCCATCCAGCCCACAGCTCTGAAGCGCGTCTCGTCGTTGTCTGTGCACGGCCGGCGGCTTGGCCGATCCGGTGTCGAGCCCCTTGCTTGACTGATCTCGGATTACCGAGATAGCTGTCCGAGCCACTTTGGAAAAATCGGTTACCTTTATTCCGTGCTATATCCCGGTTTCGCTCTCACCACCGAAACGTCGCACCCAGTGCAGGACCCGTCAGTCGGACATTCTGAAGCAAACGATGGTCGCTCGTGTCGTAGTACAAATTGCGGTACCCAAGCACAACGTCACCCCAGCGGTATTGTCGGCCGATACCTATGACCAGGTTCCACGACCAACTCCCGGAGCCAACACCAACGTCCAACGCGTAGGGCATATACCAACTGCCGTCATTGCTCACCCACAGCTTTCCTTGTACGCCGACGATTCCATTCGTGAGGCTCGCCGTCTGGGATGCGTGACCAGTTGGCTGGAATAATCCCAGCGGTCCGGAAAGACTCCAATCGAGAGATGCGTCAACGTGCACGAAGCGGATGCCGGCGTAGGCATCGATTGATCCTCGGGAGCCTCGCGTCAGCGTGTAACTCGCGGCGAGGGAAAAAACACTGGAAGTCACCTTTGTGTGAACATCGGTATTGATGGGCAGCGCGATGTTGCCGTTTGGCCCCTCCAGGTTGCGTACCTGAGCGTTGCTGTTGGACAGGTTCGCGATGACAACGTCGAAAAGAAACGCCCAGTTACCGTGCCGTGCCTGCCCGGTTGCCATGCCTGCGAATTGGAGATTCGAAAAATAGCTTCCCGGGTTAATCTGAACATTCGTTGATCTGGTACTCGATGGCAGATCAAAGTCAAGGTTACCGTAAATAGTAGGCAGCCAAACGTAAGGGGTGATCTCGTAATGCCACAGACCATCGTATATATCAGGTTGCGTGCTATGCACAACTCCCGATGTCAGCAGGCCGCAGCCGGTCATCGTCAACACCGAAGCGATCCGCCCGATGTGAAACCTGATTGGATGCATGTTCGTTACCTTGCCGAACTGTCGGGCCTCTTTCTGCTGGCTTGGTGACGGACTGACTCATGTAAATCTCCTGGCATTCCACCAGATAAAGCTGATGCTAGCCGACCATTCTCGTTTGCCTGGACGAAGTGACGTCAGTCGGCAAACATGATGGCGGGCTGTACAACCATCTGGAAAGGTTTGCTCGCAGGCGTCGGGCGTGCGTTCCGGGTGCCAGGGAAAACCTCGAAGTCCGGCGTGAATTGAACCAATGTGCTCTTGAGTTGCTCAAAGGGACTGCGATCACCACCGAATTGAGCCTTTCCCTCTGCTTCCAGTGCTTCGAAGCTTTTTGCTCCCATCATTACCTGATTGAGGTCGGAACGGTTCAAGGTAATGGTCAGATTCGCCTTCGGATCTGCGAATCCCTTTATGTTGGTGAGCGTAGCATTGCTCATTTCGATGAGAAATTTTTCGCCGTTGTCAGGGGTGATCAGATTTATCGTGAACCTCATTCCGTTCGCCTTCCGGCTGTCCATACTGATGGCTAGAAAGTCGAGCCACTGTTCGGTGGTCATCGCGCGAATCACATCTGGCCCGGTGGACGAAGCGGCCACGCCACTCTGTATTCCGCTCCGCAATTCGTGCGCACTGTTTAAAAAGGCATTGCGAACGCTCGACGATTCCCGCTGATAGCCAATCTGTTCAAATGCGTCGGCCAGAAGGTTTCTGGCTTCCTGGTTTTGTGGCTCGGCGAGGACGAGTCGGTTCAATATTTCCGTCGCTTCCAGATACCTGCCCTGAGCGATCAACCCGCGACCCTTAGGCATGATCTTCGCGGCGCCCCCCATCATTTCTACATAAAGCGGTGCACTTTCGCGAGGCGACAGCGGGATAAGCGTGGTCGGGTTGCCGTCCCAATAGCCGAGGAAGCGATTGATGATCGCGCGGGAATTAACGTCCACGGATCCATGATAGCTACGCGCAGCCCATTGACGTTGCAGGCTTGGTGGAACGCGATAGACGTTGTGGATCTCGTTGATCGTTACGCCTTCGTTGGCAAGGTGCAATACCTGATTGTTCATGTTTGCGTAGAGATCTCGCTGGGCGCGCAGCGCTTCCTGAATACGCGTGTTACCCCAGCGTGGCCAGCTATGCGAAGCAAACATCACTTCCATCTCGGGAAAGTTATAGATTGCGCTATTGATTTCTTTCGACCAATTGAGTGAATTGCGCACAGGCGCCCCACGCAACGTGTAAATATTGTGAATCGTGCCTGTTACATTCTCTGCCGCCCAGAATGCTCGCCATTCTGGGAAATAAGTGTTCATTTCGACCGGAGCCTCAGTGTCCGGTGTATTCTGAAACACCATCTTGACTCCGTCCACCGTAAGAGTTTCAAACTCTTCCGAAATATAAATGTTCGGCGGTATCAGACCGACGCTGCCTGCCGCAACGTTCTTGCCGATCGCTTGATCGACGTGGCCGAATGGGCTGCGCGATAGCAACGTGCCATATTGAATGCGGCTGCGTCGTGTCATCGCGTTTCCCGCAAAAATGTTCTCTGAAATTGCCTCCTCCAGAAAACCTTGCGGTGCGATGATCTTGACTTTTCCTGACTGCACATCGGCCTCGTTCACTACGCCGCGTACTCCGCCAAAGTGATCGATATGGGAGTGCGAGTAAACTACGGCAACAACAGGTCGACGTCCTAGTTTTTCGTTGGCAAATTCGAGCGCGGCTCGCGCGGTTTCAGTCGCGGTTAGTGGATCGAAGATGATCCAGCCGGTCTGACCCTTGATAAACGTAATGTTAGCGAGGTCAAAACCTCTGATCTGATAAATCCGTCCAGGCAACACCTCATAGAGGCCATAGGCCATGTTGAGAATAGCCTGTCGCTGTAGCGAAGGATTAATGCTGTCGAAGTCTTTGCCTTGGAGCAGGAAGCTGTAGCTCTCCATGTCCCATGCAACGTTGCCAGCATCGGCCATGATTTCCTTGAACGGGGGCACCGCGATCAGGCCTCGTTGGGCTTCCTCGAAATCACGTTTGTCCTCAAAGGGAAGTTCCTTTCTGACTTTATTGCGCATTTCGACAGTGAAGCTTGAAGGTGGCTTCCCCTCGGGATGAAAGTGCTGAATGATCTCGGGGGGTGAAGTAACATCAATTACCTCAGCCGCCCCAGCTTTTGACGCGAAGCCGAACATGACAAGCAAGGCGCCAATGGTAAGAAGCGGAACTTTTTCAAGAGTCGTTACTCGATCCCTATCGTTGCAAGGATGCTCCCTGCGGCGGAATCCAGCGCACGATCGCCCAGGTGCTATGTACGTGCGATGTTCAGCAACGGCTTGATTGATTAGCGCGAGAGTCCATTGGAGCTTTCGGAACCGGGCAGTGAAGTTCATTTGCGCCTCCAGAAAAAAAAGCCGGCATCCCTTGCCTCACGGCCAGCGACCGCCGGAGCGCCGACATCTTTTCTCATTGACATAAATCAACAGTGTTTGGTCCAGCAGCACGAGTACTCTCTTAAAACGGTGCGCGGCGACTCCTCCACGCACTTCAGGCGAGGGGAGCGTCGTGTCAGCGACAGCGCGCTACTGTCGCTGCAATTCCCACTGGCCCTTACCTTTCCGGCAGGCAGTCGGAGTCCAGCTTTGTGTCTGACCTTTTGCTGTTGCGACAAGCGTGACTTTCCGGCAGATCTGATCGGATCGCTTAACGGTATCGTGCGGAGTAACGGTGCCATTGATCTGCACTGGATTGCGCGTGCCGTTATTGTTCCAACTGAGTGATTCTCCGTCCTGCTTAGTGTCCAGTGCGACACGAGCGGCATCATTCATAGCCTGAAGATCGAGTTGGCGCATGTAACTGATCGGCGTGTTCCGAAGGAAACCGAGATTCAAGGCGAACGCTGCGGAAGAGGTAAAAAAAAATATCGAACCGACTATTCTCAAACCCGAGCTAAATGCACGGGGATGGAAGTGCGATTGCATGGGCTTGCTCCAATGACCTCAACGTTACAATCTGCGCGCGCCACAGCCTTACGCGATGCACGTAACTGGCGCGGCCAACGTATATGCCTGCGGTGTGTTCACGCCCTTTCACTCGTATGCCGGTCAAGAGCAGTCGCCCACCGCAATTGGATTCCAATGGCAAGTCAGCGTCGCTTGGATCATCCCCTCCAAACGGCCTTCCATATCTGAAGATGTCGAGCGTTATCAGAGAAGACGGATCTACGGCACCTATTCTGGATTTAACATCGAATCGGTAGATTGACCAGGATCAACATATCCTGTAGTTCGCGGCGATCCCGCGAGTGGGTTGCCCCTCTGCGGGCGACAAGCGCTAGCAGCACAAAGCGCGCCTCATCGAAATCCTAGAGCGCGTGAATTTACCGAAGGACCGGTAAGCGGAAGTTCGGAGTTCTGCTTGCGTGAGAAAGGCCGTTCACCGCTCCACTGCGGTCATGGCTGCACCAATGACCCAAAGGCCGCTTCGAGTCGAAGATCGACCACTCCACCAAGCGCAGAATCGATCTCCCTTCGTTGAAGAGGAGGTTGTCATGGAAACGCTTAATTCTTTCAGCTCTCGCCGGGTGCCGTGGAACAAGGGAAGGCTAACGGACCAAAAGCCTCCGTTGAAGCTTCGGGAGATCTGGGCGATTCGCACCAGGCTGCAGATGTCGTGCAATGCCCGCGAGTTGGCGATGTTCAACCTGGCGATCGACAGCAAGCTCCGGGCTCGCGATTTGACGCGTTTGCAGGTGCAGAATGTCTGCGTAGGAGGCCACGTGGTTGCGCGAACGACGTTTATGCAACAGAAGACCCTCCGTCCGGTGCAGTTTGAAATCACGGAGCAGACGCGGCAAAGTGTTTCGGCGTGGATTTCAGCGCGAGGATTGAAGCCATCCGACTATCTGTTTTTGAGCCGGCTGCACGCGTCAGCGTACCTATCAACGCGCCAGTATGCTCGTATCGTGCATCGTTGGGTCGCGTCAATCGGACTCGACGACGCCGCCTACGGCACGCATACGATGTGCCGAACGAAGGCGTCGTTGATTTATCGGCGCACAAAGAACCTGCGCGCGGTTCAGTTACTCTTGGGTCATACGAAGCTCGAGAGCACAGTTCGATAATTTGGCATCGAGGTGGATGACGCGCTCGAGATGGCTGAGCAAACCGAAGAGCGTCGGGATAGGCGGGAGTCTGATAGCTGCTGGCCGGTAGGCGGACGCTTGCCGGCTGAGGGTGTGTCAAAACCCGCGCAATCACCTAGACTGAATCAATCTGTTAGCGCGAGAGGCGAAGATGGGGCGATTTGTCGAAGGTGCGAACCGCAACCAGGCGACGCTGCTGCCGGAATGTCTCGAAGACTTTATCGCGGAAGACAATCCTGTCCGGGTCGTCGACGCATTTGTCGATGAGCTCGATCTGGCTTCCATGGGGTTTGAAGGTACCACGCCGGCGATCACGGGCCGACCGTCTTACCATCCAGCTGTTCTGCTCAAGCTCTATATCTACGGCTATCTCAATCGCGTGCAATCGAGCCGGCGCCTGGAGCGCGAGTGCCAGCGTAATGTCGAACTGATGTGTCTGACCGGTCGCCTCGCACCGGACTTCAAGACGATTGCCGAATTCAGGCGTAGCAACAGCGCTGGCATTCGCAACGTATGCCGGCGCTTCGTGGTGATATGCCGTGACCTGAAGCTCTTCACGCAAGCGGTCGTCGCCATCGACGGCAGCAAGTTCAAGGCCGTCAACAGCCGTGATAACAACTTCACACCTAACAAGATTGCAAGGTGTCAGGAACAAATCGAGCAAAGTATTCAGCGCTATCTAGATGCCCTGGAAACGGCAGATCGCACGCAGCCGGCCGAGGTGGAAGCGAAAACCGAACGGCTACGGGAAAAGATTGAAACGCTGCGTGAGCAGATGCGCGATCTGGATCGTGCCGCAGAACTGTTGAATGATTTACCGGGCAGGCAGGTCTCGCTGACTGATCCTGACTCGCGCTCAATGATGTCGCAGGCCAAGGGCACAGGGGTGGTGGGCTACAACGTTCAGGTGGCTGTCGATACGAAGCATCACCTCATCGTGACCCATGAAGTTACGAACGTCGGTGGTGACCACGCGCAGCTAAGTCCGATGGCCAAGGCCGCACGCGATGCGATGGGCAAGAAGACGATCAGTGCGCTGGCCGATCGCAGGTACTTCAGTGCTCCAGAAATCAAGGCGTGCGATGACGCGGGTATTGCGGCGCTGGTGCCGAAAACACAGACATCAGGTGCAAAGGCAGATGGGCGATTCGACCGGGCCGACTTCATCTACATTGCACGCGATGACGAGTACCTGTGTCCAGCAGGTCAACGGGCTATATACCGATACACCTCCTTCGAAAGCGCCAACCTGCTGGAGCTGCGAACATACTGGAGTAGCGCTTGCCCGAAGTGTCCGACGAAAAGCCAGTGCACGCCCGCTGATTACCGTCGTATCCGACGATGGAAGCACGAAGCGGTGCTTGAGGCGATGCAGTCCAGGCTGGGTCGCCAGCTAGACGCCATGACGATACGACGCCGGACAGTTGAGCATGTGTTCGGCACACTCAAGCACTGGATGGGTTCGACGCACTTCCAGACGCGCCGACTTGGCCATGTCGCTGCTGAAATGAGTTTGCATGTGCTGGCCTACAACCTCAAACGCGTGATCAGGATTCCCGGGTTCGCAAAGACGATGCGTGCAATGAAGCTGGCAGGCGCGTGAACTCGCGTGCCGACGCTGTTCGCCAATAAAACACGATCACGTCATCTGCCTGCGGCTGGGTCTAACGCAACTGCGCTCCCAACCGGGCGTCACCGGTCGGCCGTTCTGCATGTTTTTACACACCCTCGGCCATGAGCGGCCAGTCGACATCGGTGCGTAGATCGTCAACAATTACCCGGTGTATATGGGCAGGGGGAGCACGCGAATTGACGACCCGACGTACCTTGAGCTTGAACGATGTGCGGTTGTATATATTGTTTCCGATGTATTTTTCGTTTGTGAGCACCTCGTGAACAGTACATCGGCTCCACTCCCGATCGAGATCGGTTTTAATCTTCATGGCGTTCAAGCGCGACGCGATTTCCTGTTCGTTTCGCGATTCTTCAACAAACCACCTGTAGATCAGGTTGACAATGCGAACCTCATCCTCCGGACCGGGCATCAGAACGACTCTGTCGGTTTGGAGGCTCTTGTGTTGCCCACGTTCCAGCTCGGCCTTCATCAGACCGTCCTGCCCCACGAGTATGCGCCGCAACCCGTATCCAGCCGGGCCGCCTTGCCGGAATCCGAGCTCAACTAGTCGACACTGCCCAGCGAACACCTTCGCAGACAGTTCGCGGCTGTACTCGCCAGCCATAGCGCGCTTTACACCTTTTACGATCGTCGAAACCGGTGAGCCGTCGTTCTCGAACTGCTCTGCGCAATAAGCTACCTGAATTCCCGCTCGACGGCAGACATATTCGTAATATGCGCTTTCATCAGCGTCCAGGAATCGTCCCCATCGACTGACGTCATACACGAGGATGACTTGAAAATCCGCAAGCCCATTTTCGACGTCATAGATCAGCCTCTGCAAAGCGACGCGCCCGTCTATTCTCAGACCGCTTTTTCCCTCGTCAGCATATGTCTTGACGATAGTAAATCCGCGTCTGACCGCGTATTCTCGAATTTTGTCATGCTGGTTGCTTGTCGAGTATTGCTGATGTTCTGTCGACATACGGACATACTCGGCTGCACGGATCAGCTTCTCGGAAACTTGAAGTGGCTCAGTGTTGAATTCAACCGGCATGGGGCACTCCCGGACGAATTGGTTAGTCGAGTTGCGTGATGTCAGTGCAGGAATGTTTGGATGCCCGTCGTTGCCGTAGTTCACGGGATCGTGAATGCGAAAGCCCGAGAGCCGAAAGTGCGCTGCACTACGATAACAGTTGAACACCAAGACACGTACGCGTCATCTCTTTGCAATTTCCAATGGCTGGCTCGAGAGATCGGAAATCACTGTCAGATGGACAAACCAGGCGCCCATCTTTGCAACGTCTCCACACCCCGAATGCGCGATGACATAGAGCCCGGAACATAGGCGGGACTCGAGCACGGGCACGTCAATCTTTGCAGTTTGTTTGGGCTGGCCGTTACGCATCCGTTGCAGCTTGCGATTGCGTTCTTTATAGGCTTGGTGCGTGTCGCGGTACCTTCGCCAATAGTCCGGATGCGATTCTGTCCAGCGCGTCTGCGCACGCCGCTGGTTCTCGCGGTAGTCGGGATCTGATTTGATTTTCTGTTTTTGCCATTGAGCCTTTCGCTCACGCTGGCAATCTCGGTTCGAGCAGTACCTCTGCTTTGGGCTTTGCGCACGAGGCAGGAACCTCTGGCCGCACGCCGCGCATTTCCGCGCTTCGCTCATGGGCTACCCCTCAAGGACAGACTGCATGGCAAACTGATCGTATGAGCGAGCCAGCAGGTGGCCTTTTATCTTTCGTTGCGAAGGCTGACCTGCATGGCTGTGCAAAGATAAAAAAAGGGGCCGCATGGTGAACAAAGAACACCACGCCGCATTGCGCAGTCTGCCAATATCAGCAACGCTGAAGACAATTGAGGCTAGCTCACAGACTGCGATGCGTCTGAGAGCGGAACGTGGGGGTTGCAAAGACGTCGCTGACCGAATTGGGTCGACAACAGCCGGTGACGCTTTGTTGACGGGAGTCCGCCGCAACCAGCTTTATGCCGGTGACTCCAGCGCGTGCAGATCCAAGGTGGTCGTATCTACGATGGACTGGAACTCGGCAAGCAAATCCGACTGCTGCGCTCACAGATAGAAGCCCGATGCGAGTGGCCGGAAGGGACTGGACGCGTCCACCTTTGCAACGAGTTGGGCATTTCGCCGGGCGTTACGCGTTCGCTGCATCGCACGATTGCCATCACGACATGCCGGATGCGTTTCGCGGCAGTGGCGCGAATAGTCGGGGTGCCGGGTGCGCCAGGCGGCCTGAGCCTTCGCCTGGTTCGCCCGGTAATGGGATTGGTTCGAAGGCGCTCGTGCTGCCAGGCCCGTCGCCGGGCGAGCTGGCACGCAGCAGATCAGCAGTAATATTGATTCGGAACGTGTACGAGCGGAGTAAAAAGGGCACCGCAGGCGGCGCAGATCCGGTCCGGTTTCATGGCAGGGCTCCACGCGGGTATTGTGAGTGGGGCCGATCGTGTTCGTGGGCGAAGCCAGCTGAGAGTCTAGCCCACGGGCCCCAACGGCTCACCATCGTGGATTTTCCGTCTTCTGGGCGGCTGTTGAGTTTTTCGCCCTTCGAGGTGTGCGGCCCTTCCGGTCGAGCTAGAATTAAAACGAGCGGTTCTATATAGCTGCGATCGTCGGCGGCGCAATCAGATGCCCGACGAATGGGATTTCGCGCCGACACGATGTGCGCAGATCCGAAAGCATCTCCAGTGCGTAGCACTAGGTGTTGCGATGAACTACACGGAAACGAGATTAATTCGTCTGGCGACGGCAATCGGTGCGGCGCTGTGGCTCGCGCGCCTGATCTTGTCGAGAAATGCTCGCAATGAGGTAGACGCTGCGATGCGGACGATTGACGACGCCACGCCTTAGGCATCGGCGCGAGGAACGGTGATGCTCGAATACGGAGACAAGGTTGTGCGAGATGTTGCCGCCTGCACCTGCGATCGTTGCGGACAGCGACTGACGCCGAACGACGACGACTGGCACGAAAAGCTGAGCATCGCTTACACCGCCGGATATTTTTCCGTGTTTGGTGATGGCGCGGCCATTAGTATCGACCTTTGCCAGCGGTGTGTACGCGAAACGCTCGGTCCGTGGTTGCGGATCCGTCCCAATTTGTAATATCCACGCTTATTCGGGTACTGCTTACAAGCAGCAGGCCACAGAAATGGCGGGGCCGCTGCGTTGCGAGAGCGACTGCCACTTCGGATCCGGTCCCCGGCCGCAACACCTCACCCGCGAAGGATTTTCCCCTGTACGGCACATCGGCCAAGTTTTCACCTTTGGTGTGCTAACGCTCGTCGAGCGGGTGTGAGTCTTGGACGGGCGGCCGATAATTAGGGTTGCACCCAAACGCTACTACTCTGGCGCGAAAGTAGGCTAGTCGCACAAGGTCTGTCGCACCCGACCAGACGTCTGTGGCGCGGCTTCGCGCAAATTTTTGATTTTTGGTACGCGCCGTCGCATTAACTCTGTCGCCCTACGAGTCCTATGGACTGATGCTGTCACGATCGCCCGGCGTTGCACCACCGTTCCGGTGAACCTCGAGCGCGTGACGACGCGTCACGCGCCCGATGCACTTGAGCGCGCCCGGTCAGTCGGCGGCGATGCCGAAAAGACGCAGCCGCGACACGCCACCATCCGGAAAGATGTTGAAGCGCACGTGCGTAATGCGCGCAGACGCTTCCACTTCGAATGTATGCTCGCGATCCATCTGCAACGGCTGTTCGGCGAGCAGCGTCGGCCAGAACATCGATTGCGTGACGAGCGATTCGTCTGTGCCGCCTTCCACGCATGCCGCTTGCAGCGAGCAGCGCTCCGCGAAATTGCCCTTGAAATTCGCAGTATCGACGATGATGCGCTTCAGGCGTCCGGGCTTCGCCAGTTCGACGATGCACCAGTCGTTGCCCGGCTCGCGGCGCCGCCGCGTTTCCCATCCCTCGCCGATTGTCGCTGCCTTCGTCGGCAAAAGCAGATTCGACGCCAGTCCGTAGTGCTCATCGTTGGCGGCGACCACGCGCGCGCCGTTGATCGCCGACGCGAGGTCGATTTCCGCGAGGGGAGCGAGCGCAGGACGCGGCCGTCCGTACACTCTTAGACGCGCGACGCCGCCGTCCGGATAGATGTTCAGACGCACGTGCGTGAAGACCGCATCGCCGGTTCGCAACGAATGATAGTGGTGCGCATTGCCGCGCAGCGGCACCGAAGACAGAACGTCGGTCCACACCGTGTCTTCAGGTGGAATGTCCGCATATGAAACGCAAGCTTGCAGCGACGCGGCAGGCGGATAGTTGCCGGTGAAGTGACTCGTATCGATATCGACGCCGGCGAGCGTGCCCGGCACGCCCAGTTTCACGACGCAGAAGTCGTAGCCGCACACCCGTTTGCGGCGAGATTCCCAGCCGTCCATCCATTTGCCGTTGTCGTCGTACTTGCCGGGCACGAAGACGGCGGGCTCCGGATTCAACATGCGCGCCATCGGCGCGAAGAAGTCGTCGCTCGTCTGCACCGCTTGCGCGCCGACGCGCGGATCGGCCAGATTGATGGCGCGGCGCACGAATGCGGGCGCGTCAACATCGATACTCTGAAGTGCCATCTTTTTTCCGTTTGAAGTCAATCAGCGTGCCGGCACCCACGTTTGCGTGCCGGGCAGATCCGAGTGGAAATCGTCGAGGACCACGACATCGACGGGCCTCGGCACGTTGTCACCCTGGCCCTGGATCTTCACGATGTCCTGCGGGCAGGCCGAGAAGGCGACGAAGCAGTCCATCTCCGCGCGCAGCGTGATGTATTCGCCCGGCTTCGTGACGGTCGGCAGCGTGTGCAGCGTGATGCCGTCGGGCTGCACGCGTATGTTCATGAAGATATTGAACGACGCGGGAATCGCGCGCGGCGGCGTCACGCCCAGCTCGAACATGCCTTCGAACATGTTGTCGCAGCAGTTGCGGTGATAGCCGCGCACGCCAAGCAGTTCATAGCGCTTGCGGTCGCACGCGGCCATGAATGTGTCGTGCACGCCGGGCGTCGTGTCTTCGACAACGGTCAGGATCGGATGCCGCAGGTTCGACACGAAGCTGTCGCCGATAACCGGGTTGAGCCGCTGGTTCCAGACGCGCGTCGTCTCCATGCACATGTACTCGGAGAGGTCGTAGGCATTCCAGGCCCAGCAATCGACGACCTGCGTGCCGTGGGTGTTGATCACGCGTACGGCTTGCCCGGCGGCGAGCCGGACGGCCTTGCCGTGACCGGCGGGCACGGTGATCGGAGTAGAGGAAGAAGTCATGAGCGTGAGGCCTGGGGTGTGAAACGGTGAAGGAACTGGCGCAGACGCGCCGACGAAGGGTGATCGATGACCTGAGCGGGCGGCCCCGTTTCGACGATCTTTCCGCCGTCCATGAAGACGACGCGATCGGCCACCTCGCGTGCAAAGCCGATTTCGTGTGTGACCACGATCATCGTGGTCTGCGCCGCCGCCAGGCCGCGCATGACGGCGAGCACTTCGCCGACGAGTTCGGGATCGAGCGCGCTCGTCGGCTCGTCGAAGAGGATCACTTCGGGCGCCATCGCGAGTGTTCGCGCAATGCCGACGCGTTGCTGCTGTCCCCCGGACAGGCTCGCGGGCATCGCGGTGTGCTTGCCGGACAGCCCGACCTTGCGCAACGCCTCGACGGCGATATCGATTGCTTCGAGGCGGCGCATGCGTTTGACGGAGAGGAGCCCCTCCATCACGTTTTCGAGCACGCTCATATGCGGCCAGAGATTGAAGCTCTGGAACACCATGCCGATGCGGCTGCGCTGCGCGCGAATATCGCGCTCGGGGCGCGGCACGGGCGCGCCGCGCGACGTGTTACGCATGCCGACGCGATCTGCGCCGATCCAGACTTCGCCGGAGTCGGGCGGCGCGAGCCAGTTCAGGCAGCGCAGCAGCGTGGACTTGCCCGAACCGGACGGGCCAAGAATGCAGACGACTTCGCCGCGTCCGACTTCGAGGCTCACGCCGTCGAGGATGCGCTGCCCCCCGAACGACTTGACGATGTCGCGTGCGCTGAGCGCACTGGACGCGGTGGGTGCGGAGGACGGGGTGGCTTCGTACGGTTTCATCGTGAATTAGCGGGCGAGCGCGAAGCCGTGAGCGCGCGCGACGCGGCGCCCCCACTGACGCATCATGAAATGGAGCGCGGCGGTCGTTGCCCAGTAGACGAGCGCCACGACGCAATACACTTCGAGCGGCGCATACGTATCCGAGACGATGCCCTTGGCGACGAACATGAATTCGTGCACGGAAATCACCGATAGCAGCGCGGAGTCCTTGAGCAGACCGATCATCAGGCCGGTCAGCGTGGGCAGCAGAAGCGGCAAAGCCTGTGGCGCGACGATGCGGCGCGCGATCGCAATCGGTGACATGCCGATGGCAACGCCCGCTTCGATGGTGCCGGACGGCACGGCGTCGATTGCCGCCTGAATCACCTGCGCGACATACGGCGCGTAATAGATCGCGAGCGTGACTACGCCGACCACCGGCGCCGGCAGCAGCAGTCCGAAGTCGGGCAGCACGTAGAACGTCACGTAGAGCAGCACGAGCAGCGGCAGCGCGAGCGTGAGGACGATATAGCCGTCGATCAGCGTGACGAGTGCGCGCGGGCCGCGCCGCCGACCGACGGTCAGCACGACGCCGAGAGCGCAGGCCAGCATGCCGCTGAGCGCGCATAGCCACAACGTGTCGCCGAGGCCGCGCAGCAGCGCCGGCACATAGTGGGTAACGACACTGAGATCGAACGTCATGTCAGGCGCCCTCGCCACGCGGACGGGCTGCGCGGTCCGCCGACGGCGCGCGTTTCAACCGCCTGCCGAGCCAGATGACCGGCAGGACGACGGCGAGGTAGCCGACGCTCACGAGCAACATGATCTGCGACGACGTGTAGATGCGTGCAATCACCATCTGGCCCGCGTAGGTGAGTTCGGTGACGGCAACCACCGACGCGAGCGGCGTCGTCTTCAGGACGATCGTGAACTCGTTGACGAGCGCGGGCACGCTTGCCTTCAGCATCTGCGGCAACGCGATACGCGTCGCGATTCGCCACGGTGCCATGCCGAGCGCGGTCGCGGCCTCGATCTGGCCGCGTGTCACCACGCGCAGGTTGCCGCGCAGGATTTCTGCGGTATACGCGCCGCTATTCAGGCCGAGCGTGAGCGCGGCGGCCAGCATCGGCCGCCCGCCCAGCCCGATCAGCGGCAGCGAGAAAAACACGAGGAAAAGCTGGACGAGCGAAGGCGTGCCGCGCATGAAGCTGATGTAGAGGCGGGCCGCAAAGCGCAGCGGCGCGAGGCGGGCCAGTTGCATCGCGAGTGCGAGATGGCCCCACACGAGACTGCCCGCCGAGCCGAGCACCGTCAGCTCCACGGTCAGCAGCCAACCGTCGATCAGGGTGGGCACGCTTTGGACGACCTGAGGATCGAGCCACATGCGATGGTTTCCTGGCCTTTACAGCTCGATCAGCTCTTCGGCCGTCGCAAGTTCCAGCGCGCCGGGCCGGTCGTTGCCGGGAATTCCGGTGCAGCAGGCGGACACGATGAACACCATGTCGGCGACCACGCGGCACGCGATGAAATCTCCCGCACGCGTGACGTTGGGCTGCGGCTCGATGGTGCCGTCCTGATGCAGGTCCACGTGCATGAAGAGATTGATGGGATCGGGCAGCTTTGGCGGCGCGAGGTCCTGCGCGGCGATGACCTGCGCGATCGACTCGACGCAGCCGGTTTGGCCCGCGTAGCCATTGTCTTCGAGAAATGCAGTGGTCGAGGCGGGCAGCAGCAGATCGTGGCGGCCGACCGAGTCCTTGCCGAGCACCATCAGTGCGCGACGCCGGTTGCTGACGATGCGCATGCCCGCCTGCAGCACGTACGAATTGCTGAATACGCGCGTGTGATGCACGGACAGGAAGATATCGGGGTTCTCGCGGCTAAAGCCGAACAGTGCGGCGGTCGCGCCATACTCCTTCGCTTCGATGCGCAGGATCTGTCCAGCTTTCACGTCGATGGCGCGGCTTTCGCCGGCCGGCACGAACACGTGCGTCGGCGGCAGCGGCGCGCGGGTGGGAGGGTCTTTGAGGAGAAGCATGTCGGTCGTTGCGCTCAGGCGGCGACGCGGGCGTACGGATCCGCGTCGTGAATCGAAATGGCGATGTCGGTGACGCGCAGGCCGTTGCCGGGAATGATGTCCTGCGGACACGACGATACAGCGCACAGCAGATCGTCGAGCACTTCGAAGGTGATGTGATCGCCGGGCTGGCTCGTCGGGTCGGTCACCTTCATGCGTCGATCCGGCGTGACCGGACCGTTCTGAAAGAGGTTGAACGGCTCGGGTACGTCGAACGGAGAGAGCCCATGCAGCGCGAGGCCCGTGTGCATGTTGTCGAGACAGTTGCGGTGTCCGGTCACGTTGAAGTCGACGGTGAAGCGCGTGTCGTCGCATGCGGGCACGTTCGCGTCGTGCACGCCTACCGTGTCCTCGATCACGCGCAGCAGCGGGCGGCCGAGCGACGAGTACAGCATGTCGCCGACGTCGAAGAACAGCGAGCGCAACTGGCGGCGAGTGTGGGTCGGCGAAAGCTTTTCGCTCTTGTCCGACGCAGCCACGGCGACAAAGTCGGCCGCCTGCTGGCCTTCCACATCGGTGATCGTCAGAAACTGGCCGGCTTTGACTTCGAATGCGCGGCCATGGCCGGCCTTCACGGTCAGCGAGAGAATCGGTTCGCGCATGCTGGCGTGCCTCACTGTGCCGGAATGAAACTGGACGTCGGCGTATCGAAGGTCACGCCGAGGTACTGCTTTTGCAGACGCGCGAGTTCGCCGCTCTTCTTCATCGAGAGAATTTCGTCGCTGATTGCCTTGTTGAGGCGCGTGTCGTCCGGACGCGTGGCGAGCGAGATCCATTGCGACGGACCGAGTTCGCCGGTCAGCTTCATCTTGCCGGGATTCTGCTTGATGACGCCGGCGAGCACGGTCAAATCGTCGAAGACGAAATCGGCGCGGCGCGTCATCAATGCGGCCACGGTTTGATCGACGCTATCCACGCTCAGCAGATTGATCGGCGCAAGACCCTTGGCCTTCAGCGTGTCGTTGAACTGCTTGAGGATCTGCTCTGGCGCGCTGCCGGTCTTGACCGCTCCGGTCAGGCCCGCCAGCGACTCGGGTGTCGGCTTCGACGGAATCTTCGAGAAATCGGCGCGCACCAGTGCGCCGTTGACGGTCTTGCTGGTCGGCACCACGTACGCGATGCGCTTCGCGCGTTCGGCTGTGACGTTCAGCGCAGAACCTTCCAGATCGAACGAGTGCGACAGCAGACCCGGGATGATGCCGCTGAAAGCCATGCGCTGATATTCGACCTTCACGCCGAGATGCTTCGCCACCGCCGCGAGAATCGCCGGATCGTAGCCGACGATGGCGTTGTTCGCGTCGGTGTACTCGTACGGCGCGAAGGTCGGATCGATCGCGACGGTCATCGTGCCTCGGCTCTTGATGTCGTCGAGCGTGTCGGCGTGCGTCGTGGCGGCGTGAAAGAGCGTCGCGGCGGGAAAAATGGCCGCGAGCGCGAGGCGGGAAAGGCGCTGCGTGAACATCGGGCGGACTCCGTGGCTGTGGTCTGGGGTGCAGTCGACCGAACACGTACGCATGATCCGTACCAACCGGGAACCGTTGAAACGGGAGTTTCCGGATCGTATGGCAAGAAACACGTGATTCCAAAGGAAAATATAAGAAACAGTCGTTCCACGCGACGCCGCGGCTATGACAAAATACGGACGCTCACGATCGGCGTGCATGCACAGTCCGTGGGCAAGGCCGACGCGGCGCACCGGCATGGGTGCGGGCCCTGCACCGCAGTGTGCTATTCCTCTTCCGGATCAAACGAACGTTTATGGCTTCACCCCAGGCGAAAAAAGACAAACGCCCATCGTCCATCGAGAGTCGTATCGCGGAGTGCTACGACCGGCTGTCGGAGATCGATCAGCGGCTGGCGGACGTCATTCTCAGCGCGCCCGGTCAGCTCGCCATGCAGACCGCGACCGAACTCGCCGCGAGCGCGCAGGTCTCGAAAGCGACCACCACGCGCTTCTTTCAGAAACTCGGCTATGCGTCATACGACGATGCGCGCGAAACAGCGCGCGCGGCGCTGGTGGGCGGCTCGCCGCTCTATATGCTGCAGGAGCGCGGCAAGAGGGAGTCGGGCGGCGTGCTCGACGAAGTGATCGAAGCGCACCTGAATCACGAGGTGACGAACCTCGCGAACACGTACCGCTCGCTCGACCGCCAGGTGCTGGCCGACGTTGTGAGCAGCATGGCCAGCGCGCGGCGGGTCGCCATCATCGGTTACCGGCACAGCCATACGATCGCGATGATGATCCGGCGCGAACTGGTTCAGGTGCGCAGCGACGTGATCGTGTTGCCCGCGCCGGGCGATACGCTGGCAGAGTACATCGGCGATCTCGGTGCGAAGGATCTCGCCATCGTGATCGGCTTCCGTCGACGCGTGCCGGCGGTATCGCTCGCGGTAACGGCGCTCGCCGAAGCGGGCGTCAGCACGCTGTATCTGTCGGATGTCATCGCGGGGAAGGCCGCGCGCCTTGCGCGGTGGGTGATCCGGTGCCACACGGACGGCCTCATGATGTTCGACAGCGTGGTGGGCGTGTCGGCGCTGGTGAACCTGATCTGCTCGCTGGTTGCCGAGCGTTTGCGCGAGCGTGGCAACGGGCATCTTCAGCGCGTCGAGGTCCTGCATCAACGGTTGCGGGAGCTGGAATAGACGCCCTGTTACCAATCTCGCAGACCCGTTGCACCTGTATCCGAACTGCCCCCCTACACTCCGAACCGTGTTCACCAACGATGCACGCAACGTGCACAGGAGCAGCAAAATGAACCGGATGATTGTCGGCGTGGTACTGGGAGCGGCGGCACTGGCGGCATCGACGGCGGCCAGCGCGCACGTCGACGTGGCGTTGGGCGTCGATGTGCCGGGTGTCGTCTACGGGCAGCCTGAACCGGCGTATATCGCGCCGCCGCCTGTCGCGTATGCGGCTCCGCCGGTGGCGATGGCCTATGGCGACGACGACTGGCGTGCGCGCCAATGGCGTGCTCGCGAATGGCGCGAGCACGAATGGCGCGAGCACGAGCGGCGCGAGCATGAATGGCGTGAACGGGAGTGGCACGACCGCGATCGCGGCGGCTACTGATCGAAGCGAGCGTGTCCGCGCGGCGCGATCGGCGAATCAGCCGCCCCGCGCCTGCGGGCACTCCGTCTGATACCAGTAGTCGACGCGACGCTGCGCTTCCTGCAGATCCTCCGGATAGTACGGATCGAAGAACAGCGCGGGCTGATAACCGGCTTGTTCGAGCGCGGCCAGTTCGCTCATGTTGCGCGCGTGCGTGATCGGCGCGTTCTGCCGCAAAGCCGTGATGTCGATGCATTGCGTCGCGCTCAGATGGGTCGTGCGCCCTTCGGTGCCGCCCATCGCACAGCCCGTCAGCAATGACGCCGACGCGCAGAGCATCGGCCAGTTCCTCAATCGAAGCTTCATATCGGTTCTCCGTGGGGGTGACGTCAGCGATTGCGCATCGCCGGATCCTCGCGACTGCCACGGTCGTTCGCGGGCCGCATCTCGGGGGAGATCGACGCGTGATTCAGCAGGCCGACGAGCGCGATGCCGCCGACTACATTACCAAGCAACGTCGGCGCGAAAAACTTCAGCAGATAATCCTGTGCGCTCGCATTGCCGCGCAGCACCCCGTACGCCGCTTCGACCGAGCCCGCTATCACGTGCGACAGCTCGCACGCCGCGACGACATAAGTGAGCAGCGCGATGATCAGCACCGCCGCCGACTTCGCGTTGGGCAGCAGCCATACCATCAGCGCGATCAGCCAGCCGGCGAGCACGGCCTTGAGCGTCGTCGTGCCGAAGTCTGAGCCGAACGCGCCGCGCCCCACCTGATCGAGCATCGGCGCGAGTTGTTGCGTGAAGGCGGTCGGCGTCGCGAGCAGCGCCGCGAAGATCCACGTGCCGACCAGGTTCGCGGCCAGCACGATCACCCATAGCCGCAGCGCGGCGGCGGCCGTGCGCAGGTCGCGCCGCGTGAACACCGGCAGCACCACGGTCAGCGTGCTCTCGGTGAACAACTGCTGGCGCCCCAGCACGACGATGATGAACCCGACGCAGTATCCCGCAGCGCCGATCAACGACCGGCCGTCGTGTCCCGGCGACACCTTGTTTTCCAGCACCGCCTGAGTCAAGAACGAAAAGCCCATCGACAGGCCGGCCGCGAGCGCGGACCACATCAACGCGAGCGGCTGGCGCTCCAGCGCGGCTTCGCCTTCCTCGCGCAGGATCTCGTGAATGACGAGCGCACGCGGCGTGCTGTGCGCGGATGCCTGGTCGCGCTCGGCGTCGTCGAGGTGCGGGGACGCGTGCCCCGCGGCGTGCGCGTCGTTGCCGTCCGGTTCGTTCGCCATCGTTCGTGCTCCAGGGTTGGCAGGCAGTGGAGCAACCGGGGAAGCATGGGCCGTGCCACGGCGATCGACGCGGCGCGCCCATTGGTTGGCGTCCGTTCAAGGCCGCCACTCGTTGCAACATCACCGCGGCGGCGCCGGCTCGGTCGCATTCCTGACGGCAACATCGCGCTCGCCGATCATCGGGTTGCCTTCGTCGTTCAGCAGCATGAAAAGGACTTTCGCGCGCTCGCCGGGTGTGCCGGCCAGCCCGGCGAGATCGACGACTGCATGCGAAAACGGTGCAATCATGTCGACCGTTTCGCGACGCGGCGCGCCTTCGATCGTCAGCTGAAGCGCGCCGATGGTCGCGTAATACGGCGTGGGATTGCCGATTTCGAGCGTGACCTTGTCGGCCCGATGAACGAGCGAGAACGTCAGACGCTTCGGCAGATCGGTCTCCGGATACGGCAGCTTGCCGGGCCGCACGAAGACCTTGATCTGGGTACGCATCGTGACGGTGACTTTTTCGCCGGTGGACGCGTCGTCTTTCTGCGTAGCGGGTATTTCGTAGAGATTCAGCCAGAAAAGCGACTCGCGATCGGCCGGAAGCTTCGCGCCCGAATTGATGAGCCGCACGCTCATCTGGTCGCCGGGGTCCATGCGGAAGATCGGCGGCAGCGCGACGATCGGCGCCTTCGAGTCCTGCGGCTGCGCGAGGATGTTGCCGTCGTCGATCCACGTCTGGACGAGCACCGGATACCTGTTCACGTTGAACACGTGCAGCGATTGTTCGTAGGCCCCCTCGGCAAACACGACCCGCGACACCTCCGGCGCGACGCCGGCAACGGCCGGCGTGCGCAAGCCGATCATCACGGCGGCGAGGCCGGCGATCAACGCGGGGCCGAATCTGCAGAACCTGCCGAAGCGCCGGCGCCCGCCGGGCAGGCGCGCGGAAGTATCGTCGTTCATGGGCTCCTCGTCGGATCGTCGCCGTTACTGCACGCGGACGATCACCTGCGCGGTCGCGTCGAAGCGTCCGGGCGTGACCGGCGTCGAGCCGGGCGCGAACGCCTTGAAGGTCGCATGGATCGTTCGGGTATACGAAGTGAAGCCGCCGCTGGCGGGGCCGTCGGCGACCGCGTCGTTCAGCACGGCGTCCCAGCCGTACGCAGCGCCGCCGGTGGTCACGAACTGATTGGTCAGAAAATTGAGCGGCGTGCCGTTGGGTCTCGACAACGCTACGCCGACGCCGGTCGCGATGCCCGGCGTACCGTAGCCGTCGGACAGCAGATACGTCACGCCGGTGCCGCTCGTCGTGAGACCGGCGGTCATCGCGCTTTGCGCATTGGCGGGCGACGCCAGAATGCCGAGCGCCGTCTGGTTGGCCGCGGTGCCGCTGACGAACGCGCTCATGCCCAAAGGCGGCGAGCTTTGGCACTGGATGTGGATCGTGACCGGCGCCTCGCGCGATCCGCCCTCGTTCAGCTCGGCAGTGGTCATGACCGGGAATCGCACGACGGGCGTCGTATTCGTCACGGCGCAGGTGGCGGCTCTTCTCACCCGCACCGTCTGGTACGCGTGAATGGCGCCGGGCCATGTGTCGTACCAGCCGTCGTAGTGGGTGGCGGAGTCGGCGCCGACGGACAGGTTGCCCCGGATCACACTGGTGCTGCCCGGCGCCCCGCCGACGAAGGCGACGTAGCCGAGCGGCTGCGTGTCTGCCCAGCTTCCGGTACCCGCGGTCGCGCCGGGCGGACAGACGTTGCACTGGAACATCTCCACCCGGTATTGGCTGAAGTTCTTCGCTTTCACGAGGATCCAGCCCTGGCTGTCGCGATCGAGTCCGGTAAGCGGCCGCGCCAGATAGTAACGGGACAGATATTCGCCCGTGGTCATGTTCGTGATGCGGAAAATGACGCCTGTGTAGTACGACTCAAAGGTGTTCGGAATGCCGGATTGCGCGCTCACATCGTTCGTGCCGGCGTAAAAGGAGTCCCCGTTCGTCGAATAGTATTCGTAGAGGGTCCCGTCCGCATTGGGGGAACAGCGAAACAGGATCTGCTCCGGACTGTAGCTTCCCACGCCATTGCCGCCGAGGTTGTAGATCGGCGAAACCGCGCTGCCGAGCAGCGTGCCGTCCGGCACGAACGCAGGGACGTTGACGTTGATGGTCATCGGAAACGCGCCCTGGCCCGCCGTATCGACCGAGCCGATCCAGTATCCGACTACGGAACCGGGGTCGGTATACAGCCAGGAATTCGGGTCGTTCGTCAGCGCGATGATCTTCCAGCATCCGGTGTAGGGCGACACCGCCCACACGCGCAGGGGCATCAGCGCGGCGGCGAAGAGCAGCATCGCAAGCAGCACGCGACGGCCTCGATGGCCGCGGGCGCGCAGCAGCGTCAGCGGGCGGCGGTTCATGGACAAATGCTCCTGATGCTCCGGATGGCGGTCGGCGCTGCACGACCGGACCGCGACGCAGGTCGACCGTTCGCGCATGGCGTTACTCCGCGGGTGCCGCCGGGGGCGGCGGCGGCTCAGCAGCATGAAGCGGCTGGCATTGCGCTTCAAGACGCGTAATCGGCGCTTTCGGATCGGTGCCCTTCAAATCGTAGTCGATCGTGCACTGGTCTTCGTCGCGCTCGCCCCACTTGAGCGTCAGCGTGCCGTGATCGGCCGGCACCCGCGCATACGCCTGGCTGCCCTGGCCGACGACGCCGATCACCGCGCCCGTGTCGTCCAGCACGTCCGCGCCGAGCGGCAGCGGCTCGCCGCCGGGCGTGGTCGCCGTGATCAGCAACGCGCGGCCGATGAGCGTCGCGAACCTCAGCAGCACGGACGATCCGGCGTACGGCGCGACCCTCACCTGTCCGCCCGACAGCTCCGCGTTCGGATTGATGCCTTTCGTGTCGAGTGCGACGTCGTTGTAGCGGTACGGCGTGAGCGACGGCACGATCGCGTAGCCGGCGCGGTTCACCGATACGCCCTGCGTGTTGCGCAGCGTGGCGCCTTCCGCGCCCTTCGCTTCGACGATCGCGAACGTATCGCCGAGGAAGCGGCCCAGCGTGACCCCGCCCGCGTGCGCGACGGCCGCGCCGCGCGCATTGACGCCCGCCTGCGAGAAGCCGGTGCCGTTCGAATAGTTCGCGCCGACGGCGATCGCCGGGAAGCTCTTCTGCACGTTGCCACTGAAGCTCTTCGTGCCGGTGTTCGGTTCGCCGGACGCCGTCAGGCCGTAGCTGAGCGTCTGCGCTCTGTCGGCGATGCCGCTTAGCGACGCCTGCATCGACGTGCCCTGATCGGTGCTGTTCGTCACGCCGCCCGACAGCGACGCGGAACGCGGCCCGGACCCGAGCGGGATCGACACCATGAACATCACGGCATTGGTGAGGCGGCGCTGCGCCGGCGTCAGCGTCCCTTCTTCGCCGGGCGGCACGTTCTGCGCGAACAGGGTGCCGGTCTGCTGGCGCACGAACGACAGGTTGTAGCTGATCTGCTTGTAGTGGTTCGTATAGCTGAACTGAAACTGCGTATCGCGGGACCGGTTGCCGTAGTAGTCGCTGATCGACGCGGACAGCGACACGAGCCCGTATCGCCCGAAATTCTGGTTCAGGTTGACGACGAACTGATTGCGCTGCTGAAACGTCGCCGACGTGAAGGTCTCGCCATGCTCGGCGAACGCGCGGGCGCCGAGCGCATCCGCGAAATCGCGGTAGCCGCTCGTCGAGTAGCGGTAGCTCGCGAGCGAGAACGTGGTCGCCGTCTGCGTGATCGTGTGGCTGTAGAGGAGCGCCGCCTTCCAGCCGTTCACGCGGCCGCCGCCCACGTCGATCGTGTTCGACCATGCGGCGCTCAGCCCGAACGCGCCGAACTTCGTGCCGAGCACGATGCCGCCGAGCGCCGACTGATAGTCGGACGACACGCGCACGCCGCCGTTCGCGGTCAGCGAGTTCGTGAGGCCGCGCTCGTAGGTCGCCTCGGCGAACGGCGTGTGCATGTTCTGGATCTGCCGGACCTCGCCGGCCGTGAAGCTGTAGCGCGACAGACCGGGCCGAAGCGAGCTCGGCACCGCGGAAAACGGCACCGTGAACGTGGACACCTGTCCGTTGGCCTCGAACACCAGAACCGTCAGGTCTCCCTGGAAGCTGGTCGGATTGAGATCGGTGATCGAGAACGGGCCGGGCGGCACGGTGGTCTGGTAGATCGTGTTGCCGCCTTGCATCACGACGACCCGCGCGTTCGTATTCGCGACGCCGTTGATGACCGGCGCGTAGCCGCGCAGCGAATCGGGCAGCATGCGGTCGTCGCTTTCGAGGTGCACGCCCACATAGGCGACCGAGCTGAACAGGTTGCCGCTCGTGAAGTTCTCGCCGATCAGAAGCCGGCTGCGCCACGTGATCAGCGGCCGCTCGGCGTACGTGCGGATGTTGTTCCAGCGCGAGGTGCTGCCGCCGAAGCTGTTCAGATACGTGAACGAAGACTGTTCGCGAATCCGCCACAACCCGATGTTCATGCCCGCATTGATGCCGGCGAAGAACGAATCCGTCCGGTTTCCGAACGACGACGCCGTGTAAAAGCTGGTGTCGTAATTGACGTACGCCATCGTGTTGCCGGGATCGAGGCTTTCCGGGTCGACGTAGCCGCGCGGCACGCGCTTCATCAACGCCTGCGGCACGCTGATGTCGAGACGCAGCCGCGACACGTCGAACTTCGTGCTCGCGCCCGGCACGCGTTCCCCGAGCGGCGCGCATTGCGCCGACAAGGCCGCGGGTTCCCACTCCGGTTCCTTTGCGAATTCCCTTTCCGTGAACGATTCGGACTGCGGCAACACCTCGTCGGACACGTCGTCGTCGAAGCCGCGTTCCGGCAGCAGCACGCCGATGTCGGAGAGCATCTCGTCGCTTAGACACGGGCTGACGGCGCCGCTTTCCGCTGCGCGAAAATCGATCGAACGACGCGAAAAGAAGACGCCGTTCACGAAGATGTCGATCTGGTAGGCGCCGGGCTCGATGGCGCTGATCTTGTTGAAGCGCTCGATGTTGGCGACGCCGAGCGACGAACCGAACAGCAGCCGGCTGTCGAAGTGGTATTCGGCGGGGGCGGGGGGCGGAGCAGAAGCAGGACTCGGGGCAGAAGCCGGAGTCGGAGTCGGAGCAGAAGCCGGAGCCGGAGCAGAAGCCGGAGTCGGAGCCGGAGCAGAAGCCGGAGTCGGAGCCGGAGTCGGAGCCGGAGCCGGAGCCGGAGCCGGAGCCGGAGCCGGAGCCGGAGCCGGAGCCGGAGTCGGGGCCGAAGCCGAAGCCGGAGCCGCACCGGAAGCCTTTTCGCCCGGAGTCTTATCGCCGCGAGCGCTGCCGGCGCTGCCGCCGTCGAGCGGAGCTACGCTGGCGGGCTCCGCATCGGATGCCTGCGGATCGCCGTCTACCGCCGCCACCACGCGGCAAGCGGGCATCGCGCATCCGAGCGCCGCCGCGAAGACAGACAGCCGAAGCACCCAGCTGCATTCGCGACGCGCATGAGCCTCCCGGAGATCGGTTCTCTCGCCGGGCATCTCATTGCGTACCTTGGGCCGCTACCGGATATTCGGCATCGCGGACGGCGCCGTAGTCGTCGATGTAGCGGATCTTCACGCGTAGCGGCGTGGCGTCCAGCGGGCAGTTGCCTTCGACGCTCAGCGCCGTGACGGCGCGAGGCGCGAACATCACCGGCTTGAGCTTCGCGGTATGAGAACCGCACGTGAGTCTGCCGTCCGCGACGGATATGTAGTACCCCGACGCGTTATCCGCGGCGACGCGGCTCTCGCTGCCTTGACCGCTCACGCGGAAGGTCAGTCTGTCGACGGCCTTCGCCGGACTGCCGTCGATGTGCGCCGGGCGATAGAAGATCTTGAGCCGGTTGCGCACCATCACCAGCATCTGGTTCTGCTGCGCGTTGACCGGATTCAGCGACGGAATCTGCAGCGTGTTCAGGTAGAACACCGATTCGCGGTCCTGCTGCAGATCCTTGCCGGTGAAGAGCAGACGCACCGTCTGCCCGGCGCCCGGTTCGATGCGAAAGATCGGCGGCGTGACGACGAACGGCCCATCGGCCGTCTCGGGTGTGGAGTCCTCGTTTCCCGTGTCGATCCATATCTGCATGACGCTCGGGCCGCCGTCGGGATTGTTGAAGGCCAGCGTTTGTCCCCTGGACCTGGCGTCGTAGATCACCCGCGTGCCGACCATCGTGACCGCCGCGCCGACCGCATCTGCCAGCGACATCGACGCAACCGCCACTGCTGCGCTCAAAAGAGACGACGCAACGCATCTGCAGGCCATTTCGAGCCCTCCCGATCGTGCGAGAGGATTATCGCAAAATAAATCTGCCTGCTTTCCGAGGCCGGCCATCCGGTCTGCTGCGGCGGCGCGAGCCGGGGGCGATCGGCGGGCCGCCGCAAGCCGTCAGGAGCCGCCTTGCCGGGCGGGCTCCCGAGCGTCGGCGCGTTACTCGTAGCTGACCGAGTACTGCACGCTGCCGAGCACCGAGCCGGCCGTCGCGCCGCCCGTCTCCGAGATGTACTGGACGGCGAAATCATGCGCGGCGGCAGTTTCGCCGTCCTGCAGCACGAGGCCCGGCGCATGGACGCCGCTCGCGGCGGTCAGATCGAACGGCGAAGACGGCTGGGCGGGATCGAGCAGTTGCAGCGCGACGTTCGTCGCCGTGCCGGTGTTGCCGAGATTGCCGGCCGGCGTCACGAGGTTGCCGACGAACACGGTGCTGATGGCCTGCGTGGTGCTCACCGGCGCCATGCAGTCGCTGACGGCCACCGTGAACGTGGTCTGCCCGGCGGTGCTGTTCGCGGCGGCCAGCGACATGGCCGGCACGCTCGGCAGCAAGACGGTCGGGTCGCCCGTGTTGCCGTTGACGGTGACCTGGCAGGTCTGGTCGGTGACTTCGCCCTGGAAGTGGATCGTGTTCGGCGCGGCGAATGCGAGCGCCGGAAGGGCGGCGAGGGAAAGGGCAAGAAGATGCTTTTTCATCGTAGATCGTTCCATAAAAGTTAGTCACCCTATTTATCGGATAAATCCAGGATGGAGGCCGAACCGTCTGGCTTGCGCAGCGATTCGTAGCGGATTCCTGTTTTGAGCTTGTTCCGTCAGAGTCTGCTTTCAACCACCTTTCATTGATTGAAAGTCTATCAAGATAGCTGTCAGAATCAACAAAGCCTGCGTAGTATTTCTTTTAAATTCAGGCTGGGCGGTAACGAGTCAATTTCGTTGCGCACGCAAGGTACGCGGCCGGC
>Ga0310811_10000138_pt1 | contig 107910 bp, 91 predicted proteins | sample YCmetagenome_FD_207642 | JGI IMG/M metagenome (GOLD analysis project Ga0310811, IMG submission 207642) | Soil microbial communities from experimental microcosm in Duke University, North Carolina, United States - YC | ecosystem: Engineered > Artificial ecosystem > Soil microcosm > Unclassified ... | reverse complement strand
CTACCGGCGGTATCATAGGCAAAGGCATGGGCAACAGCACCGAAAGTAATTTTTTACCTGAGGCTTATTCAGACGAGATATACGCCATAATAGTGGAAGAATACGGGTTGATAGGCGGCATTTTATTAATAAGTATTTATTTGTTCCTGTTATACAGGTGCATAAAAATAGCTACCAAAGCGCCGAAAGCATTCGGTACACTATTAGCGGCAGGTTTAAGCTTTAGTTTAACGATACAAGCATTTGCCAATATGGCCGTAGCAGTAGGCTTAGGGCCGGTAACAGGTGTGCCGCTGCCATTTGTAAGTATGGGCGGTACGTCAATATTATTTACAAGTATAGCGTTCGGCATTATTCTTTCGGTTAGCCGCGACAATGACGACCGGAAAGTAGTGGTGGGTGAAATAAAAGAAGTTGTGGCCCCCCAACCCCCTGAAGGGGGAGCAAGAGGCAACCAGCTGGCGATATAGGAGAAGGAAAATTAGATAAATTAATGAGCAGACAAAGCACCGATACTACCAATCAAAAACTCTCCCTTCAGGGGGCTGTGGGGCGGCGCATCATTATTAGCGGCGGCGGTACAGGGGGGCATATCTTCCCGGCAATTGCTATTGCCAATGCTTTGAAAAAACTTGATCCATCTACCGAGATATTATTTGTAGGCGCCAGCGGCCGTATGGAAATGGAAAAAGTACCCGCCGCAGGATATAAAATCATAGGATTGGATATTCAAGGCATACAGCGGGGTTCGATAATGAAGAATTTGCAATTCCCCATTAAGTTGCTGAGCAGTGTGCGCAAGTCGGTAAAAATAATAAAGGACTTTAACCCGGATGCGGCAGTTGGTGTTGGGGGTTATGCCTCGGGGCCGTTGCTGTATGCGGCATCAATAAAAGGCATCCCTTATTTAATACAGGAACAAAATTCATACGCCGGTATCACCAATAAGTGGCTGGGCAAAAAGGCCGCTAAAATATGCGTGGCTTATGATAACATGGGCCAGTTTTTTCCGGCGTCAAAAATTATAAAAACCGGTAATCCCATACGCAGGGAATCGGTTGACATTACAGGGAAACACATACAAGCTTCGGAAGCGTTGAAGTTATCACCTGATAAAAAAACCTTACTGGTGATAGGCGGTAGCTTAGGTGCGCGTACTTTAAACAACAGCGTAATGACCGGGCTGGATAAGATAATTGCTGCCGATGTGCAGCTGATATGGCAAACAGGCAAATTTTATTACAAAAGCATTGTTGAAAAGTTGGGCGAGAATTATAACCCTAACATCCGCATAATGGAATTTGTAAATAGGATGGACCTGGCTTACGCGGCTGCCGATGTAATTATATCAAGGGCAGGCGCAGGTACTATTGCTGAATTGTGTGTAGTGAAGAAGCCTGTAATACTGGTGCCCTCGCCAAACGTGGCCGAAGACCATCAAACAAAAAACGCACTGGCATTGCTGCATGATGACGCGGCGATCTTTATCCCCGACAGGGATGCCGAAACAAAATTGATAGATAAGGCCCTTGAGCTTTTAAATGATAAGGACAAACAAAAAACATTAAGCAACAACATTGGCAAACTGGCCTTGCCCGATGCCGATGAAGTGATTGCAAAAGAAGTTATGAAAATAACAATTAATGCTTAATCTTAACCCAACCCCGTGTAAGCGGGGGAGGGTTTTTTAAGAAAAAAAGAAATGGAACTGCACGATATAAAACGCGTTTATTTGATTGGCATAGGCGGCATAGGCATGAGCGGCCTGGCGCGTTATTTCCATCATTTGGGCTGTATTGTTTGCGGGTACGATAAAACATCAACCGACCTTACCAGCGATCTTCATAACGAAGGCATACAGGTAATTTTTGATGATAACGAGGAGTGGATACCCATGAGTTTCCGTCAGCCGGATGCGGGTACGCTCATCATATTTACACCTGCTATTCCAAAGGATTCGGCCATTCTTAATTTTTTCCAGGGCCGTGGTTTTGAGTTGTTTAAACGTTCGCAAGTTTTGGGGCTGATCAGCAGGGGAATGTATACCATTGCCATCGCCGGTACACATGGTAAAACCACCACATCAACTATGGTTGCCCATATATTAAAGGATTCGGGTGTGGATTGTTCGGCATTTTTAGGCGGCATCGCTTCAAATTATCATACCAATGTATTATATGGTAAAACCAATATTGTGGTGGTTGAAGCCGATGAGTACGATAGGTCGTTTCTTACTTTATACCCCGATATAGCAGTTATCACTTCAATGGATGCCGACCACCTGGATATTTACGGCGACCATTCGCATTTGACCGAATCGTTTAAAATGTTTGCATCGCAAATAAAAGAAGGCGGTGTGTTAATACACAAGCAAGGCCTGGCATTGGATACCGGTTATACCTACAGTATTAAAGACTCCGCCGATGCCATTGCCCTGAATATCCGCATTACCGACGGCAGTTTTTATTTCGATTTCAGGAATAGCGATACCGATATAAGGGACATACAATTAGGCATCCCCGGTTTTCATAACGTAGAGAATGCAACTGCTGCCATTGAGGCTGCATTACGCTTAGGTGTTTCGGCAGGAGATATACGCAATGCGCTGGCATCGTTCAGAGGTGTGCACCGCAGGTTTGAGTATATAGTGAAAACCGATGAGCATATTTACATTGATGACTATGCACATCATCCTGAGGAATTGCGCGCGGCTATTAATTCAGTAAAAAAATTATATCCCGGCAGGAAACTGGTAACCATATTTCAGCCGCACCTGTATACCCGCACCCGCGATTTTGCCGATGGCTTTGCCGAAGTGCTCGACATGACGGATGAACTGATCATGCTCGATATATATCCCGCCCGCGAACTGCCCATTGAAGGCGTAACCAGCGAAATGATACTGGGCAAAATGCAGTTAAAAAATAAGCGCCTTGCCGCAAAGCAGGAAGCTGTTGAAATAATAAGAAATGAAAAACCCGCGCTGCTGTTAACCGTAGGCGCAGGCGATATTGATACTTTGGTTGAACCTTTAAAAAACGCGTTAACGCATGTTTAAGAAACGCATTTGGATGCCCATTTTCATCGGCTTTTGCTGGCTCATCAGCATTGGCGGCGTTGTGGCGCTCATGAGTTTCATTGAGGTGAAGAAGTCGGAGGTGCTATGCCGCGATGTAAAGGTATATATACCCGGCAGCCAGTATTTTATCGACAGGCAGGAAGTAGATAATATTTTAAAAGTTAAAAGCCATGCTTTGATAGGCAGGCCGATAGAGAACATCAACATACAGCAACTGGAGATGAGGTTAAAGGCCAATCCGTTCATTGAATCGGCTAAGGTATACATTGATATGAGCGACGTAGTAATGGTCGAAATAAGCCAGCGCCAGCCCATATTGCGCATCATGAACCAGTTCGACCAGGACTTTTATGTCGACCAAAACGGTTTGAAAATACCGCTGTCGAACAATTTTACCGCAAGGGTACTGGCGGCAAACGGGTTTATTGATGAACCTTTCGGTGGTAAGGTGGACAGTCTGCATACAGAACTGGCACAAGAAGTTTATAAAACGGCCGACTTTATCCGCAAGGATTCGCTTTGGGCGGCGCAGATAGCGCAGATATATGTAACGCAGCAGCACGAAATTGAGCTGATTCCCCGCGTAGGCAGCCAGCGCATATTGCTGGGCAATGCCGATTCGCTGGACGCGAAATTTGCTAACCTGCTGTTGTTTTACAAAAAAGCATTGCCGCAAGCCGGTTGGGGCACTTATAAGGCAATAAATATAAAATATGCTAACCAGGTGATAGGTGTAAAAAACCAATTCACCAGGCAGGATTCGTTAAAAATGGCAGCAAAAAGGGATAGCCTTACCTTAAGCGCCATAAAGGAAGATTCTGCAAAAACAAATAAAGACACATCTCAAATTAAGTATTAATATGGACAAAGTTTTAACCCAGGAAAAGAGTTCGCCAATCGTGGTAGGATTGGACATCGGAACTACAAAGATCTGCGCCATTGTTGGCCGCCGCAGCAAAAACGGGAAGATCGAAGTGTTAGGTATAGGTAAAGCGGAATCGGCAGGTGTAACACGCGGTATGGTGTCGAATATCGACAAAACCGTACAGGGTATTATACAGGCGGTCGATGTAGCGGGCACGCAGTCGAACGTGGAGATACGCGTGGTAAACGTTGGTATCGCCGGGCAGCACATCAAAAGCCTGCAGCACCGCGGCCTCATTACCCGCCGCGACCTGAATACCGAGATAGGCCGTAAGGATATTGATAAACTGATCGAAGATATGTACAACCTGGTAATGCCGCCGGGAGAGGAGATCATCCACGTGCTGCCGCAGGAATTTACTGTAGATAGCGAACCTGGGGTAAAAGACCCTATCGGTATGGCAGGGGTAAGGCTGGAAGCGAACTTCCATATTATTTCGGGCCAGGTTACGGCTATAAAAAATATCGTGAAGTGTGTGAACAAGGCCAACCTGGAAAGCCAGGAGCTGATACTGGAGCCATTGGCATCATCGGAGTCGGTTTTAAGCGATGAAGAAAAAGAAGCCGGTGTTGTTTTGGTTGATGTGGGCGGCGGCACAACCGATGTGGCGATATTCCACGAAGGTATCATCAGGCATACCGCTGTGATACCTTTTGGCGGTAACAGTATCACCGAAGACATCCGCGAGGGCTGCTCGGTAATGCGTAACATAGCCGAGCAATTGAAAATAAGGTTCGGTTCGGCTTTGGCTGAAGAGAATAAAGAGAACGAGATAGTGTGCGTTCCCGGCTTGCGGGGCCGCGAACCAAAAGAAATATCAGTTAAAAACCTGGCTTTTGTTATCCAGGCGCGTATGGAAGAGATTGTTGAGCATGTGTATTATGAAATAAAATCTTCCGGCTACGAAAAGAAACTGATAGGCGGTATAGTGATCACCGGTGGCGGCGCTCAGTTAAAACACCTGACACAGTTAGTTGAATATGTTACCGGTTTGGATTGCCGTGTAGGGTACCCTAATGAACATTTGGCTAAAAATGAGGTGCTGCCAAAAAACATTTATGAGGAATTGCAAAGCCCGATGTTTGCTACCGGCATCGGCCTGTTGATAAAAGGTATCCAGAAAATGGAATACAACGCTGTTCCACACGAAGTCGAGGATAAAAAGAAGGTGGATAAAACCAAATTTGCAGAAGAACGCAAGGGTGGTTTGTTCGCCAAAATATTAGAGGGAAGCAAAAAATTTATTAAGGATGATATTAAAGATGAGGACTTTTTAAAGTAATAAATGGTTCACCTTATTCCCTCTTTGCGCAAAGCGAAGAGAGGGATGTCGAGCATAGCGATGACAGGGTGAGTCAATAATTATTCACATCGGGCGATTTTTCCACATATTGACAAATGTGGAAAAAGCATGTTGAAAAAGAGTTAATATTACATTAGTGAAATCTAAATATTCATCAAAACGCATATAGCTGATATTAAGGATTATGAAGTTTGAGATGTTAAAAGAAAAGTCGTCTATCATCAAGGTAATTGGTGTTGGCGGCGGCGGCGGTAACGCTGTAAATCATATGTACAAGCAAGGCATTACGGGTGTCGATTTTATTATTTGCAACACCGATGCACAGGCTTTGGAGCTTAGCCCTATACCTAACAAGGTGCAGTTAGGCGCCAGTTTAACCGAAGGTATGGGCGCAGGCTCGATACCCGAAGTAGGCAAAAACTCGGCTATTGAGAATATTGACGATATAAAAGAAATGCTTGGCGTAAATACCAAAATGCTGTTTATAACAGCAGGTATGGGCGGTGGTACCGGTACCGGTGCGAGCCCTATTATTGCCAAAGCAGCCCGTGAGTTGGATATATTAACTGTAGGTATTATCACTACCCCATTCTCATTTGAAGGCAAGCGCCGTAAGATGCAGGCCGAAGAAGGGATGGAAGAGCTGAAAAAATATGTGGATTCGTTTCTTGTGATCTCGAATGACAGGCTGCGCCAGATATTCGGCAACTTAACGCTGGGCTCGGCATTCGCGCAAGCTGATAATATTTTAACAACAGCCGCCAAAGGTATTGCCGAAATAATCACACTGCCCGGCTATATAAATGTTGACTTTAAGGATGTGCGCACTGTAATGAAGGACAGCGGCGTATCCATCATGGGTAGTTCATCAGCCGAAGGCGAGAACCGCGCTTTAAAAGCTGTTGAAGGTGCTTTATCATCACCATTATTAAAAGATAATGAGATTGAGGGCGCAAGATATATCCTATTAAATATCAGTTCAGGCGATAAGGAAGTGACCATGGACGAAGTGAGCATCATCACCGACTACATACAGGAAGAAGCAGGCCTCGCTGCTGATTTGATATGGGGTAACTGTATTGATGAAAATCTGGGTGATAAAATATCAGTAACTATTATAGCCACAGGTTTTCAAACCAAGGACGAACGCGAGAAAGAAAACAGCAGCAAGAAGATAGTATCGATGCTGGTGCCTGAAAATACACCGCTGGTAAAACCGGTGAACGAGTTTATAAACCAGGTTAAGGAAGCACCGGTTGTATCGGCTGAACCTTATTTAAAAGGCGCGCCGGTAAAGGATGAACCAAAGCAAACTGGTTTATTCGACCTGTTCGGTAATAAAAATGAAGATCCTGGTACCGTTAGGTTTAGCCTGGAGGAAGAAGAGCCTGCTGCTGAAACCGCAGCCAATGATGGTGAAGAGTTCTCGTTCAAAATAGCCGAATCGATAAGCTTTGAGCCTGCTATGGAAGAACAACAGCCTGAACCTGAACCCGAGCCGGAACCAATTGTTGGCGCTGATGACAATAAAACGCAAGAAAGCATGGAAGAGCAGTTGCGCCAGTCGCGCGAGCGCATTATGCGCCTGAAGGACCTGAGCATGAAACTGCGCAACGGTAATATACAGGAAATGGAGAACGTACCCGCCTACAAACGCAAGGAAATAGCTTTACAGGAACCGCCTGCATCAGATGAAAGCCAGGTATCGCGTTTCTCATTATTGCCTGATAGCGATGGTAAAGTGGAAATAAGGAACAACAACTCTTTCCTGCACGATAATGTTGACTAATAGCCTTTAAATATTATAAAAAGCCTTTGTACCATACGTGTGCAAAGGCTTTTTTACATTTTACGGGTTGTTAAAAGGCCTTAAAACGGCTATATTTGCACAAATTGTACTTTATAAAGTTTACGGTATTGGATTTATTTGACAAGATAAAAAAGAGTGTAGGGGGGCCGATAGGGCAGCATCAAAAATGGTCACATGGCTATTTCTCATATCCTAAATTAGAGGGCGAAATAGGCCCGCGCATGATGTTTAACGGCAAAGAACACTTGGTTTGGAGCCTTAACAATTACCTCGGGCTCGCCAATCACCCGGAGGCCAGGGACGCCGACGCACAGGCCGCTGCCGAGTTCGGCATGGCATACCCGATGGGCGCCAGAATGATGTCGGGCAATTCAAAACACCACGAAGAACTGGAGAACGGCCTGGCCGAATTTGTTGGCAAAGAAGCCGCTTATTTGCTGAACTATGGCTACCAGGGCATGGTATCGATAATTGACGCCCTGGTTGACCGTAATGATGTTGTTGTTTACGACGCTGAATCACACGCTTGTATCATTGATGGCGTACGTTTGCACATGGGCAAACGCTTTGTTTACCAGCACAATGATATTGAAAGCTGCGAAAAGCAACTGGAGCGTGCCACCAAATTAACCGAACAAACCGGCGGCGGTATATTGCTCATAACCGAAGGTGTATTCGGCATGTCGGGCGCGCAGGGGAAGCTTAAGGAAATAGCCGCGCTGAAAAAGAAATTTAATTTCCGCTTATTGGTTGATGACGCGCACGGCTTTGGCACTATGGGCAAAACCGGGGCCGGTACACACGAAGAGCAGGGTGTTATTGACGAGGTGGATGTGTATTTTGGCACCTTCGCTAAATCAATGGCGGGCATTGGCGGTTTTGTTGCCGCAGACCGTGATATAATCGACTACCTGCGCTATAATATGCGTTCACAAACATTCGCTAAGGCTTTGCCTATGCCAATGGTTATCGGCCTTAAAAAACGCTTTGAACTGCTTAAATCGAGCCCTGAATTACGTGAGAAGTTATGGTTAATAGCCAAAACCCTGCAAAAAGGCTTGATAGAACGCGGGTTTGATATAGGGGGGACAAATTCGGTTGTAACACCTGTAATTTTAAAAGGCGACCTGTATGAAGCCACCGCCCTCACCCGCGACCTGCGCGAAAATTATGGCATTTTTTGCTCAATAGTAATATACCCTGTTATACCCCGGGGCATTATTTTATTAAGGTTGATACCTACCGCTATGCACAGCTTAGAAGATGTGCAGCTTACTTTGGATGCTTACAGCGAAATGGCGGCAAAATTAAAAGCGGGTCATTACAAAAAAGTTAAGGCGCCTGCTGTTTAAAGAAAAATATAAATTATACATTAGCCTTCCGGATAGTTCCGGGAGGCTTTTTTGTTTTGTAGAAAATGCTTTTCACTTGAATAATATGGATAAAAAAGATTTGATTGATTTACTGAATGAAATATTTATCCCGATTGGATTCAAAAGAAAAGGAAACAGCTGGGTAGAGAATGGAAGCGAACTTTCTAAACTTGTAAACCTTCAAAAATCAAATTATAGTAATTCCTTTTATATTAATTATGGATATAATATGAGGGGACTTGAAACCAATACGTTTTTTCTCCATATTTATTATAGATTGGGAGGGGCAGATAAAGAAGAACAAAAAAGAATAACTGATTTATTAGACCTTGAAAACGGAATTAATGCTGAGCAAAGATTATCTGGACTTAGATTATTCATAATCAATAAAATTGTTAGTGAAATGGTTCCAATAATCACCATTGATGGTTTGAGGGAGTATGTAAAAAAGCGCGGCAATCTAGATATGATTCCATTTGTAGTCAAAAACTATCTTCAACTAAATTAGTAATATCAAAATATAACGAAAATAAAAATAAGATTATATTCTAACTTATAAACCAAATAGAACCCTATGATCTCACGAAGAAATTTTATAAAAATAAACGGCATAACCACAGCAGGTATAAGCATGGGCTTAAAACCCGCATTATTTACCGGTAACATGCCTAAGTTCGAAAGTAACCGCCCCAAATTAAGCGAGCGCAAGTTTACAAGTGTTGCGGTTGAAGAAAAAATACGCGCTATAAAAGCTACCATTAAAGACCCTGAACTAGCCTGGCTATTTGAGAACTGTTACCCCAATACACTGGATACAACAGTTAACTACCGCGAAGAAAATGGCAGGCCTGATACTTTTGTTATTACCGGCGATATAAACGCCATGTGGATGCGCGATTCATCGGCACAGGTTTGGCCGTATTTGCCGCTGATAACCAAGGATGCGAAACTTAAGAAGCTAATACATGGTGTAATTAACCGCCAGGCTAAATATGTAAATATCGACCCGTATGCCAACGCGTTTAACTTTGGCCCGACCGGTAGCGAATGGGACAGCGACAATACCACCATGAAACCCGAATTGCACGAACGTAAGTTCGAAGTGGATTCGTTATGCTATCCTGTAAGATTAGCTTACCACTACTGGAAAATAAGCGGCGACAGTAGTTTTTTTAACGAGGAATGGCAAAAGGCAGGCAAGCGTATTATCCAAACCTTTAAAGAACAGCAACGCAAAGAAGGCTTGGGGCCTTATCATTTCCAGCGGAAGACTGAAGTTTCAACCGATACCGCACCGCTTGGTGGTTACGGTAACCCAGTTAGGCCCGTGGGCTTAATATGTTCAGTGTTCAGGCCGTCGGATGATGCTACTATTTACCCTTTCCTGGTGCCTTCAAATTATTTCGCGGTAGCAAGCCTCAAACAACTGGCCGAAATGTATCATGTTATTGGCAATGATAAAATAACAGCTGATACCTGCGGGGGTTTGGCAACTGAGGTACATGATGCTCTCCAAAAATATGCCATAGCCCAGCATCCGGTATATGGCAGGGTATTAGCTTATGAGGTTGACGGATTTGGCAACCAGTTATTTATGGATGATGCCAATGTGCCCAGCCTGCTGGCAATGCCATATCTTGGTGCAATTTCAGAGCATGATGTTATATATCAGAATACCCGCCGTATGGTTTTAAGCGATGCTAACCCTTACTTTTTTAAAGGGAAAGCCGCCGAAGGCATAGGCGGACCGCATGTGGGACTGAATTTTATATGGCCCATGAGTATTATTATTCGCGCTATAACATCAACAGATAAAGCTGAGATAGCCAAATGTCTTAAATGGCTTAAAACTACGCATGCCGGCACAGGTTTTATGCACGAATCATTTAATAAAGATAATGCTGCTGATTTTACCCGTAAATGGTTTGCCTGGGCTAATACACTGTTTGGCGAACTGGTTATAAAAGTGCATCAAAATTACCCGGAGTTACTATCTTAGGTTTATTTATAATATGTATTTAGTGTTAAAATAATATCGCTAAATCAGTTTATTAAACCGTATTAATATTTAATATATTATTTATTTAATAATTAAATAGTTTATACGAAACTATTTAAACTTGCAGATTGCGATTTGATTATGTTTGATATATTATATAGAATTTTATAATATTTAATATGTGATTAATATATGTATTTGCCTGATAATGTGGAAAAAACCTATTTAAAGGCAATATATTTTTTATTTAAAAGTTTTTTTTTAGCCAAAAAGATTTTAGATTAGCTTTAGTTAAACAATAAACCTCATTATTTTAAAAGGAGTATCTCAAATGAAAAAATTTACTGAAGTAAAAAATCTTGTCGCATCCCTTGAAGCTGATGCAGATAAGTTTTACAACAAGGGGAACAGCGCCGCCGGGACCCGTGTTCGTAAAGGTATGCAAGACCTAAAGAATTTAGCTCAATCTATCAGGCTGGAAGTACAGGAATCTAAGAACAAAAAATAAAAGAGCCTGGAAAAAAGAATTTTTACACTATTAACTGAAAAAGCCACCCTTAATTGGAGCGGCTTTTTTTGTTCTGTGGCCTTTTTACTATCGCGTTAGCTTTTGTGTTTCGCTAATGATCTTATTTGCGGTGGCTTCACTTACCGGCACCAGCGGTAGGCGTACCGTATCGCCACAAATTCCTAAATGCTTCATGGCGCATTTAACGCCCGCAGGGTTGCCTTCAATAAACATGAGTCGGGTAAAGTCTACAAGGTCAAAATGAGGTTTTTGAGCGGCTTTATAATCGCCTTTTAAGCACAAGCGCACCATGTCCGAAAATTGGCGTGGCAATGCATTGGCGATTACCGAAATTACGCCTACTGCGCCCAGTGCCATCATAGGCAATGTAACAGGGTCATCGCCTGATATGAACAGGAAATCTTCGGGTTTATCGCGCATGATCTGGTTAAACTGGTCAAAATTACCAGATGCTTCCTTAATGCCGATTATATTTTTAAAATCATGTGCCAGCCTTACAGTCGTTTCAGCATTAATATTGCTGCCGGTACGGCTGGGTACATTGTATAATACTATAGGCAATGGCGAATTTTCGGCTATTGCTTTATAATGTTGATAGATGCCTTCCTGTGTTGGTTTATTGTATGCCGGGCTGGCCGATAATATGGCATCGTACCCTGGTATATCAAATCCTTTTATTTGCTCAACAACATCGTAAGTATTATTGCCGCCAATACCGGCAATTAAGTTCACGCGGCCGGCAGTAACTTCGGCTGTATGCGCCCAAATCTTCTTTTTTTCTTCATGGCTCAGCACAGCGCTCTCACCAGTTGTACCTAATGATACCAGGTATTCAACGCCACCGTCAATTAAATGGTTTATTACGTTTGTAAGGCCGTTATAATCAACTTGCCCATCGGTTTGAAAAGGAGTTACTATCGCTACCCCTGTCCCATAAAATTTGTTCATCTTTGATAATTAAAAGGACGCTAAGATAAGATTTTATGATTTCAGCCTATAAAATAGTTCGAATTTATCAGCCGGGAATTATGATCTTCTCTTTGCGTGAAATAAAAAAATGTGTGTAAACAAAAACAGGGAAAGTAACTTACTTTCCCTGTTCAAAAAACGTTTTCTATGTATCTGTTTCTTTATGATGCTTTTTGAGCAGGTGCGGTATTAACAAAAGGCATTTGCTTCTTATTCTTCAGGTTCCAGTCCTTTATATCAACTAAACCTGGTTTGGTCTTATAATGGTCCTTATCATTCGGACATAAAACCACAAATTTATCCTTAACCTGTTGGATAACCGGCCGGGCTCCGCAGTCTTTACAAGGTTCACAAAAAATAGCAGGTTGGATTTGGTAGTAATCAGCCATAAGTAGTTTTTTTTTAATGTTTCAAAATTACACAATATTCTTTGGAACTATAACATGGTGAATTTCAAAATGTTTACATATATCAAGAAAATTACAATATAATATACAATTTTTATGCCAATACAAAAAATATAACTACATAAAAAAATGATATATGACGATATGAAGAAAAAATATTATTTTAAAGATTAAATAGATAACATTTCAAGCAATTCGCTATCACTGATAATTGGTATATTTAATTTGTTTGCTTTTTCCAGTTTTGCAGGCCCCATATTTTCCCCGGCCACCAGGTAGTTTAGTTTGGGCGAAATACTACTTAATATTTTCCCACCATTTTGCTCAATTATGTCCTTTAATTCATCGCGCGAAAAGTTTTCAAACACACCCGATATAATAAAGCTTTTACCCGATAGTTTATTGCTTTGCAGGTTTAATTCTTTTTCCTCGGCTATAAACTGCAGGCCCTGTGTTTTTAGCTTTTCTATTTCGCCTACATGGTTGGCATCGGCAAAATACTCTTGTATGCTTTTAGCTATGCGCTCGCCAATTTCTTCGGCAGTTATCAGTTCATCATAAGTAGCAGCTGCAAGATTGTCGATTGTTTTAAAATGTGTTACTAATTTTTTGGCTACGGTTTCGCCAACGTAACGTATGCCCAGGCCAAACAGTACTTTTTCAAAGGGCATTTGTTTTGACTTTTCAATACCATCAATCATGTTATTGATGGATTTTTCGCCAAAACGCCCCAACTGTTTTAACTCAGCGGCACGTAAGTGCAAATCGTAAATATCGCTTATATGCCTTATAAACCCTTTCTGATACAATGTTTCAATAGTTTCATCGCCCAAGCCATCAATATTCATGGCCTTACGGCCAATAAAATGCTGCATTTTACCTACTATCTGGGGGGCGCAGCCCTCCTCATTAGGGCAGTACCAGGCTGCCTCACCCTCATTACGTTCCAGTTTTGTGCCGCACACGGGGCAATGGGTAATATATTTTATGGCCTGTGCCGATGTACGTTTATCAAGATTTACACTAATTATTTTGGGGATTATCTCACCACCTTTTTCAACATACACCCAATCATGGTCATGTAGTTTAAGGCGCTCTTCAATTTCATCGGCGTTATGCAGGGTGGCGCGTTTTACAGTTGTGCCTGCCAGCAAAACTGGTTTTAAATTAGCAACTGGTGTAACAGCCCCGGTACGGCCTACCTGGTAGCTTACACTTAGTAATTGCGTTTCAACACGTTCCGCTTTAAATTTATAGGCTATTGCCCAGCGCGGCGATTTAGCTGTAAAGCCCAGTTCCTGCTGCTGTGCATAGTTGTTTACTTTTATAACAATGCCATCAATATCATAACTTAACTTATGGCGCCCGGTGTCCCATTCGTTTATAAATTCTAGTACCTCGCTAACACCGGCACAAAGCCTGCTATGCTCGTTTACCGGGAACCCCCAGCCTTTTACTTCATGCAAACTTTCCCATTGGGTTTTAAACAATTGTTTATCGGTGTATAAAAAGTACATAAAGCTATCAAGCGGGCGTTTGGCCACCTCGCTGCTGTCCTGTAGCTTTATGGTACCTGATGCAAAATTGCGGGGGTTGGCATAGGGTGGCTCATCATTTTCGATCCGTTCTTCGTTCAGCCTTTCAAACGCTTTAAGGTGCATAAAAATTTCGCCGCGTATTTCAAAGTGGTCGGGATAATTACCTTCGCGAAGGCGTTTAGGTATGCTGTGTATGGTACGCACATTGGTGGTTACTTCATCGCCTTGTACGCCATCGCCACGGGTTACGGCGCGGGTAAGCTCACCATTTTCATAAGTGAGGCTCATGGACAGGCCATCGAATTTCAGCTCACACACGTATTCAAAATTATCGCCAATGGCTTTGCGTATGCGTTGGTCAAAATCAAGCAGTTCCTGTTCATTATAAGTATTGCCCAATGATAGCATGGGCCATTTGTGCTTTACTGTTTTGAACTCCTTTGTAATAAACCCACCAATTTTTTGCGATGGCGAATCAGGCTCGGCAAATTCAGGGTACTGTTTTTCAAGTGTTATGAGCTGTTCCAGTTTTTTATCAAAATCATAATCCGAAATGGTGGGCATGGCCAACACATAATAATTGTAATTATGCTGCCTTAGTTCGGCGGCTATGGTTTGAATTTGATTTTTAGCTTCTTGAGATGACATAGGAACGAAGATAATAAATTAGTGTTCAGTGGTAGTAATTGTTAGATCATGACGGGCTAAATAATTATTTTTTTTTGAGCGGTGCCGGGCTTATAAGTGCTATATATTTCTGTGTTCATTTTATGAATTATAAAATGCAAGTAAAACAATGTATTGAGTGCTAAAACCTTGTAACAAAACAAATGTTTATCCTTAAACCTTTCATGAATTAATTTATCATAAGGTTTATAAATTAAATACTTATTAAAAATGAAAAACTTAAGCAAAGTCCTTTTTTTAGCTGCTTCGCTATCGTTGTTTACGGCAGCAAATAGCAATGCCCAAATTGAGGTTAGGATCCGTCCTGTTGTCCCGCGTGCAGTAGTAGTTGTTAGGCCCCGTCAGCCATCACGTGCCCATGTTTGGGTATCGGAAGGCTGGAGGGTACGAGGAAACCGTTATGTATACCGCGCAGGTTATTGGGCACTACCGCCACGCGGGTACAGAGTATGGGTCCCTGGTCATTGGAGAGACACTCCACGTCGTGGTTTTATATGGGTTAGAGGCCACTGGGCATAATTATTTAATGATTGGATGAGTGAAGAAATAAATTTTCATCCTGAAAAAGGCGTCAAGTTTATTGCCGCCTTTTTTTATTTTACAATTCTGCCACCTTAATTACCGCTGTCAGTCGTAGGTTTTTGTTTATTCATCATGGCTTCCTTAATATATTTAACAGGGGCACTGCCATAACTCAGGAATTTTTCGTTAAAATCTTTTAGGGTATATTTATCGCCCTGGTCTTTTTTCCAGGCTTCACGCAGGTCCATTATCTCTTTGTAGCCTGTAAAATAGCAGTCTAACTGTACGCTGCTTACGGTTACACGCTTCCACTTATTTTCAGCCTCAGTTTGTTGTTGAAATGCTTCATGGGTAAGCATCTTTATGGCTTGCTCTTGTGTCATGCCGCCGGCATGTACGCTATAATCCAGAATGGTGTTGCACACCGAGCGCAGGTGCCATTTGTACCACATCAGTTTCATCTCAGGCGAATTATTACCATAGCCGTTGTCCAGCATCATTTGTTCGCCATAAACGGCCCAGCCCTCAATCATGGCATTATTACCAAATATTGATTTTATAAGGCTTGGTGATTGATTGGCATAAGTTAACTGCACATAATGGCCGGGGATAGCTTCATGTATACTCAAGATCTGCAACGTATAATTATTGTATTCGCGCAGGTAGCTTTCAGCTTTTTCAGGGGTGTAATTTGCCAGGCTGCCTACATTGTAATAGGCGTTACCGCTTTTATCATAGGGCCCAGGCGAACTCATTGACGCACCTGCAACGCCCGCCATGTAAGCAGGTTCCTTACGCACCACCAACGGTTTTGACGGATCCATAGTCAGCAGCCCTTTTTGGGTTACAAATGCGGTTAGCTTAGGTATATCTTTTTCAATTGCATTTTGAAAATCAGCTGCCGCAACATGCTGGCTTGATATGGTATCGATCATCTGGCGAATAAGGTCGAGGCTGTCAGTGGGCATAGGTTGGTTGCCAAAATATTTAGGCCACAAAGTGCGGCTGAGTTTGGCCATTTCGCGGTGTACATATTTTTTGCGTTCGGTTGCTGCATTAAATATTTGCTGTGCGGTGTATTGTGATTGTATTTCGTATTTAAATTTATCCTCATACAGGTCCTTACCCAATCTAAAACTACGCGGGCGGTCGTTTTTAAGCGCCTTTAACCATGCCGCAAACGCTTTTATTGCTTCGGCCGAAGTGTGGGCCCTGTCGAGCATTTGTTTTTGTTCGGCTTCGGGGATATTGGTTTTCTTTAATGAATCGCCAAAATCCTGTTCAATAACGGCAACACCCCCTGAATACTGATCTATCGCCAGGTTGGTAAGTTCAACAACCGGGTTTTTTATCTGTTTTTCGGCCTCTTTATAATAGTCGGGGATAAAAGCCATTTTTTGGTAGAAATTGCGCAGCCTGTTGCTAAGCGGTGCATAGTGCTCATTTAATATAGTGGCAAATGTGCCTATGCAATTGTAATAGGTAGGGTCCCACTGGTATTGTTTTAATTGTTTAATGCTCCATTGTGAGTATTGCATGGCAATTTGCATTAAGTAATAGTCAATTTTATTCGATTGCGATAACAGGGTAATATCGTAACGATTAAGCGAATCAAGCTGCACCTTGGCAAAATCCAACTGTTTATCAAGGTTCTTACTGCTTGGTACAAGTAATAAACTATCGTACTTATGATAGCCCTCGGCAGTGGCCCAATCCGGGTTCTGTTTCCATAAGGCATCTAAAAAATGTTGCTCATAGGCGGTAAAAGCGGCATCGTCCCGTGCAGATTCAGGGGCAACACCGCCATCTTTTTTACACCCGGTAAAAAACGCGGTTAACAGAAGGAGAGATAGGAGTAATTTATTTACCATGGATAAATTAAATTTTGAATAAGTAAACTTAAAACATTTAGGCGAAATAACCAGCTAATTACAAATGCGTGGCAATTTATTGCAAAATACATCAACTTAATAGTGTAACTTTTGTTGCTTAAAAGAAACGGGAAATGGATACTCATAAAATATTGATAAAGGAAATCACAAAACTGCTAATGGGCGGCGGCGCGCATGCAACTTTAAAAGATGCGCTCGCAGATCTGCCTGCAAACCTGCGTGGTGTTAAAGTTGATAAACTGCCTTACAGCATTTGGCAATTAGTTGAGCATATACGCATTGCCCAATGGGATATGCTACGCTTTTGTATGGAACCTAATCATAAATCGCCAAAATGGCCCGATGATTACTGGCCTAAGGAAACAGCCCCTGAAGATGACGAAGCGTGGAATGATTCCATTGAACAAATAAATAATGACCTGGATGAGTTTATCGGGATATTGGAGCATAGCAATTTGTACGAGCCGATACCAGGCGGCAGCGGGCAAACCATTTTGCTGGAAGCCTTCCAGATAGCCGACCATACCTCATATCACACAGGTGAAATTATAGCGATGCGCCGGTTGCTTGACGCCTGGAAGAAATAAGAAAACCTATATTTGCCCATGGTTAAATATTGGCGGTAATGGAATTTATAGTTAATGAAGATAAAGTTTTTGAAGGGCTTGACTATGCCGGAAAGGCGGCGGCAGGCCGCGAGTTTCAAAGCTGTACCTTTAAAAAATGCGATTTTTCGAACGGTAATCTGACGGGCAATAAATTTGTGGATTGTGTTTTTGACGGATGCAATTTAAGTATGCTGCACCTGCAAAATTCATTTTTAAACAACGTTGAATTTTATAACTGCAAGATATTAGGCGTAAATTTTAGCGAATGCCAGAATTTGCTGTTTAGTGTGAAGTTTGAGAACTGCATACTGGATTATGCATCGTTCATGAGCAAGAAGATGCTGAATACAAAGTTTACCAGGTCATCGTTAAAAGAAACCACCTTTAGCATGGCCATACTCACCGGTAGTACTTTCGATCAATGCGAGCTTTCAGGAACTGTGTTTAACCGAACTGATCTTGGCGAGGTAGATTTTTCAACCTCGTATAATTATACCATCGATCCGGAACTAAATAATATAACAAAGGCCATTTTTTCGGCCGATGGCATACCGGGTTTGCTGGTAAAGCACCAGATAAAAATTGTTTAACTTTTTGTCATGCTGAACGTAGTGAAGCATCTTCTAAACCATGCATGTCGCCAATTTATCAGTCTTAGAAGATGCTTCACTACGTTCAGCATGACAAAAGGATCAAAGCTTATTAATAAAATCTATAACCCCGGTTACCATTTCGGTGTTAAGCGGTAGGTTGGGGTCTTTGTAGGTAGCCAGGTTAGCTGCCCTGTCGGCCGGTCCATCTTTTAGTATGTGGCTCATGCCTCTTATTAGCAACAGCGTAGCGCTTGATTTGGCGCTTTTTAGTTTTTGGGCGTTATCAACGCTTACCTGCATATCAGTTGTGCCCTGTACAATTAGTATGGGGCATTTCACTTTTCTTATTTCTACTGTCGGATCATACCGGCACCATGACATTATGTACATTTGTATACTTGGCCTGAGCAGGCCGTATAACGACGGGTCAACATTTGGGTTTATTTTGCCGCGTTTAAGGCTGTCCAATACTTTTTTTAACCCTTCTGATGCATAGCCGGGCTGCGATTTCATTTGTTCGGTTAATATTTTCTCGCCCGGCTCCCCCGCACCTGCCAGTGATATAAAGCCTTTAACAGGTTCATCGTGGCAGGCTATCATACCAATCAGCGAGCCTTCACTGTGGCCCGCCACTATTACTTTTGAAAAGCGGTCGTCGCTGCTCAGCATATTGATAAAGCCTACCGCATCGTCTGAATAATCTTCGAAGCGCAGGTCGGCCTCTTTTTGCGTGCCTACGCTTTGGCCTATCATACGTTTGTCGTACCGTACCGATGCTATGCCTGCTTTGCCTAAAGCGTAGGCCAATAGTTTATAGGTGTTTGTGCTAACGAGGGGGCCATTGCCATCGCGGTCAGTAGGGCCCGAGCCTGCAATTATTAATACTACCGGAATTTTCCCGGCGGCATCCTTCGGCATGGTAAGGGTGCCGTAAATTGTACCTGATAATGTTTTTAACGTAACGGCCGATTCAGTTAATGAAGGATCAGGTGCAACAGTTGAAGTTGCTGCAGGGGCTGCCTCGGGCGGCGTTAAGCGCAGGCCAATGAATTGGTTTTGACCGTTTAAACCCACGTTGAGCATAAAAGCGCCATTTTTAAAAGTTGCTTCATACTGTGCGATCGGGGCGGCGAATTTTATAAACTTTGTTGAAGTTAAGCTGCCTAATTGTGTTTTTAGCTGGGTGGTAGTGTTTGTCCACTTATCCAGTGGCAGGGCCGCTTTCATATTCGGGTCGAACATAGCGAAAACACTGTCGGGCTGATCATTATTGTAAAACTGTTTAAACTTGCTTACCGCAGCGGCATAATTTGCCGGTTCAGTTTGTGCCGATGCTGCTACTACGCAAAACATCATCAGCATAAAAAAAATAAAATTTCTCATAACAATTATTTAACACAAGGGGAGTGTTTTAAGCATCCGAAAATAAGTATAATTTACATACCAGCGGGCATTATTAGATTTAATATATGTTCAGTGTTGAAATTTTGTGTTAATTTAGCATATCGTAGCGGCAATTTAAATCTAAAGCTATTGCAATAATTTTACTGATCTGAATTAATGGACTTTTTGTACCGGTGGGTTTTAACGGCGTTCCTGGTTAGCGTATATTGTTATTCGTTTGCGCAAACAGGGTATGCAGTTAAAGGAAAAGTTTCAACCGAAAATTCAGTATCGGCTGAAGGTACCACTGTTACGCTGCTGCGCTACCCGGATTCCACTATTGTAAAATCAACTATTTGTACCCAAACAGGCCATTTTGGTTTTGAAAATATAAAGCCCGGCAACTATATGCTGTTTGTGCACAAAATTGGTTATGAACGGATTTATACGCCGGAGTATAAAGTTGTTGACGGCGATATAACCATTAATAATATCGTCCTTCATATTGAAACCAACCAGTTAGGCGAAGTTAAAATAACCGACAAGCGCGATTACATTGAGGTAAAGCCCGGTAAAACGGTGCTGAATGTTGATAGGAGCATATTGGCGTCGGGCAATTCGGTATTTGATATATTGAGCACCGCGCCAGGGGTGCGCATAATTGATAACCAGGTGCTGCTTAAAGGGGGCCAGAAAGCGCTTGTGGCCATAAACGGTAAACCCATAGGGCAACTTAACGATGAGCAACTGGCCGACCTGCTAAAAAGTTACCAAAGCAGCATGATAAGCCAGGTGGAGCTGATAGAAAACCCACCGGCTAAATATGACGCGGCTGGCGGCGGCGGTGTTATCAACATCATACTAAAAAAGAATAAAGAAATAGGCTTTAAAGCTAATGTAACAGAAAGCGCTGCTTTTGGGCAGGATTATAAATTAAGCACCGGCATAAACTTTAATTACCGCACCACCCGGTTTAACCTGTTTGGTGGTTATACTTTTGCCGATAACAAAACCCCGAGGCTGCTTGATATTGACCGCGCCATTGGCCCAATAACATTAGATGAAAATTATAACAGCACTACCTATTTAAAAACACACAGTTTTAATGCCGGCGCAGATTACAGCATAGGGGCAAAACAAACTGTGGGCGCTTTGATATACGGTTACCATAGTCAGGCCCATTTTGATAAGGGGAACATAACCAATATAAGCAATAACGGGGTTTTAGATTCGGACATTACCGAAAAATCGCATATCGACAGGGATATTACTAACATAAACTATAACCTGAATTACCGGGGAAGCTTTGGCAAGGGCGATGGCACAATGTTATCGGCTGACTTTGACTATTCAACCTATGACCGTAATTCGGAAGAGTTATTGCGGAACGATTTCTTTTTGGCGAGCGGGATAGCTTATCAGCAGCCGGTATTTTATATGGATAATTCGCCGTCGAACATTAACGTGCGATCGGAAAAGCTGGATTTTAGCCAGGCGCTTTCAAAAACAGGTACGCTGGGGCTGGGTATAAAAAATAACCAGGTGAACAGCAGTAACGTAATTGATTTTAACGGCAGAGCCGATACCGCTACGCAATTTACGCCCGTAGCCGCGTTAACCGACCATTTTGTTTATAAAGAAAGGATAGACGCGGCCTATATTAATTATAGCGATAAGTTTAATAATACCAGTCTTACGGTAGGCCTGCGGGGGGAACAAACCAAATCGTTCAGCGAATCACTGAACCCAAATAAAACGGTAAACAGAAGCTATCTTGATTTTTTTCCGAACCTGGAGCTAACGCAGGACATAAGTAAAGACAACAGCCTTACCATTAACTATAACCGCCGCATATTGCGCCCCAATTACCAGGATTTGAACCCTTTTGTGGCTTATATTGATGAATACTCGTACAGTACGGGCAATACCTTTTTAAAGCCGGAATATATAAGTACTTTTTCGGTAAGCGAATTATTTAAGCAAAAGTATAAAGTGGCATTGAGCATGGTTAAAACAAGCGGTTTTTTTGTGCCGGTATTCCAGCAAAACGATTCAACCAAAATTTTTACTACAACTACCAGCAACATTGGTACGCGCTATGAGTACAGCCTTGAGTTTACCCTGCCGGTTGACATAACCAAATGGTGGAGTGCAAGTTTTTACTTGTACGGGGCCTATGACCACCTGGTATATAATTCAGACAGCCTGCGGATGAGGACATCGGACTTTACGGTGCAGGTTACGCAGGACTTTACTATTGCACAGGGTTTGCGGCTGGAACTATATGGCTCATGGGAATCGCCGACTTATTATGGTATAAAACAATATTATACACAATGGGAAAGCAGGGCAGGTATAAGCAAAGCTATATTAAATAATAATGGTACCATACGTTTAGCGGTAAGCGATATTTTTAACAGTGATGAATACAAATACAGCTCACACTACCTGAACCTTGATCTTACCGGGCGCGAGAAAGCAGGGTCGAGATTTGTAACGGCTACTTTTATTTATCATTTCGGCAATCAATCTGTTAAAGGCGCATCGAAGCGTGTGGGCGGTAACGTTGATGAGCAGAACAGGCTAAAGGGGAGCGGTAACGAAAACTAAAGGCTTAACCAATATGCCCACTCATGCTGCTTAAAAAAATAATGAGCAGCACCAAAAGGCTGATAAATACATAGAGCCGGTCTTTTTCCAAAACAAAACCGAGGGCGGAAAATATTATCCTTAATATAGGTGTGGCGATAAGTAATATGATACCGGCTTGTATGATTGAACGGCCGTGGAAATCAAAAATTCCCTGTATAATACCATTAAGCTGCACAAAACTGGGTTGTGTAACAAAGTGCCTGTGATCGGGTGCCTCGCCGCCATGGCGGTATATATAAACTATCCCTCCAATAATTACAACGCTTACTGATAAAATTACGCCTGTGCGCAACACCCAGCCTATTATGGCCTGCATATCAGCATCTTTAAAGCGGGTTTTTGCTGCCATTATATCTTTCCTATAAGTCCGTTATAAATTAGTTGCGAAGCCAGCACCAGTACCACTATCACAAAGAACCAGCGCAGCCAGCCCGATGATTTGGCATTCACCAATATTTTTGAACCTGCCATAGCACCGGCAAGCACGCCGATAACTACCGGCATGGATATGCCCGGATCAATATACCCGCGCTGCAAATAAACCACTGCGCTGGCCGCCCCGGTAACGCCTATCATGAAATTACTGGTGGTAGTTGATACCTTGAAAGGCACTTTCATGATGCTGTCCATAGCCAGTACCTTTAATGCCCCCGAGCCTATACCAAGTAAGCCAGAAAGTAACCCCGCGAATAACATCACCACAAAACCTCCCCCCACGTTGCTGATGCTGTAGTTTACGGTGCCAACGGGAGTAGGATAGCTGCCGTTAAGTTTTAGTTTTTCGGCGAGGGCGCTTTTATGCTCAATAATTTGCTGAGCTTTTTTTCGTAAGGATAATAATGCTGAGAATATAAGGATGGTGCCTAATATAATCGCTAACATATGGGTGGGGATATACATGGCCAGCATAGCGCCGCACACGGCGCCCACGGTGGTAGCTATCTCAAGGAACATGCCGAGGCGCATATTGGTGATGCCTTCCCTTACATACGCCGCCGCCGAACCTGACGAGGTGGCTATGATAGATACCAGCGAAGCACCTATAGCGTAATGAATATCGACCCCAAGAATAATAGTTAGCAGGGGGATAATAATAAACCCGCCGCCTAAACCTGTTAGCGAGCCCACGAGGCCGGCAAAACAAGAACCGATAAGAATAATGAGGGTAAAAACCAGTACGGACATATAAACTTAAAGCGTAAAAGTAGCAATAAATTTTAGCTGGTTATGCTTATTTGCAAATGAAACAATAGCTTTACATAAAGTAAACGCATTGGCTAACACAATAACCTATTATTGCTGTTAATATCAAACCTAAGAAATTTTTTATGGCCTCGAACAAAATTACCGAGCTGCTGGGCAAGGATGCCGGCAGCCTGCTGGAGCACAAAAGCGACACCTTTCCGAAAGACACGTTAAACGCGCCATCGCCTGATTTTATTGATAAGATATTTGTAAACAGTAATCGCAACCCGCAGGTACTGCGTAACCTGGCAGCTATTCATAATCACGGCAGGCTGGCAGGCACCGGCTATATGTCGATATTGCCGGTTGACCAGGGTATTGAGCATACCGCCGGTGCATCCTTTGCCAAGAACCCGCTTTATTTCGACCCTGAAAATATTATAAAACTGGCTATTGAGGGTGGCTGTAATTCGGTGGCCACTACGTTTGGTAATTTGGCCATTATGTCGCGAAAATATGCGCACAAGATCCCGTTTTTGGTAAAAATGAACCATAATGAACTGCTCACCTATCCTACAAAATATAAACAAGTAATGTTTGGAACCGTTGAGGATGCCTGGAACCTGGGCGCAGCGGCAGTAGGTGCTACTATATATTTTGGTTCGGAGGATTCGGACAACCAGATAATTGAAGTTGCGCAGGCATTCGACCGCGCGCATGAGCTGGGCATGGCTACCGTTTTATGGTGCTATACCCGTAATAATGCCTTTACCAAAGATGGCGTTAACTACGAAACCGCTACTGATCTTACCGGCCAGGCCAATCATCTGGGTGTAACCATACAGGCCGATATTATCAAGCAAAAACTGCCCAATGTAAACGGCGGCTTCACCGCCATAAAATTTGGCAAAACAGACCCGCTGATGTACAGTAAACTTACCAGCGATAACCCGATAGATATGTGCCGTTACCAGGTTGCCAATTGCTACATGGGCAGGATACCGCTCATTAACTCCGGTGGCGAATCGCATGGCAGCAGTGATATTGCCGACGCTGTGCGACAGGCTGTAATTAACAAACGCGCAGGCGGTGCCGGGCTGATCATGGGACGAAAATCATTCCAGCGGCCATTTAAGGAAGGCGTGGAGATAATAAATTTGGTGCAAGATGTTTATTTGGATAAGGAGATAGGGTTGGCGTAATTAATTTGTAGTTTTCAATGGGCAGCTTCAAATTTATGCCCGTTGCTTACTGCTTCTCCTTCAACGCCATCACCTCCGCATCATTTACATAAAGGCGCAATACGCCATCGGTTAAGTGGTAGGTTATTCTTTCTGAGGCTAAAACTTCGTAAAAATCAGATAGAATAGTGGCATTAGCGCAGGCCATTTTGGTGCTGGCTATGGGGCCGGGTTTGATGTAGTCCTTAGTGTAATTTGCCAGGCCCATAAAACTGTTGCAGCCGTCATTGCCATTTATTTTGCCATCCTGCATATTGAAGATGATGGTTGGGACGCCGTTGGGAAAATCATCGGGGTGCAGGCCGTGGCCTTTGAATGATATTACTGCCCAAGCAATGTTGTTGATATTATTATCAACAAACTGCTTGTCGGTTTTTTTAAGGGTGTTGCAGGCCGAGGTGACGATAACCAGGCAGGCGATGATGGCGATATTTATTTTCATTTTTGTTTAGGAATTGGAGTATTCTTTAAAATACTGCAAAGGGGTTTTGTTTGTGATGGTTTTAAAGCACCGGTTAAAGTTTGATAAGTTGTAAAAGCCGCTTTCGTAACATACCTGGCTAATGCTGTTGCGGTTTTCAATTAATAGTTTACAGGCATATCCAACGCGTATTTCCGATAAAAATTGCCAGTAGGTTTTTAGAGTGCGGGTTTTAAAGTAGCGACAGAACGAATGCGGACTAAGGTTCACATGTTCGGCTATATCTTTTATGGTGATGCGGCTTTTAAAGTTGTTGAAAGTATAAATGTATATATCGTTAATTTTATCGGTGTTAGTGAGGTTGTAAGTTTTGGTAAAGCCGCTGCTCGAGAGTATTTCGCAGGTGGCGGATGAGGCTATAAGTTCGAGCATATTGAGCAGATATTCGATACGTTTTACGCCGTTTACCTGTAGTATGGCTTCCATTTTGGTTTGCACCAGGTCGCGGGTGTTGCCTTTTATGCGGATGCCCTGGCGCGCCCGGTCAAACAGGTCGCGGATATGTTTCATTTCGGGGAGCTCGTAAAAATTGCCGCCCCAAAAGTTTGCCATAAAGTGTATGGCGATAGCTTCCACATGCAGGGTGCTGTCTTTTTCGAAGTAAGCCGGGTAGTTGCGCCACATGTGCGGCAGGTTGCTGCCTAATAAAACAATATCGCCACTGTCAAATTCTTCCAGGTTATCGCCTACCAGCCGTATGCCGCGGCCCTCTCTGATTAGTGTTAGCTCCAGCTCAGGATGAAAATGCCAGTGATTGTACAGATAAGGCAATATATCTTCGCGCACACTAAACGAATAATCTTTCCCTACATCAACTTTTCTAAGTATCGCTTTCATATTAATAATTCGGTGCTAAAATATTAAAAATACATCAGTGCCAATATTGTATCAATATTCGCCAATATTTAAGAGTATATGAGCATTAGAAAGTATTTACTTTACTTTTATATAATATTGTTACAATATCTAAATTAATCCATTATACCTTGACGACAATTAGCGGCAACCAGTTAATAGGTTATAGCCAATCAGGCAATAGCAGGGAGAGATTCAGCGGTACAGTGGCGGATGAGGCTGGTGTGCCTTATTCATTTCATGAAGCCACTACAGCCGAAATTGACCAGGCCATTCAAAAAGCACACCTCGCGGCGGCAAGCTATAAACGCATATCTTATCAAAAACGAGCGGCGTTCCTTGAAAAAATTGCTGATGAAATTATGGCAATCGGCCCTGAGCTGATAACGGTTACTATACAGGAAAGCAATTTGCCCGAAGCCCGCCTGCTTGGCGAGCGTGACCGCACCACAGGCCAGTTGCGTTTTTTTGCAAAGATACTAAGGGAAGGCTCATGGTTAAGGGCGGTCATCGACCTGCCATCAACGGCTAACCCTGCTAAAGGCGACCTGCGGCAGATGCAAATCCCTTTGGGCGTTACGGGCGTTTGGGGGGCGAGTAATTTTCCGTTCGCGTTTTCGGTAGCGGGCGGCGATACGGTTTCTGCGTTGGCGGCAGGCTGCCCGGTGGTTCATAAAGCGCATCCGGCGCACCCGGTAACCTGCGAGCTGGTAGGCCGTGCCATAGTAAAGGCTGCGCAGGAAACAGGAATGCCTGATGGTGTTTTTTCATTATTACATGGCACATCATACCAAACCGGGCTGCAAATAGTAAGGCACCCACTGATGAAAGCTATCGCTTTCACCGGCTCGTTCCAGGGCGGCAAGGCTTTGTTTGATGAAGCCAATAAACGCGAAGAACCTATCCCCGTATATTCGGAAATGGGCAGCGTGAACCCGGTGTTTATTTTGCCTGGGATATTAAACGAAAAAGGCACTGAACTGGCAAAGGCGCTGGCGGCGTCGAACTTATTGGGTGTTGGCCAGTTTTGTACCAATCCCGGCGTAGTTGTTTTGCCCAATAGCAACGGTACACCGGCTTTTATGGCAGATTACAAAACAACTATTGAAGATGCCAGCGGCGGCGTGATGCTTACCGATAATATCTACCGCAGCTTTAACAAAGGCACCGAAGCATTTGCCAAACATACAGATGTGGTGCTGATGGCAAAAGGCAAACAGATAGATAAGAAAAGCGCAGCTGTTCCGCAGGTGTTTACTACAACTGCCGCTAATTTTTTAACAAATGACGAATTGGCGGATGAAGTTTTCGGGCCGAGTTCCATCCACATCACCACAAAAAATAAAGAGGAAATATTCGCGATAGCGCGTAATTTGAAGGGTCAGCTAACCGCCACCATCTGGGGCAATGCCGATGACCTTAAAAACTACAGCGAATTGCAGCATATATTGGAAGATAAGGCCGGTCGTTTAATTATAAATGCCATGCCTACCGGGGTTGAGGTAAACTATGCCATGGTACATGGCGGCCCGTTCCCGGCAACTACCAACGGCGCAACCACATCGGTTGGCGCGGCGGCAATTTACAGGTTTACACGGCCGGTGTGCTTCCAGGGCTTCCCTGATAACGCGCTACCCGAACCTTTACAAAATAAAAATCCCCTGGGCATTTTGCGGCAAATTGACGGAAAGTTTACCACGGATGCTATTATATAATTTAACAATGAATAAAACATTAAAGATTCACCCTGCCGATAATATCGAGGTAGCGTTAACTAATCTTGCAAAGGATACCCCTATAGGTTCAAACAGTACGCAGTACCAACTGGTGACCGACGTGCCTGCCAAACACAAATTTGCCACACAGGATTTTGAACCGGGCGATAATATTATTATGTATGGTGTGCTGGTGGGCAAGGCCACCGAAAAAATACGCAAAGGAGAACTGGTATCGACCAAAAATATTAAACATGCATCGAGTAGCTATGAGCTGCATGAGCGCCATACCGACTGGCACAAACCTGATGTAGGCGCCTGGACGAATAAAACGTTTATGGGCTATCACCGTGCGGATGGTTCGGTGGGGACGCGTAATTACTGGCTCATCATTCCGCTGGTATTTTGTGAGAACCAGAACGTAAAAACCATACAGGAAATTTTTGAAAAAGAGCTTGGCTACCATTACAAGGCCGATGATATTGTTGACCGCGAAGTAAAAAGCCTGGTGCAATTGTACCGCGAAGGAAAAACCAAAGCCGAAATAGCCGAGGTTGATATTGAAGTGGCAGCAGCCCAGGTAAAAAAACCTGAGCCGCTGTTCCCGAATGTTGACGGGATAAAATTTTTGAACCATACGTTAGGTTGCGGTGGTACCCGTGATGATGCGGCGGCGCTTTGCGGCTTGCTGGCAGGGTATATCACGCACCCCAACGTAGCGGGTGCAACGGTGCTTAGTTTAGGCTGCCAAAACGCGCAGGTATCTATTTTAAACGATGCCATAGTTAAACGCGATGCCAATTTTACAAAGCCGCTTATAATATTGGAGCAACAGGAAATTGGCAGCGAAGCCGTTTTATTAAAACGCGCAGTTAAAGAAACTTTTTTAGGCCTGATAGAAGTGAACGCCCAAACCCGCAAACCCGCGCCGCTGAATAAGCTGTGTATCGGGCTGGAATGCGGCGGCTCGGATGGGTTCTCGGGGCTTTCGGCTAACCCGGCGCTGGGTGTGGTTTCGGATATTTTGGTGGCGATGGGCGGCTCGGTTATTCTATCGGAGTTCCCTGAACTTTGCGGTGTTGAGCAGGGCTTGAGCGACCGTTGCATAACCGATGAAGTGGCACAACGGTTTATGGGTTTAATGGCGACCTATCAAAGTCGTGCTGTGGCGGTAGGTTCGGGATTTGACGCGAATCCGTCACCTGGCAATATTAAAGACGGGCTGATCACCGATGCCATTAAATCGGCAGGCGCGGCACGCAAGGGTGGGTCATCGCCCATAACAGCAGTGCTGGATTATCCCGAAAAGGTAACCACCCCGGGTTTGAACCTGTTATGTACACCGGGCAGCGATGTGGAATCGACCACGGCCGAGGTAGGCGCCGGTGCCAACATCGTGGTATTTACAACGGGTTTAGGTACACCAACTGGCAACCCTGTAACACCCGTGTTAAAGGTATCGACCAATACCACCCTGTTTAACAAAATGAACGATATTATAGATATTAACGCGGGGACGATCATAGACGGCGAGGAAACGCTGCACCAAATGGCCGACCGTATGCTGAACTATATTATTGATACAGCCAGCGGAACCGTGAAGGCTAAGGCGGATGTGAGCGACCATAATGATTTTATACCGTGGAAGCGGGGGATATCACTATAAGCCCCACCCAAACCCTCCCCGGTAGGGAGGGCTTTAAATTATAAACCAACAAAAAACAAAAGTCTCCCCTACCGGGGGAGATTTAGAGGGGGCTTATGAAACTATACAACACCACCCAAGGCGCGATAATAGAATACCAGGACAAGAAATTCAAAGCTGATGAACCGTGGGATACTTTGGTGAACCGGGACGGGCTGGAGGCTTATCTGCTGATGAAAGTGGAGCACTTAAGCTCACTTACTGATGATGAGGAAGAGTTTTTGTTGAGCGATGAAAATATATTGCCGCCAATTGGCAAGCAGGAAGTTTGGGCTGCGGGGGTAACTTATTTGCAGAGCCGCAACGCAAGGATGGAGGAATCGGAAACAGCGGCCAGTTTATACGATTTGGTGTATGATGCCGAACGGCCGGAGTTGTTTTTTAAGGCCACGGCGCAACGGGTGTCGGGGCATAAAGGCGAGGTTTATATCCGTAAGGACTCGAACTGGAATGTGCCGGAGCCTGAACTTACCTTGTTAATCAGTTCGAGCGGCGAGATACAGGGGTATACAATTGGTAACGATATGAGCTCGCGCAGTATTGAGGGCGAAAATGCCCTTTATCTGCCGCAGGCGAAAATATATGAAAAATGTGCTGGCTTAGGGCCATGCGTGTTCGTTACCTCGGCACCTTTTGAAGGCAGTTCGGAAATAAAACTGAGCATTAAGCGTAGTGGGAGCGAAGTGTTTGGCGGTGCGATAACGGTATCGCGCATGAAACGCTCGCTGAAAGAGCTAGCGGGTTTTTTGTTCCGCGAATGCGATTTCCCGAATGGGGTATTTTTAATGACGGGTACCTGTTTGGTGCCGCCAAATGATTTTACATTGAACGCTGGCGATGTGGTTGAAATAAGTATTGATGGGATTGGTACTTTGATCAACACTATCGCTTATCACCCAAAACATAAATAAACCGGTAAACCAATAACCAATTATGAATTATGAGATACATCAAACTTTCGCTGCTCGCCATTACAGTAGCGGCGTTTAGCTCATCGTGCAAAATGAAAAGCACGGAGAATAGTCAAACGGCAGATACCGCCGCCAAGGGCACATTTGCATACGACCTTAAATTTTTAAAGGCGAAGGACAGCGTTGTCGTACTAAAAAACAACGAAGGCAGCGGGCAGATCATCATATCGCCCAAATACCAGGCGAAAGTATTTACCTCAACGGCTAACGGCGAGATGGGCAGGAGCTTTGGATGGGTGAATTATAAGGCATTTGATGTAAAGCCCGACCCGCACATGAACCCGTTCGGCGGCGAAGACAGGCTGTGGCTGGGGCCGGAAGGCGGTAAATTTTCGCTGTTCTTTAAACCCGGCAGCACACAGGTTTTCGACAACTGGCATACACCACCCGCAGTTGATATTGAGGCCTGGAAACTGGATTCGGTGAATGATAAAAATGCTTCGCTAAGCAAAACTACTACCATGCAAAACTATGCAGGTACCGAGTTGAATATAAAACTGGAACGCAATATCCATATACTTGAAAATGCAGACATACAGCAAATATTAGGCATTACGTTGGATACCACGGTAAAAGCGGTAGGCTTTAATACAGCTACCAGTATTATAAACGCAGGTACAACCGCCTGGGATAAAACAACAGGGGCGCCATGTTTGTGGAACTTGGATATGTTTACACCATCGCGATCGGTGGTTATTGTGGTACCTTATGAGCTGCACACCACCGGGCCGATAGCTACAACCGATTATTTTGGACAGATACCGCCCGACCGTGTAAAAATGGTGAACGGCATCCTGTTTTTTAAGGCTGATGGCAAAGCGCGCGGAAAACTGGGCATGCCGCCAAACCGCATAAAAAAATATGCAGGCAGCTATGACGCGGCCAACAATGTGCTTACGCTCATCACTTATGATTTTGATACCAAGGCCACTTATCTTAACCAGGAATGGAAAACCGATAAAGACCCGTTTGTGGGCGATGCGGTGAATGCCTATAACGATGGGCCGCTGGCTAACGGCACCCAGATGGGGCCGTTTTACGAGATTGAAAGCGTATCGCCGGCAGCATTTTTAGCGCCGAATGAAAAGCTGACGCATAAGCATAGTGTTTTCCATTTCACAGGCAGCAAGGATGGCTTGAATGCTATCGCGATGAAAACGCTGGGAGTATCATTGAAAGATATTGAAGCATCGTTTAAATAATTATATTTAAAGCACAGATCATTTAACCAATTAAACCCGCTTCAATGTCAAAAGATAAAAAGCTGTTCGCAGTAGCCTTAATTACAACGTTGTTTTTTATTTGGGGCTTCGCCCTGAATTTAAACCCTATACTTATACCGCATTTAAAAAAGGCGTTCCAGCTAACCACCCGGCAATCGTCGCTGGTTGATGTTGCTGCTTATATAGCCTATTTCCTGCTGCCTATACCCGCAGCGCAGTTCATGAAGCGTTACAGTTATAAAGGCGGTATTTTATTAGGGCTTTTACTAGTTGCCACGGGCATGTTTTTGTTTTACCCAGCGGCAAGTGAAATGAGTTACCCGTTCTTCCTGACTGCCCTTTTTATCATGTTCAGCGGCTCGGCATTTTTAGAAACGGCGGCGAACCCATACATCACTGTTTTAGGCGACCCGGAAAACGCTGCGTTCCGTATTAACCTGGCGCAATCATTCAACGGCGTCGCGGCGGTATCAGCTGGCCTGGTGGGCAGTAAATTTATTTTATCGGGCATTACCCTAACTGATGCGCAGGAAAAAGCAATGCCATCAGCTCAATTAAATGCGTATCTCAGCAAAGAAGCATCATCGGTACAAAAACCGTTTTTAATATTAGCCATAGGCGTTTTAATTGTGGTAGTGCTGATATATTTTACATCGTTGCCAAAAATTGTTGAAGAAGGCGAAGGCGAAGAACTGCACGAAAAGAAACCATTTTGGCAACGAATGAGCGACTTATTTGCCGAAAAGGAATTGATGGCAGGCGTTGTGGCACAGTTTTTTTATGTAGGGGCGCAAGCCTGTACCTGGGGCTTTTTTGTATTGTTTGCCGAACGCGTTGCAAATATGAATGAAACATCAGCCGCTATGTTTTTGGTCGCAGGGTCAGTTTGTTTTATGGCAGGGCGAATTGTAGGTACCATTCTTATAAAATTTATCTCGCCTGTTAAGCTGCTCGCTATATATAGTGCTTTAAATATTATTTTAATGGGGCTTGCCGTATCGTTGCATGGCAACTTCCCGGTGTATGCTTTGCTGGGGGTCGACTTTTTTATGTCGATCATGTTCCCTACTATATTTTCGTTAAGCATAAGGGGGCTGGGCAAAAAAACCAAAGAAGGTTCATCGCTGGTAATTATGGCTATAGTCGGCGGCGCGGTGTGTGCCTATGTGCTGGGCATAGTGGCCGATATTACCAATATACAATGGGCATATATGGTGCCGGGGCTGTGCTTTGTTTACATATTTGTTTATGCCTATAAACGGCTAAAAACAAATGACCTTGCTGTTATGGCAGGGCATTAAATTTCAGACATTTATTAATTTGATATACAGATGGATTTAGGATTAAAAGATAAAGTAATTATAGTAACCGGTGGCGCCAAAGGCATTGGTGAAGGTATAGTGAGGGCGTTAGCAGCTGAGGGTGCTATCCCCGTTGTAGTGGGAAGGAATGCGGCTGATAACCAAAAAGTTGTTCAGGCTGTTGAAGCAGCTGGCGGCCGGGCTTTCCAGGCTGTTGCCGAGCTGACCGGCCCCGATGACTGCAAAGCGGCGGTTGACGCTGTGCTAAAGGAATTCGGCAGGATAGACGGCCTGGTGAACAATGCCGGGGTGAACGATGGCGTGGGTTTGGAAAGCGGCAATTACGAAGATTTTATGGCCTCGCTGCATAAAAACGTGGTGCATTATTACCTGATGGCGCACCATTGTTTGCCGGCGCTAAAGAAATCGAAAGGGGCGATATTGAATATCACCTCGAAGGTGGCTGATACGGGACAGGGGCATACATCGGGTTATGCTGCATCTAATGGCGGTCGCAACGCGCTCACCCGCGAATGGGCGGTGGAATTGCTGAAATACGGTATCAGGGTAAATGCCATTGCCGTGGCAGAATGCTGGACGCCGCTATATGAGAACTGGATAAAAACCTTGCCTAATCCGCAGGAAAAACTGGCCGAAATTGAAGCCAAAATACCACTGGAAAGCCGCATGACGACCGCCGAGGAAATTGCCAACGGCGCGGTATTTTTATTATCGCCGCGCTCAAGCCATACCACCGGGCAGGTAGTTTATATTGATGGCGGTTATGTGCATTTGGACAGGGCATTGGCGAATGCATAAGCCCCACTCAAACCCTCCCCGGTAGGGAGGGCTTTAAAATATAACCAATAACAATAAAAAGTCTCCCCTACCGGGGGAGATTATTCGCAAATTAAATTATTTTAAGCGGTGCTCATGAGGGCTACGCCGTTTAGAGGGGGCTTATGAGAATCGATAGTCATCAACACTTTTGGAAATTCGACCCGGTACGGGATGCATGGATAGATGATACCATGCAGGCCATTCAGCGGGATTTTGGGCCGGATGACCTGAAGCCCCTGCTCGATAGGAATGGCATTGATGGTTGTGTTGCGGTGCAGGCCGACCAATCGGAAGCGGAAACCGCTTTTTTGCTGGGCAACGCCAGCGACCACGATTTTATAAAGGGCGTTGTGGGGTGGGTGGACCTGCGGTCGCCTGGTATTGAAGACAGGCTTGATTATTATAGCCAGTTTGAAAAACTGAAGGGCTTTCGCCATGTATTGCAGGGTGAGGCCGACCGTGCGCTAATGTTAAAACCAGAATTTATGTGTGGTATCAAGGCATTAAAGAAGCATGCGTTTACCTATGATATTCTTATTTACCCAGATCAGTTAGGATATGTGTCTGATTTTGTAAGGGATTTTTCCAGTCAAAAATTTGTTATCGACCATATTGCCAAGCCTGATATTAAGGCTGGTAAGATTGGTGAGTGGGCCAGGGATATGCAAGCGCTTGCAGAGCTTGAAAATGTATATTGCAAACTATCGGGAATGGTTACCGAGGCTGACTGGCAGGGATGGAAACCGGGAGACTTTACGCCGTACCTTGATGTTGTTTTTGAAACCTTCGGCACGGAACGCCTGATGTTTGGCTCTGACTGGCCCGTTTGTAATGTGGCAGGTGGCTATGATAAAGTGGTAGGGATAGTTAAAAATTATACCTCGAAATTATCTGTAAATGAACAGGATGATATTTGGGGGAATACTGCCGCAGGATTCTATAATCTTGCTTAGATAATATTTTTATTACATACGCTTTAATGTATGTACATATTAAATATTCTGATATATTTGTTACCGTAAACCGTCGTAAACCCCATTGCAGCGTTTTTTTGTAATAAACCATAAAAACGATTTACTAATGCTATTACGTAGAGTACTATTGAGTGGTATAGTGCTGTTTGCCTTTTCGCAGATTGCAAAAGCAAGCGGGCGCAGCGACACATCCAGGGCCTTTAAAATAGCTGCCTTGCTGCAATCGAACATGGTTATTCAGCAGAATAAGCCGCTGAAAATATGGGGCTTCGGTAATCCGGGGGATGAGGTGACGGTAAAAACTGATTGGTCGGGGAAGACTATTAACGCGCACATAAATGAACAAGGCAACTGGATAGCACAGGTTAAGGTACCAAAAGCTGTTCCCGGGGATTTTACGTCGCATAGTATTACTATCATCCATCAAAATGAAACTGTAAAACTTGCCAATATTTTAATAGGCGAGGTATGGATTTGCAGCGGGCAATCGAACATGGAATTCCGCATTAAAAAAGTGCCTAATTGGGGTACGGGGATGTTGAATTGGGAGCAGGAAGCAGCCGCTGCTAATTATCCTGATATTCGTTTGTTTAAAGTTGAGATGGGGCTGGAATTTGCGCCAATGGCTGATTGTAAAGGCACATGGCAGATTTGCACCCCTGAAACAGCCGGAGACTTCAGCGCAGTGGGCTATTTTTTTGGCAGGGAACTTTATAATAAATTGAACATCCCGATAGGTTTGGTTGATGCCGCCATTCCAGCCACCGCTTGCCAGGCATTTACGGATATTAATATCCTGAACAATGACGCGGAGTTGAAAACGGCATTTGTCGACCCTTACACCAAAGGCATAGCCGAAATTCAGGCTAAGAATGATAAAAGCACTACGCTGGTTACGTTGAATTATCCAGGTTTGGTTTATAATAAAATGATATATCCGTTAAAGAATTTGTCAGTGGCCGGGTTTACCTGGTATCAGGGTGAATCGAACAAAACCGATACGCTGCTTTATGCCAAGCTTTGTACCGCCATGCTCAACGGCTGGCGCAAGGATTTTCAGCAGGGCGACCTGCCATTTTACTATGTACAGGTAACGCCGTACAGCTGGCTCAAAGGCGACAGTACCTGGTACGATTATGCCAAATTCCGCGAGGAACAGGAACGGATGCTGAAAGTTAAGAATACAGGCATGGCCGTTACCATGGATGTTGGCGAACCCAATAACATCCACCCGCTGAATAAAAAGCCGGTAGGCATTAGATTGGCCGGCATCGCGTTAGCAAAAACCTATCACGTGCCTGGCATTGCTTACCAGGGGCCGCAGTTTAAAAGTTTTAAGGTTGATGGCGATACCGTTCGCGTTATCTACCAGGCCGCGAGCATTGCATCGGGCCTAAAAACCAATGATGGCAAGGTGCCGAAATATTTTTACCTCGCCGGAGCAGATAAAAAGTTCTACAGAGCAAATGCTAAAATAGTGAATGATATGGTGGTGCTTTATGCGCCTGATGTGCATAATCCTGTTGCCATAAGGTATGCTTTTACAAACTTCCCGGTCACCAATTTTGAGAACGCGGCAGGCTTGCCCGCCGCGCCATTCAGGACGGATGACTGGTAGAGAAAATAAAAGGTATTTCACCCTCTTTCCGCCGCAGGCGAAGAGAGGGGCGGCCAGCGCAGCGCAGTCGGGGTGAGTAAACGGCGCGCGACAGGTAACCGACGTTTTGCGTTAGGGATGGAAGCGGATACCGGCCAGGTGGCTAAGGCCCGTGCAGTATAAGCGTACAGCCCGGCCCGCAGGGAACGCCAAAAAATAAAAACCCTATAACAATGAATTTAAAACCCATTGTTATAAAAAAAACAATTAAACTGATGAAAAGAACATTACTATACACCACATTAACCTTACTTGCATTAGGCGGTACGGCACGTGCGCAAAAGCAGCCGGTTGAATATGTAAACCCATTCATAGGCGCCAGTACCGATGGCGGCACGGACAACATGCAGTTATTTCCCGGGAAGACCTCTCCGGGTGCGACAACGCCCTACGGGTTGGTGCAGCTAAGCCCGAATACGGTTGACGGTGGCGATAATGCGCCCGGTTATAGTTACGAGCAAACCAGTATGGAAGGCTTTTCATTTGCTAATATGAGTGGCGTGGGTTGGTACGGTGATTTAGGTAATTTTTTGGTGATGCCAACATCGGGGCCGATGAAAACTTTGGGCGGACGTATTGACCATCCCGGCGAAGGCTGGCGGTCGGGTTTTTCTAAGACAAGCGAACACGCATCGGCAGGTTATTATGGTGTGATGCTCGACAGGTACAAGGTAAAAGCGGAAGCGACTGTCGCGCCGCATAGCGGGATTTTGCGATTTACTTTCCCGGCTAACCAGCATTCGCGCATACAAATTGATCTGGCGCGGCGTATTGGTGGTACATCGGTGCTGCAATATGTGAGGGTAGTGAATGACCATACCATTGAGGGCTGGATGAAATGCACACCCGATGGCGGCGGCTGGGGTAATGGCGACGGTAAGGCAAACTACACCATGTATTTTTATGCCGAATTCAGCAAATCGCTGAAAAATTTTGGCGTTTGGAGCGCGGATATACCCGATGGCTGGGCGCGCAAGCGCGATGAAGTGGTGAGTGACCGCTACATTAAACAGATCGAAGATGCCGCTATTTATAAAGGATTGAAGGAGAAAGAAGGCAAGCATTTGGGCTTTTATTCGGATTTTGCTACTAAAGCCAATGAGCAGGTTTTTTTGAAAGCGGGCATATCATTTGTAAGCATGAAGGGTGCAAAAGAGAACCTGAACGCCGAAATTAAAGACTGGAATTTTGACGGCATCCACCAAAAGGCCCGCGCTTTATGGAACAGCCAACTAAGTAAGATAGCGGTTCAGGGCGGTACTAATGACGAGAAGTCAATATTCTACACCGCTATGTACCATACCATGCTCGATCCTCGCTCGGTTGAGGATGTGGACGGTAACTATACTGGCGGCGATGGTAAAATTCATCAGTCCAACGGCTTTACCAAACGCTCGATATTCAGTGGTTGGGATGTGTTCCGCAGCCAGGTGCCGCTACAAACCATCATCAACCCAGCGTTGGTTAATGATTTGGTGAACTCATTGGTTACTTTGGGCGATGAATCAGGGAATCATTACCTGGAACGCTGGGAATTTTTAAATTCGTACAGCGGCTGTATGCTGGGCAATCCGGCGCTGCCAGCTATTGCAGATGCTTATGCGAAAGGCATCAGGGGTTATGATATGAATAAGACCTATCAATACGCTGTGAATACCTGCGAGAAATTTGGCAATGGAGAACGTGGCTATGCGCCTGAGCCGCACAGCATATCAACTACGCTGGAGTATGCTTATGACGAGTGGTGCCTTTCAAAATTGTCGGCTGATGTAGGAAATAAGGAGAATGAGGCGAAATATTTAAAACGTTCTGAGGATTATAAAAATGTGTGGGACCCATCGGTAGGCTGGTTCAGACCGCGTGCTGAAGATGGATCATGGTTACCCTGGCCAAAGGAAGGCAGGCTAAAAATTGAATATGGCACGGTTGAGAGTAACCCTTACCAGCAGGGCTGGTTTGTGCCGCAGGATGTGCCGGGCATGATGCTGCTAATGGGTGGTAAGGCAAAAGTAATTGCCGACCTGAACGATATGTTTGAGAAAACGCCCGACAACATGGTGTGGAACAATTACTATAACCAAGCGAATGAACCGGTGCACCACATACCGTTTTTGTTTAATCGCTTTGGTGCGCCGTGGCTCACCCAAAAGTGGAGCAGGGAGGTTTGCAAACGTGCTTATCATAATAAGGTGTTTGGCTTGGTGGGGAATGAAGATGTGGGCCAGATGTCGGCATGGTATGTTTTGGCGGCAAGTGGGATACACCCGGTTTGCCCCGGCGATACCAGGTATGAAATTACCAGTCCGGTATTTGGCAAAGTGACTTACAAGCTCGATCCGAAATATGCCAAAGGCAAAACGTTTACGGTTATCGCCCAAAATAATTCGGCCAAAAACGTGTATATCCAAAGCGCGAAGCTGAACGGCAGGCCTTATCAGCATTGCTATATCGATTATAAAGATATTACCAACGGCGGCACGCTTGAACTGGTAATGGGCAATCAACCTAACCATAACTGGGGAGTGAATTAATATTGATAATTAACAACATTAACCGAACAAGATAAACCATTGCAAAAAGGCGCGTCCATTCATACATTAGTAGTTACCATGAGAGTTAGGGTTATCATATTAGTTGGGTTTGTATTTATCCTGTCGGGACAGGTTGGTGCCAAAGCACAGACTGCTTTTAAACTGGCCAATGTACTGCAAAGCAATATGGTGGTGCAACAGGGCAAACAGTTACGTTTATGGGGCACTGCTAAACCTAACGACGTTATAAAAATTAATGCCGACTGGACGGACAAGGTAACTACCGCCCATGCCGATGAAAAAGGCAACTGGATAGGAGAGATAAAAGTGCCCAAAGCCATGCCCGGCGATTTTAAGCCGCATACCATGGTGATCATCGACGGAAACGACAATATCAAACTATCGAACCTACTGATCGGCGATGTGTGGTTTTGCGTGGGGCAGTCGAACATGGATATGCCGGTGACGGCTGTGCCGATACTTACTTATCGTGGTGTATTGAATTACCAGGATGAGATAGCGGCAGCCAATTTCCCAGCGATCAGGATTTATAAAGCTGCCGCTGATTTTAAGATAGAACCCGTACCCGATACCAAAGGCGAATGGAAGGTATGCTCACCGCAAACCATCGGTGATTTTAGTGGGGTGGCTTATTTTTTCGGCAGACAATTGTTTTTGAAGCTGAACATCCCCATCGGGTTGGTAGAGGCCGCGGCGGCAGGGGCATCAACCCAGGCTTTCACAAAGAAGGAGATACTGGAAAGCGATACGCTGTTGAAGCATCCTTACCTCGACCCGTTCATGAATATGTTCCAATCGCAGGCACATGTTGACAGTATGGGCTTTTTTACCAAAGTAACCAAGCCGTCGCTGTTGTATAACGCGCTGATCTATCCAACGCTTAACCTGTCGATAAAAGGAGTGGCTTATTACCAGGGCGAATCAAACGTGGCCGATAAAAGAGAAACCTATATCCCGCTGTTTACAGCTATGGTGGCCGACTGGCGCAAGGATTTTAAGCAGGGCGATTTCCCTTTTTATTATGTGCAGATAGCGCCTTATCTGGAAGGAAATGACAGCACTAAATACGGTACCGCGCTATTCAGGGAAACGCAACAGGAATTATTGAAAATAAAGAATAGCGGCATGGCGGTTACGATGGACGTTGGCGAAACCCGCAGCGTGCACCCGCGGGATAAACGGAGCGTGGGTGAGCGGCTGGCATACATCGCACTAAATAAAACTTACGGGCTCGATAATGTGGATTACCAGGGGCCGCAAATTTCGCATTTCAGGGTTGATGGTAACGTGGTGACCTTATTTTTTAAGGCTGATGGTGTTAAACCGGGTTTAACTACAAAGGACGGCAAAGCGCCCCGGCATTTTTACGTGGCCGGTGATGACCATATATTTTACCCTGCTGATGCAAAGATAGTGGGCGATAATGTGGTGTTGGGTTCGGAGCATGTGGATAAGCCGGTTGTTGTGCGTTACGCGTTTACGGATGGCCCGGTGACTAATTTTGAGAACAAGAACGGCTTACCGGCGTTGCCGTTCCGTACGGATGAGTGGAAGAAATAATTGTAACTTTAAATGAATTATAAACCAGCTGTCATTTCGACCGTAGGGAGAAATCTTATACGCCTCGCAAACGGATTTGCACGGTGCCGAAGATTCTCCTCGTACCTCGTCGAAATGACAAAAAACATAATATGATGAATTACCAACCCAAAATAAAAATTACCCTTTCAATCATTGCAGCGTTCCTGCTTGTTAAAAATCCGGCAGCCATAGCGCAAACTAAAGCAAAGGTCGACCTTGAGCATTTGAAATATACTGTTAAGGAGGCGCCCGACTGGACAAACCTGTTTATTCGCACCTCGGGTTGGTTTGGTGCGGATGGTATTTATGCTATCCCGGCGGATGGCGCGCGCAGCAAAGGCGGCAGGGCATCATCAAAAAATATGTTCATTTTCAGTGATTCGATGATTGGTGAAATTGACAACGGTGTGCTTGGGCCGAATAAAATGACCCACAATACGGTGGCTTATTTAAAAGGCGATGAACCGAAAGCTGGAAATATCGATTTCCACTGGGCGACGAATGCCGATGGTAAGCCGGAATCATTGTTTAAACCAACTACACCATCAACCAAAAAAGGCGAATACTACTGGCTGGGCGATGGTTTTTACAATACGGCTGCGCATAAAACGTATATTTTCGGCTATCGGATGAATACCATGAACCCCAAAGATGATTGGTCGTTCAGGCAGTTCGGTACAAGCCTTATTATTTTACCCGAGGGCAGCAAGCCGCCTTTTAAGGATCAGCAACAGGTAGAAACACCATTATTCTACCAGAACCAGGGCAATGACGGCTGTTTCGGCACCGGTATATTTGTTAACACGAAAGAGGCAGGCGCGCCATCGCCGGATGGCTACGTATACGTTTATGGCGTACGCGGACATGGCAATATGATAGTGGCAAGGGTGCAACCCAAGAATTTTGAGAATTTTAAAGACTGGCGCTATTGGGATGGCAGCGCATGGAACGCCGACATGCAGAAAGCGGCACCATTGGTTAGCGCTGTATCAAACGAATTGAGTTTAAGTCCGCTGCCTGATGGCCGGTACATATTGGTATACTTGAATGGTGGCATGGGCTCGGATGTGGCTATGCGTATTGGTGCAAGCCCGGTTGGGCCGTTTGGTTCGGTGCATCATTTATATAGTGCTAAAGTAAGCAATAATAAATACTATACTTATAACGCAAAGGGGCACCCAAGCATTTCAAAGCCTGGCGAACTTATCATTACTTATAACCAAAATTCATACGATTTTACAAACCAGTTAAAGCTTAACCCTAATTTATATCACCCTTATTTTTTAAGGATGAAGTTTGAATAGGGTTTAGCCAATTATAACCGACATGAGAAAATTGAATATACCGGTACGCCAAATAATTTTTGCTGTATTGCTAAGCTGTGCCTTGCCTGTTTTGTCTAACGCACAGGGGCTTAAGGTTGGAAATCCTGCGGCCGATGGTTTTTCGACTGAGAACCTGCACCGCATCGACAGCCTGTTCAACAGCTTTACCAAAGACCATAGGATAGCCGGTGTTTGCGCGATGGTGGTACGCCACGGGCATATTGATTACTGGAACGCCTCGGGCTACAGCGATATAAAAAATAACAAGCTGCTTAAAAAAACGGATATGTTCCGTATCGCCTCGCAAACCAAAGCCATTACCTGCGCGGCAATATTGATATTGTACCAGGAAGGCAAGCTGTTGCTCAACGACCCCATCTCCAAATACATTCCCGAATTTAAAAACCCGGTAGTGTTAAAGGATTTCAACCCTAAAGATTCGACCTACACTACTGAACCTGCGAAAAGAGAGATCACCATCCATGACCTGTTAACCCATACATCGGGGATATCCTACCCGGTTATCGGCACCAAGGAGGCTACTGCTATATATAAAAAAGCAAACCTGCCGGTAGGATTTGAAACCAGGCGCATAAAGCTGGCTGACAAAATGAAGATACTGGGTAAAATGCCGCTGGTATTGCAGCCGGGATCGAACTATACATACGGGTTGAATATGGACGTTTTGGGAGATATTATCGAAATAGTTTCGCACCAAACACTGAATGATTTTTTTCACGACAGGATATTTAAGCCCCTGGGCATGAACGATACTTATTTTTATGTACCGGCTGATAAGCAGGCGCGTGTATCGAAAGTATTTACGGCCGATAAGCAGGGTTTACAAACACTTGAAAATACAACTAACGATACCAGCGGCGTAAGTGTTGATTATCCCTTTGTAAAGAACGGTACCTATTTCTCTGGCGGCGCGGGGCTAACCTCAACCGCTTACGATTACTGCCTGTTTATGCAGATGATGCAGAACGGCGGCATACTGAACGGTACAAGAATATTAAGCCCCAATATTATACGGCTGATGCGCATAAACCAGATCGGCGACCTGACCGCTGGATGGGGAGCCAACAAAGTTGGTTTCAGCTTTGAGGTAGCGACCGAAAAAAGCGCGGCCGATGCGCCCTGGCACGTCGGCACCAATATAGGCGGCGGTTTCTGGGGTTCCAGCTACTGGCTCGACCCAAAATCAGATATGGTGGTACAGATATGGACACAAGGCGGCGGCTGGGCATACGGCGAAATGTTTGACAAATTCCGTGCGATGGTTTACGGCGCTTTAAATGAGTAGTTTGAATGAGCGCCGCATCGCAAATAGTAACTATCAATAATCAGGCGGCCTCGGTTTCTGTCGATCTGAATGGCGGCGCTATTGTCGATTTTCATTTGCATGGGGACGGTATCAACCCGTTAACGTTTAAACGCGAGGCTGATAATTTCCAGGGACATTTTTTATGTTTAGGCAGATGGGGGCAGCCTTCAGAAGGCGAAGCAGCAGCTGGGATCACTACACATGGCGAAGCGGTAACGCAACTATGGAGGCAGCAGGCATCGACCCCCAAAAACGAATTGCGAATGCAAATGACCGCGCCGCTGGAAGGATTGCATGTGGATAGAAAGATGATTTTGGATGAGGAAAACTCGGTGTTCAGCGTAAGTGAAAAGGTGACTAATATTAATTCTTTGGGCCGCTTATTCAATATCGTTCAGCATCCTACATTAGCTGCCCCGTTTTTAACCAATGACATGGTAGTGAATTGTAATGCCGATCATGGATTTAATTATATGCTTAACAAAAAACCGATGGATTATGCTGTGCAATGGCCTTTTGGTATTATGGAACATATGGATACGATGAATGTTTCCAAGCCTGACAAAGCCTATAGCTCGGTATTTTCTTTCACCGTAAAAAAAGATGCTAAATTTGGTTGGATAACCGCTTATAGCCCTGAACATAAATTACTTATCGGCTATTTGTGGCAATGCAGTGATTACCCGTGGATTAGTTTGTGGCAGGATTTTGACGGCAATAATATACGCTATCGCGGGCTGGAATTTGGTACCACGGGGATGCATAAACCTTATAAGGAAATTATAGAGGAAGGCAATCACCGGGTGTTTGGCGAGGACAGCTATAAATACATCGACGCGGGTGAAACACAAAGCCGCAGCTATTTGGCGTTCATGGGCAAAGCGCCCGAAGGGTTTACAGGTGGCGGCGACATGAGTTTTGTGAATAATAGTATCATCATAACCGATACAGCAACCGGCAAACAAATAACAATTCAAACTACATTAACATCGGATGGAATTTCAAACTAAAACAGCCATAATAACAGGCGGCGGTAAAGGCATAGGTGCGGCGTGTGCCAAAGCGTTTTTTGATGCCGGTGCCAATGTGGTGATATTAGACAAGGACGACGACAGCAGCGGTATAACTGATGAGCGATGGTTAGTGCTGCAATGCGATGTATCGAATGAAGCGCAGGTAATTAAAGCCGCGGAAAAAGTGCGGCAACACTATGGTAATGCGCATTACCTGATAAACAATGCAGGAATACAACGCTACGGAACTGTGGTTGATACCACCGCCGATGAATGGGACAAAGTGATGAACGTAAACCTGAAAAGTTATTTTTTATGCTCGAAGTATTTTATCCCGCTGATGCAGAAGGCTGGTAGTGGGGTAGTCATCAACATCGCCAGCGTGCAGGCTTTCGTTAGTCAGAAGAATGTGGCTGCCTACACCACAGCAAAAACCGCAATTTTGGGACTTACCCGCAGCATAGCTATCGACTTTGCGCCTAATATCAGATGCGTGGCTGTTTGTCCGGGTACTATTGATACACCTATGGTAAGGAAATCATTTTCGTTATCGCCCGACCCTGAAGCTGTGTTGCAGGAGTGTATCGATATGCACCCCATCGGTCGCATCGGCACACCGGAAGATGTTGCCGAGGTAGTAAAATTCATGTGCGATGATAAAGCCGGGTTCATCACCGGGCAATATATACGTGTGGACGGTGGGCTGGGAATCACCATAAACGGAAGTAAAAAAGCAGACTGATGAAAAATGTTTTTGCCTTTATGTTAAGCTTGTTATGCTATTCAATTAGCGTAAATGGGCAGGCTATACAGCCAAGGGGCAAAACGGAACTGGCGATTTTTCCTTATGGTAAGGTGCATCTGCTGGATAGCAAATGGAAAATGCAGCAACAGGAAACAAAGGACTATTACCTGCGCATCCCTAACGACGATATGCTGAAACCGTTCAGAGAACGGCGGGGGCTGCCAACTTATGGGGCTATGGATATGGGAGGCTGGTATACCTGGGATATTTGCCCGCCGTTTGGGCAAATATTGTCGGGCCTGAGCCGGATGTATGCCGCTACGGGTGATGTTGCCTGCAAGCAAAAATCAGATGCGCTTATTAGCGGCTGGGCGGCATGTATTGATAGCACCGGGTATTTCCTGGCCGCAAAAAATAATAATTCGCAGCATTATACTTATGAAAAGATATTATGCGGGCTGGTAGATGCCTACACCTATACCGGGAATAAAGACGCGCTTAAATATTTGAGTGTGATAACAGATTGGGCCATAAAAAACCTTAGTCACGACAAAAAATGGGCAGGCGAATGGTATACTCTGCCCGAAAACTTGTATAAAGCCTACCTGATAACCGGTGACAAAAAATATTACAATTTTGCCGGCGGATGGGAATACACGGAGTTTTGGGAACCCATCAGGAAACAGGAAGATATTTTTAAAACTACGAAGGCTTTTCATGCTTATAGCCATCTGAACACCTTCAGCAGCACATCAATGGCGTATATGGTTAAGGGTGATGATAAATACAGGCAAACCATAATTAATGCCTATAACTTCTTCCGCGATAAGGAATGTTTCCCCACCGGCGGGTTTGGCCCCAATGAAATGCTTACCCCGCAGGACGAGATAAAGCGCGCGCTTTATAATACCGACCGTTCATTTGAAACGCAATGCGGATCATGGGCGGTATTTAAACTCTGCAAATACCTGTCGACCATCACCGGCGAGGGACAATATGGCGATTGGGTGGAAAAGATGATGATCAACGGTATCGGAGCCAGTATCCCGATGTCGGCAGATGGCAGGGTGATGTATTACTCGGATTATAATCCCCGCGAGGGCTTTAAGAAAAATATTGAAGACCCCTGGACCTGCTGTACCGGCACCCGCATACAGGCTATGGCCGATATTTCGCAACAGATATATTACCAGTCGGCAAAGGGTGTATATGTGAGCCAGTTTATCCCATCGGTTGTGGAATGGAACAATGTTATGCTTACCCAAAACACCCAATTTCCGGCAGGAAATAAAACTAATTTTAAGGTGAATTTTACGGGAAAAGCTAAATCAGGCATGTTTGCTTTAAATTTCAGGGAACCATCATGGCTTACTCAAACAGCCATATTTTTATTGAATGGTAAGCCTGTTAAGGCTGATATTGCAAACAACTGGTACAGCATTAACCGTACCTGGCACAATGGGGATGAAATAACGATGGAACTGCCGATGGATTTTTCATTTAAAAGGGTGGTAGCTGACTACGAATATCCAAAGATGTTGCTATACGGCCCGGTTGCCATGGGGATAAGGGCAGCTAATGATGAATATCCTATTGAAATATTAAAATCGAACCAGCCCTGGAAAAACTTTACTGCCGTGGCAGGTGAACCTAATACCTGGCATTTGAATAATAATAGTAATTTATTGATACGCCCATTTTATGATTTTGAAGAACATGAACCTTATGCCATAACGCTTGATTCGGCAGTAAAAAAACAAATCGGCAGCCATAATATTACCATAACAGGCAACTGGCACCTGTTCTATAAATTTTCGAATGAAGTCGGGGCTGCTATCACCGCAAAATTCCACGGTTCGGGTTTTCGGTTTACAGGGGCATATTATGATGATGCCGGTAAATTTTCGGTTGTGCTGGATGGGAAGGATATGGGCGAAGGAGATGAATATGGTAAGGTTAGGGGAGCACCGTTTGAGTATAAACTTACCGGCCTCAAGCCCGGCGACCATACAGTTACGATAAAGGTGCTTGCCGATAAAAATAAAGATTCGCGCAGCAATATCATTAATTACTCAACCATTGAGAAGATAGATTAGGCTATGAAAATAACAGATATAAAAGCTACAACAGTCGCCGTGCCGCTTGAGGCGCCGATACGGCACTCCAACGGCTGCCATTGGGGGCGTTTTGTGCGTACGATTGTGGAGATAGAAACTGATGAGGGCATTACAGGGTTGGGCGAAATGGGCGGCGGCGGGCAATCGGCACAGGCTGCTTTTGAGGGGTTGAAACCTTACTTGATAGGCCACGACCCTATGCAACTCGAGCAAATGTACTGGAAGATATGCAACCCTACTGCGTCATTATACAACAACCGAATGCAACTGCACGCTGCGCTGGAATTTGCCTGCATGGATATCATCGGCAAAAAACTGGGCATCCGGGCGTGTGATCTGTTGGGCGGTTCGATACGCGATGAGGTTGAGTTTGCATCCTATCTTTTCTTCCGTTATCCGAATGAAAAGACAGGAAAAGGTAGTGTAGAAACTGCTGATGAAATGGTTGCCCATGCTAAAGACTTAGTTAACAAACACGGCTTTACCACGCATAAATTAAAGGCAGGCGTTTTTCATCCCGATCATGAAGTAGAGGTATTCCGTGCTATTGCCAACGAGTTCCCCAAACACCGGGTACGTATCGACCCGAATGCCGCCTGGAACGTAGAGGATTCCATCAAAATAGCTAAACAGATAGAAGACCTAAACAACGACTATTTTGAAGATCCCACTTGGGGACTGGAGGGTATGCGCAGGGTAAAAAGCCGCATTAGTATACCAACCTCAACCAATACTGTAGTGGTTAATTTTGAACAGCTGGCATCGTGCATTCGTAACGAGGCTATTGACGTTATTTTGTTGGATACCACTTTTTGGGGTGGCTTAAGGCAGGCATGGAAAGCAGGAGTTATATGCGAGAAGTTCCAGATAGGGGTAGCAGTGCATAGCTCGGGCGAGTTGGGCATACAACTGGCTACCATGCTGCACCTCGGCGCAAGCACGCCTAATTTATCCTTCGCTGCCGATGCGCATTACCATCATTTAACGGATGATATTATAAAAGGCGGGTTGATGAAGTATGAGAACGGCAAAATTAAAGTGCCTACCGGGCCGGGATTGGGTGTGGAACTCGATAGGGACAAACTGAACCAATACGCAGAATATTACAAAGAAGTAGGCGGTTACCCCTACGACCGCGACCCTGGTCGCCCGGATTGGTTCGGCGTACTGCCGGAAAAGGAGTGGGCTGAATTAAAAAAGAAATAATAAAACTGTCATCTCGAACGATAGTGAGAGATCTTCGACATTATGCAAAAGCGTTTTATGCATGTTGTCGAAGATTTCTCCTCATACCTCGTCGAAATGACATAGTAATAATAAACATATGGCACAATTAACAATCAACAACGTATCAGTTTTCGCCGATGGCGTTGATCATTCCGAATGCGTTTGCGTACATCCTGATGGTTCGGTATGGTGCGGTGGAGAAGCAGGGCAAATTTATCGCATCAGTACCGATGGCAAAGTGCAGGAAGTAAACAATACCGGCGGTTTCGTGCAGGGTGTGGCGTTTTCGAACGATGCCAGCTGGCTGGCGGTATGCGATTCGGGCAACCACTGTTTATGGAAACTGGAACTGGCCACCAACAAGCTTACCAAGTTTGCGGATGGCGCAGACGGCGAGAACTTCAACATTCCCAACTCGGTAACGTTTGATAAGCAGGGACGCATCTATGTTTCCGAAAGTGGCAACTTCCGCAAGGTAAACGGCAAGATCATGCGGTTCGAACCTGATGGTACGGGCCATATTTGGGATCACGGGCCATTTAATTTTGCCAACGGCATAGCGCTGTCGAAAAATGAGGATTACCTGTACATAGCCTGCACCTGGCTGCCGGGCGTGGAGCGTGTGCCGATAAATGCCGACGGTACGGCGGGTAAGCGCGAGGTTTTTGTTACCATTCCGCAATCGTGCCCGGATGGCTTGGCTTTTGACGATGCTGAGAACCTTTACATCGCTTGCTATTGCCCCAACGCGGTTTATAAAGCGTTGCCCGACCAATCCATCACCCTGCTGGTCGACGATTGGGAAGCGCACACCCTGTCCAACCCCACCAACATCGCCTTTGGCGGCGAAAATTTTGACCAGTTGTATGTGGCCAATTTGGGGAGGTGGCATATCAGCAAGATTGATGTAGGAGTGAAGGGAATGAAGATGAATTGCCATAAATGATTTTTTTACCCTCTTTTCGGCTTGCCGAAGAGAGGGTCGACAAGCGTAGCGAGTCGGGGTGAGTAAACGGAGCACCAATGTAGTCGTTTGCAAGTCAACTCACCCGGTCGTTGCTTCGCTCGACCACCCTCTCTTCGCCTGCGACGAAAAGGGGGTAGAAGTTTTTTATAATAAGGCTTATCTTTAAATAATGAAAAACATCGTTATCCTCATCTTCCTAACTTTCTTTTTCTACTCAAAACCTGTATCCGCCCAGCAAAACGGCGATCCTATCCCTGCTGATAAAGGCCTGAGCAAACAATGGTTCCATGATCTGTACGACAACACCCCACGCGTTTACAAAGGCGAACAATTAAAAACCATAGGTATGCCTGTTGGCGGCATAGCGGCAGGGCAATTATATATCCGTGGCGATGGTACTTTCGCGCGGTGGTGGATAGCTAATAACGCATATAACACAGGCTTTGGCGCGCCGCAAACCAATACGCTGATCACCCCATTTGGCAAAACGAAAGATTGCTATGAAACCTACACGCCAGAAAGCTATGTCGACCAGGGGTTCAGGATAAGCATTAAAACAGCATCGGGCAAAAGCATGGTTAAAGAATTAAATAAAAAGGATTTTGATAACATCAGCTTTACAGGCGAATACCCCATAGCTACAGTTAATTATGCCGATAAGAAATCACCTTTACCTGTATCGGTTGCTATGAAGGTGTTTACACCGTTTATTCCACTGGATGCGAAAGAATCAGCTACCCCGGGTACATACATTATTTTCAAACTAAAAAATACCGGGCATGAAAAATTGAATATCAACCTTGCAGGCTGGCTGCAGAATATGGTGTGCATGGATCTGAAAGGGCAGGCGAAAGGGATATTGCGCAACAGGGTGGTAAGTGACGGGGAAAGCGCATCACTGTTTATGGATATGACCGAAGATAACAGCGGGCCGAAAGTGATAAAAAGAGAAACTGTTTTTGATGATTTTGAAGATGGTAATTATAATGACTGGACAGTTACAGGCGATGCCTTCGGTAGCAAGCCCGCTAAAGGGACTTTAAAGGATCAGCAACAGGTTTCGGGTTATTCGGAGAAATACCTGGTGAATTCATTTAATAATGGCGATGATAGCAAGGGAGTGATGACATCGAAAGAGTTTACTATTACCGATGATTATATTAACTTTTTGATCGGCGGAGGGAACCGACCCGATTCTGCCTGCATAAACCTGTTAATTGATGGTAAAAAAGTATTAAGCGCCACAGGTAACGATAGCGAAGGCCTCGATGAAAAAGGCTGGAAAGTAACGGAATGGAAAGGAAAAAAAGCAAAGTTGCAGATAGTTGACAATGCCAAAGGCGGATGGGGGCATATTAATGTCGACCGGATAGTTTTTAGCAATATGGGCACAGGTTTGATACAGCATGTTGAAACGCATCCATATTTTGGTAATGTCTCGCTTACGGTATTAAAAGTCTCCCCTACCGGGGGAGATTTAGTGGGGGCTGGTATGAATGTATCGGCAGATGTAAGCAGCCCTGCACAAACAATAAGTACCAAAAAACTTGGCGATAAACTCGTTGGGCAGGTTGGAACAGATATTTCACTTTCACCGGGACAGGAACGTGAAGTAACATTTATTCTCACCTGGTATTTCCCCAACCGCCCGCAGAATTATGATGGCGGCAGCTGGTCGTTCCCGTTGAACACCCGCGGCCCGGCGATCGGCAATATGTACAGCAACTGGTACAGCAGTTCGCTTGATGTAGCCCGCTGGCTGCGCGATAACCGTACCCGGTTAACTAATCTAACCAACCTGTTTCACGATAGTTATTATAAAAACTCATCCTTGCCTTACTGGCTCAATCAGCGTATCATGATGCCGGTATCAACCTTAGCTACCGAAACCTGCCAGTGGTGGGCCGATGGCAAGTTCTGGGCATGGGAGGGCGTAGGCTCGTGTGATGGAACCTGTACCCACGTTTGGAACTATGAGCAGGGATTGGCGCACTTGTTCCCGGAACTGGAACGGAACGTGCGCGAAAGAACGGATTTTACAACTTCATTCGGCAGCGACGGTGGCATCCAAGCGCGGAATGGTTCAGGTGGTGTTATTCTTGATGGTCACATCGGTACTATCCTAAAATCCTATCGCGAGTATTTGCTGTCGGATAATGCCTATTTCCTGAGCCGCAATTGGGATAAGATAAAACGTGCTACTGAATATGCCATCCGCCAGGACAGTTTGGATGGGAAGGTTGATGGCATGATAGGTGGGCAACAACCCAACACTTATGATGTTGCCTTTTATGGCGCGAATACTTTTGTGGGCAGCCTTTATCTGGCGGCACTGCAATCGGCGGAAAAAATGGCGGTACTGATGCACGACCAGCAGTTTGCGGACAGTTGTAAAACAATTTACGAATCAGGCCGCGAACAAACCGTAAAGCGGTTATGGAACGGCCAATACTTCAGGCAGGATGTTGATGGTAAGAAATACCCTTTAGAACAATATGGCGATGGTTGTTTGGCCGATCAGCTTTTCGGGCAAACCTGGGCGCATATACTGGATATGGGCTATATCTACCCAGAAAAAATGGTTAAAAAAACGCTCGCCTCAACCTGGAAATATAACTGGACGACTGATGTTGGCGCTTACAACAAGTTGCATGCGCCCGACAGGTTTTACGCAAGTGCTAATGAACCCGGCCTGCTCATTACCACCTGGCCGCTGGGCAACTATCTGAAAACCGGCGTAATGTACAAGAACGAAGTATGGACAGGCGTAGAATACCAGGTAGCCACCAATATGATATATGACGGCATGATGAATGAGGGCCTCTCAATTGTTAAAGGCATCGATGAGCGTTATGATGGTGCAAAGCACAACCCCTGGAATGAAATAGAATGCGGCGACCATTATGCCCGCGCGCTGGCCTCATGGGGCGTGTTGCTGGCATTGGAGGACTATAATTATAATGGCCCCGAAGGCAAGCTGGGTTTTGCACCACGCCTTAGTCCGCAGCACTTTGAGAGTTTTTTTACTACGGCTAAAGCTTGGGGAAATATTGTACAGCAGCAAACGCCCAATTTGCAAACGGATGAACTGCAGCTCAAATATGGTGAACTTCGGCTTAAACAATTCGCAATTACTTTGGCTGATGGTGTGAACGCTAAACAAGTGTCACTTTATATCAACGGTAAAAAAATAGCCGCTGAATGGCGTGCCGATAGCCAAAAAATTATAGTGACAGGTTTTGACCAAACCATTTATGCCGGGCAAAATATTAAAGTAACTATCCGGTAGCCAGGCAGGTAATTTAGCTTGTACTGTCTCATTTGAGTGAATGAGACAATATGAGACACACGCATAAGCGCGAAAAAACTAAAAACATAACGCGCTCATTATCAATAGTATTGTAAATTCAAAATCACCCAAAATACTCCAAAATACATCATTTTGAAGCCTGAAAACACTCAAAAACACCATTTTTACCCCTGTTTTTTGATCAAAAAGCGACGAAAAACGGTGTTTTTCTGCTGAAAAAATCAAAAAAACGGCGTTTTACCACTTTTTTAGCCCTCAAAATCAATGTTTTTGGCGCTAAATGACCAAAAGTGAGACAGTAGTGAGACGGAATGTATATACATATTATCATATATTGTATATTTGGTTAATCAATTAACATTCCCCCTCAATGAAAAACCCTTATCGGCCTAAATTATTACTTGCTGTTTTATTGTTGGTGCCGGTGTGCAAGGCTGCGGCGCAGGGATTTAAACCATCCGACGACCCCCGTTTGCAGCACATCAATTTTACCGTAACCGAAGACGATGCCTGGACGTCAATATTTAAGCGGACAAAAGGCTGGTTTGGCGCTGATGGCATTTTTTCGATACCTATGGATGGTGTGGATAGCACCGGTGCCGCTAAAAATCAAACCACATTCTTCGTCTTCAGCGATTCATTGGTGGGCGAGGTAGTGGATAGCAAAGCCGTAGATCCGGTTATGCCGCACAATACCGTAGCCTACATGAGTGGCAATGTTCCGACTTTTGACGGTATCCAATTCCACTGGAACGTAGATAGCGCTGGAAAACCGGTTTCCATGTTCACCCCAAATACCCCCGATTCAAAACCGGGGGATTACTTCTGGATGGGCGATGGTTTTGTAGATAGGGACCGTGATAATACCACCTACGTATTTGCCTACCGCATGAAAAGCGACAAAGCCAACGGTATTGGTTTTGCACAAGTAGGTACTGTTTTAATAGCCTTGCCCAAAGGCAGTAAACCGCCTTTCAAAGATCAGCGGCAAATGGATACCCCATTTTATTTTGACCTGAACGCAAAAGATCATGGCTTTTTTGGTGCAGGAATTTTAAATAATACCAAAAATGCCCATCTGCCTAATGCCGATGGCTATACGTATGTTTACGGCACACATGGCCATAAAACCAGCGTGGTAGTGGCAAGGGTAAAACCTAAAGATTTTGAGAATTTTAACAAATGGCAATTTTTTGACGGCAAAGGCTGGAACGCCGAAATAAAAACTGTAGCCGATATAGCCGACCATGCCTCGAACGAAATGAGCGTTACTCCCCTGCCAAACGGACTTTATGCCATGGTGTTTCAGCAGGATGGTATAAGCAAAACGCTGGGAATGCGTTTGGGTGCAAGTCCGTATGGGCCGTTCGGGCCGATAATTGAGGTGTATAATACCGACCGTTATAACGGAAAGGTGATCACCTATAATGCAAAGGCGCATCCAAGCCTGTCGAACCCAGGCGAACTGCTGATCAGTTACAACGTTAACTTTACCGATTTTTTCAATCAGCTTAATGTTTCGCCCGATATATATCGCCCACGATTTATCAGGGTAAAATTTGATGCCACGGCGAAATAAAATTTCCGCAAAAAATTAATATAAAAGCCAGCAAGCCACCAATACTGCCATTATGTTTACGTCAAATGACAATATATTATCAGAATGCGCCAATTATTCGCAGTATTTCAATCAATTATTTGTTTTCTTTTGTATAACCGTTGCTTTTAAGGCATATACACATAATTATAACCTTTTGCTAAAGTTGGTTGCCCCTTCAACCACCTGCAAATTATGAAAATAAAATATTTAGTTGGTTTAGTGGCTGGCTTGGCCCTGGGGATAAACTCCGGGGCTACAGCCCAGCAAAAGGACAGCTTTAACGGGCTGCAAATGGGGCTGGGCAATATTCAGCGCGTATCAGATGCCGAAACACGTTCCATAAGCCCTGAAAATTATAATGGGCGCAAGGGGCAGGGGGGCATGGCCAAACTAACCGACAGTACCGACCGGCGCAAAGCGGTAGCCGCACATGCGGCACGTGAACTGGGGCAGGGCTGGAAACTAAACCCGGCAGTATGGATAAAGCCGGGTGAAACTTATACTGTAGCCGAAATTACGGGCCCCGGCCAAATACAGCACATATGGATGACACCCAGCCATGACTGGCGCCTCACTATTTTAAGAATATATTGGGATGATGAAAAAACACCATCGGTAGAAGTGCCGGTAGGAGATTTTTTTGCACAGGGCTGGGATGAATTCGCACAGGTTAGCTCGGTGCCCATAGCAGTGAACCCCGGTAGTGGTTTCAATAGTTACTGGCCGATGCCTTTCCGCAAAAAATGCCGCATCACCATGGAAAACCTTAATAGTGGCTCAATGCTGCTGTTTTACCAGGTTGACTATACACTTACTAAAGTACCTAAGCAGGATGCCTATTTCCACGCTCAGTATCGTTGCAATGACCCCGGAAGCAAAGATTATCATTCCATCTACACTATAATAGACCATGTAAAAGGTAAGGGCCAATACGTAGGTACTTATATGGCCTGGGGAGTGAATAACAGCGGCTGGTGGGGCGAGGGCGAAATAAAAATGTTTATTGATGGTGATAAGAAATTCCCCACCGTGAATGGAACAGGCACCGAGGATTATTTTTTAGGTTCGTATGGTTTCGGTACCCCCGAGGATCCGACCACAAAATACACCACCCCATTTGTAGGCGTACCACAGGTTATCAAACCAAATGAAAAAAATAAGCAGAAGTTTGATAAAATAGGCATGTACCGCTGGCATATAATGGACCCGGTACGTTTTAAAACCGACCTTAAAATAACAATGCAGGATTTGGGATGGAAAGATTATGGCCAAACCTATCTCAACCAGCGGTCAAATATTTCGTCGGTTGCTTACTGGTATCAGTTGGAGCCGCACAACCCATTCCCACCTCTGCCATCAAGGCATCAATTAATCAGCAAATAACCAATCAATAACCAATAATTATATTTTATGAGAACAAGATTAGCTTTATTACTCATTTTATCGGCTTTTGCACCAACCGTTTTAGCACAGCAGGCGGGCAACTTTAACGGCATCGGCATGTCGCTGGGAAACTTGCAGAAATTGTCGAAAGCAGAAACACGCTCTATCAGTCCTGAAAACTACACCGGTGAAAAAGGCAAAGGCGGTATGGCACAATTAAGTGACAGTACAAAAAATCATGCTGCGTTAGCCGCGCACCAGGCACGTGAGTTGGGGCAGGGCTGGAAACTGAACCCCTGCGTAAAAATAAAATCCGGCGAAACCTTTACGCTTGCCGAAATAACCGGGCAGGGTGCCATACAGCATATATGGATGACGCCATCCGATAACTGGCGACTGGCGATCATGCGTATTTATTGGGACGGCGAAACCGAGCCATCGGTAGAAGTGCCCGTAGGCGATTTTTTCGGCATGGGTGCAGGCAAATACGCGCCTATACATTCCATCCCGGTTACGGTAAACCCCGGCAGCGGCTTTAGCTGTTACTGGACGATGCCCTTCCGCAAAAAATGCAAAATAACCATCGAAAACCTTAACGCGCATGATTTTTACGTGTTTTACCAGGTAGATTATACCCTTACCAAAGTAGCTGCTGATGATGCCTATTTCCACGCGCAATTCCGCATGAACGACCCCGAAAGCAAGGATTATCACTCGATTTACACCATGATAGATAATGTGAAGGGCAGCGGCCAGTATGTGGGTACCTACATGACCTGGAAGCAACCTAACTGGCTATGGTGGGGCGAAGGCGAAATTAAATTTTTTATGGATGGCGACACCCAGTTCCCAACCATTAACGGTACAGGTACCGAAGATTACTTTTTAGGCTCATACGGTTTTGCCAATGGCAAGGATGTTGAACCTTACACCGACCCTTATGTGGGCCTGGTGCAGGAAATAAAGCCCGGGAAAGACAGCAAAGACAAATACCCCACTTACTGCATGTACCGCTGGCATGTAATGGATCCGGTACGGTTTAACAACGACCTGAAAATAACCATGCAGGATTTGGGCTGGAAGGATATTGGACAAACCTACCTCGATCAAAAATCGCAAATATCATCGGTAGTGTACTGGTACCAAACCGAGCCGCATAACCCGTTCCCTAAGCTACCATCAAAAGAGGAGTTGGTAAGATAAACAAACGCGTCATTGCGAGCGATAGCGAAGCAACCCCACAATATTGGTCGCCGACAATGCATATTCGCCGCATGTCGTGCGAGGTTGCTTCGCTATCGCTCGCAATGACGTATTCTAAAGGTTCTTAGCTAACTTTTCCAGCATCTCGGCAGGTACTTTCTTAAAATCAAGCACCAAAAACCCATCAAGGCAATCGGCAAATTTTGGGTCGATATTGAAACAGATGATATTGGCATTAAGGGCGATGTATTGCCTTAACAATACCGGCACTTTCATGCTTCGAGTTTCCACTTCGGATATCAGATCGTCCAAAGTCCTGAAGCTTTCATCACCGGCCATTAATACATCGGTGTCAATTTTTGAAAAATCGACCTTAAATTTTTTACGCGGGCGGACGTACTGCGCCATATCATGGTCGAAATGATTACGGTTAATATAGTCGACAATAAGCGATTTTGAGAATTTAGAGAACGAATTACTGATACTTACCGGCCCGATAAGGTAGCGGTAGCGCGGGTTATCTATCAAAAACTTAAATATGCCTTTCCATAATAAAAATAATGGCAGCGGTTTTTGCTGGTATTCCTTTCGGATGAATGAACGGCCAAGCTCAATGCTCTTTTTAAGCACAGGCATCATTTGCGCCTTTATTTTAAACAGCTCATTTAAATAAAAGCCTTTCTTACCTAAGCTATAAAATATCTCGTCGCCCAAACCAATGCGGTAAGCGCCTACTATCAGTTTGGCTTCGGTATCCCATATAAAAAGGTGGTGATAATAAATATCGTATTCATCCAAATCAACCGCCTTATTAGTGCCTTCGCCTACCTCACGGAAGGTGATCTCGCGTAAACGGCCAATTTCACGTATCACATTTGGTATGGCATCTGTAGGCACTACAAAAACCTCGTAGTTTTTTTCCTGCCATACCCGGTAATTTTCGCGCAGCGGTTCAACTTCCTTTTCAAGTATTTCAGGTTTTATTTCGCGGGCAACAGCTTCAGGCAGTTTTTTTATTTTGAACAGGTTGCGCGGGTTGAATATTTTTTTCTCCTCCTCCAGCCCTGTACCTAAAGCGTAAGTACGCGCCCTTAAAAAGTTAAGTAGTTTGGCGCTATTGTTATACTCGGGGTAATCGGTAATATTTATAGGTTTACCAATACGCAGCTTAATGGTATGGCCTTGTTTGTTGAAAAGCTCCGAGGGCAATTTCGCAGTGCGCAATGCAGGGTGAATAATGCTGAGCAGGTTAAATAGCAAACCATTATTGCCATGAAAATAAACAGGTACAACCGGCACACGCGCTTTAGCAATTATCTTACCCACCACCGGGTGCCATAGACGGTCGGTCACCTGCTGGGTCTCAATTTTAAAGGTCGATACCTCGCCCGCCGGAAAAATACCTATTGGTGTACCCTGGCTCAGCAGTTCCAGCGTATTCTTTAAACCACTGATGCTTGAGGAGTGTTCAATATTCTCAAACGGGTTCACCGCTATAAAATAATCGCTCAGGTTAGGTATTTTTTTAAGCAGAAAGTTAGCCATCAGCTTGGCATCGGGGCGCACCGTCAGCAGCATTTTTAACAGCACCATGCCCTCAATACCGCCGTAAGGGTGATTTGCTATCGCAATAAAACCACCTTCTTTGGGTATGTTCTTCAGGTCGGCTTCGTCAAATTCAATCTCCACGCCGCAGCCGGCCAAAATAGCATCTATAAATTCAATGCCCTGTTTGGGCTGGGCCTGGGCAAAAAGCTCGTTCACCTGGTTTATTTTCATTACCTCCATCAGCAATTCGGCCAGGCCGGGCATTTTCAGTTTATCCAGTTTGGTGGCTTTGGCAAATTCTTCTGCGGTTATTATCTTCATTATTTATGGTGAAAGATGTATTTATGGTCAATTAATATTCCAAATTTATTTAATTTACCCATGTATTAAAACCTGGATGAGATCACGATTAAAAAATTACCTGTCGCTAACCAAAAAAGAATGGAACGGGATGGTAATACTTGTAATTTTAATTGCATTGGTGTTAGCAGCGCCGTATTTATACAAGCAATTCCCCAAAGATAAGCCAATAAATTTTACTGATTTTGATAAAGCCGCCGCATTACTGGATAAAGCGCAAAAAGCCGATAGTACTGCCGCGCTAAAAACTCCCGCCGGTAATAATGGGCCAAGACCCTTCGTATCGAACAAACTAAAGCCGGGCGCTACCGTTGAGTTAAACAGCGCCGATTCCGCACAATTAACACAGGTACATGGTGTTGGGCCGTCGTTTGCTATGCGAATCATCCGGTACCGTTACAGGTTAGGCGGCTATTACAAAAAGGAGCAGTTAAAGGAAGTTTATGGTATTGATGACACGGTATACCGCGCAATAAAAGACCAGTTAACGATAAACCGCGATGCGATAACTAAAATAAACATCAATACCATTTCATTCGCATCGTTACGCCAGTTCCCTTATTTGGATTATAAACAGGCCAGCGCGGTTATTGAATACCGCAACCAGCACGGGAAATATGCTTCAATGGAGGGTGTTAAAAACGTAGCCATCATAACCCCGGAAATTATTACTAAAATTGAGCCTTACATCAGTTTCAAATGATAGCAGCCCAGATAAAAGCAGCCATACGTGATATACCCGATTTCCCCAAGCCGGGTATCATCTTTAAGGATATAACACCAATTTTAAAGAATCCTGCATTGTGCCAAAACATTGTCGATGCCTTTGCCGGGCAGTTGAAAGGTGCCAAAATAGATGTGATAGCGGGGATTGAAAGCCGTGGTTTTTTGTTTGGGTTGATGCTGGCCATAAAGCTGAATGTGCCCTTTGTCCCCATTCGCAAAGCCGGCAAGTTGCCACATACGGTTAAACAAAAGGTTTATGAACTGGAATACGGCACAGCCACTATCGAAATGCACATTGATGCCATTGAGCCAGGGCAGCGTGTGCTCATTCATGATGACCTGCTGGCAACGGGCGGCACAGTAACAGCGGCAAGTGAGTTGATACAGGAGCTGGGTGGTATTGTAAGCGGGTTTAGTTTTGTGGTGGGCCTGGGCTTTTTGGGCGGTAAGGAGAGGATAATGCCCGTTAGTGAAAATATTGTGGTGCTGGCAGAGTATTAGACCAATTCATCTTCCTAAATAATTAAAACAAATTTCCACACCCTCTTTCCGCCGCAGGCGAAGAGAGGGTCGACGAGCGCAGCAAGTCGGGGTGAGTAAACGCCGTTATACCCTATTCCAAAATAACCTTTTTCAACTTAAGCCGAAATAAGATAACGTCTCTACTCCAATCGATGTTTCAATTGTTAGTAACTCGCTGATAGTTAGTAACTTTTAAACGTTGGCTTGGCGTCATGGCAAGGGTTTTGTTTGTTAACATATTAAAAATCAAAGCCATGAGAGATCAGATAATCGAAATAACCAATCAATCTTCCATCCTTAGTACGTTCGGTAGTCGAAGCGACAGGAGGGAGATCATTTCAGACCGCGACGGCTCGTTCTGGATGCGAATTTATCCGCCTATCTCGGATATGAAAGAGCAATTGCCGGGCAACCGCCAATTATGCCCCTGGGCTATGGCCGCTGAACTTACCGACAGGTCAACCCCACGCGACAGGAAGCAGCTGATAATCGAAGCATTCCGCAACGGACAAAAAAATATGCGCCTGTACGGCCTGCCATCGCACCGGATAATGTTTGTAGAGGAAGCACAGGGCCAAAGGATAACGGTTTGGGTGGACTAAACAGATAGGTTTTTTTCCATCACCAACCTGAAAATCTTGATACCCCGTTGTTTGAAGTCTTAGACTTCGAACGACTATGCATGTAGTCTGCGACTACATGGTTGCGATACTATTCAAATCTTATACCCTGTACTTGCTATTAAGTACTAAAATTTTATATCTTCATCGGTTTTTAAGCTAATTATAAACCGCGCCAACATTCAAGGCGATAATTTTGAAGATGACAGGTAAAGAAAAAGCGCCAAAGGGCAAAAAACTGCTGCTGTTCAAGGTGCTGGCTATATTATTCCCATTTGTATTACTGGTTATCCTGGAGTTTGCGCTCCGGCTTTGCCACTACGGCCACAATACCGACCTCTTTGTAAAATACGCCAAAGACGACCGGTTTATGCAGATGAACTACTATGCATCTGATAAATTCTTTTCCGATACCACCAACGCCACCAAAGGCAACAGCGAACTTTTTACTGTTAATAAGGCCCCCAATACCTTCAGGATATTTGTTTTGGGCGAATCCACTACAATCGGTTATCCTTATTTTCATAATGGGTCGTTCCATCGCTGGCTACAGTTTAGGCTGATGCAGATGTACCCCGACAGGAATTTCGAGATCATCAATCTCTCCTTAACGGCTGTAAATTCATACACTGTACTTGATTTTGGCCGTCAGCTTGCCAAATATCAGCCTGATGCCGTTATGATTTACACAGGCCATAATGAGTATTACGGCGCTTTGGGTATTGGGTCGACCAGCTATGTAGGCAGCAACCGCTTTTTGGTGGAAACGTTGCTTAAACTACGCGACTTGAAACTGGTACAATTACTGAGTAATGCCATAAAAAAAGTAGCAGGCGTATTTTCATCCAAAAAAACAGACGATCGCGAAACCCTGATGAAGCGCATGGCCGCCAAACAGGAAATTCGCTATGGCTCGAAAGAATACCAGGCGGGCATCGACCAGTTTAATGAAAACATGACCGAGCTGTGCCGCCTGTTCAATGACGAAAAGATACCTGTATTTTTAAGTACGGTGGTGAGTAATGAGAAGGATTTGCCCCCCTTCATCAGCAATGGTACAGCGCCAAATTCGGCAAGTTATTATTATAAGCAGGGCCAAAATGCCTACGCAAAGGCAGATTACATTACCGCCAAACAAGATTTCGATAAAGCAAAGGAACTTGATGAATTACGTTTCCGTGCGCCTGAGCAGATCAATACTATCATCAAAAAATTAGCGACTGAATACCCGTTTGTACATTTGGTTGATACCAAAAAGTTATTCGAACAATATTCGCCGCATGGCATCGTCGGCAGTGAAACTATATTGGAGCATGTACACCCAAATTTGAATGGATACGCTATTATGTCAGAAGCGTTTTACCAGGCCTTTCAGCAGCAGCATTTAATAACCGATTCGGCGCAAAGAATAATGACATTTGATGAATTGCGGAAGGAAATGCCGATAACCCGCATGGACTCGTTAAGCGGGGCATACCAGATAATGATGCTGAAAACAGGCTGGCCCTTTAATCAGCCATTACCTAAAACCTTTAGGCTTACAGCTAATTTTGAAGATACCCTTGCCGGCCGTGTTGGATTGGGCCATGAGGAATGGAGGGTTGCCATGGGCGAGATATATAGCCGGGATAAACAAACAGATAATAAACAAGGTGCACTTAAGGTAATGGAGGCTATGTCGCTCGAATATCAGCAGAACGAGGAGTTTTGTGGCTTTTCGGCCAACCTGAATGCCATTTTAGGTAAATATGATGAAGCCGCCTTTTATTACAAAAAACTGTACGAAATAAGCCCCAGCCAACAAATAGCACAGGCAATTATACAAACCTGCCTTAAGGCCGACAAGCCCGGCCAGGCGCTTCCCTATGTAAAAGGCCTTGCTAACGAGCAACAGGGCCAGGTTGAAAGCATACTGACGCAAATTATTAGCGATAAGCAATTACTAAAAGCGCAGCCAGGAAATCAGCAGGCCGTTACTCGCCTGGCAGCCAATTACAAACTGCTTGGCATCGCCCCGACAGCAACAAATACAGGCAATAATGGGCGCAAATAACAACATACAACAAAACCGCAAATTTGGTTACACTGTTGCTATCGCTTTATTGGTATTGGCAGCTTTCCGTATATTTATTAGGCATCAAAATACATGGTGGATATTAGCTGCAATAGGCGTAATTTTATTACTGCTGGCGCTGATAAAACCATTGTGGCTAAACCCGCTACGGTTGGTTTGGGATAAAATAGGGCATGTACTGGGCATCATCAATACTTACGTACTGCTAACATTGTTTTATTTTGTGATACTAACGCCGCTAAGCCTGGTAATGCGCCTGTTTGGTAAGGATATACTGAAATTAAAACGCAATAAAAACAACACTTATTGGGAAAACACGCCTGCAAAAACAAGCGGCATGGAGAACCAATTTTAAGATAACTAAGTGAGCCAGTAATCAAGAGCCAGAAATTCAACTATCTTGGTTCTCGATTCCTGACTCTTGATTCGCATTAATATGGAAGTACTGTTAGAATTTTTCAGGTTTTTAAAACAGCGCAAACGTTACTGGTTGTGGCCCTTGTGTATTGTGCTGGTGCTGCTGGCAACATTTTTAGTGATTGCGCAGGGCTCGGCGCTGGCACCGTTCATTTACTCGCTATTTTAATATAGGGCGATGTATATTTTGGGTATATCGGCCTATTACCATGACAGTGCCGCCTGTTTGCTGAAAGACGGCGATATACTGGCGGCGGTGCAGGAGGAGCGGTTCACCCGGATAAAGAATGACGAGGCTTTTCCTGGCCATAGCATACGTTATTGCCTGGAACATGCCGGGATAACCCTGAGCGATGTTGACTATATTGTTTACTACGAAAAGCCCTTTCTGAAATTTGAGCGCCTGCTGGAAACCCACCTGGCATTCGCGCCTATGGGCATCAGATCGTTTTTAAAGGCGATGCCTTTGTGGTTGAAGGAGAAACTTTATTTTAAGCGGATGCTGATAAAGGGCCTGCAATCCAACGACCCAAATTGGAAATACGACAAGAAAAACCTGCTTTTTACCGAACATCACCAGGCGCACGCCGCTTCGGCGTTTTACCCTTCGCCCTATGATAAGGCTATCATTTTAACTGTTGATGGCGTTGGCGAATGGTCGACCACCTCGGTGAGCAAGGGCGAAGGGAATATTATTATGCCTTTGCAGCATATCAATTTCCCGCATTCTATCGGCCTGCTGTATTCGGCGTTTACTTATTATTTGGGTTTTAAGGTGAATTGCGACGAGTATAAAGTAATGGGCCTCGCGCCTTACGGCAAGCCGATATATACTTTTTTGATACTGAAGGAACTGATAGATGTTAAGGATGACGGCTCGTTTCGCCTGAACATGAAGTACTTTAACTATGCCACCGGCCTTACCATGACGGGCAGCAACTTCCAAAAGTTGTTCAGGCACCCGGTACGTGCCAAAGGCGAAGAACTTCTGGAGTTTCACATGGATGTTGCTGCGTCCATTCAAAAAGCTACCGAGCATGTCATGCTGAAACTAACCACTAACCTGTACGAAACTTACCGGGAAGATAACCTGTGCCTTGCCGGTGGCGTGGCGCTTAATTGTGTAGTGAACGGTAAGATATTACAGCAGTCGGGGTTCAAAAATATTTGGATACAGCCGGCGGCGGGCGATGCCGGCGGGGCGCTCGGCGCCGCCCTTGCGGTGCATCATGAGCATTTAAAGCAGGAACGTATTGCCAACCCTGCGTGCGATACGATGCATAACGCTCTGCTCGGCCCCGAGTTTAATACGGATGAAATAAAAAGCACCCTCGATGCCCATAGCTTGCAGTACCATCATTATATCGATGATGAACTGTACCCGTTAATAGCCGCCGAGATTGCTGCGGGCAAGGTGATAGGTTACTTTAGGGGCCGCATGGAGTTTGGCCCGCGGGCATTAGGCGCGCGCAGTATTATTGCCGATCCGCGCGATGGTAGCATGCAAACCGTCCTCAATAAAAAGATAAAATTCCGTGAATCATTCAGGCCGTTTGCCCCGGCGGTGATGGAAGAGCATGCCGATGGATATTTCGACCTCGGCGCACCGAGCCCTTATATGCTGCTGGTAGCCCAGGTGCGGCCCGAAAAACGCATCAATACCGAAAGCAGCGGATTAGAAGAAAGTGCCTTCGCACGCATCAACCATGCCCGCTCGGTAATACCCGCCGTAACCCACCTTGATTACTCTGCCCGGCTGCAAACCGTGAACGCGGCGCAACACCCCGACCTGTATAAACTCATTAATGCCTTTTATGAATTAACGGGCTGCCCAATGGTGATCAACACCTCGTTCAACCGCATGGATGAGCCGATAGTTTGCAGCCCCGAAGATGCCGTGCTGTGTTTTTTGAATACGGGGATAGATGTGCTGGTGATTGAGGGGTTTGTGGTGAGGAAGAGCTAATATCCAACACCGAACACTGAATGTTGAACGCCGAAGTTAAAACTTCATTATTCGATATTCAGGGTTCAGTGTTCGATATTAAATAAAGCAATATCCTATATATTTGTGTATGCACCCACCCATAACCCTCCGCAATGCCACCGAAGCCGACCTGCCCGCCATCCTCAACATTTACAACGATGTGATACTCACCACCACCGCCGTGTACAGCGAGGAGCCCCACACCCTGCAAATGCGGCAGGCATGGTTCAATGAACGGCGCTCGGCGGGTTTCCCGGTTATTGTGGCTGTGGCGGATGATGTGATAGCGGGCTTCGGCACTTACGGGCATTTCCGGGTGTGGCCCTGTTACCGGTTTACGATGGAGCATTCGGTTTATGTGCATAAGGATATGCGCGGGCGTGGCATCAGCAAAATATTGCTAACTGACCTTATCACCAAAGCCAAGGCCGCCGGTATGCACACTATGATAGCCGGAGTAGATAGTGAAAATGACGTAAGTTTACAGCTTCACCTCAAATTCGGCTTTACACAGGTTGCGCGGTTTAAAGAAGTAGGTTTTAAGTTTGGCCGCTGGCTGGATTTGGTGTTTTTAGAAATGATTCTTTGAGTTAGTATCAGGTATCAAGGTTTCTTTGCGATGTTTTTTTTAGTCTTGATACTTGATACTAACTACTTGATACTATTCAGCGCGTTTCCAGCGGCTGTGCTTCATTTGGGTATTACTTGGTAAAGTGTATCGATTCCTTCGACTTTAAAGTAGTTGTGTTAAGGGTTTCTTCGCCTTCCTCATAGGTGTACAGCGTGTGGCTGTCAAGGTGCCTTATGGTAATATCCTCACTTTCACCATCAACTTGTACGCCGTTAACTATAGTGCTTTTAGTTACAATGTTTAGCGTGGTACTGTTTACTTTATAGGTAAAGTCGGTTTTATCACCAGACTCAACACTGCTGCCAGTACCATCCTGGTTAAACTGCACATAATCGGTAGGTAATAGTTGGTCGTTTACCTCAGTTGCAACTAAATTGTTGTTATCGTCATACAAACGCACAGTATCTGATGCTATTTTCCACTTGCCAACAATCTCGTTGCTTGGTTTTGCCGAATCTTTTTTTGAGCAAGCGGCCATAGCTATAGCCACGCCTGAAAGTAATAATAGTTTAGGTATAAATTTTTTCATGGCGCGAAAGTAGTAAAAATTTCCCTAACAGACATTAAACCAGGCAATATAACGTTTTACACGATTGTTAATGAAGGTTTAAAACAGGTAATAACAGTAGCATTTCTACACGCGTATGCGAAAAGCCTGGCCCAGCTTCTACCGCCAGCGTAACGCCCACTGTTCAGCCTATAAAGCACCTTAAATTCTAAACTGTTGTTCAGGTATGTTTTTGGTAATGTTTTAGAGTTATTTGGTTGTTGTAGCGGTACTTTTTGGGTCTTTCAAAAAACCAGCACCTAAAATCGAACGCTTCATAAACTTTTTTAGCTTAATGGGAGAGGCCAGAGTTTAAAGCAAAAAAATCTTTCAGCTTTAGCTTTTTGCTTTCTGCTCCAAAAACCGCTAAACCATTATTTTATACCATAAACCATTTTGTACTACTATCTGCGGATAAAAAAGGGTTAGCGGGCTCATTTTTATTGCGTTACTTTGCGGCGACCAATTATAAAAATACTGACCAATGGATACCTTGTTAACCGATACCCCGCTTGCGGGCGGGTTTGATTTTTCTGTAAGCGATAACCAGCAAATGGTGGGGCAAATGGCGAAGGATTTCGCCGAGCGCCACATCCGCCCCCACGTAATGGAGTGGGACGAAGCGCAAATTTTCCCCATCGACCTGTTTAAACAACTGGGCGAGCTGGGCATGATGGGCGTTATGGTACCAGAGCAATATGGTGGCTCGGGTTTCGGCTATAATGAATACGTTACTGTAATTGTGGAGATAGCGCGGGTATGCGGCTCGATAGGGTTATCGGTAGCGGCGCATAACTCATTGTGTACCGGGCATATCATGGCCTTTGCCAATGATGAGCAGAAACAGCGTTGGCTGCCCAAACTGACTACCTGCGAATGGCTGGGCGCCTGGGGCCTAACTGAAGCCAACACCGGCAGCGATGCCATGGGCATGGCCACAACAGCCGTTTTAGATGGCGACCACTACATTGTAAATGGTTCAAAGAACTGGATTACGCACGGAAAATCAAGCAATGTGGCCGTGGTAATGGTGCGCACGGGCGAGAAAGGCGACTCAAAAGGTATCTCGGCCCTGGTGATAGAGAAGGGCACGCCGGGCTTTACCCACGGTAAAAAAGAGAACAAACTGGGTATGCGTGCATCAGAAACTACTGAGCTGGTATTTGATAATTGCCGTGTGCGCAAAGAAAACTTATTAGGTGCTGAAGGCGAAGGTTTTAAACAAGCCATGAAAGTGCTGGATGGGGGGCGGATCTCAATAGCAGCGCTGTCGTTAGGGATAGCCAAAGGCGCGTTTGATGCCGCGGTGGCTTATGCTAAGGAGAGGAAGCAGTTTGGTCAGCCCATCGCCAACTTCCAGGGCATCAGCTTTAAGTTGGCTGATATGGCTACCGAGATTGAAGCAGCCGAATTATTGGTAATGCAAGCCGCCGATCTGAAGAACCGTCACCAACCGGTAACCAAACAGGCGGCAATGGCTAAATATTATGCCTCAGAAGTTGCCGTGCGTACCGCAACGGAGGCCGTGCAAATATTCGGTGGCTACGGCTACACCAAAGATTTCCCGGTGGAGAAATTTTATCGCGATGCTAAACTTTGTACTATAGGCGAGGGGACAAGCGAGATACAAAAGATCGTTATCGGCAGGGAAGTGCTGAGGGGGTAGGATTTGAATACCGAACACCGAATATTGAATGCCGAATATTGAAGTTAGCTTCACTATTCGATATTCGGTGTTCAATATTCGATATTTCAAAATCCCATTTCCATATTCAAAACCAAATACTTATCTTTGCCCTCCCACGAAAGGAGGTATTTCAGGAATTATGATCATTATTAATGTAAAAGACGGCGAATCATTAGATAAAGCGCTTAAACGCTTTAAAAAGAAATTCGAAAAAACAGGCGTTTTACGCGAGCTTCGCAGTCGCCAGGCTTTTGAGAAAAAATCCGTTACCCGTCGTCACGTGGTTAAACACGCTATCTACAAACAAGGTATGAACACCGAAACTGTTTAAGGCTTTTTGTTAAAAAAGTTTTAACTTTTTTTGGACGCGATATAAAAAACTATTTGTACATTCACTTTAGCGGTGTACAAGTAGTTTTTATGTTTACAGAGCGTTTTATACAGTATATTAAATTCGAAAAACGGTACTCCCCGCACACAGTCTCGGCATACCAGTCGGACCTTGAGCAGTTTATCGGCTACCTCAATAACCCCGATAAAAAAGATCCGGCCCCCGAGCCCGAAATAACACATCCTTCGCAAATAACGCATCACCTCATCCGCAACTGGATGGTGGAGATGATGAGCCATGATATTATCGCGCGTTCCATCAACCGCAAAATAGCCACACTGCGCAAATACTTTAAATTTTTATTGCAGGAGGGAGTTATTACCCATAACCCAACATCAAAAATAACTACGCCGAAGATCCCCAAAAACTTACCGGTAGTGGTTGAAGATGTGAAGCTAACCCAGATGCTGGATGATGATGAAATTTTCACCAACGATTTTAAAGGCACCCGTGATAAACTAGTAGTAGAAGCACTCTTCGGTACCGGCATGCGTTTGGCTGAGCTGATGGGTGTAAAAGAAAGCGATATTAATATTTATGAAGGAACGGTTAAAGTATTAGGTAAACGCAACAAACAGAGGATAATACCTATTAATAACGAGCTAAAGCACCTGGTGGCCGAGTATTTGGAGTTAAAGAAAAGTGAAAATTTTCATAACAATTCCGAAACATTGATCGTTACAGATAAAGGAGCCGATGCATATCCGAAGCTCATCTATTTAATAGTGCAGAAATATCTTTCCCACATATCAACCCAAAACAAAAAAAGCCCCCATGTGCTGCGGCATACATTCGCAACAAGCCTGCTAAACCGGGGAGCCGACCTCAATGCAATTAAAGAACTTTTGGGCCATGCTAACCTTAGCGCAACCCAAATCTATACGCACAACTCTGTTGAGCGGTTAAAGTCTATTTATAAACAAGCCCATCCAAAGGCATAAAAAGGAGGAATCATGAAAATTACAGTGCAATCTATTCGTTTTAACGCAGACAAAAAATTGTTAGACTTTATCCAGAAAAAAGCCGATAAGCTCGATACCTTTTATGACCATATTATTAGCGGCGAGGTGTATTTGAAACTGGAAAATGTAGAAGATGAAGCAAATAAGATAACGGAGATTAAACTGATGCTGCCGGGCTGTCAATTGTTCGCTAAGGAACAATGCAAGAGTTTTGAAGAGGCTACCGACCTGGCGGTCGAGAGCCTGCGCAAACAAATTAACAAACATAAACAAAAGAAAACCATTGCTGCCGAGACCGTTAAAAAAGCGGTTTTAGCTGGTACAGAGGATGATTTTTAATATATTTTAGCCAATTAAATTTTGGTAAAATCGGTGGGTTTTTAACCTGCCGATTTTTTTTGATAAAAAATTTTGTTAGGCGTTTTTTATTTGTAAATTTGCAATCCCTTTTGGAGAGGTATGCACCTCACTTTTTCGCCAATAGGGATGTTCTTTAAAATAGAAAATAACCTTATATAATTTAACCGGTAAAATTCCAACGATCCGCACAGGGCAGGGGAGTGAAGAAAGGTAAATATTTAAGCCTCCTTAGCTCAGCTGGTAGAGCGACTGACTTGTAATCAGTAGGTCATTGGTTCGATCCCGATAGGAGGCTCTGTTTATTCCGAATGGAAGATGATTGATTAAAGATTTAATAAATCCGAAATCGAACATCCGAAATCCGAAATTCACAAATGGGGGGATACCAGAGCGGTCAAATGGGACGGACTGTAAATCCGTTGCTTCGGCTACGAAGGTTCGAATCCTTCTCCCCCCACACTGGATTGATTGATTGAATTATAGAATTATTGATGTTAAAGTCAATAGATCGATAATTCAGTCATTCAATATTTTGTATAAGCGGAAGTAGCTCAGTTGGTAGAGCGATAGCCTTCCAAGCTATAGGTCGCGAGTTCGAACCTCGTCTTCCGCTCAAAAAGGATGTCGGATTTCGAAATTTCGATTTCGGACTTAAAAAGTTGAATAGGGCGCCGGGAAAAATAGAGGAAATATAAATCCGAAATTGAACATCCGAAATCCGAAATCAAAAGCCGACGTAGCTCAGGGGTAGAGCACTTCCTTGGTAAGGAAGAGGTCATGGGTTCAAATCCCATTGTTGGCTCACTATATTAATAGTAAATAATAAGTTTTAAAATAAAAATTAACCTACAAACATTATAAATCATGGCAAAAGAAAAGTTTGACCGCAGTAAGCCGCACTTAAACATCGGTACAATCGGTCACGTTGACCACGGTAAAACAACCCTTACCGCAGCTATTACTAAAGTATTATCTGATAAAGGGTTTTCAGAAGCTCGCTCGTTCGATTCTATCGACTCTGCTCCTGAAGAAAAAGAACGTGGTATTACTATTAACACTGCTCACGTTGAGTATTCAACTGCTAACCGTCACTATGCTCACGTTGACTGCCCAGGTCACGCGGATTATGTGAAAAACATGGTTACTGGTGCTGCTCAAATGGACGGTGCTATCATTGTTGTTGCTGCTACTGACGGCCCAATGCCTCAGACTCGTGAGCACATCCTGTTAGCCCGCCAGGTAGGTGTACCTTCATTGGTTGTATTCATGAATAAAGTGGATATGGTTGATGATCCTGAATTATTAGAATTAGTTGAAATGGAGATCCGCGAATTATTATCGTTCTATGATTTCCCTGGTGATGATATTCCTGTTATTCAAGGTTCAGCTTTAGGTGGCTTGAACAACGATCCAAAATGGGTTGCTAAAATTATGGAATTGATGGACGCTGTTGATGCTTACATCCCAATTCCTCCGCGTTTAACTGATCTTCCTTTCCTTATGCCAGTTGAAGACGTATTCTCGATCACAGGTCGTGGTACTGTTGCAACAGGTCGTATCGAGCGTGGTGTTATCAACTCTGGTGATGCTGTAGATATATTAGGTATGGGTGCTGAGAACTTAAAATCAACTGTTACAGGTGTTGAGATGTTCCGCAAGATACTTGACCGTGGCGAAGCTGGTGACAACGTAGGTTTATTGTTACGTGGTATTGAAAAAACTGATATCCGCCGTGGTATGGTTATTTGCAAACCAGGTTCAGTAACCCCGCACACTAACTTCAAAGCCGAAGTTTACGTTTTATCAAAAGCAGAAGGTGGCCGTCACACTCCATTCTTCAACAAATACCGCCCGCAATTCTATTTCCGTACAACTGACGTAACAGGTGAGATCACCCTTGCTGAAGGCGTAGAAATGGTTATGCCAGGTGATAACGTTACCATCACTGTACAGTTGATCAACGCTATCGCAATGGAAAAAGGCTTACGTTTCGCTATCCGTGAAGGTGGCAGGACAGTAGGTGCTGGCCAGGTAACTGAAATATTGAAATAAAAAGACCTCTAAATTCCTTTAAACAGGAGTAATTAGGCAAGGTTAATTTACGCAAAGTACTTAGCTGATTTTAGCTAAGTACTTTGTTAGTAATAAATACATACATAAGTCCTTTACGGATTTAGGGAACTGATACACGGGAATAGTTCAATGGTAGAATAGAGGTCTCCAAAACCTTTGATCAGGGTTCGAATCCTTGTTCCCGTGCATAAATAACTGGATATGGCTAACGTAAGTGAATATATAAAAGAATCTTATATCGAGATGGTTGAAAAGGTAACCTGGCCAACCTGGCGCGAGCTGCAAAACAGCGCTGTTTTAGTGCTTGTGGCTACGGTTATCATCGCTCTCATTGTTGCAGGCATGGATCAGGTGATAGGCGGGGCGCTTAAATATTTTTATAGTTCACTTGGTTAATATATAAGTACATGAGCGATCAATTAAAATGGTACGTAGTACGTGCCATAAGTGGTAAAGAAAAAAAGGTAAAACAATATATCGAGGCTGAAATAAACCGTTTGGGTATTTCTGAACTTATCCCGCAGATATTGATTCCTACCGAAAAATATTACCAGATGCGCGACGGAAAGAAGATAGCCAAAGAGCGTAACTTCTTCCCGGGATATGTGCTGATGGAAGCCCAGCTTGATGGTGAAATTGAGCACGTTATAAAAAACATAAACAGCGTTATAGGTTTCCTGGGCGATAAAGCCGGAAATGCAATACCGCTTCGCCAGGCCGAAGTTAACCGTATTTTAGGTAAGGTTGACGAAATGAGCGCTCAGGGCGAAACCATGAATGTGCCTTACTATGTAGGCGAGAATGTGAAAGTGATGGATGGCCCCTTCAACGGCTTTAGCGGCGTAATTGAAGAGGTTAACGAAGAGAAAAAGAAACTGAAAGTAATGGTAAAAATATTCGGGCGCCGTACGCCGCTTGAATTAAATTACATGCAGGTAGAGAAAGAGTAGTTTTAAAATTTCGGATTTCGAATGTTCGATTTCGGATGTTAAAACCAACAAAATATAAATTTCGGCGGATAACTAAATTCGAAATTGAACATCCGAAATCCGAAATCAAAGAGCTTATACAAATGTTACATAGCTTCCACTTACTAACATTGAGTAACAATTAAAGTAAAAACAAAAATGGCAAAAGAAGTCGGTGCGATGGTGAAACTACAAGTGAAGGGCGGCGCTGCAAACCCATCTCCACCAATTGGCCCAGCATTGGGTGCAAAGGGTGTGAACATAATGGAGTTTTGCAAGCAGTTCAACGCACGTACCCAGGATAGGCCTGGTAAAGTGTTACCTGTAGTTATTACTGTTTATGTTGACAAGTCTTTCGATTTTATCATTAAAACCCCTCCTGTAGCTATCCAGTTAATGGAAGTAACAGGTTTAAAAAGTGGTTCAGCCGAGCCTAACCGTAAAAAGGTAGCCAGTGTAAACTGGAGCCAGGTTGAGGCGATAGCAAAAGATAAAATGACCGATTTGAACGCGTTCACAGTTGAATCAGCCATGAAAATGGTAGCCGGAACGGCTCGCAGTATGGGGATAACCGTATCAGGTACGGCACCCTGGAATTAATTAATTTAAATCAGTTTAAGACAGTGGCAAGATTAACAAAAAATCAAAAAGTGGCACTCTCCAAAATTGAGGCTAACAAAGCATACTCATTACAGGATGCAACCAGCCTGGTAAAGGATATAACCAATACCAAGTTTGATTCATCAGTTGATATAGATGTACGTTTAGGTGTTGACCCCCGTAAAGCCAATCAAATGGTACGCGGTATAGCAACACTGCCTCATGGAACCGGTAAAACTGTACGTGTGTTGGTGCTTTGCACTCCTGATAAGGAACAAGAAGCAAAAGACGCAGGTGCAGATTTCGTAGGTTTGGATGATTATATTGCCAAAATTGAAGGCGGATGGACTGATGTTGATATTATCATCACAATGCCAAGTGTTATGGCTAAAGTAGGTCGTTTGGGTCGTATTCTCGGTCCGCGTAACCTTATGCCTAACCCTAAATCGGGTACAGTAACTACCGAAGTTGGTAAAGCTGTAACTGAGGTTAAAGGTGGTAAGATCGATTTCAAGGTTGATAAAACCGGTATCATCCACGCTTCAATAGGAAAAGTATCTTTCCCTGCTGATAAGATCTATGAGAACGCGCTTGAAGTATTACAGGTGATCTCGAAGTTAAAACCTTCATCAGCAAAAGGAACATATTTTAAAAGTATCCATCTCTCGTCAACAATGTCGCCGGGAATTGAAATTGAAACTAAAACAGTAGCGGGGATCTAAATCATGACAAAAGAAGAAAAACACGACTTAGTTATTGCCCTTACTGAACAGATGAAAGAGTACGGTAATTTTTATATTACTGATACCTCGAATCTAACGGTTGCAAAAGTAAATGATATCCGTCGCCAATGTTTCGAAAGCGACATCACCATGCAGGTAACCAAAAATAGCTTGATCAAAAAAGCTATGGATGCCGTAGGTGGCGATTTTGCGCCAATGCATGAAGCTTTAAAAGGTTCATCATCAATCCTTTTCTCAAAATCAGCAACTGCCCCGGCAAAGCTGATCAAACAATTAAGGAAAAAAGGTGATAAACCGGTTTTAAAAGCAGCTTACATTGATTCGTCAATATTTGTGGGCGACAATCAGCTTGATACCTTGATCAAATTAAAATCTAAGGAACAACTGATAGGCGAGATCATCGGATTATTGCAATCACCAGCTAAGAACGTTGTTTCTGCACTGCAATCAGGCGGAAACATACTGGCAGGCGTTGTAAAAACATTACAGGAAAGAGGTTAAACCGGACACCCTTAAGCTCCGGATTAAAAAACAAAAAGCATTAAAAGTAAAAATTAAATAAAATGGCGGATTTAAAAGCGTTTGCTGAACAGTTGGTAAACTTAACAGTAAAAGAAGTTAACGAATTAGCTCAGATCTTAAAAGACGAGTATGGCATTGAGCCTGCTGCTGCAGCTGTTGCTGTTGCTGCACCTGCTGCTGGCGGTGGCGATGATGCCCCTGCTGCTGAAGCTGCACAAACTGCATTCGACGTTATCCTGAAAGAAGCAGGTGGCGCTAAATTAGCAGTTGTAAAATTAGTAAAAGACCTAACCGGCCTTGGTTTAAAAGAAGCTAAAGACTTAGTTGATGGCGCACCTAAAGAAGTTAAAACTGGTGTAACCAAAGAAGAAGCTGAATCTCTGAAAAAACAATTAGAAGAAGCCGGAGCAGTAGTTGAGGTTAAATAAGTTAACCGCGATACACAATAGCATCAGACTCCGACCGTTTTTGGTCGGGGTCTATTGCTGTTTATAATGGTTAGATGTTGAATTTGGGATATGGGGTTTATTACGGGATCGAACCGTTAATGAATTTTATACCTTCTCTCAGGTCTCATATCTCACATCTAAAAAAGCATCTACAACAGTTTATTAATAAACTAAAATTATAATCCCTTGGCAAATAATCAAAATCAAAGAGTAAACTTTGCAACCAGCAGGAAGGTACTTGATTACCCCGATTTTCTGGATGTTCAGTTGCAATCTTTCCAGGAATTTTTCCAATTAGAAACTACTTCAGACAACCGCTATAAAGAAGGGTTGTTTAAAGTGTTTGCCGAAAACTTTCCTATTTCAGATTCAAGAAACATCTTTGTTTTAGAGTTTCTTGACTATTTTATTGATCCGCCACGTTATGATATACAAGAGTGTATCGAGCGCGGGTTAACTTATAGCGTGCCCTTAAAAGCCAAGCTTCGCCTTTCATGTAATGATGAAGAGCACGAAGATTTTGAAACGATAGTACAGGACGTGTACCTGGGAACCATCCCGTATATGACGCCTAAAGGTACCTTCGTTATCAATGGCGCCGAGCGTGTAATTGTATCGCAGTTGCACCGTTCACCAGGCGTATTCTTTGGCCAGAGCCGCCATACTAACGGTACTAAATTATACTCGGCCCGTGTTATACCTTTCAAAGGTTCATGGATTGAGTTTGCTACAGACGTTAACAACGTGATGTATGCTTATATCGACCGTAAAAAGAAATTCCCGGTTACTACCCTGTTACGCGCCATCGGTTACGATTCTGATAAAGACATATTGGAATTGTTCGAACTGGCCGACGAGGTAAAAGTTAGCAAATCAGGTCTTAAAAAATTCATTGGGCGTAAGCTTGCCGCAAGGGTGCTTAAAAAATGGGTTGAAGACTTTGTTGACGAAGATACCGGTGAAGTTGTTTCTATCGACCGTAACGAGATCATCCTGGAACGTGAAACCGTGCTGGAAGATGACCATATTGACATGATCATTGACGCAGGTGTAAAAACCATCATCCTGAACAAGGAAGATGCCTCAACCAGTGGTGACTATACTATTATATACAATACCTTACAAAAGGATACTTCAAACTCAGAGAAAGAAGCGGTTGAGCATATCTACCGTCAATTACGTAACGCTGAACCACCTGATGAGGAAACCGCTCGTGGTATCATAGATCGTTTGTTCTTCTCTGATAAACGTTATGACCTGGGTGATGTGGGCCGTTACCGCATCAACCGTAAATTAAAACTTACAACTTCGGAAGAAACCAAAGTTTTAACTAAACAGGACATCATCGCGATAGTAAAATATCTGATCAAACTCATCAACTCAAAAGCCGAGGTGGATGATATCGATCACTTATCAAACCGTCGCGTTCGTACCGTAGGTGAGCAGTTATATGCACAGTTCGGTGTTGGTTTAGCGCGTATGGCACGTACCATCCGCGAGCGTATGAACATTCGCGATAACGAGGTGTTCACACCAACCGACCTGATCAACGCACGTACACTATCATCAGTGATCAACTCGTTCTTCGGAACAAACCAGCTATCACAGTTCATGGACCAAACCAACCCACTGGCAGAGATCACGCACAAGCGTCGTCTGTCAGCCTTAGGGCCAGGCGGTCTGTCACGTGAGCGTGCAGGTTTCGAGGTTCGTGACGTACACTACACCCACTACGGTCGCTTATGTACAATTGAAACACCGGAAGGCCCGAACATCGGTCTGATATCATCACTTTGCGTACACGCCAAGATCAACAACCTGGGCTTCATCGAAACGCCATACAAGCGTGTGGTTGACGGTGTAGTATCAATGGATGAGCCAGTTGTGTATCTATCAGCAGAAGATGAAGACGGTAAAACCATAGGCCAGGCCAACGCGGTTTATAATGATAAAGGTGTGTTCGCTACGCCACGTGTGAAAGCACGTTTCGAAGGTGACTTCCCGATCATTGAGCCAGATCGTTTGGATTATATGGACATCGCGCCAAACCAGATCACATCTATCGCGGCTTCGCTGATTCCGTTTCTTGAACATGATGATGCTAACCGTGCATTGATGGGTTCGAACATGCAACGCCAGGCCGTACCATTGTTACGCCCTGAGGCGCCGATTGTTGGTACCGGTTTGGAAGGCCGTGTGGCTAAAGACTCACGTACATTGATCAACGCCGAAGGCGATGGTGTAGTTGAGTATGTTGATGCCAACGAGATCCGTATTAAATATGACCGTAACGAATTGGATCGTTTGATCTCTTTCGAAGGCGACAGCAAAAGCTATCGTTTAACCAAATTCAAGAAAACTAACCAAAGCACAACCATCAACCTGAAGCCTATTGTTAAGAAAGGCCAGCGCGTTGAAAAAGGACAGGTGCTTTGCGAAGGTTATGCAACCCAAAATGGCGAGCTTGCCTTAGGTCGTAACTTAAAAGTAGCATTCATGCCTTGGCAGGGATATAACTTTGAGGATGCGATAGTAATTTCTGAACGTGTGGTTTCACAGGATATATTCACATCACTTCACGTTGAAGAATTTGAGCTTGAAGTACGTGATACCAAACGTGGTGAAGAAGAATTAACACCTGATATCCCTAACGTATCTGAAGAAGCTACCAAGGATCTTGACGAAGACGGTATCATCCGTGTAGGCGCCGAGGTTAAAGAAGGCGATATCCTGATAGGTAAAATCACTCCAAAAGGTGAATCTGACCCTTCACCGGAAGAAAAACTATTACGCGCCATATTTGGTGACAAAGCAGGTGATGTTAAAGATGCGTCTTTAAAAACACCTCCGTCAATCGCCGGTGTGGTAATTGATACCAAGTTATTCTCACGTGCCAAGAAAACTACGAAAGCAGAAGAAAAGGCACAGTTAGAAAAATTGGATACCAAACATGATAAAGCTGTAAAAGACCTTAAAAATACTTTGATCGAGAAGTTATTTGAGATTGTTAACGGCAAAACATCGCAAGGTGTTTACAATGTTTACAAAGAGTTACAGGTACCAAAAGGTGTAAAATTCACCCAGAAAATATTGGTTGAGCTTAATTACGATAACATTAACCCAACCAAATGGACAACTGATGACGATAAGAACGACCAGATAAAAACCCTGCTTCATAACTACAACATTAAGTTTAATGAAGAACTGGGTGCTTACCGTCGCGATAAGTTCGCTATCAGCGTGGGTGATGAGCTGCCATCAGGTATTGTGCAAATGGCTAAGGTTTACATCGCTAAAAAGCGTAAGCTTAAAGTGGGTGATAAAATGGCCGGCCGCCACGGTAACAAAGGTATTGTTGCACGTATTGTACGTGACGAAGACATGCCTTTCCTTGAAGACGGAACACCTGTTGATATTGTATTGAACCCGCTGGGTGTACCTTCGCGTATGAACCTGGGCCAGATATATGAAACTGTATTAGGTTGGGCAGGTAAAGAACTGGGCGTTAAATTCGCTACCCCGATTTTTGATGGTGCAAGCCATGATGAAGTGGAAGAGTGGATAACAAAGGCAAACTTACCTGAATCGGGCCGTACCTATTTATACAACGGCTTAACCGGCGATCGCTTTGACCAGCAAACTACAGTAGGTATAATCTACATGCTGAAATTAGGTCACATGGTTGACGATAAGATGCACGCGCGTTCAATAGGGCCATACTCATTAATTACACAACAACCATTGGGCGGTAAAGCACAATTCGGTGGTCAGCGTTTTGGTGAGATGGAGGTTTGGGCACTGGAAGCATTCGGTGCAGCCAACATCCTGCAGGAAATATTGACCGTTAAATCTGATGATGTTATCGGCCGTGCTAAAACCTACGAGGCTATTGTTAAAGGTGAGAACCTGCCAACACCTTCAGTTCCTGAATCATTCAACGTATTGGTTCATGAGCTAAGAGGCTTAGGTTTGGATATCACTTTAGAATAATTATTGAATTATTGAGGGATTGAATTATAGATTAGTTCAATCCCTCAAAAATCAATAAATCAATAATTCATTCCTTCAATAATTAAAACAAAGGAGACTATGTCTTACAAAAAGGATAATAAAATCAAAAGTAACTTTACCACCATTACCATCAGCTTAGCCTCGCCTGAGTCTATCCTGGAGCGTTCGAGCGGTGAAGTTTTAAAACCGGAAACCATTAACTACAGGACCTACAAGCCTGAGCGTGATGGTTTATTCTGCGAACGTATATTCGGTCCGGTAAAAGATTATGAGTGCCATTGCGGTAAATACAAACGTATCCGTTACAAGGGTATAGTTTGCGACCGTTGCGGTGTTGAAGTAACCGAAAAGAAGGTACGCCGTGAGCGTATGGGCCACATTAACTTAGTGGTTCCTGTTGCGCACATCTGGTACTTCCGTTCGTTACCAAACAAAATTGGTTACCTGTTAGGCTTACCTACCAAAAGGTTAGATTTGATCATATATTATGAACGATATGTGGTTATCCAGCCGGGTGTTAAAGAAGCCGACGGTATCAACAAAATGGATTTCCTTACTGAAGAAGAATACCTGGATGTTTTGGATACACTTCCAAAAGAAAACCAGTATTTAGATGATAAGGATCCGCAGAAATTCGTAGCTAAAATGGGTGCTGAAGCTTTAGAAGAGCTTTTAAAACGCCTTGACCTTGACGAGCTTTCTTTCAGCTTACGTCACCAGGCAGCTAACGAAACTTCACAACAACGTAAAAACGAAGCCTTAAAACGCTTACAGGTTGTTGAAGCCTTCCGCGATTCGCGCGAAAGGATCGAGAATAACCCTGAGTGGATGATCGTGAAGATCGTTCCGGTTATCCCGCCTGAGCTTCGCCCGTTAGTTCCATTGGAAGGTGGCCGTTTCGCTACTTCCGATTTGAACGACTTATACCGCCGTGTAATTATCCGTAACAACCGTTTAAAACGATTGATAGAGATAAAAGCACCGGAAGTTATATTACGTAACGAAAAACGTATGTTACAGGAAGCTGTTGACTCGTTATTCGATAACTCACGTAAAGTAAACGCGGTAAAAACTGAAGGTAACCGTGCTTTGAAATCACTTTCAGACATCCTGAAAGGTAAACAAGGCCGTTTCCGCCAAAACTTATTAGGTAAACGTGTTGACTACTCTGCTCGTTCGGTAATTGTTGTAGGCCCTAACCTGAAACTGCACGAATGCGGTTTACCAAAAGATATGGCTGCCGAGCTGTTCAAACCATTTATCATCCGCAAAATGATTGAGCGTGGTGTGGTTAAAACAGTAAAATCTGCTAAGAAAATTGTTGACCGTAAAGACCCATTAGTTTGGGATATATTGGAAAACGTATTGAAAGGGCACCCTGTATTGCTTAACCGTGCGCCTACGCTGCACAGGTTGGGTATCCAGTCGTTCCAGCCAAAACTGGTTGAAGGTAAAGCTATCCAGCTGCACCCGTTAACCTGTACAGCTTTCAACGCGGATTTCGACGGTGACCAGATGGCCGTTCACGTACCACTTGGTAACGCGGCAATTTTGGAAGCCCAGATATTAATGCTTGCATCGCACAACATCCTTAACCCTGCCAACGGTACACCTATTACAGTACCTTCGCAAGACATGGTGCTTGGTTTGTACTACATAACCAAAGGCCGTAAGTCTGAAGAAGGGCATATTGTAAGGGGTTCGGGCCTTACGTTCTATTCTGCCGAAGAAGTGATCATCGCTTATAACGAGAAGAAGTTAGACCTGCACGCCTTTATTAAGGTAAAAGCACGTGTTAAAGAACGCGATGGTAGCATAGTAAGTAAAGTAATTGATACCACTGTGGGCCGCGTGATGTTCAATCAGCACGTGCCTGAAGAGGTTGGTTATATAAATGAACTGCTTACCAAAAAATCACTGCGTGATATTATTGGTGAGGTAGTAAAAACTACCGGTATGGCACGCGCTGCCCAGTTCCTTGATGATATTAAGGAATTAGGTTTCAAGATGGCGTTCCAGGGTGGGTTATCATTTAACCTGAAGGATATTAATATCCCTGAGCAAAAAGTTAAGCTGATTGAACAGGCTTCGAAAGAAGTTGAAGAAGTTATGGGTAACTATAACATGGGTTTCATCACTAACAATGAGCGTTACAACCAAATCATCGATATCTGGACACGTATCAACAACCGCTTAACCGCGAATGTAATGGAGATACTGTCGACTGACAACCAGGGCTTCAATTCAGTATACATGATGCTTGATTCAGGCGCACGTGGTTCGAAAGAACAGATCCGCCAGCTTGCAGGTATGCGTGGTTTGATGGCGAAACCTCAAAAATCAGGTTCAGGTGGTGAAATTATTGAAAACCCTATCCTTTCAAACTTTAAAGAAGGTTTGTCGGTATTGGAATACTTCATCTCAACCCACGGTGCACGTAAAGGTTTGGCCGATACAGCGTTAAAAACTGCTGACGCCGGTTACCTAACACGTAGGTTGCATGACGTTGCCCAGGATATGATTGTAGGCGAAGAAGATTGCGGTACTTTAAGAGGTATATACACAACAGCCCTTAAAGATAACGAGGATATTGTTGAGCCATTGCACGAACGCATATTAGGCCGTACTGCTTTAAGCGATGTTTATGACCCTATTACCAACGAACTGTTGGTATCAGCTGGTCAGGACATTGACGAAGATATAGCTAAAAACATCGAGAACTCTCCGCTGGAAGGTATCGAGATACGTTCCGTATTAACCTGCGAAAGCAAACGTGGCGTATGCGCGTTGTGCTACGGCCGTAACCTTGCCAGCGGTAAACGCGTGCAAAGGGGCGAGGCTGTTGGTGTAATTGCAGCACAATCAATCGGTGAGCCAGGTACACAGTTAACACTGCGTACGTTCCACGTAGGTGGTACCGCGTCAAACATCGCGGCTGAATCACAGATCAACGCGAAATTTGACGGTGTTATCGAATTTGAGAACGTTCGTACCGTAACTTACAACACTGCCGAAGACGGCGCTGTTGACGTAGTACTGGGCCGTTCGGGCGAATTCCGCATAGTTGAAGAAGGAACCAACAAGGTAATTGTTACCAATAACATCCCTTACGGTGCTTATTTATATGTGAAAGATGGCAGCAAAATTAAACGTGGCGACCGTATCTGTTCATGGGATCCGTACAACGCGGTAATTATATCTGAATTTGCTGGTACAACCCAGTTTGAGGCTGTATTGGAAGGTATCACTTTCCGCGAAGAATCAGACGAGCAAACAGGCCACCGCGAAAAAGTGGTTATCGATACCCGCGACAAAACCAAAAACCCGGTTATACAAATAACCGATGGTAAAGGTAACGTAGTAAAAGGCTATAATATACCGGTAGGCGCCCACATCGCAGTTGATGAAGGCGAGAAGCTACAAACAGGGCAGGTTATTGCTAAAATACCTCGTTCAACAGGTAAAACCCGTGACATCACCGGTGGTCTGCCTCGTGTAACTGAGTTATTCGAAGCACGTAACCCGTCGAACCCGGCTGTAGTAACCGAAATTGATGGTGTTGTAACTTTGGGTGGTGTTAAACGCGGTAACCGCGAGATCACTATCGAATCAAAAGATGGTCAGATCAAAAAATACCTGGTTCAATTGTCTAAGCACATCCTTGTACAGGATAACGACTTTGTGAAAGCAGGTATGCCATTGTCTGATGGTTCAATATCTCCGGCTGATATCCTGGCTATTAAAGGCCCGGCTGCAGTACAGGAATACCTGGTGAATGGTATACAGGAAGTTTACCGTTTACAAGGTGTGAAGATCAATGACAAACACTTTGAGGTTATCGTTCACCAAATGATGCAAAAAGTATCAATTGAAGACGCCGGCGACACTACTTTCTTAGAGAAAGAAGCAGTTGACGGATGGGACTTCATGATCGAGAACGATGAGATCTTCGATAAAAAGGTTGTTGTTGATCCGGGAGATTCAACGGCGGTTAAAGCCGGGCAAATATTGTCGGTTAGAAAGCTTCGCGATGAAAACTCTATTTTGAAACGTAAAGATTTAAAATTAGTTGAAGTACGTGACGCTATCGCAGCAACATCAAGCCCAATATTGCAAGGTATCACCAGGGCATCATTAGGCACCAAGTCGTTTATCTCGGCAGCATCGTTCCAGGAAACTACCAAAGTACTGAACGAAGCGGCAATAGCAGGTAAAAAAGACAACATGCTTGGCCTGAAAGAAAACGTGATCGTTGGTCACCTTATCCCGTCAGGAACCGGTTTACGCGCTTATGAAAATATCCGTGTAGGTTCCCAGGAGGAATTTGATCGTTTGATGGCTTCAAAAACTGAAGAAGTAGAAGCGTAATTAACGAAATATATTATCAAAGCCTGCTAATTTAAATTGGCAGGCTTTTTTTATTTTTACCACTTTAGTATTAATAACGATGTTAGATACTTATAAAGTATTGCTGTGGGATTTCGATGGGGTGATAATGGATTCAAATCCTGTGCGGACCTATGGATTTGAGAAAGTGCTTAAAAACTATCCGCCAAACCAGGTAGGCGAACTGATAACATATCACAAGCAAAACGGCGGATTACCTCGCTATGATAAGTTTCGGTATTTTTTCGCCAAGATACGTGGCGAACAACCAGATGAAAAGGAGATAGCCGCCTTATCGACCCGCTTTTCTGAAATTATGCTTAAAAAGCTTTTTGACAGATCGTTACTCATCCCCGATACAGTTTCTTTCATAAAGGCAAATTATACAAAATTCAAAATGCATATTGTTTCCGGATCTGATCAAACTGAGTTAAGAAAAATATGTGATCATCTGGGCCTTTCAAATTATTTTATATCAATAACGGGTTCCCCAACACTTAAGCCCGAGCTTACCAGGCAGGTTTTGGAAGCATACAATTATAATAATAAGGAGGTAGCCTTTATAGGCGATTCAATCAACGATCATGATGCTGCAGCAAAAAATGGGATTGATTTCTGTGGATATAACAATAAAGAATTGCTAAGCCAGTCGAAATTGTATATTGAAAAATTCAGTCAATATTATTAAATTATAAATAATAAATATTTGAAAAACATTTTAGGAATAGTTTGGTTTATTAATTTCGCAACATGGAAGAACAACAGGAAAACCAGTTGAATATTGAACTTTCAGAAGAAATTTCAGAAGGGATATATTCTAATTTAGCTATCATTACTCATTCAAGCTCAGAGTTTGTGCTCGACTTTATCCGGGTGATGCCGGGTGTGCCTAAGGCTAAAGTTAAGTCGAGGATCATATTAACCCCTGAACATGCCAAGCGTTTGCTTGCAGCTATGCAAGATAATGTTGAGAAATTTGAAACTGCTAATGGCCGTATAAAAACCCAACAAGAACCATCGGGTTTTCCTATGAATTTTGGTGGAACAATGGGCCAGGCATAATAGCTTAATATAAAATTAATGTTAACAAAAAACCGGCTTAGGTATTAAATTATTAAATAGAAATAAAAAAAATTGTTATTTTTTCATTATTTTTTATATTTTAGCATTGTATTTGTAATAGTGTTAAAGGACTATCTACCTTTTTTATGGACAAAAATCTGCAATTAGCTATCCTATCGGCGGTAAAAGCCGGTAAGGAAATTCTGAAAATATATGTCGAAGATTTTATTGTTGAATATAAATCAGACGAATCTCCACTCACTAAAGCCGACAAAAACGCCCACCAGGCCATTGTTGAAGGGCTTAAGTCATCAGGCTTGCCTTTACTAAGCGAAGAAGGCAAAACCATACCTTATGAAGATCGCTCCAAATGGGAACTGTTTTGGTTGGTCGATCCGCTTGATGGTACTAAAGAGTTCATCAAGAAAAATGGCGAGTTCACAGTAAATATTGCATTAATTGAACAGGATACACCTATTATTGGAGTAGTTTACGTACCCGTTACGCGAATATTGTATTACGCATCATCAGCCATTGGTAGTTATAAAATAAAGTTGGCTGAAGATTTTTCAGAAAAGGATATTGATACACTTATTGAACGGTCACTATCATTGAACGATAGCGAATATCCTACCATATACACTATTGTAGCAAGCCGTTCGCATTCAACTAAAGAAACGGATGATTTTGTGAACCGTAAAAAAGCCGAGGTAGGTGATATTGACCTGATAAGTGCAGGAAGTTCGCTTAAATTATGTTTGGTAGCCGAACGTAAAGCACATGTTTACCCACGTTTAGCACCTACAATGGAATGGGATACGGCCGCAGGCCATGCTGTTGCATCATTTTCAGATTGCAAAGTATATGATTATACCACCGGCAATGAGCTAAAATACAACAAACAAAATATGCTGAACCCATGGTTTGTTGTTGCCGCGCAGTAATAAATATTGGGTAAATTAATAACTATAAGATTACATTATTTGCTTTTAAGTAATATATTATAACCAATAAAATAAGTGAATATTAATAAGGTATTTGTTTATTAAATTGGTTGATAAAGATACAATTGCCGATGGCCGAAAAGCTACATATTATTGAGCACTCATTTGGAATAACCCGCGCTGAACGCGAATGTGCCAACGGGCATAAAGCTATTTGCCTTTGGTTTACTGGTTTGTCCGGTTCGGGTAAAAGTACTGTGGCTAACCTGGTCGAGCAGGAATTATTCGCACGTGGAATTAAAACATTTGTATTGGATGGTGATAATGTGAGGAACGGCTTAAGCAAAGGACTCACTTTTAGCGCACATGACAGGGACGAGAATCTGCGAAGAATTGGCGAGGTTGCCAAATTAATGTGTAACGCCGGCCTCGTAGTATTAGCTGCATTTGTTTCTCCATTTATACGGGAGCGCCAGATGCTGCGCGAACTGTTAGGTTCATCATTTTATGAAATATTTGTCGATACCTCTATCGAAGTTTGCGAACAGCGCGATGTAAAGGGATTATACAAAAAAGCAAGGGCTGGCGAAATAAGTAATTTTACGGGTATTAGTTCGCCTTTTGAAGCGCCGCCATCACCCGACATTCATCTTGTTACTGCTGATTATACGCTCGATCAGTCGGTTAATTTAGTTTTGGAAAATATACTACCTAAAATACAGTTAAGTAATTAATTAATATGTCTAAATATTATCTTACACACCTTCAGGAACTCGAATCAGAAGCCATATATGTTATACGGGAAGTATATGCCCAGTTTGACAGGCCAGCAATTCTATTTTCGGGGGGTAAGGACTCAATTGTTGTAACTCATCTTGCACGCAAAGCGTTCTGGCCCGCCAAAATACCTATGCCGCTAATTCATATCGACACCGGCCATAATTTTATCGAAACCATGGAATTTCGCGATAAACTGGTTGATGACCTCGGGATCCAGCTTATAGTTGGTTCGGTACAGGAAGCTATTGATAATGGCCGCGCGGTTGAAGAAAAAGGAATTAATGCGAGCCGCAATGTGCTGCAAATTGTATCATTGCTTGATACTATTGAAGCCAATAAAATTGATGCAGCAATGGGTGGCGCCCGCCGTGACGAGGAAAAAGCTAGGGCAAAAGAACGTTTCTTCTCGCACCGTGATGAATTTGGCCAGTGGGACCCTAAAAACCAGCGCCCCGAACTTTGGAACATATTCAATGGCCGTAAACGTATGGGCGAACACTTTAGGGTATTCCCGATAAGTAACTGGACCGAAATGGATGTTTGGAATTACATATTGCAGGAAAACTTGTCTATTCCATCATTATATTTTGCCCATGAGCGCGAAGCCGTTTATCGCGATGGTACCTGGTTGCCGAATTCGGAGTTCATGGTTTTAAGAGAGGGTGAAAAAATAGAGAAAAAATTAATGCGTTTCCGTACGCTGGGAGATATAACCATTACCGGCGGTATCGAATCGGATGCTGATACCCTGGAGAAGATAGTTCAGGAAGTATCGGCCACGCGCAGCACCGAACGTGGTAACCGCAGCGATGATAAGCGCTCAGATAACTCAATGGAAGACAGGAAGAAACAGGGCTATTTTTAATACTGTCCCTTATTTAATAATTGTTAAATATGCCGGTTCGCCGGTATTTAACTTCATCATAAATTAATAAAAAAGCTATATATTGCCCCCGATAAATATGGAATTACTGCGTTTTACAACTGCTGGAAGTGTTGATGATGGCAAAAGTACCCTTATTGGACGTTTGCTATACGACTCCAAATCAATTTTCGAAGATCAGATAGCGGCCGTAAAACAGTCGAGTGAAAGAAAGGGACTTCAACATGTCGATCTTTCCCTGCTCACCGACGGTTTACGTTCTGAAAGGGAACAAGGCATAACCATTGACGTTGCCTACAGATATTTTGCTACCCCCAAACGTAAATTTATAATTGCCGATACACCCGGCCATATTCAATATACACGTAATATGGTTACAGGTGCTTCAACAGCTAACCTTGCGTTAGTGCTTGTTGATGCCCGCCATGGGGTAATTGAACAAACCTGCCGCCACTCCTTTATAGCATCATTGCTAAAAATACCGCATATTATAGTGTGTATCAATAAAATGGACCTTGTTGATTATTCCGAAGAGGTTTTTAACAAGGTAGTGGAAGAATACCATACGTTTGCAAGCAAATTGGATATAAAAGATATACGATACATACCCATGAGTGCGCTTGACGGTGATAATGTAGTAAACCGGTCAGAAAATATGCCATGGTATAAAGGTGCCAGCCTGCTTGATACACTCGAAACTATACACATTAGCAGCGACCAAAATCATCTGGATGCCCGTTTCCCGGTACAAACCGTTATACGCCCGCACCAGGACGAATACCATGATTACCGTGGTTATGCCGGCAGGGTAGCAGGAGGGATTTTCAGGCCCGGCGATAAAGTGACCATACTGCCATCAGGCCTTACTTCAACCATAAAATCAATAAATACTTTCTCCGGAGATGTTGATGAAGCGTTTTCACCAATGTCAGTTTCTATTAACCTGGAAGATGATATTGACGTAAGCCGGGGCGACATGATCGTGAAAAATAACAATCAGCCCGAAGCATCACAAGATCTTGATGTATTATTGTGCTGGATGGCCCCTAATGGCCCGAGGCCCGGTGCTAAATATCATTTAAAAAGCACCACTAATGACGTAATGGCCATTATTAAGGAAGTTATTTATAAAATCGATATTAATACTATGCAACGGCTCGATCAGGATAATGATATTAAAATGAATGATATGGCCCGTGTGCGTATGCGTACCACACGCCCGCTTGTTTTTGATGAATACCGCCGCAACCGCATAACCGGATCATTAATATTAATAGACGAAGCCACTAACGAAACCGTAGCTGCTGGCACAATTCACTCCTGATAATCTTCAGACCTAACTTGATAATATGAAAAAGTATCAGCAAAATTTAGCAAAAGTATTAATTGGCTTTGCAATAGCAATTACCTTTGCATCTTGCGCATCAACCAGAAATGTACCTTATTTTGAAAACATACCTGACAGCACAAAGGAAAGCACCGTAGCTAACAGTGTTTATAAAGATCCGGTAATTATTCCTGATGATATACTTTCTATCACCATTGTTACTATTGATCCTACGACTTCGGCGCCTGTAAACCAGGCTGCCAATGTTCCGCTTTCAGCTTCCAGTACCAGTCCCACCACATTAGTGCCGGGTTTACTAGTTGATAAAGATGGCAATATATCATTGCCTATAATTGGTACAGTTAAAGTAGGCGGCCTTACAACCTTTCAGGCAAAGGCATTACTTAAAGAAAAAGCTTCTCAATATTTTAAAGATCCCGATGTTCAGTTGCGCTTTGCAAACTTTAAAATAACTGTTTTAGGCGAAGTTGCCCATCCCTCATCATTTATAATGCCAAATGAAAAAATAACAGTGCTTGATGCTATTGGAATGGCAGGCGACCTAACCATTTATGGCCGTAGGGAAAATGTATTGGTGATAAGAGATAATAATGGGAAACGTGAACTGGCAAGGCTAAATCTTAATAGCTCGGATCTGTTTAATTCGCCTTATTTTTACTTACGGCAAGATGATGTAGTATACGTTGAACCCAACAAATCAAAAATAGTTCAGGCAGATGCATCACAAACACGCGTTATTACAATTGCCGCTTCAATTGCTGCCGCAGTATTACTGTTATTAGTACGTATACGTTAAAATATAATTCCGTTCAGACATTATTATGAATAATAAAAATAATATTAAAAAGACTTTAGCGGTTGACGATGAAGATTTGAGTTTTGACTTAAAGCAATTCATTGTAAAATTAAGGGCCAGCTGGTGGGTTTTTATTGTGAGTGCAATTGTGTGCGGCTTTTTAGCAGTGCTTTTTTTGCATTACAAAGCCCCAGCTTATAATATTACTGCGGTTGTATTAATTGATGATCAAAGCACTAATGGAACATCTGCGGTGTCTTCTTCTTCTTCTCTCGACCTTAGCTCACTGCTTAATCTAAAAAGTAATGTTGATAATGAAGCTGCAGTAATGCAAACACGCCGCATGATAGAAGAAACAGTAAACGATATGCATTTAAATGTTGTTTACTACCTGCGCCGTTATATTACCGATGCGCAAATAAATCGTAATCCAATTATAGCGGAAGTAATAAAGCCGGTTGATACAGTTGTTTCAACCTCATTTAAAATTTGGCCTGTTGATAGCAACAAGTACACTATTAAATATAAAGAAACTAACCCCGACAAAAGCACTGATACCAAAACAGGCACCTATTACTACGGCCAGCCATATAACGTTGCTGGAGTAGGTTTAATAAGGGTTCTAAGAAATCATAAGTTTGGATTTGGAAATGAGGATTACAGATTTGATATTGAAAATGTTGATCAAAGGATTTACGAACTACAACAAATATTTACAGTTACAGTTACAAGTACCAGTGTTACAACTATAAATCTGGTTATTGATTACCCCATTCCTGATGAAGGAGAAGAGATACTTAACCACATTATACAGAGGTATACAAAGCAAAATGTTCAGTTGCAAAACATGGTTGCCGATAGTACAATTAAGTTTGTTGGTACCCAATTGCTCCTTACCAAACAAAAGCTGGAAAGTATTGAGAAAAACTTACAACAATTTAAAGAGCATAATAAGCTTGCAGATTTAGCGCAACAAGGAACACTGTTGCTAAATACTACAAATACTTATATGACAACTTTACAGCAAAACGAAAATGAGTTGAGCATTATAAAATCATTAAAGGATTATTTGGCAGATGAAACAAAAAATAAGACCGTAGTCCCTGTTTCGGTGCTTCCTAATGATCCTGAATTTGCATCGCTGGTTGATACCTATAATACATTACAGGTTGAAAGCCAAAAGCAATCTCTTTCGGTTACAAAAGATAACCCTTTTATGCAGAACCTGGAATCCAGGATAGCAACCTTAAGAGGAGATATGCTCAAAAATTTAAATACCACACAAAACGCATTAGAAATAACAAATAAAAATTTAAAAAATACCACAAATGGTTTTAACAGCCAAATAGCAGATATCCCCACCTTGCAAAAACAATATATTGATTTGGCAAGAGAGCAGGAAATAACACAGCAATTATATACCTATTTGCTTCAAAAATTGGAAGAAACCGAGATGTCAAAAACATCTAATCTTTCCATAGCTACTGTTATTGATTCGCCTAAAGCCGATTATAAACCATATAGCCCTAGTCCGCTGCTTGTAGCTTTAGTAACTGTTTTCTTGGCAGTATTGATTCCGGTAGTCAGGATATTTGTAAAAGATCTTTTAAATAAAAAGATCTTAACGCGAGAAGATATTGCCAATCATACATCAATACCAATAATAGGGGAGATCAGCCACGATAAATCAGTTCAAAATATGGTAGTATTAGGCTCATCGCGTTCTGCCATAGCTGAACAGTTCAGGGCCCTGCGAACTAATCTGCAATATTTCATAAATAAGGCCGAAGAAAAAGTTATTTTGGTTACCTCCAGCATGTCGGGCGAGGGAAAATCTTTTACCACAATTAATTTGGCAGGCGCATTGGCAATATCAGGTAAAAAGATTTTATTAATGGAACTCGATTTACGTAAACCCAAAATCTCAGAATATTTTGGAATTAGTAACAGTAATGGATTTTCAAATTATATAATATCAGGCGATATGCAGACGGAATCCATAATAACTCCTTCCGTATTCCATGAGAATTTGTTTGTCATTTCATCCGGGCCTATTCCTCCTAACCCTGCTGAGCTAATATTAGATGAACGCGCTGATGAATTAATTCTTGAATTGAAAAAGCAGTTTGATTACATTTTAATTGATGCACCGCCGGTTGGATTAGTCACTGATGCACAACTAATGAATCGATTTGCAGATATGACCTTATATATCGTGCGTCAAAACTATACTTTCAAAGATCAATTGAATATACCCGAAGATCTTCATAATAATGATAAGATGAAAAAATTAAGCATTGTTGTGAACGATATTGATGTAAAGAATGGTTATGGCTACGGTTATGGCTACGGTTACGGCTATGGTTACGGCTATTACGAAGACAAAAGCGAAAAGAAAGGTTTTTTTAGGAAAATATTTAAACGTTCTTAATTTTAAAGTTTAGGATTATAGTAGTTCATTGGATTTCTCGGAGTATCTGATAAACTGTTATCTATAACAGCCACCTGGCTATATGAACTTTTGCAATAGGTATAACATAAAGTTTTATACAAACGCTTATGTTGGTAATTGAGTATGTGCCCTGTGCTATATAAAAAGCTTAATAAAAGACTTTGATTAACGATAGTAGCGAGGGGAAATTAACAGCCAATTCGTCATCAATTGTTAATCATTAATTAGGTTATTGCAGGATTAATAATATTAGCAGGATAATATATTTTAATAAAATAGTAGATAGGGGCAAACAACTATAAATATGGCAGAAAATATATTTTCAAATATATTATTAAAGGTAAAAAAAAAAATAAATGGCGATAAAGACTTTAATGAGATAGCTAAAGGCGGTTCAACGGCCTTCGTTGTTAATTTAGTCGGACTGGGAATTGGCTATCTATTTGTGATCTTGGTATCAAGAATATACAAGGAATCTACGGCTGCTATATATGGCCAATATATTTTGGTAACACTTTTTCTCCGTATAGCAAGTATTATTACCCGTTTTGGTACCGATACAACCATGTTACAGCTTACCGCAGCCTTCTCTACAAAAAAGCTTTGGGGTAACATATTTGAAGTTAATAGAAAGCTATTACAACTACTTTTCTTTATTGGGGCGGGTGTAACTTTGTTAATTATTGTTTTATATAAACAATGGGCATTTATATTAAAGTTGCCTCCCGAAATGATATTGCTTTCAAGCCTGTTTGTTGTTCCGATGGCACTTGGGTTGTATTATTCTCAGAGTTTACGAGGATTAAAGAAAATAGGTTCTTCTACTTTTTTACGAAGTTCGGCGCTACCGGTGCTGAATTTTTTATTACTACCCGTTTTTTTATTATTTATAGGTAAAAGCTCGCCTGTATTTACATCATTACCCACATATACATTCTTCTTATCAATCATTATAACAGCAATTATAGGCTTCATTTATTGGAGGAAGGCCGCCTCATCCAATGACGACGATAAGAGTTTATATGAAGATGCGCAATATAAAAGCCTCAATCAGCTTTTGGGTCTTTCCTATCCGCTTTTATTGGCCGAATCAATGATTTTTATAGGCACCTGGATCGATCAGCTGTTATTAGGGGTTATGGGTAACGCTACCGATGTTGGTATATTTAATGTATGTATGAAGTATACTATGTTAACTTCATTATCCCTACAGGCGATTAATACGATATCTGCGCCAAAGTTTTCAGAATATTATTTTAAAAAAGATTATATTGGATTAGCCAAAACTGTTCAAAAGTCAACCAAAATAATCTTTTGGACTACCGTGCCTGTAGTGGTTATATTTTTTCTTTTCCCTAAATTTTTATTAGGGGTATTCGGTACATCCTTTACCCCTGGTTGGATAGCATTTATAATATTAAATATAAGCGGGTTGGTAAATGTAATGACTGGATCTGTTGGGGTGCTTTTGCAAATGACAGGATACCAGAAATTAATGCAAAACATACTACTGGTAAGTATAGTATTGGAGTTTTTACTTAATATTATTTTAATCCCAATTTACGGCGTTACTGGTGCTGCAATTGCTAGTACAATATGTGCAATGATAAAGAACTTTGGTATGTCGGCTTATGTAAAAAAATATTTTAAGTTCAACAGTATTTACTTTTTTGGATTATAATTTATGGTTTGGATACGTTCATTTATTTTTTGGTTCGATAATTTTATATTGCCATATATACCGTCGCAAACCATACGGCATTTTATATTAAAGCTGCAAGGGTTGAAACGTGGTAAAAGGGCAATAATTTATAGTGGTTTTGAAGTAAGAAGGCCGGGGCGAATAGTTATTGGGGATTACTCTCTTATAGGCCATAAAGCAGTTTTAGATGGCAGACAAGGCCTCACTATTGGCAATAATGTTAACATAAGCGAAGAAGTGATGCTATGGACAATGCAGCATGACTATAACGATAAAAATTTTTTAGGGACAGGAGCTCCCATCATTATTGAAGATTATGCATGGATTTCGGTTAGAGCAATCATTTTACCGGGGGTGCGTGTTGGAAAAGGTGCTGTGGTAGCAGCCGGGGCCGTGGTAACTAAAGATGTTGAGGCTTATACCATTGTTGGCGGTGTACCAGCAAAAAAAATTGGCGACAGAATACAAAATTTAGAGTATACGTTAGGTAAAAGGCGGTTACATATAGTATAAATTGCAATTATGAAATTATGGAAGTTAATACAACGGGTACGTTTATTATGCTATACGTTAGTGGCGCGAATCGCTATTAAGGATATTTCAGCATCTGCAAGGGTAAACAGGTTAGCAGGGATATTCGGAGGCGAAAATATCCAGGTTAAACCGGGAGTAATGATTTGGGATTATACATGGATAGCTGCACTATCTCCTGTTAAAACCGATGTTAAACTAATTATAGGAGAAGGAACAACCATTGGGCGGTTTAATCATATTTATGCAACAAAGCGTGTCGAGATCGGGAAAAATGTTTTAACCGCCGATAAGGTTTATATCTCAGATAGTTTACATGAATATACCAATATAACTATACCAATTAAAAAACAACCCATCAAGCAATTAAATGAAGTATATATTGGCGATGGTTGTTGGATAGGGGAAAATGTATGTATTATAGGAGCCACCATAGGAAAAAACTGTGTCATCGGTGCTAATTCAGTTGTTTTAAAAGATGTTCCTGATTACGCTGTTGCTGTGGGAATTCCGGCAAAAATAATTAAGCAATATAATTTCGAAACTGATGCATGGGAAAAATGCAGCGAGGTTTAAAAATAATAAATGATGCTACCAAATGTAATAATTCCGGGCGCTCCTAAAGCGGGTACAACTTCAATTGCTGCTATACTAAACCAGCATCCTGATATTTATGTGCCGCCAATAAAGGAGCCGCGCTTTTTTATAAAAGATCAGATCATTGAGCTTGCTGATAATGACCCCCTGAAAAGATATTTACTAAAATCAAGTATTACTGATTGGGAGAAGTACAAAGAAATTTATGATAAAAAGCAAAAATTTAAATTTGATGCAAGTATCCAATACCTTTTTTATTATAAAACTACGGTATTTAAAATTAAAGAATACTTAGGCGATCCTCATATTATATTAATTTTAAGAAATCCTATCTATAGGGCATTTTCTAACTATGTATTCAACATAAAGTCTGAAAAATGCAGCACGCTAACTGATGCCATTAAAGATGAATTAAATGGCGGCCGCGATAATTTAAATTCGTTTTATCATTACTATAAGCAAGGGTTATATTATGAACAGGTAAAGCTATTTAAAGATAACTTTAGTAAGGTTACGGTACTGTTTTATGAAGATTTTCAGAAAAACAACTTGGCCTTTGTAAATTCAATATGCACCGCGTTGGAAATCCCTGTGATGGAAAAGATCAATGAATTGCCTAAACTAAATACATCGGCAAAATTATCGTGGCGCGGCCAGCTCATATTAGGAAAATATTCGCCTATTGGTATAATATATAACCATATTCTTCCAATTTTTATCAGCAGGGGGGTATTGTTTAACAAAAAATTAAAGATCGTAGCAAGATTTTCAAAAAAAGAGGAACAAGCCAAAATTGTATTAACTAACAATGAAAAGGAATTTCTTACAGATCTTTACAAAAATGATGTTAAACAGCTTATGGGGCTTTTAAATATAGATCATTGTCCATGGATTGAATTTATTTAATAATTATATTAAAATATGGCAAGGAAAAAAAGCGCGTTATTTTTTATTTCTCATTTTTTCTTAATCTTTCTCTGGATTATGAACGGTGGGAGTGTGTATTCCGTTATTCAACGCAATATGCTTCTTGCTGCACTTACAGCGTATATGATTTTCTTATACATTATATATGGCAGTAGGATAAGACAGGCATTGGTAAGTGCCTTTATATTCGGAATAATAATAATCTCAAGTTGTATACTTATTGATTATATCTTCTCGATCAAACCTCAGGATGGCAGTAAATATGCTTTTCTTTTAATTCAGTTTGTAGTTGCGGGACTGCTCTGTATATATTTATTTTCCGTTTTTACTTATGAGGATTTTTTGCAGCTTTTTTATAAAGTATTAAAATTTATTCGATGGCATGCTCTTATAAGCGCGGTATTTATTTCGGCGCTTCCATTTTTATTTACTACTCACATCACAAACGACTATACAGGCTATGATGCATATTCCTCGTTGTTTATATTTTTCAAATTATCAAAACAATATGCGTTTGAAATATTCGGACTCTCGTTAACGCGTAACCAGGGCCTGTTTTGGGAACCGGGGGTATTGCAGTTTTATCTTAACCTTTTGTTATTTATGCAACTTTACGTTTTTAAACCCAAACCATTGGGTATAGTTTTAACAGTTGCAGCACTCCTCACCACTTATTCTACATCTGCTTATTTAATAATGTTGATAGTTGGATCAATAGCTATAGTTCAAAGTATTAAAAGAAGGCCTGGTATATATTTTCCTTTAACCGTGCTTGTATTATTACTTTTTATCCCTTTCGTGCAGGCCAATGTTGAAAATAAATTCAACGGTGAGGAACATAACTCGTCTCTGGCAAGAATCATGGACGTTGTACAGCAAGCAGTTGTGATTGAAAGCAATTTTATGACCGGTGTGGGAATTGACGAAGAACGTTATGCGATAATTCGATCGCAATATAAAATAAAAGGATATTATGAGGACCAAACCCAAACTGTTGCCATTGATAGGGGAAGTACAAATTCAATATTATTTATATTGGCAACCATAGGCATTCCAATGGGGGTTTTATGGTTATATGCATATATATGGCAGCCATTTATACAGCATAAAAAGCTATTATTTTCAATACTAATATTACTGGCGGTATTTGTGGAGCCTTTATTACTAAAGCCATTTTTTTTAACACTTATGATGGGTGGGTTTATGAGCATTTATTATGGAATACGCTATAAGAAAAAGGGAAGAGTATGGCTCAATTTAATTGAGTAGTGGTTAACTATTTATATCTATGAAGAATAATAATTTGGTAAACTTATTTATAGTGGGTGCGGCAAAGTGTGGTACAACATCATTATATGAATATTTGGCGCAGCATCCCCAAATATATATGTGCCCTGTTAAAGAGCCTCATTTTTTTTCGAACAAGGTTGAAAACTCAAACAAAAGCCTTTATGAAAGGCCCGCAAAAGGAAAAAAATATCATACTAAGATTATTAAGGACAGGGCAGTGTATGACTCCCTTTTTGACGAGGGCGAAGGATTAAAAATAAGAGGTGAAGCAAGCCCCACCTATTTATGGGATCCCGAATCTGCTTTAAAAATCTTTAACTATAATAGCCACGCAAAGATCATTGTTATTTTGCGCAATCCGGTTGACCGGTTAATATCATCCTACCAAATGAATTATTCATTAGGGCTTCAAAGTAATACTAATGATTTTTTAGACACCATTAAAAATGAGTATAAAAAAGAAAAAAAAATATGGGGTTATGATGGTATTTATTTAGACTTAGGGCTTTACAATGAGCAAATATCAAGGTATAGTGCACTATTCCCGTCACAGCAGTTACTCATACTTAAATTTGATGATCTAATAAAAAACACTTCTGAAACAATAAAAAGAGTTTTGAACTTTTTGGATGTTGACCAAAAATATCTTGAAGTCATTGATTTAAAGAAAGTTCATAACGAAACATTAACCATAAAATACCCCTTAATAAAAAAGCTGAGAAAAGTAAAGATCATTAGTAAACTAGGCCATTCTTTAAGCAGCAAATTTGGTTTTCTAAAAAAGATGACACATAGCAAAGGCTATAGTTCAGATCTGGTTATTGATGAAAATGCTAGGGCATTTTTAAATGATTTTTACCATAACGATTTAGTAAAGTTAAAAGAGAACTTTAAGATTGAATTTTAATCAGACTTATTACATATAACATGAAAAACATACTAATTACAGGAGGGGCAGGTTTCATAGGGTCTAATTTAGCCCTGGCATTACTAAAAAAGGGATATATAGTGACGGTGCTTGATAACCTCTCGAAACAAATACATGGCGATGATCCTTCACAATCGTCGCTTTTTTTAAGTATTAAAGGGAAGGTTAATTTTATACAGGGGACCGTTACCTCAAGGTCAGATCTTTTAAGGGCGCTTGATGGCCAGGATATAGTTGTGCATTTAGCTGCCGAAACCGGGACGGGACAGTCAATGTATGAAATAGAAAAATATTGCACAGTAAATATTGGGGGCACCGCATTGCTGTTGGATATTATTACTAATACAAAGGCGCATAAAATTAAAAAGATGGTTGTGGCGTCTTCCCGCTCTATATATGGCGAAGGAAAATATCAAACAAACTCTGGAAAGATAGTTTATCCAGTTGCCAGGAAGGATGGTGACATGCAAAAAGGGGATTTTGAAGCTAAAGACCCTGAAACAGGCGAAAGTGTAATGCTATTACCAACTGACGAAAACTCAAAAATACATCCATCATCTATTTATGGTATATCAAAGCAAAACCAGGAGCAAATGATTTTAACCATTGGCGAAGCGCTAAATATACCGGCTGTTGCTTTTAGATATCAAAATGTATATGGGCCCGGCCAGTCATTAAGCAATCCGTACACCGGCATTCTTTCAATTTTTTCAACCCTGATAAAAAATAATAAGGATATAAATATTTTTGAAGATGGCAAAGAAAGCCGTGATTTTGTTTTTATTGATGATGTAGTTGCCGCAACTATTTTAGGAATAGAAAAGGAAGAAGCAAATTATGATGTGTTTAATGTGGGGGCCGGTGTGCAAACAGACGTACTCACGGTTGCCAATGCTTTAAAAAGGGAATATAACAGCAATGTGAATACGATAGTAACAGGTAATTACAGGCTGGGGGATATAAGGCACAATTATGCCGACCTTACCAAAATAAAAAACAAGCTTGGATTTGAACCTAAATATGATTTTGATGCAGGGATAAACCTGTTTGCCAAGTGGGTAAACAGCCAGGAAATACAAAGCAGCAAATATGAAGAATCAGTGCTTGAGATGAAAAATAAAGGGCTTTATAAATAAATTATTTTTAATATATCATTTACTTTAATTGATGATGGCTGAAAAAATAGGTTTGGTTACCGTGACTTTTAATAGTGGCAATGTAATAGATGCCTTTATTAAATCAATAAATTCCCAGGATTATCCTGACTATTGTTTATATGTTATTGATAATAATTCAAATGATCAAACCCTAAAGATCATTGAGGAAAAGTCAAATTCTGAAAAAACTATAATTATAAAGAACAATTTTAATAATGGTGTTGCAGGTGGCAATAATCAGGGTATAAAGAAGGCCATAGCCGATGGTTGTGAATATATATTGCTAATTAATAACGATACAGAATTTGAACCATCTTTGTTTACCAAATTAATTCAGAAATCAAAATCGACTGGCTATAAACTTATAGTACCGAAAATGATGTATTATGATTCTCCGGATACTATATGGTTTGGAGGTGGTTATTTTAATAAGCGCATGGGCTACATGAATTATCATGCAGGCCAATATGAAACTGATTCAGGCCAATACCCGGATAGGGAAATAACTTATGCCCCTACTTGTTGTACTTTAATAAGCAAATCGGTTTTTGAACAGGTGGGCCTTATGGACGAAAAATATTTTGTGTATTTTGATGATACGGATTTTATGTTCAGAGTGATGATGGATGGGACTTATAAGATGCTTTATATAAGCGATGTGGAATTTTATCACAAAGTGGGGAGCCTGACAAAATCTAAAATTGGCACAAAAAGCAAATTTAAATTTGGCGATTTCATAATAAAATATAGCACGCGAAACAGGGTTTATTATTTAAAAAAGCAAAAGTCTCTATTGGCTTTTTCGAATATTATATGGTTTTGGCTGAAAATCAATCTTAAATTTTTTGTTAGTGGTAATTATGACATGACGTTTAAAAAATGGAAACTTATTCAACTATCATTTTTTGAAGGCTTAATGCTGTAAAATTGGCAAGCAAATATCGTAATGAATCTATTTTATAATAAATAACCTTGTATGAACAAGCCGGATTTTTTTATTGTTGGTACGCCTAAAGCCGGTACTACATCTTTATATTATTACCTGGAAGAACACCCCGACATATACATGTCTCCGATTAAAGAAACTAATTATTTTTCATATAGTGAAATTAAAGAACAGGGGCTTTATTATAACGAAGAGCACATAGTATCTGTTGAAGATTATGAAGCTCAATTTGCAGGCGCCACCCATGAAAAGGCTAAAGGCGAGGCAAGTGTTTCTTATCTTTTTTATCCTTCTGTCCCCGCAAAAATAAAAGCCTATAATCCGCAGGCCCGCATTATTATGGTTTTAAGGAACCCGGTTGACAGGGGTTTTTCGCATTATCTGATGGATAGCAGGCTAGGTTTTGTTAAAGCGTCGTTAGAAGATATTGTTAATAAGAAAGTAAAAGACAGGTTGACCGGCGATTTATTCTATCAGCAATATATAAGTCTGGGATGTTATTATGAACAGGTAAAAAGATATTTAGACACTTTTGGGGCCGACCAGGTAAAAGTGCTTTTTTATGAAGAGATTACTAATGATATAAACGCGGTAATAAAAGAAATTTACCAATTTTTAGGTGTTGATGAAAACTACACTGCAGCCACCGACCAAAAATATAATGTTTTTTTAGCACCTCAAAATACACTTATTAAAAGGCTCTATACTTTAAAGTTTTTCAGAACAATGGTAAAAAAGATTTTTGGCCCAAACTTTCAGGAAAAGATAAAAAACACTTTTTTCGCAAAAGAAAAAAAGCCTGAACTCGATCCATTGTTAAAAGCAAAGATGCAGGAATTATTTAAAGAAGATATTTTAAAAACCTCACGACTGATAAATAAAAATCTAAGCCATTGGCTGGCATAAAATGTTGACTTTGATTTTTAGCCCGGTATAAGCTGTAGCGTTTTATATCGTGGCTATACAATAAGCAGGTAATACAATAGTGTTGTTTTTTATTTGGCCCTTTTCATGTACTACATCGCCATAGTCGTTTATTATTTTATTTTTATTGGCATATTGTAAATTGCAATAGGTTTTCCCTTCATCATTTAATGCAGTTATATCAATTGTTACAGGTTTGGATGTGAAATTTACCATAAGGCTTGATGTCCCGCTAGTACCTTTAAATTGCCAGCCTAATACGTCAAAATCCTTTGCCACGGCGCCGCCTGATTGCTGGAAGTTTATTTGTTGTTGTAATTTTTTATTATTACAAGCTTCGCACCATGCTCGTATTCCTATACCGTTTGGTAACATCTGTACCTTTCCATCACGCTTTTCAATGGAGGCAAACCCACGCCAGTTTGCCAATTGACAACTTATGATTAATGGAGGATTACCCGGCATGTTGGCGCATTCAGATGTCATTAATATAGCGGATAGCGCCTGCCCCCAGGTAAATGCCTTATTTTGGATAGCTTCTCCTTCTGGTGTGTGTTTAGGATTGGTCCATAATATATTGTATTCGGTTACCCATATTTTTTTATTGTTTTGGCGGTCGAAATCCATTATATCAAATTCCCTCCTAAATTCGCTGTAAAGTTTCTCAAAATTTATTCCATTATCATCAACAACATTTGCAGCACGTGGGTATATATGGGCAACAACGGCATCAATATTTGAGGCTTCACTTAAAACATCAGCGTTCCAATTCCGCACTTCAGGGCTGTACTGTTTATCCCCGCCAACAACACCAATCTTCGCATCAGGAAAATTCTCTTTTATAGCTTTTGCCCATTTATAACAATCGGTTCCATAATTTTTAGGGGAACCATACCTTTGCCTGCCGGCGCTTCCCATTACATTAAATTCGTTGCCAAGCTCTACCCATTTTATCGGGAACCCCATAGCCTTAGCATCTTTCAGCATATCTATCTGGTCATGCACGTCTCTTGTGATCATGTTAACTTCAAAAAGCACCTCACTATTCGATTGATCGGTCAACAACTTCAATTCTTTTAAACCAGTAGGACTATACGTCATTTTTTTAAAAGATTCAGGCATGGCCATCCCTTTGCTTCTGGCCTCATTATCATTTACAAACCAACCTTTTCGCCAGTCCCAAAAATCTCCAAAACCACCCCCCGGATATCTTAATATCCGTAAATCCATAGAGGCTGCCGAGTCTCTAAAAGAATTATCAGTCCATGCCGGTCCATGAGTATTGATTGAATTAGACCCGTAAAGTGGCAACGGTTTTAATGGTGCGGTTAAAACCGCCCGAAATGAAGAAGAGGTGGTTGATTTAGTAGTAGCAAATAATAACAATGAAGTTATTACCAATAACAAAATCAATATTACCGGAAAGTTTTTTTTTGACCATTGAACCTTCATAATTTTAAATTGAAATAAATGCACTTTCCGTAAAAAAACAGATATAAATATAAAGTGTTTTGCATATTTGAAACGATTAGGTACACTTAAATATTTTATCGGGTTGCCAAATTTTTATAATTTAATGTTAGTAAAATCTCTTGTATTGTAATATTTTTGAAAAAAAAGCAATTACTTTATATCATATCAATTTAATAGTGTTTTTCCTCCAATTTTTACAGCCCATAAATCTTTTTATTGAAAAATTAACAATTGAAAGTTTTTACCGTGCACCTCACAACGACGGGGCTTTTTCGGACTATCACTATTCCAGTATGTTATTGCTAAACCTAAGAACGTATGGGTTAGTATGTCGGTGTTTTTTGTTTATTAATTTAATTTTGCCCCTCGGTTAACCAGGGGATATACCGGGTAAAGAATAAGTATTATAAATAATGAAGATTAAACTGTACGACTTAATAGGGACTAAATCCGGTATGAATTTCTATCTGGAGGCTTTTTGTAAGCTTTTAGAAGATAATGATATTGAAACCGACATAATTTCAAATTTCGGTTATAAAGGCAAGAGGCAGCAATTGCCGAATATCTTCGAAAAATCGGTAATTAAAAAGTGTATTAACTTATTAACCTGTTACATTAAGCTAATTTTCGCCATTCTGAAATTAAAAAAAAATGAATATATAGTAGTTTTATTATATGGCGTTGTTTTAGATATCCCTTTATTTTTTTTAGCCAAACTATCAAAAAAGGTAGTGCTTGATGTGCATGAAACTATGGCCTTAGATTATAAAAATAAAATATTCAGAAAAATACTTCATTATTTTTATAAAACCTGTTCAAGCAAAATAATCGTTCATTCAGATAAGATACGCAACATATTAACTGGGCTATCACAAAAAGCCACTATAATATGTGTACCGCTTTTCCCTAATTATAATGATGCTCGGTATAATACCAACAATATCGGCGAGGATGTGATCAATGCTTTTGAAAACGAGAATGCAAAATACTTTCTTTTTTTTGGTAATGTAAGGCCTTCAAAAGGTGTGTTTGAATTGTTGCGGGCAAGCGAACTGTTGGATAATGAAGATGTTAGGATTATTATTGCCGGGCAGGATATTTTTGATAACATTAAAGAATACACAAGAGCCAGGAACCTTAACAAAGCTGTTAAAACAGTTTTAAGACTAATAAATGATGACGAAATGAAATATTTTTTTGCAAAAAGCCATGCCGCCTTATTGCCTTATACCAGTATTTCGCAAAGCGGCGTATTGCAAACCGCTGTAAGCCTTCGGGTCCCTATGTTAACATCGGATATTGATTATTTTAAGCAGGAAATTAATAATTTTCCATCCTTTGGTAAATGCACTAATATTACCGACCCTGTTGCGTTTAAAAATAGTTTGTTAGATTTTGCAAATGAGGTATCAGAAAAGAAATTTTATAATAAAACCGATGTCGACAGGTATTATCACAATGAGATATTTGAGACATTTGTACAGCAACTAAAAGAGATTTTGGGCCATTAAGTTGGGTGTGAAAGCAAGGAAATACTTGCACCAATTAAACATACCGGCAAAATTTAATAATCAATTGCTATTTTTGAGGCAATTTCAGTAGCTGTTCTTATTTTAATAAGTAATTAAACATATAACTAAAGTTTATGACCATTGACACAAAGTTTGCGATAAGAACATTTTTTGCCAAGAAAATTCAGTTCTACAGAAATTTTAAGGCGCGAATGCGAGGGTATAGGATTCATCCCTCTGTGATACTGGAAAGAAACCTGAACATTGACAGGCTTTACCCACAAGGGATTTACATAGGCGAAAATACATTAGTTGCATCTGGGGTAACTATAATGGCGCATGATCATTGTAAAAGGATAGGTAAGCAACCTTTATTGGTAGATACTAAAATAGGCGCAAGGTGTTTTATAGCAGTTGGGGCAACTATATTGCCGGGTGTTATTATAGGCGATGAGGTAGTTGTAGGAGCAGGGGCGGTTGTAACCAAAAATGTACCATCAAATACAATAGTAGCCGGAAACCCGGCCAGGATCATCCGTCAAAATATCAAAATGAATAATAAGGCCGAAATAATTAATTGGACGGAAGAAGAGGGCTGGATATAATATGAAGCGCCGCGTGATCTGCGCTAACTGAGCATATTTACTGTTATTATACTAAGTAAGCATTTATGTTCCTATACCATTAAGATAATATTAATAGTTAAGAAATAATGTTATTTTTTTAATTATTAAACTATCTTTTTGTTAAATTTTAAAAAATAATATACCTTAGCAGCTAATCTACTAATATTAATTAATGCGTTTAGCAATTGTCGGAATTAGAGGTATACCAAATAATTATGGTGGTTTTGAAACACTGGCAGAGTATCTGGTTGAACACCTTGCCCGTGAAATTGACATAACTGTTTATTGTTCATCCAAAGATATGGATAGCAATTTGCAGGAACACAATGGAGCAAAACTTAAATATGTGCCCATTACATCGCATGGTGCGTTTGGCATTATGTATGATAGCGTATCGCTTTTTAAAGCAACCCATCAATATGATAAAGTTCTTTTGTTAGGCTTTGGCGGTGGTTTTTTAATGCCTTTTCTAAGTAAAAAAAGCAAGAAAAAAATTACGGTGAACATAGGAGGCCTTGACTGGAAGCGTAATAAATGGTCGTCCAAAGCACAAAAAGTAATAAAAGCAGCCGAAGGGTTACTGATCAGGAATTGTGGTGAGGTTGTTTCGGATAATATTGGTATACGTGATTACTTACTAAAAGAATATAATCGCGACAGCACACTCATAGCTTATGGCGGCGACCAGGCTAATAAGAAGGAGATCACCCCAGAATTCAGAGAACAATATCCATTTTTAAATAATCATTACGCCTTTATAGTAACCCGTATCCAGGAAGATAATAATATTGATATGATGCTGGATGCATTTATGGCGCAAAACCGCATTCCCATTGTTGTAGTTGGCAACTGGAGCAATTCTGAATATGGTATCGAAACAAAAAAGAAATATGAAGGTAAACCCAACCTGGTATTGCTTGATGCCATATATGACCGCGGAAAGTTAGACGTATTGCGGAGCAATTGCACTTTATATATACACGGCCATTCAGCCGGTGGTACCAATCCGTCATTGGCTGAAGCTATGTATCTTAGCTTGCCAGTCATTGCATTTGCATCGGGTTATAATGAGCATACTACGGGCAATAAAGCCATCTATTTTTCAAACGCCGGGGAGCTAACGGAGCTTGTAGCAAATTATGAAGCTATTGACAGGAAAAAAATAGGCGATGACCTTAAACAAATTGCAGATAGGGACTATCGTTGGGCACACATTGCCGAACAATATAAAAAAGTTATTTCAGGGAATTAAGCCCTTTATTAAAACATTATTACACAATAAACTATGGTTAAAGTTGCTTTAATTGGTGCAGGAAAAATGGGAATATCCCACTTGGCTATTTTGGGTGCGCATCCCGATGTGGAGATAGCAGGGGTTTGCGATACATCAAAAATGGTAACAGATGTGCTTACCAAATATTCAGGCTACAATTGCTTTTCAGATTATCTGCAGATGGTTGATAAAGTTAAACCTGACGCGGTTTTTATTGCTGTGCCTACTAAAGTGCATGCAAAATTTATAAAGGATATGCTTGACAGGGGCATCCATGTTTTCTCGGAAAAACCGTTCTGTCTCACGCCGCAAGAAGGTATCCCATTGGTAGAACTGGCAAAGAAAAGGAACCTGGTGAACCAGGTAGGCTATCACAACAAATTCATTGGTACATTTCAGGAAGTGAAACGTATAGTTGACAGCGGTGCTTTGGGCGATATATATCATTTTATTGGTGAGTCATACGGTCCGGTGGTTATCAGGAAAAAGCAGGAAACCTGGAGGTCTGACCCTGCCGAGGGTGGCGGTTGTTTGATGGATTATGCTTCGCACGTTGTCGACCTGTTGAATTATCTGTTAGCACCAATTGACGAGGTATTCTCAAGCAGGCTGCAGCCGGTTTTTTCAAATAAAGTTGAAGATGCAGTATATGCTATGTTAAAAGTAAGCAACGGGATAAACGGGATGCTATCGGTTGACTGGAGCGATGAAACGCACCGTAAAATGACAACCTCGGTAACTTTCAGCGGCACGCGCGGCAAAATAATATCCGATGCTAACGAGCTTAAAGTGTATTTCAGGGACGATAAGTGCCCCGCAGGATATACCAAGGGCTGGAACGTAAAATATGTAACCGACCTAACCGAAGAGGTTGATTTTTATCTGCGTGGCGAAGAATATTCGGCGCAGGTAGATTACTTTATAAAAGCGGTTATGGGTAAGGTTAAAAATGACATTAATACATTTGAAAGTGCTTTATACACTGATAAGGCACTTCAATTAATCAGATCGAAAGCAAATTAAAATGGAAAGAATCTTATTCGGTGATAATCAGTTTTTTGCGGTAAACCATATTTCAGACGAGAAATCGCGGGCGCAGGCTATGCGTTTTAAGGATGATGAAGCGATAATACGTACGCTTGATTATGCTATAGAAGCGGGGATAGATACATTTATGTGTACCACTCACGAAAGGATAGCAAATATATGTGACATAATAAGGGCCAACCCCGCCAAATACAAGCATTTTAAAATATACCCCTGTATGCCATATGCGCATAAATATGCCAATGCCGTTACCGAACTGGGCATTGTGGGCACTTTAAAGCAGTACGTTCCGGGTAACTTTTTCGGTTCGTTGTTTAAAGGTGGTGTGGCTTTTGTATCGAAGGATTTTATTTCAATTATGGAATTGCTGATCGATTCGGAAATGAAAATGTTCAAAGGGATCGACACACCGGTTATCTTTCTGCAAAACGTGGTAACTGATCTTTTGCTGGGCTTGGGTATGAAGGATATTTTGAAAGGCTACTACGACCATGTAAAAAAGAAATACAAAGCCGAACCCGGTTTTATTACCATGAACATGCCTAAGCTGCTGGATATGCTGGAAGACGCGGGAATTGAGAACCCGGTTATCTGCGCTTCCATAAATAAAGCAGGTTTCCGTATGTCCGGCGGTAAGGAAGTAAATGAAGAAGCTTTGCGCACCCGCAATTTCAGACCAATAGCAATGCAGGTATTGGGCGGCGGGGCCATTTCACCAAAAGAAGCACTGGAGTATGTTTGTTCCTTCCCTAAAATTGAATCAATATTATTTGGTGCCTCATCAAAAGGTAATATTGAAGATACAGTATCAAAAATTAAATATTTTGATGGGAAGAATGGGCGATAATAACAATTAACAGGCACGCCTGAATAGATAAAAGCCCGGTATTAATTTTTAATTTAGTGCCGGGCTTTTGTTTTTTTACTGTTCGCTAACCACCATTGCTGCATGTTCCTCAGCCGTCAGGTTCTGATCTTTTAAAAAGTAATACTTCATTATCGGGCCTGAAATAATTACCGAAAGCACAGTCATAACCACCAATCCTTCAAATACTTTTTCGTCAATAATTTTAGCCTGGAGCGCCAGCAGGCCAAGCACAATTTCCTGCGATCCACGGGCGTTCATGCCAAAGGCAACAGCAATTGATTCATTTTTGCTCATGCCACTCATGCGGCTGCCAATAACGGTACCTATTAATTTTGCTATACAGGCAATAGCAACTATGATTGAAACGATCTCGAGATTAAAGTTGGCTACAAAATTAAGGCGCAATCCTATTGAGGCAAAGAATAGAGGTGCCATAATATTCACCGTAAACTGGTGTAATACGAGTTGGTGCCGTTCACTAAAATACTCCGAAT
>Ga0310811_10000137_pt1 | contig 108016 bp, 85 predicted proteins | sample YCmetagenome_FD_207642 | JGI IMG/M metagenome (GOLD analysis project Ga0310811, IMG submission 207642) | Soil microbial communities from experimental microcosm in Duke University, North Carolina, United States - YC | ecosystem: Engineered > Artificial ecosystem > Soil microcosm > Unclassified ... | reverse complement strand
CTGGCGGACCAGACGCCGGATGAGGCATACTTCGCGACGCTGCCTGCGATCAAATCGGCAGCATGATTGCCTCGGACGTTCCACTTAAAAATCTCAGAAAGCTGTCCGAAGGAGTGAGGCCACCTCTTACGCGGCCCGCCCCTTTTTTTACGAACCCGCGGGCGCCCCCCCGAAGGCAGGCGCCCGGCAGGCATTTCGCCTGATGTCGCTCTAGATGTGCGCTGTCAAAATCACAGCCGCGACAATGCACATTACAAACGTACCCACTAACAGCGGCCCGATGTTCCGCCGAACCAGATCATTCACATCAACGCCGCCCACCCCCGCATCAGCAGCGGCTCCGAATGACCAGGCGATCGCACAGCCGCTGCCAAAAAACACCTCGGCCACCTGCACGGCTGCCGAAAGGACGACGACGTTCAGGTGCGCAGCGCCTCCCAGCGACCCGGCGAGCGCTCCAACCAGCGGCAAGCCGGAAAATCCCGAACCGTCCAGCCCCGTCAACATCCCGATGATGGAAATCCCGAACACCAGAATGAAGGGATTAAGCGAGAGATGCTGCGATGCCAGGCTCGCGAAGTCGAACAGGTACCCCGGCGCGCCTGGACCAATAATTTTCGAAGCCATCTGCGCCTGGCCCAGAAAAAAGAACGCAGCGATCGGCAGAATCGGCGTGAAAATTTTCAGCGCGAAAAAGAAGCCTGCGCGTATATGCATGGCCATCGCATCGACCGGGCCTTTCTCTCGACCAAGCAGCGTAGAGATGACCAGCAACAGCATCGCCGTACCGCCGACGAGCTCGGTTGCCTTCTCACCCTTGATTGCGTGCGCGGGGTCGAACACGGCCCGCGTGATAATCAGCACGACGATCCCCAGAAAGACGAGCGGTACCGCCACAGCCAATACCTTCGCATACCGCGTGCTGACACTGATATCGCTTTGCGCCGAATCGTCATGAACGGCCACATTGAAGCTACCCGGCGGATCTGCAACCAGAATACCGCGCTTCATTTCCCGGCGAATCCTGATGAAGGACCAGCCGATCACGACCACGCCAATAATGAAAGAGAACAACAGGGCCCAGGGAACGATGGCGCCCGGGTTGACGCCGGCCGCGGTACCCGTCAGATGCGACGCGCCCTGAATGACTGGATCTGCTGCCAGAGCCATGCCGTGTCCGAAAAGATTTTCCGAGACCGTCGCCGCCATCCGCGGCAATCCGGCACCGACAGCAAACGGCAGCACGATGGTCCCGACAATGGCCGTGGACGGCGTCGGCCAGAAAAATATCGAAAACAAATACATCGTCACGCCGAGGATAAAGAACGACCGCACGGGAGTGGTCATCACTTTCTTCAACGGCGCAACGATCATTTGGTCGACTTTCTGCAATTTCAGCGAATCAAGCATGGCGACCATCAACGCAATCACGACCATGATGCCGAGGAGGCCGACCGTCGCCTCGATAATCGCCCGGAACACCACCTGGAGGCCGAAAATCGTGCGATCTAACAGCGAAGAACCGGCTTTGTCAGCCAGGATTCCTATCAGAAAGATGCCGATGACAGACGGTATGATTACGCCACGCCTGAGGATCATGAATCCCAATATTGCAACGACTGTGGCCAGAAACACCCAGTGGGCTGGCGTAAGAGCTATTTCATGCATGCGGTGACACTCCTCAAGTTATGTGTGTAAAGCCGACGCCAAGTCCAGCCAGCAACCATCTACGACCGAGACGAACCATAGCGGCCCGATATTTCCGAATGAGTTCTTTTGTTCAATGCACCGTCTCGGACAATTTCCGGTAGCCGGACTGGGCGCGAACCTGTTTCGAATCCGGGCAGCGAACACCAGCGTGAGTGAAAGACGCCCACATCGTTCCACGCACGACGTCACGCGGCTCATCTGCAGAACGAATCACTGTCCTGCAGAATTTCCCGCTCGCTATGGTAATGACCTATGTTCAAACCCAACAGCCTTCGCCCGATCGCGCGGGCACCGGGCTACCGCGACCATGACCCAAATGTGATGTTGGCCCGGCTGCAGCGCGGTCCGTCCTGCAACCCACTGCGCCGGTCAAAGGTCCGTACAGCCAGGAACTGCATTTCAGCAGCAGTCCTGGCTTATGAGACCGTCGATTCGGTAACCGATCCGTAGTGCCACAGGGTAAGCCTTTGTGCGACAGACAGCTCATATTCCCCGTGACAAATCGGACCCGACGCCAGCGGCAGCTCAGAAACGATGGCGCATGCCGATAGCGACGGTTGCCTGCTCATTCGAGCTCGACGCGGTGAGGAACTGGCTGACCTGCGCGAATTGCGCGGTGCCGAGCGCCCGCTGCCCCGTCCCCATCAGATAGACGTCGGTCCGTTTGGACAACGCATAGTCGAGGATAAGGTCGGCCTGGAGATAGCGCGGATGGATGCCTCCAGCGTCCGCCACTCCGTTGGTGTACACAAACGCACCGCCGAGGAGAAGCGCCGGCGTGAAACGGTAAGCAGCGTTCAGCTCGTAGTTCTGGAAGCGCACGTCCTGACCGTCCAGTCCGCCCTTGAAAGTCGATTGCGTGAACGCGCCGCCGACCTTGGTGGCGCCGATCGTGTAGCTCGCCCCCACACCGAACACTTCGTACGCGCGCGCCGCGAGGGCGTAGCTGCCCGTCGCGCTGTTCGCCGTCGTCCAGAACGTGCCGGTCGCCAGCGAGGCGGGATGGTCGACGTGCGTGAATGCAGCACCCGCATAGAGGCCGCCGTGCTGATAGTGGCCCCCCAGGCTCCATACGCTGTCGGTGGCGATCGATCCCGGCTGGCCGCCCGGCGCGTACATGGCCGTAAACTGTGCGCCCGACAGCGTCGGAGTCACGTACTTGATCGTGTTATTCACGCGGAAGCCGCGGTTCGTGTTGTCGTTGTCGCCCGGGTGTTCGAACAGAACGCTCCACTGGTCCGTCGTGACCGGCGAAACCTGTTCGACCATCTGGTCGTACTGCCGCCCGAGCGTCACGGTGCCATAGTGATCGCTCGAAAGCCCGACATATGCCTGCCGCCCGAAGGCGAGGCCGCCCTGCCCCAACGATCCGTTCGTGACGGAAAAACCGCTCTCCAGCACGAAGATTGCGTGCAGCCCGCCCCCGAGATCCTCGGAGCCGCGGAATCCCCATCGATCGCCCTGGGTAATCCCGCTCATCATCTGCACGGTCTGGCCACCCTTCTGATTCGTCGTGTATGTCAGCCCTCCATCGATAAGTCCATACAGCGTAACGCTGGACTGGGCATGTGCCACGCCCGTCAGTGCCGAAGCCGCAGAGAGGGTAATCACAGTCTTTTTTATCGTATTCATCCTTAGCTATCCTTAGTTTTGTGGGAAACACCTTTACTACTTGCAGCGATGCGTTACTTCACTTCGGAAAAAATATCGGTCGGCGAAGCCGGGTTCCCTCACAACCTGTGAGGGAACCCGCTAATTCACCAGAGAAGAATCGCGACGAGCGTCGACACCACCAGGCCGGTCAAGACCGGAATCATGAGATGGCGAACAGCCTGAAGGACCGGGACTCGCGCGAAGCTGGCGACGGCCGCGAGGGCGGACCAGGCCGTCATCGTCTTGCCTGTCCAGACCGACCCCATCTGCCCGATCGCCGCCAGCGTGGAGACATCCAGGCCAACGGCCCGCCCCAGCGCTCCTGACAGCGCGCCAGTCAACGGCAGCCCGGCAAATCCCGAGCCGTCGATGCCAGTCACCATCCCCGAAAACAAGATGCCGTAAGAGACAAAGAACTTGTCATGCGGAATGAAATGCTCTCCGGCTTTCACGAGGTCCGCCAGCAGGCCGGGAGCCGACACATCGGCCGGCAGACCCAGAATCGGTGCCGCCGTGCCTGCTACGCCGATGAAAAAGAACCCCGCAATCGGAAGCACGGAACTCATCGCGCGAAACGAGAAGACAAAACCTTCGGTGATGTGCTCGGCGGTATGCCGGCAGATCGAGCGGTAGTCACGCGATGCAGCAACGGCGACCATCAGCAAGCCCGCCACCCCCCCCACGAGCGCGGCTGCAGCATTGCCGCTTGCGCCCTTGAATCCCGGTATCAGGTGGGGCATCACCATGTAGGCCACGATGCTGAGAAACGATAGCGGCACGACGATGGCAAAACATCGCGACCACCATTCCGTCGCCGGCGTCAACAGATCGCGGGGCGCAACGACTGCTGAACGGGCCAGCGCCCCACCGCCATGTCCCACCGACGCCTGCTGAGGTTCGCCACGGCGGACGCGGGCCCGGCTCCCCTTGACGGAGGACAGCGTCGAATTGGCGGTGACCTCCAGTGATTCCCAGCGTTCCAGATTCTGTACGTTCGGGGCCTGAATGTGCGGACGGATTTTAAAGTAGGCGATCGTGAACGCCACGACACCGGTCACGAGCGACAGCACCAGGGCTTTGTCCGCGAGTAGCGGCATCGGTACTGCCGCCGCCTTGGCACTGATACCGGGCGCAACCTTGATCACGTAATCTGACGACAGCGCTGTTCCAAGCCCGGCAATGCCAATGCACATGGCAGCGCCCAGCGGCGGCACACCCGCATAGATTGCAGCCGGCAGCAGAATGCCCGCGATGAGCGGCACCGCCGGCGTCGGCCAGAAGAACAGCGACAGCATGTAACTCACAAATCCCAGAACGAAATAGCCCACATGACCGTTCACCATCAAAAGCTTGAACGGCTGAACCATCCTGACGTCCGCATTGATCTTCTTCAGCGCATTGAGCAACGCTGTCATCAGCGAGATGACGAGAAAGATGTTGAACAACTCGCGCGCGGCCGTTAGCGGCGCAAAGAACACAGCTTCGAGTGCCGTCGAAAAATGCCCCGACCAGGCAAACACCGTCGCAAAGGTGGCGAGGATGGCCGGCGCGACTACGTTTGCACGACATACAAGCGTCACGATGATGGCTACCACGCCGCAAAGATAGACCCAATGCGCCGGGCCAAGTACCACATGGGATTCCATTGTTTCTCCAGGATGGCACGTGCACATGCCAAGCAACGTCCGAAGATATATCGGTTGTTCGGTATACTATATTCCACCAAAAAAGCTGACAACCCGCGGAACTATCCACGTTTACCCGCAGATCAACCCCCATAGACGGAACAATTTATATCGTATACATCCAGACATATAGCTCTCGTCGAACGTACCACGCCACCCGTGAAGTGGACGACGGGGCCCGGCCCGACGAGGCGGATGTTATCCGGCCAATTTTGGCTGCGGGGAGAGACGGCCGACGTACCCGGAACGGACCGATCGACCTTCGTCTGGCATGGGCGACGCCTGTCCCCAGCGCCGTCGCCCTGAGGCGCACACCACAAAAACGTCGCCGCGTCCTTATCGTGCGTTAGCCATCGCACCGAATGCGCGTTGCCGACGGCGTAACGTCCACGTGAGTCCGGCCTCTTTGCGACAGACGCGCGTGCCGGCCCGCCCCACGGCTACCCGAAGAGACGCCCAATGGAAACCGACGCCCTTCACGGCCCCGACGCGCTGTCCGGCTTCGAGGTCGACATCGACGCGCTATACGCCGACATGAACCGCACCGGCGTCGGCACCCTCCACAATGTCATCCCGCCCGCCTTTCTCGAGCAGATGCGCCGCTTTGTCGGCGAGGAACTCGAACGCCGCGGCGGCCAATACTTCGGGCTCGACCGCGCGGACGGCGTCGAGGACTCGCCGCTGCTGCCGGTGATCCGTCACCCCGACCTGAATGCCGCGGTGCGCGCGCTGTACGAGCGCGGGATGGGCAAGGCCCCGCCGCACGACCGCCTGTTTCCGGTGCTGCGCGTGCTGGCAGGCTCGATCGGCGTGCGGCATGCGCATCTGTATCACTACGACTCGTATGTCGTGACAGCGCTCGTGCCGATCCTCATCCCGGATCGTCCGAACGAGCCGCCCGGACATCTGGTGATGTACCCGAACCTGCGCCGCGAGCGTCACTTCATGCTCGCGAACGTACTCGAAAAAGCGGTGATGGAGAGCAAGCTCGCGCGCAAGCTGTGGCGCACCGGCTGGATGCAACGCGCGCTCGGCGCGCGCATCGTGCCGCTCACGCCCGGCAACGTGTACTTCTTCTGGGGCAGGCGTTCGCTGCATGCAAACGAAGCGTGCCTGCCGACCAGCGTGCGCTGCACCGCGCTGCTGCACTTCGGCGACCCGCACGAAAACAGTCCGCTGAAGCGTCTGAGCCAGAGCCTGCACCGACGCAGCCTGAAAAGGCTCGCGCACGCCCGCTGAACGCGACGTCGGCGCGGCGTGCGCACGGAACACGACGCGCCCGGCCACGCCGGCGCGTCGCGCTCGCTTACGCCGCCTCGAGGTGTTTCAGCAACGCGTCGACGCTACCCTTCGCGTCACCGAACAGCATCCGCGTGTTGTCCTTGTAGAACAGCGGATTTTCGACGCCCGCGTACCCCGTCGCCATGCTGCGCTTGGACACGACCACCGTGCGCGCCTTCCACACTTCGAGCACCGGCATCCCGGCGATCGGGCTCGATGCGTCTTCGAGCGCACCCGGATTCACGATGTCGTTCGCGCCGATCACCAGCACGACGTCGGTGCTCGAAAAGTCGTCGTTGATCTCGTCCATCTCGAGCACGATGTCGTACGGCACCTTCGCCTCGGCGAGCAGCACGTTCATGTGGCCCGGCAGGCGCCCCGCAACCGGATGAATGCCGAAGCGCACGCGCACGCCAATCGCGTTCAACCGTCGCGTGATCTCGCTGATCGTCCCCTGCGCCTGCGCCACCGCCATGCCGTAGCCCGGCACGATCACGACTTCGGACGCGTCGCGCAGCAGCGCGCCCACTTCGTCCACCGACGTCGGCACCACCTCGCCTTCGACCGCGGCGCTGCTGCTTGCGCTCGCCGCGCCGAAGCCGCCGAGAATCACCGACACGAAGCTGCGGTTCATCGCACGGCACATGATGTAGCTGAGGATCGCGCCGCTCGAGCCCACCAGCGCGCCGGTCATGATCAACAGGTCGTTGTCGAGCATGAAGCCCGTCGCGGCCGCCGCCCAGCCCGAGTAGCTGTTCAGCATCGACACGACCACCGGCATGTCCGCACCGCCGATCGCCATCACCAGATGCACGCCGAGCGCGCCCGCGACCACGCACATCGCGAGCAGCGCGACGAGCCCGTCCGCGCCGGCCGGCTCGCCGACGAACCGCGCGCCGAGCACCCCACACGCGACGAGCGCGGCGACATTGAGCCAATGACGCGCCGGCAACATCAACGGCTTGCCGCTGACGGTGCCCTGCAGCTTCAGGAACGCGATGATCGAGCCGGTGAACGTGACCGTGCCGATGAATGCGCCGACGTAGATCTCCGTCTGGTGAATGAGCCGTTGCACGCCTTGGTGTTCGGCCGGCGACAGATAGTTAGTAAAGCCAATCAGCACCGCCGCGAGACCGACGAAGCTGTGCAGCACCGCGACGAGCTGCGGCATTTGCGTCATCTCCACGCGCCGCGCGAGCACCGCGCCAACGCCGCCGCCGATCAGCGCGGCTGCAAGCGCGATCTGCAGGCCCGCGCCTTCGGTGATCAGCAGTGTCGCGAGCACCGCGATCACCATGCCGGTCACGCCATACAGATTGCCGCGCCGCGCGCTCGAAGGGTGACTGAGGCCGCGCAGGCTCAGGATGAACAGCGTCGCCGCGCCCAGATAGGAAATGTTGCCGATTCCGTTCAGCATGCCGTTCTCCTTGTTATGTCCGCTGGAACATCTTCAGCATTCGCTGGGTGACGAGGAACCCGCCGGCAATGTTGATCGTCGCGACCAGCAAGGCGACGCCGGCCAGCACGCTGACGAGCGTCTCGGTGCTGCCCGGCCGCAACAACGCGCCGATCACGATGATCCCGCTGATCGCGTTGGTCACGCTCATCAGCGGCGTATGCAGCGCGGGCGTCACGTTCCAGACCACTTGATAGCCGACGAACACCGCAAGCACGAACACGGTCAGATGCGCGACGAACGACGGCGGCGCCACCGCACCGAGCGCGAGCAGCAACACCGCCGCGATCGCAAGCGCGGCGAGCGAGACCATGCCGCGTCGGCGCGCCTGGGCGGCGGCATCGACGACGGGCTGCGCGGGCGCTGCCGCGGCCGGCTTGCGTGCATCGCCGGCCGGCTTCGCGGGCGCCGGCGCAACCGCTGGCTGCGCCGGCGGCCAGCACACGTTGCCCGCCTGCACGACCGTCGTGCCGCGCTGTACCGCATCGTCCAGATCGAGTTTTAGTTCGCCATCCTTAGCGGGTGTCAGATCGGTCAGCAGATGACGCAGGTTCGTCGCGTAGAGCTGGCTCGATTGCGTCGCCATCCGGCTCGGCAGGTCCGTGTAACCGATCACCGTCACGCCGTTCACGTTCACGACTTCATCCGCGCGCGTCAGTTCGCAGTTGCCGCCCTGCTCGGCCGCCATGTCGACGATCACGCTGCCGGCGCGCATCAGCGCGGCCGTCTGCGCGGTGATGAGGCGCGGCGCCGGCTTGCCCGGAATCAGCGCGGTCGTGATGATGATGTCGACTTCCTTCGCCTGCGCGGCAAAGAGCGCCATCTCCGCCTCGATGAACTTCGCGCTCATCTCTTTCGCGTAGCCGCCGGCTCCGCCGCCTTCCTCGTCGATGTCCACCTGCAGAAATTCGGCACCCATGCTTTCGACCTGCTGGCCGACTTCGGGCCGCGTGTCGAACGCGCGCACGATCGCGCCGAGTCCGCGCGCCGCGCCGATCGCGGCGAGCCCCGCGACGCCCGCGCCGATCACGAGCACCTTCGCGGGCGGCATCTTGCCGGCGGCGGTGATCTGTCCAGTGAACAGGCGACCGAAGTGCTGCGCGGCCTCGATCACCGCGCGATAGCCGGCCATGTTCGCCATCGAACTCAGCGCGTCGAGCTTCTGCGCGCGCGAAATGCGCGGCACGCAGTCCATCGCGAGCGCCGTCGCCCCGCGCGCGGCGAGCGCGTCGAGCAGCGCGCGGTTCTGCGCCGGCCACACGAAACCGAGCAGCGTCGCGCCGGGCTTCAGCAACTTCGCTTCGTCGAGTGACGGCGGACGCACCTTGATCACGATGTCGGCGCCCGACCAAAGCGCGTCGCGATCGTCGACGATCCGTGCGCCGGCCGTCCGATACGCGTCGTCGCTGAACGAAGCCAGCGCGCCGGCGCCGCGTTCGATCTCGACCTGGTAGCCGAGCTTCAGCAGCTGCGCGACGGTGTCCGGCGTCGCCGCGACACGCCGCTCGCCCGGATGGATTTCGCGCGGAACCGCAATCGTCATCGCCATTGCGGACCTCCGCTTCGCTCGCATTCCTGTGCATACGCACAGTAATCGGGCTGCGCGCCGCGACCGGCGGCATGCCCGAAGCATCGCCACGACTTCATTGTTCGTCTCCTGCTGATGTTGGAATAGAGGTGAGCCGCGGCCTCGCGCGTGCGGAAGTGCGTTTCGACGCCGCGCTGCGTATTGGTTTTAAGCGTTTTAAGCGTTGCCGTTACCGAGCCGCAAAAATGCGAGCGCAACGCGGCGCGCACCGGCGATCGCCGCTTCCTCGCTTGCGAAAACGGTCTCGTCGACGACCCGCTGCATCGGGAAAATCGTGGCGTGGCGCGCGTCGTCGTCCGATCCTTCGTGAATCGTGGCGAACGCTGCCCAGCCGCCGTGATCGATGATCTGCCGGGCGGACAGTTCGACCTGAAAGTGTCCGAGCACTTCGGTATGCATCGCGATCTCCTTCGGAAAAGGAATCAGGACTGCGCTTCCAGCTCCGCGACGCGTTTTTTCAGCGCGCGTTCTTCCTGGAAGCGGGCTGTCTCGTCGCGGATCACCGCGACGATGCCGGTCACGCCGCCGTTCGGCGCCGTGAGCAACGCGACGGTGAACGCGATCGACAGCGCGCGCCCGTCCTTGTGGACGGCCGGCACGCGCAGCACGTCGTTGCCGTAGCGTGTCTGACCGGTCGCCATCGTCTTGTGATAACCGTCCCAGTGCCGGCCGCGCAGGCGCTCCGGGATGATCAGATCGAGCGTGTTGCCGAGCGCCTCGTCGCGCGTGAAGCCGAACATCCGCTCGGCGGCGGGATTCCACAGCGTGATGTCGCCGTCGGCGTTCGAGATGACGATCGCATCGCTGATCGCATCGACGAGCTGTTCGAGATCGATGGCGGTCTGCATGGCGTTTTGTCTCCGAAAATGACTTCCTGTGCCGCTTGATGTACAACGGCGCGGCGCGCGCTCCATGCTGCGCGCGCCGCGCCTTTTCCCTACCCCTGTTGCACTCGAAGCGATGCCGCGATCAGACCGCGCGGATTTCGTGCAACTCGGCGATCTGCTGCGGCGTATAGCCGAGACCCTTCAGCACTTCGTCGGTGTGCTCGCCGAGCAGCGGCGAAGCAGTCACTTCCGGCTTCAGGTCCGAGAACTTGATCGGGCTGCCGATCGTGTAGTAGCTGCCGCGCACCTTGTGCGGCACTTCGACGATCGAGCCGCTCTTGCGCAGCGACTCGTCGTGCAGCAGTTCCTTCATCGACAGCACCGGCGCGCACGGAATGTCGTACTTGCGGAAGATATCGACCGCTTCGAACTTCGTCTTGTCCTTGATGAAGTCCTCGATCGTCGCGAAGATCTCGTCGATGTGCGGCTGGCGCGCCTTCGCGGTCGTGTAGGCCGGATCGGTCTTCCACTCGGGCTTGCCGAGCGCATCGCAGATCGGATCCCACGCGTGGCCCTGGACCGTGAAGTAGATGTACGCGTTCGGATCGGTCTCCCAGCCCTTGCACTTCAGGATCCAGCCCGGCTGGCCGCCGCCGCCCGCGTTGCCGCCGCGCGGCACCACGCCGTCCTTGAAGTACTCCATCTCGTGCGGGTACTGCGGGTACTCTTCGAGGTAGCCGACGCGGTCGAGACGCAACTGGTCGCGCATCTTCACGCGGCACAGGTTCAGCACGGCGTCCTGCATCGATACGGCCACCTTCTGGCCCTTGCCGGTCTTCAGGCGTCCGACATAAGCGGTCAGAATGCCGATCGCGAGGTGCATGCCGGTGTTCGAATCGCCGAGCGCCGCCGCCGAAATCGTCGGACCCGAGTTCTCGCCCTTCCACCAGCCGGTGGTCGACGCCGCGCCGCCCGCGCACTGCGCGACGTTCTCGTAGACCTTCAGGTCTTCGAAATGATGGCCTTCGGAGAAGCCCTTCACCGACGCGAGGATCATCCCCGGATTCAGCTCCTGGATGCGCGCCCACGTGAAGCCCATGCGATCGAGCGCACCGGGACCGAAGTTCTCGACCATCACGTCCGATTCGCGGATCAGCTTCTCGAGCACTTCCTTGCCTTGCTGCGTCTTCGTGTCGAGCGTGAGCGAGCGCTTGTTGCTGTTCAGCATCGTGAAGTACAGCGCGTCGGCGTCGGGGATGTCGCGCAGTTGCGAGCGCGTCACGTCGCCCGCGCCGGGACGCTCGACCTTGATCACATCGGCACCGAACCAGGCGAGCATCTGCGTGCACGCCGGGCCGGCCTGAACGTGCGTGAAGTCGATGATCTTGATGCCTTCGAGGGGTTTGCTCATCTGTATATCTCCTGTCTTTCCTGGTCGGTTAGGTTTATTTCTTCATTGCCGCGCTTTGCGGATTCAAATTCGTCAGACGGCCGCTCTCGGTGCCGGCCGACTCGTCGATCGCGGCGTTGATCAGCGTCGGCTTGCCCGACGCGATCGCTTCCTCGAGCGCCTTCGTCAGTTCCTCCGGCGTGCTCGCGTGATAGCCGACGCCCCCGAACGCCTCGATCATCTTGTCGTAGCGCGCGTTCTTCACGAATACGGTCGGCGCAACATCGACGCCACCGGTCGGATTCACATCGGTGCCGCGATAGACGCCGTTGTTGTTGAAGATGACCGTGCAAACCGGCAGGTTGTAGCGGCAGATCGTTTCGATCTCCATCCCGCTGAAGCCGAACGCGCTATCGCCTTCGATCGCGACGACCGGCTTGCCGCTCGTCACCGCCGCGCCGATCGAGAAGCCCATGCCGATGCCCATCACGCCCCACGTGCCCGAGTCGAAGCGCTTGCGCGGCAGGTACTGGTCGATCACCGCGCGCGCGTAGTCGAGCGTGTTCGCGCCTTCGTTCACGAGGTTGATGTCCGGATGTTGCTTGAGCACATCGCGGATCGCGCGCAGCGCGCTGTGGAAGTTCATCGGCGACGGGTTCTTCGCGAGCGTCGCGGCCATCTTGTCGAGGTTCTTCTGCTTGCGCTCCGCGACCGCCGCGAGCCAGTCCGCCGGCGGCTTCGGGAAGCTCGCATCGACGCCGTCGAGCAGCGACGACACGCACGAGCCGATATCGCCGATCACCGGCGCCGCGATCGCCACGTTGCTGTCGATCTCGGTCGGCGCGATGTCGATCTGCACGAACTGCTTCGGCCCGTTGCCCGCCCCCCACGTCTTGCCCTTGCCGTGCGACAGCAGCCAGTTCAGACGCGCGCCGATCAGCACGACGACGTCCGATTCCGCGAGCACGAACGAGCGCGCGGCCGACGCCGACTGCTCGTGCGTGTCGGGCAGCAGGCCCTTCGCCATCGACATCGGCAGATACGGAATGCCGGTGCGCTCGACCAGCTCGCGAATCTCGCGGTCGGCCTGCGCGTACGCCGCGCCCTTGCCGAGCAGGATCAGCGGACGCTTCGCGCCCTTCAGCACGTTGAGCGCGCGCTTCACCGCTTCCGGCGCCGGAATCTGCCGCGGCGCGGCGTCGATCACCTTGACGAGCGACTCCTTGGCCTTCACCGCGTCCATCGTCTGCGCGAGCAGCTTCGCCGGCAGGTCCAGATACACGCCGCCCGGACGGCCCGACACGGCCGCGCGGATCGCACGCGCAATGCCGATGCCGATGTCTTCCGCGTGCAGCACGCGGTACGCGGCCTTCGCGTACGGCTTCGCCGCGTTCAGCTGATCCATCTCTTCGTAGTCGCCCTGCTGCAGGTCGACGATCTCGCGCTCGCTGGAGCCGCTGATCAGGATCATCGGGAAACAGTTCGTCGTCGCGTTCGCGAGCGCGGTCAGACCGTTCAGGAAGCCGGGCGCCGACACCGTCAGGCAGATACCGGGCTTCTTCGTCATGAAGCCGTGGATCGCGGCGGCGTTGCCGGCATTCTGCTCATGACGAAAGCCGATGAAGCGCATCCCTTCGGCTTGCGCGAGACGCGCCAGATCGGTGATGGGAATACCGACGAGACCGAAAATCGTGTCGATATCGTTGAGTTTCAGCGCATCGATGACGAGGTGAAAACCGTCGGTCGTCGCCGGTGCTTCGGCCGCAGGGCTGATCTGCGGTTCGATGTTCGCTACTACTTCTGCCATGACGTCTCCTCTTTGGGCGGGGCGTTGCGTGAGTCGTGATATACAATATTCCACACACAATATTAGTCAAGACGTTTTTTTACTGAGTCTGCGTCTCCTTGCTGTTCTTCCTGGGGCCTGTCGACGCGTGAAAAAGCGCGACGACACCCCTGGCGGCCGCATCGGCGGCACCATCGATTTCATGTGCAGACGTCGCGGACGATTGAGCCGCGCGGCCGCTTTTAATCAGTCGAGAAAGTCACAGTTCGCTTCGACGAACAGCGCAAGATCGATCGAATGCTGTCGCACGAGACGCTCGACGCGCTCGGTATCGCGCTCTTCCAGTGCCTCGATGATCCGCATGTGATCGACGATCGAACGCGCGGCGCGGTCGCTCTGCGCGATCGTCATCCGGCGAATCGCGCGCACGTGCATGAAGATGTTCTTGATCGTGTCGATGATGATCGGCGACTTCGACAATTCGACCAGCGACTGGTGGAACGTGATGTTCGCAGCCGAGTATTCCTCGATGTGATCGGCTGGCGTGGCCTCGCCGAAATCCGCGAACATGCGCCGCAGACGGGCGATTTCGTCGTCGCTCGCGCGCTGCGTCGCAAGTCGCGCGGCGATCGCCTCCAGCGCGGCCCACATGTAGATCATCTCGACGATTTCTTTCTTCGTCTTGCGCAAGATGTAGACGCCGCGGCGCGGCACCGTGCGCAGAAAACCTTCCTGCTCGAGCAGCGTCATCGCCTCGCGCACCGGCGTGCGGGAGACGCCGAGCGCCTCGGTCAGTTCCTTTTCGTCGAGCCGGATTTCGTCGCGCGACCGATAGATGTCGGTATCGGCAATCGCCTGCTTCAGCTTCGCGTACGCCTGGTCGCGCAGCGAAACAGCCGCGTTGATCGGCTCGAGCGCCAGCGCAAGCGGCACCCTTGCCGCGCTCTCCTGATGGTCTTGTAGATCAGCGGACATCGGTCGTTCGTCTCCCAACGTTCTGATTGGCCCGGCCTCAACGACAGGAATTGGATATGTGCAATACAATATATCAGTGGTGCAGGAATACCTATGCGGGGTTTACGCCAGGCAGAACGACCCGCCGGATGCGAGCGCCCGAACTATGCACGATCGTTAATAGAAATTCCAAAAAACTTTAACTATCGCTTATTGGTTGGCGCTTCTACGCTTGGTTCCATCGAACCAAACCTGGGAGCCGATCATGAGCTACGCCACCGACCACCATCTGCACACCCAGCTGTGCGCGTACAACAGCGCGTTCGCCGAACTGGGCCTGCGCTTTCGCTGGGATGTCGCGACGCTTCGCGAACTTGCATCGATCGAAGGCGACCGGGCGCGCCTCGCCGCGTACATCGAGACGCATCACCCGCATCTGCTGAAAGCGTATAGCTGCGACTTCCTGTGCGCGGCGATTCTCGAACGCAAGAACGCGATCGCGCCTGACGCGCTCGTCATCGATCGCGGTGCCGTGCCGGCTCAGGAGCGGACGTTCGCGGACGCCGCAGCGGGGATGCTGCGCGAATGGACCGAAGTGGGACTGCCCGCACTCGCGGGCGCTTGAGGCAGGAAACGAAAACGCGCATCGGCGGCCGGCATGACGCCGGCCACCGATGCGCTGCGGTTATTGCAGGGAGCCGCTCGCGCGGCGAGGTGTCATTGCTTCTTCAACAGCGAGCACGTCGATTCGGCGACGCTGTTGAATGCCTTGTCGCCCGGAATCGTCGCGACGACCTTGTAGTAGTCCCAGGGCTTCTTCGACTCGGCAGGCGTCTTCACCTGCATCAGATACATGTCGTGCACCATCAGCCCGTCGCCGCGCACGTAGCCCTTCGCATACATGTCGTCGATCTTCATCGACTTCAGCTTCGCCATCACCTTGTCGGAATCCGTCGTCCCCGCGGCCTGCACCGCCTTCAGGTACGTCGATACCGCCGAGTAGTCGGCCGCCTGAAGCTCGGTCGGCATCTTGTGTATCTTGTCGTAGTAGCGCTGCGCGAACTTGCGCGTCGCGTCGTTCGAGTCCCAGTACCAGCTCGACGTCAGATACATGCCCTGCGTGGTCGGCAGGCCGAGGCTGTGAATGTCGGTCAGGAACACGAGCAGGCCCGCGATCTTCATCTTCGGCGTGATGCCGAATTCCTTCGACGCCTTGATCGCGTTGATCGTGTCGCCGCCCGCGTTCGCGAGTCCGAGCACCTGCGCGCCCGAGCTTTGCGCCTGCAGCAGATACGACGAGAAGTCCGATGCGGACAGCGGATGGCGCACCTCGCCCACCACCTTGCCGCCGTTCGACTTCACGACGCTCGCGGCCTGCTCTTCGAGCGAGTGGCCGAACGCGTAGTCGGCGGTCAGGAAGAACCAGCTGCGGTTGTCCGCGCTCGCCTTCACCATCGCGCTCGCGGTGCCGCGCGACAGCGCGATCGTGTCGTACGCATAGTGGACGCCGTACGGCTGGCACTGCGCATTCGTCAGCGCCTCGGAGCCCGCGCCGACGTTGATATAGACGATCTTCTTCTGCGCGGAGACCTGGTTCATCGCGAGTGCGGTCGCCGAGTTCGTGCCGCCGAGCAGCAGGCCGAGTCCGTCGCGATCCGCCCATTCGCGCGCCTTCGACGCGGCGACGTCAGCCTTGTTCTGATGGTCCGCATACAGCACGTCGATCGGCTTGCCGAGCACCTTGCCGCCGAAGTCGGCGACCGCCATCCGCACCGCTTCGAGGCCGCCGGGGCCGTCGCTGTCCGCATAGAGGCCGGACATGTCGGTGATGAAGCCCACCTTCACGCTGTCGTCCGCCGCCTGCGCGTTAAAGCTCGCGCCGCCGAACGCCGCGACCAGCGCCAGCACCAGCGCGTGCCTTTTGATCCCGCTATTGCTGGTCCCTCGCGCCGGGCCGCGATTGTCCGCGTCGTTGCTTGCGATGCGCGTAGCCGATGCCGTTACTGCCTTCATACGTGTCGTCTCCTGATGATCTTGTCCGGCCATGGACCCGATCGCTGCGGGCCACCCCCCGCCGCGATCGGGACTGCATGCGTCGTCGGCCGTTTGCGCGCGGATCGGCGCGCTGCCGATCGTATCATCGGCAACCGGGCGTTTAGTTCGACTTAGGGTTATCGAGGAGATCGCTTCGGCATCGGCGGGTATACGCATATACGGCAGTCAGGCCGCGCGACGTTTCGCGCCCGAAATGCCCTCGCCCGCATCGGCGGACAATCGCGCGAACATCGGCCACGACGCGAGCACGACGGCCGCCGTCAACAGAAACGCATACGAGAAATCGGCATGGGCTGGATGCGAGCGGCCGCCGAACCGCATCGTCAGTTGCATCGAGCCCGCCGCGATCGCGACGCCGACGGCCTTCATCATCTGTTGCGCGGTGCCCTGGAACGAGGTCGCCGCGGAGAGCCGCTCCTGCGGCACGTCCGCGAACGCGAGCGCGCCCATCGACGCAAACGCGAGCGAGCGGCTCAATCCGCCCGCGAGCAGCAGCGCGAAAATCGCGATGTCCGGCCACGCGGACGACAGCATCGCGCACGCCGACAGCATTGCCGCGAACGAGATGGAACCGCCGATCAGCACCGCCCGCACCGAGAAGCGGCGCAGCGCGAAACGCGTCATCGGCCGCATGCAGAACGAACCGAGCGCGCTCGCGAGCGAAATGAGTCCGCTCGTCGACGCATTGAGCCCGAAGCCGACCTGCAGCGTCAGCGGCACGAGAAACGGCAGCGCGCCCGCGCCGGCGCGAAAGAGACTGCCGGCGACGGTCGCCGCATGAAACGTGGGGATGTGCAGCAGTTCGAAGTCGATCGCCGGATGCCGCGTGCGCCGGCAATGCCGGATCGTCAGCCAGAACAGCGCGAGTCCCGCCGCGATGCACACCACCGGCACGACGCCTGGCAGCACGCCGCGCCCGAGCGTCTCGACGCCGACCATCAGCGCGGTCAGCGAGCCGCCGATCAGCGCCATGCCCGGCAGATCCGGTGCCGGCGGCCGCTCGCTTTGCACAGCCGGAATCAGCCACGCGACGAGCAGCATGCCGAGCGCGCCCACCGGCACGTTGATCCAGAAAACGGCGCGCCACGACAGCGCGTCGGTCAAGAAGCCGCCGAGCGGCGGCCCGAGCACCGGCCCGACGAGCGCCGGCATCGTGAGCCACGTCGTCGCCGACAGCAGTTCTTCGCGCTGCACGCGCCTAAACAGGATCAGCCGGCCGACCGGCACCATCATCGCGCCGCCGACGCCCTGCAGCACGCGCGCGGCAATCAGTTCCGGCAGTCCGTGCGCGAGCGCGCACGCCACCGACGCGAGCGTGAACGTCGCAATCGCCGTGAGGAACACGCGTTTTGCGCCGAAGCGATCCGCGATCCAGCCGCTCACCGGAATGAACACCGTCAGCGCGATCAGATACGACGTGATCGCACTGCTCAGATGGACGGGATTGACATCGAGGTCGCGGGCCATCGACGGGAGCGCGGTGGCCACGACGGTCGCATCGATGTTCTGCATGAACAGCGCGCTCGCAACGACAGCGGCTGTCACACGAAAATTGTTATGGCTATTCACGGGACACGGTCAAGACAGCACAGCGAACGATTATACGGCGACGGTCATGGCCGGCGGCCGGGCGTCCCGGCGCCGCCCGAAGCGCGCAGCGACAACGAACGTTGCAGCCGCGCGACACCGCGGACTATGAGTCAAAAAAAGGCGGGTCTATCATCGGTTCGCCGTGCGCTACCTGCCAGCGGCCACATGCGGCTCCTGTGACACGCGGGCGCCGCCATAAAACGAACTACATGGATAAAGAGGGAAAACAAGTGAGACATACTAAAGTCAGCTCCGCTATCGCGGGCGCAGCGCTCGCCCTCGTCTGCCAGCACTCCTTCGCACAAAGCTCCGTCACGCTATACGGCATCGTCGACACCAGCGTGCGCTACCTCACCAACGCCAATGCGACCAACGACGGCCTGCTTTCGATGCGCGAAGGCGTCGTGACGCCCAGTCGCTGGGGCTTGAAGGGCAGCGAAGATCTGGGCGGCGGCACGTCGGCGATCTTCAAGCTGGAAAACCAGTTCAATCTGTGGAACGGCCAGCTCGCCAACTCGACCAATACGCTGTTCCAGCGTTCGGCGTATGTAGGCCTGTCGAACAACCAGTACGGCACGCTGACGTTGGGTCGCCAGCAAACGCCGTTCTTCGAGGAAATGGGCAACACGTTCGACCCGCTGACGATCGCCGACTACTGGCAGGACAGCTGGGCGTATAACCCGATCGGCCCGTTTCTGTTCACCAACAGCTCGGTGAAGTACGCGAATTCGTTCGGTAGCCTGAACGTGAAAGCGATGTACGGCTTCGGCGGCGTCGCGGGCAGCCTCGGCCGCGACAGCATGTACGGCCTGACCGCGTCGTACGCGCTCGGACCGCTGCAGGCGCTCGTCGGCTGGCAGCAGAACGACATCAACGGCAAGAAGTTCAATCTCGCGAACGTGGGCGTGGTCTACGCGGTAGTGCCGACGCTGCGCCTGCTCGGCGGCTGGCTGCATTCGCAGGACAACTCGGGCACCGTCGATCAGGCTCAACTGCAGCCCGGCGTGAACCCGCTTCCGACGTCGGCCGTGAGCCCGAACCGTATCGACGACAACTTCTATCTCGGCACGACGTGGCAGGCGACCGCGCCGCTCGCGATCACGCTGGCCGGCTATTATGGCCACGCGCGCAACGCGGCGCTGGGTGACGGCTCGCTCGGCAGCGGCACCAACTATTCGGCGACGCTGCTGGCCGAGTACTCGCTGTCGAAGCGCACCGAGGTCTACGGCACCGTCGATTTCACGCGCGGTACCGGCGCCTACGAGATCGCATACCCGGGCCGCAACAATCAGACCGGCGTCGCAATCGGCCTGCGCAATATCTTCTGACGACGGATTTCTACTGCCTCACCGCGCGGCGCGCGTTGTGCGCGCCGCACTGTCTTTCTCCTTCCTTGCAGTACGCTCAATATCGTGCAGGCTTATTCGTGCACGCCTGATGTTTACCCTGGTTATTCGCACGTTTTACGATTTTATTACATCCTTTAAATAAAACCTTTCGCACCGCCCATTCATGTCTGGAATCGATACGGATTGCGTGGATATTCATGCAAATGTTTAATCGGGGGCGTACACTCCCACGACCCTTGGCCGCCGGGAAGCGTCCAGGGCAACGCAAAGCGCTCGTCCAGAAAGGCGAAGCGCGGGATTCACAGGAGAACAATCAATGAGTTGGACGCGAGACCAAAAGAACGTCACTATTGCCGCCTATCTGGGCTGGACCCTCGATGCCTTCGATTTCTTTCTCACCGTATTCGTGCTGAAAGACATCGCCACTGAATTCGGCGTCAAAATCCCCGCCGTCGCGTTCGCCATTACGCTGACTCTCGCCATGCGCCCGCTCGGCGCGCTGATCTTCGGTCGTCTCGCCGACAAGTACGGCCGCCGTCCGACGCTGATGGTCAACATCGCGATGTATTCGCTGTTCGAACTGCTGACCGGTTTCTCGCCGAACCTCGCGACGTTCATCACGCTGCGCGCGCTGTTCGGTATCGCAATGGGCGGCGAATGGGGCGTCGGCTCCGCGCTGACGATGGAGACGATCCCGCCGAAGTCGCGCGGCATCGTGTCGGGCCTCCTGCAGGCCGGCTATCCGAGCGGCTTCCTGCTCGCGTCGATCGTGTTCGGCGTGCTGTATCAGCACATCGGCTGGCGCGGCATGTTCTTCGTCGGCGTGCTGCCGGCGCTGCTCGTGCTGTACGTGCGTACGTCGGTGCCGGAATCGCCCGCGTGGAAGGTCATGGAACAGCGTGAGCGTCCGTCGCTGCTGTCGACCCTCAAGCACAATCTCAAGCTGTCGATCTACGCGATCGTGCTGATGACCGCGTTCAACTTCTTCTCGCACGGCACGCAGGATCTGTATCCGACGTTCCTGCGCGAACAGCATCATTTCGATCCGCATATGGTGTCGCTGATCACGATCGTGCTGAACATCGGCGCGATCGTCGGCGGTCTGTTCTTCGGCTCCATGTCGGAGCGCATCGGCCGCCGCCGCGCGATTTTCATCGCGGCGCTGATCGCGCTGCCGGTGCTGCCGCTGTGGGCGTTCTCGACCGGCCCGGTGCTGCTGGCGCTCGGCGCGTTCCTGATGCAGATCTCGGTGCAAGGTGCGTGGGGCGTGATCCCGGTTCACCTGAACGAAATCTCGCCGGACGAAATCCGTGCGACGTTCCCGGGCCTCGTGTACCAGCTCGGCAACCTGTTTGCATCGGTGAACGCGACGCTGCAGGCATCGCTCGCGGAATCGCGCGGCGGCGACTACGCCACCGCGATGGCGGTCGTCGCGGGGACGGTCGCGGTCGTGATCGCCGTGCTGATCCTGTTCAGCCGCGAGCGCCGCGGCATCGACATGACGCAGTCCGCGAAGGAAGCGTTGTCGAATCTGTGACCGGCCGCGCCGCCACGGCGGCGCGCACGATGAGCCGCGAAAGCCTCGAAGGCCGCGCCCGGACACTCCGGCGCGGCCTTTTTTGCGGCGAAACCGCCCGCGAGACGGGGAAACACCCGCTGCCGCCGATGCGCGGGACCGTGCATCATCCCGATGAATGCCGAACCCACACCGACAACGATGCTGGAGACCGCCGATGACCCAACCGTCCCCGCCGTCCGCCCCCGTCGCGTGGCCCGACACGGACGGCATCTGGTTCGCGTCGTATCCGGCCGGCGTCCCGCGTGAAATCGACGTGGACGCGTACCGCTCGCTCGTCGCGTTCTTCGACGACACCACCGCGCGCTTCGCGGACCGCGTCGCGTACGTGAGCGCCGGCTCGTCGATGACCTATCGCGCGCTCGCGCAAAAGGCCGCCGCGTTCGCGTCGTGGCTGCAGCGCGCGGGCGTCGCGAAAGGCGAGCGCGTCGCGATCATGTTGCCGAACACGTTCCAGTATCCGGTCGCGCTGTTCGGCACGCTGAAGGCGGGCGCGGTGGTCGTCAACGTGAATCCGCTCTATACGGTGCGCGAGCTTGCGCATCAGTTGAAGGACAGCGGCGCGCAGACGATCGTCGCATTCGAGAACTTCGCGAAGACCGTCCAGGACGCGCTGCCGGGCACGCCGATACGCAACGTCGTGCTGACGGGTCTTGGCGATCTGCTCGGCGACGGGCTGAACCTGAAGGGCCGCTTCATCAACCTGATGGTGCGGCACGTGAAGAAGATGGTGCCCCCGTACGAACTACCCCAGGCCGTGCGGCTCAACAATGCGCTCGCGGCCGGCGCGCGCGACGCGCCGAGCCCGGTCGACGTGAGCGCCGACGATCTCGCGTTCCTGCAATACACCGGCGGCACGACCGGCGTCGCGAAGGGCGCGATGCTCACGCATCGCAACCTGATCGCGAATCTGCTGCAGGCGAAGACGTGGTCCGCCGGCCAGCTGGCCGGTACGGGCGAAACGGTACTCACGCCGCTGCCGCTCTACCACATCTACGCGCTGACGGTGAACGCGCTCGTCTTCATGGCGCTCGGCGGCCGCAACATCCTGATCGCGAATCCGCGCGACCTGAAGCGGATGCTGAAGACGATCCAGCACGAGACGTTCACCTGCATGACCGCGGTGAACACGCTGTATGCGGCGCTGCTCGACAACGACGCGTTCCGTCGCCGCGATTTCTCGTCGCTGAAGCTCGCGATGGCCGGCGGGATGGCGACGCAGAAGGCCGTCGCCGAGCGCTTTCGCACGCTGACCGGCAAGCCGGTCGTCGAAGGTTACGGGCTCACCGAGTGCTCGCCGATCGTCACGATGAGCCCCGTCGACGTCGATCATCAGCGCGATTTCGACGGCACGGTCGGCCTGCCGGCGCCGTCGACGCAGGTGCGCCTGCGCCGCGACGACGGCACGTGGGCCGGCATCGGCGAACCCGGCGAACTCTGCGTGAAGGGGCCTCAGGTGATGAAGGGCTACTGGAATCGCCCGGACGAAACCGCGAAGGTGTTCGACGCCGACGGCTGGCTCGCGACCGGCGACATCGCCGTGATGAACGAGCGCGGCTTCGTGCGGCTGATCGACCGGAAGAAGGACATGATCATCGTGTCCGGCTTCAACGTGTACCCGAATGAAATCGAGGATGTGATCGCCATGCATCCGGGCGTGCGCGCGGTCGCCGCGATCGGCGTGCCCGACCCGGTGCAGGGCGAGCGCGTGAAGGTGTTTGTCGTGCGGCGCGATCCGTCGCTGACCGAGCGCGACGTGATCCAGTTCTGCCGCCAGCAGCTGACGGGCTACAAGATGCCGCGCATCGTCGAATTCCGCGAAGCGCTGCCGCAGACCAACATCGGCAAGATCCTGCGCCGCGCGCTGCGCGACGAGGAACTCGGGAATAAAAGCGCGGCCTGAGTCGTTGGTACGACGATGCGCATGCACGTCGCCACCGGGCGTGCGGCTTCGCCCGTGCCGACGAACCGAGGAGAGACCGTCGATGACGTTCCGCGCCCCGAACCGGCTGTTCCGGTTTCCGTGGCTCGCCGTGGCCTGCGTGACGGCGCTCGTCGCCGCATCGCACGCGGTGCGGGCCGAGGGCGACGATCGCGCGGCGGCAAACGCCGAGGTCGCGATTGCGCGCGCCGACTCCCGCTCCCCGGCGAACGCGCACGCACGGCTGCCCGCGAGGCGTGCGCAAGCGGGCGTCGGCGCACTGCCGCTCGATGCGCAGGTCGCGTGGCTGCAGCGCGCCGCGCAGCGCGGCGATCTGGAAGCGCTCGACGACGCGCAACTGATCGCCCTCTTCTCGTCGCTCGATCCGCTCACGGTGCCGCGCTACATCGCGGCAGGGCCGAACGGCTATCCGTCGTACGAGTTCACGATGCGCCGCCGCGAACGCATCCGCGGACACTGGCCGGCGAAGCCCGATCACATGCTCGTGCGGCTGTCGCACGATCCGCTGCGGATCTATGCGAAGTGGCTGCCGGACGGCGCTCACGCGGGCCAGGAAGTGCTGTACGACGAACAACGGCGCAGCGACGAACTGTACGGCCACCTCGGCGGGCTCCTGAGCGCGGTGTCGATCTGGACGAGCATCGACGGACTGCTCGCGCGTGCGCAGTCGCGTCACCGGGTGACCGACCTCGGCACCGAGTACATCGCGCGGCTTTTCCTGTCCGAGGGCGAACGCCTCGCGCAGGCCGGCGACGTGCAGGCACCGCAGATCGGCGTCGAAACCGACGATGGGGTGCGCGTCGTCACGTTCACGTACACGGCGCCGGCCGGTTTCTACGCGAGCCGCGAGACGCTCGGACTCGATCTGCGGCATCCGTGGTTCAGCGTCGCGCGCTCGTATGGCAGCGACGGCCGTCTGTTCGAGGACGTCGTGTTCGAGCACATCGAGCCGAAGACGTTCGACGCGCTCACGTTCGATCCGCACAATCCCGATTACCGGTTTTAGCCGCGCCGCGTGCCGCGCGTCACGCGTCGATCAGCCGGCAGTCGCGCGACGCCGCGAAGCACGCCAGCACGAACGCGTCGGCCGGACGCAGCGCGGCGGTCAGCGTCGCGTGGCGCGCGACGCACGGCGCGATCTGCGCATGCCACAACGCGCCGATATCGACATCGGCATCGAGCGCGAACGCTCGCGCCGCACGGCGCCTCGCGTCGCGCGCAAGCCGCCTGCCTGTCGCGAGCGATGGGTCGAACACCGCGACGTCCGCGGGCGTCGGCCGGCGGCGCTCCGGCGGAGCGGCAGGGATGAGCGTCGGCACGCGCGGCGTCGTCAGCCGGCTCGCTGCGCACACGGCCATCGCGCTGGTGTCGCGAATAAAAGCGCGTCGGTTCATCGCCCGCCTCCTCATGGCCGCCGCATCACGTATAGCCGCGCTGTGCCCGCCACCGACGCGGCCAGATCCCCTGCTTGCCCGGCGACAGCACGCCGTTCGGGTCGAGTGCGTCCTTCACCGTCTCGGCGAGGCGCAGCGACGCGCCGTCGTTGAAGCCATACTGGGCAGCCGCGTAGTCCATGTACAGCAGATGCGAACGGTAGACGCCGTAACCGGCCGCGCGCGCATCGCTCATCAACGCGCGCAGCAGGTCGCCGGCGCGCGCGGCGGCGTCCGGGTTGCCGCGCGCGAAGATCGCCGCGAATACATGATGCAGATGACGCCCGCCCGCCGTGAAGCCGCCGTAGTAATCGAAGCCGTACTCGGCGGCGCGTGCCTTCACGAGCGCGTACTGGCGCAACGCGTCGGCGCCCGCCGCCGGGCACAGCGGCGAAAAATCGACGTGCGCGCCGGGGCCGCCGAGCCAGTCGAGCATCCGGAATGCGGTCATCGTCGGAATGCCGGCGAGATTGCGATCGCCGCCGCCCTGCGGCACCTCATTTGCCGCGTAGCGCTTCGCGGCGAAACGCACGCCGGGCACCGCCGCGAACGCGCGCTCGACGACGCGTCGCTGCGCGTCGATCACCGCACGCTCGCCGTACAGCGCGTAATGCAGATTCCAGCGACCGACGCCGAGATCGCGCTGAATCGCTTCGACGGCGCTCTCCGGCATCGGCCCCGCGCCGTCGTACCAGCGGGCGCGCGGCGTGATGCTCGCGGCGCGCCGGATCGCCCCTTCGATCACCGCGTGATGGCGGATCGTCCCGCCGAGTTGAAGCGCGCGCAGCGTGTCGACGATCACGCCCAGATCGTCCTCGCGCGCAAACTGGATCTCGCCGAGCAGATACGCGGGCGGCGCGGGCATCAGCCAGACGCCCATCTTCGTGACGATCCCGTAATTCGACTGCATGAACATCGGATCGAACGACGGCCCGTAACCGGGTCGGAACAATTGCCATGCGGTGCCGGTGTCGATGCCGCCCATGCCGGTGCGCACGACGTCGCCGTTCGCAAGCACGACCTCCATCCCGCATTGCGTCGCGGCGTGGTCGCCGTAGGGCGTGTAGCCGAAGCCGCGTTCGAGCGTGTTGCCGATGACGCTGCCCCAGCCGGCGGCCGGCGGGTCCACCCACAAGGCCGAATTGCGTTGGCGAAGCGCCGCATACAGGTCGTAGTAGCTGACGCCCGGTTCGACGAGCGCGTAAGCGAGCGACTCGTTGACGTCGAGGACGCGGTTCATCCGCTGCAAGTCGAGCACGACCGAGCCGGACAGACGCGGCGCGGCGCCTCCATACGCGAAGTTGCGGCCGGTCGACACCGTCCACAGCGGCAGACGCGCACCGTTCGCGACGCGCAGGATCGCGCGGATTTCATCGACGTTCGCGGGCAACACGGCCGCCGATGCCGCGAACGCGCGCGGGTCGGCCGCGGGGACGAACGGATCGTCGTACGGATCCACCGCCTCGCCGCGCCGCACGTTGTCCTCGCCGACGATCGACGCAAGCTCGCCGAGCACCGTCGCGAAGCGGGACGGCTCGAAGCCCGGCGGCAACGGGCGGGACGCATCCGCTTTCGCCGTGTGCCGCGCGGGGTCGTCAGACGGCGGTGCGGGATTCACCATCGCCGCGACCTGTCGGCGCCGGGTTCGCGGCGGGTGTCGACGGTTTGCTCGCGCGAATCAGCGTTCGGCGTGGACCGCGAAATCCGGCGAAGCAGGCGCAGAACGCTTGCGCGCATCCGTCAGTAGCCGCTTCCGCTCGAACTGCCGCTACCCGAACTGCTGCTGCCCGAATTCATGTCGCTGCACGCCGAAACCGACGTCGCAGACAACGCCGAGACGACCAGCAATGCAACCAATGCGCAAAACCGCTTCATGATCTGCTCCTGTCATGGAAAACGACCTGACCGTTGGCCTGGGGACAGCTCGCGAGCGCACTGCGTCTTGCACGCGACCGATGACGGCACGGCCGAACGCCTGCGCTCACTCAGTAATAAACCGGTCGCGCGGCGGCTTTATTCCGCGCGCCGAATGACATTTGCATGACACGCCTCGCGGCGCGACGGTCGGCCATTTGCGCGGTGCGCCCAAATAGCCCGCAGAGCCCGCGAAATTGTTCCAGGCTGTCAGAGCGACTGCCCGCAGGTGCGTCACGCCGCCGCACCAGAACGGAGAGCCGCTCCCCGCACCCCTCCGTCGACGCGGAACGCCGCGTGCGCAAAGCAACAATGCGTAACAACCTCATCCGTACCAACCCGGCCACGAGCCGCTATAGTGGTGAGATTCATTCCTGTTCACGCGCGCAGCCCTTTCAAAGGGTAAAATCCCGGCGAGTGAAACGTTAAAAACTGAAAGCGGCTCCACGCCGCCAGGGTCAAGCCTAGTCCATGCCTTCCGCAGAATCGCATCCGCAAAACGACTTCATGAACGCCGCGCGAAAAGAAAGAAAGCGCGTCGAGATCTATCTGGTGAATGGCATTCGCCTGACCGGATGTATCGAGTCGTTCGATCAGTACCTGGTGATGCTGCGCACGCCAGTCGGCTTGCAGGGCATCTACAAGCGCGCCATCTCGACGATCCAGCTCGACACCGGCACCCGTCCGGGGCCGCGCACCGGTCGGCCGTCGCATGGCGAGCACACCGCGCGCGGACCGCACGGCACGCATGGTCCCCGTGAACAACGCGAGCCGCGTGAGCCACGCGAGTCGTATCCGTCGTCCGCGCCGGCATCCGAGCGTCCGGCATCGGACGGCCCGGTGGTCGTCACGCGCCGGCGCCGCCTCTACGGTTCCATCAACGGCGGCAACAACGGCAACAACGGCAACGACGGCTCCAACAACGGCTGATCGCACCCGCCGGGCCGCAGCGGCGGCCCGTGCATTCTTCGCGCATCATCGGTCGTGGCACCGGCCGCGGTCCGCCTTCGCGGCCGACTCTTTTGCGATATGCTGACCAGCATGTTCCCGTTCACGGAGATTCGCATGAGCGCCCCAACCTCCAAGCCTCACGCCGAGCCGCTCGAAGAACAACTGGACGAAGCGCTGGAAGAAACGTTCCCGGCAAGCGACCCGATCGCGGTCGACCCGAAGCCGTCGCAGCAGCCCAAGCCCGCCGACAAGCCAAAGAAGAGCGGCCACTCGCGCCATCACGACAAGCACTGAATCGCGCGCGCGTCACGCGCGCTGCCACCGCGACCCGCGCGACCGGTCGTCCGCGCGTGCGGCTCACCGCCGGTCTTCCGGGGCGTTACACGCCTCGTCTATCCGAGTACCCGATCACTCGCCCCTTCGCGCAGCGTCGAATTCCGCCTAGAGTGCCTCCTCTTCGAATCGCGCCGGCCCTTCGCGTATGCTGGCGTCGGCGCTCGCGCGGACCGTGCGATGCGGCGACCGATAACAACAGAGAATCTGGAGGAAGACGATGCATCAATGGATCGCACACCGTGCGCTCGCCACCCGCATGGCCCGCCAGGCCGCCCTCGCCGGCCTGCTGCTCGCGACCACGCTCGCCGCTTCTGCGCAGACGTCCACACCGGTAGGCGTCTGGCAGACGATCGACGACCACACCGGCCAACCGAAAGCGCTGGTCCAGATCGTCGAAGACGGCGACGGCACGCTAAGCGGCAAGGTCATCAAGGGACTGAACCCGGACGAGCAGCCCGGCCGCCGCTGCACCGCCTGCACGGGTGCGCGCAAGGACCAGCCGATCGTCGGCATGACGATCATCGACGGAATGAAGAAAACGGACGACGGCTGGGACGGCGGACATATCCTCGACCCGGAGAACGGCAAGACGTACCGTTGCAAGATGCACGTCGAAGACGGCGGCCGGAAACTCGTGGTGCGCGGTTACATCGGTGTGTCGCTGCTCGGCCGCTCGCAAACCTGGAACCGGCAGACGCAGTGACATGACATCGGGCGTCACACCGTGCGAGCCACGATGCCCAACGCCCGGCTAGTTCCGTTTGGGTGCGCGCGCAACGACATGCTCGGCGCAATGAAGGGAAGGAAGATCTGGAACCGGCGGAGCCGGCTCCAGGGATTGCGGTGAGGGCCGGCCCGCCTTGTCAGGGACAACCGATCGCCAGCCCTACGCGGATTGACGAAACAGCGCCCGATAGCCGAACGGCTGAGCCGCATTCGGTGCCGACGGAGCGAACGGCGACGTCGGCGTGAGCGCGGCTTCTTTCAGGCGCGCGGCCTTTTCTTCCGGGCTCGCGTGCCGGCGCATCCGCGCCTCGATCGTGCTGCACAGCGCGACGCCTTCGTCGCCGAACAGCTCGGCCATCACGCGTTTGAGCACGCCTTCGTCGTACCACGCCTTGAAGCGGCGATGGCAGGTTTGATACGACGGATAACGGCGCGGCATCGCCGACCACGTCGCTCCGCTGTACATCACCCACAGGACGCCGTTGAGCACCGCTCGCGTGTTCGCAAGCGGCCGGCCGCGCAGTTCAGCGCGCGGCCGCAGTTCGGGGAGCAGCGGCATCACACGTTGCCACTCTTCTTCGGTAATGTCGCGCCAGGGTTTCAAGGTCGCCTCCTTCGTCAGCACATTTCGTGACCAACGATATCGACCCACCCAGCATTCGAATATCGGAACAGTCTGAATCTGACAGACCGGCCGGCTGCAAGAAAATCAGGGACCCAAGGTGCGATGCGTGCCCGCTCAGGTCAGCGACGCCTGCACGTCGCGGCGCGGCGCCTCCAGGTACTCCTTCGACTGCATCTCGACGATCCGCGACACGGTGCGCGTGAATTCGTTCGCCATCGGTCCCTCCGGATACAGCGCTTCGGGCGGCACCGCTGCCGACATCAGCAACTTCACCTTATGGTCGTAGAACACGTCGATCAGCCAAGTGAAGCGGCGCGCCTCGGAGGACATGCGCGGCGTCATCTGCGGCACGTCGGACAGGATCACCGCGTGGAAGCGGCTCGCCAGCTCGAGATAGTCGTTCTGAGAGCGCGGACCGCCGCACAGCGTCGCGAAGTCGAACCATACGACGCCATCCGCGCGGCGCAGCGCCTTCAGTTCGCGCTTCTCGATGTGCAGGATCGGGCTTTCGTCCGGCACCGCCGCCAGCTGCGCATACGAATGACGCAGCGCCCGGTCCGCCTCCGCGCCGAGCGGCGTGTGATACACGTCGACCTGCGCCAGCGTGCGCTGACGATAGTCGACGCCCGCATCGACGTTGACCACATCGAGTTTGTCCTTCAGCAGAGCGATCGCCGGCAGCATCCGGTCGCGATGCAGGCCGTCCGGGTACAGCGTGTCCGGATCGTAGTTGGACGTCATCACGAACTGCACGCCATTCGTGAACAGCCGGTCGAGCAGGCGGTACAGGATCATCGCGTCCGCGATGTCGGACACGTGAAATTCGTCGAAGCAGATCAGCCGATAGCGCTTCGCGATGCGCCGCGCCAGCTCGTCGAGCGGATCGGCGCGGCCCTTCAGCTCCTCCAGCTCCCGATGCACTTCGCGCATGAACTCGTGAAAGTGCAGACGCGTCTTGCGCTGCACCGGCACGACCGCGTAGAAGCTGTCCATCAGGAAGCTCTTGCCACGCCCGACGCCGCCCCACATGTACACGCCGCGCGGCAGCTCCGGGTGGATGATCCACTTGCGCAGCGCGTTCGAGCGCCGGGCCTTGTACGCGACCCATTCGTCGTAGCACCGCTGCAGACGGTCGACGGCCGCGCGCTGCGCCGGATCCGACCGGTAACCTCGCGTCTGCAGTTCCTTTTCGTAGTACTCGGTGACGTTCATCTGTTCTTCGGCCCGCGTCTGTGGCGGCCGCCAATGAAAAAAGGCGGGCGGGATCGATCCCGCCCGCCTCTCGTGTGTGCTGCTGTTCTTCTGGCACTGCTGCCTGCGATGCCGGACGGCGCGCCGCTGCCCGGCCTGTCGCGCATTACATGTTGAGTGCGCGCTTGTCGACCGCGAGTGCCGCTTCGCGCATCACTTCGGACAACGACGGGTGCGGATGGCAGATCCGGCCGATGTCTTCCGACGCCGCCTTGAACTCCATCGCGACCACCGCCTCGGCGATCAGATCCGACGCGTCCGCCGAGATGATGTGCACGCCGAGCAGCTCGTCGGTCTTCGCGTCGGCGATCATCTTCACAAAGCCGTCGGCCTTGTTGATGCCGAGCGCGCGGCCGTTCGCCATGAACGGGAACTGGCCGGTCTTGATCTCGCGGCCTTCCGCCTTCAGCTGCTGCTCGGTCTTGCCGACCCACGCGATTTCCGGCTCGGTGTAGATCACCCACGGAATGCAGTTGTAATCGATGTGCGGCTTCTGGCCGTCGATCACTTCCGCGACCAGCACGCCTTCGTCTTCCGCCTTGTGAGCGAGCATCGGGCCGCGCACCACGTCGCCGATCGCGTACACGTTCGGGAGCGACGTGCGGCAGTGGTCGTCGACGTCGATGAAGCCGCGCTCGTTCGCTTTCAGGCCGATCGCTTCGAGGCCGAGATTGTCGGTGTTCGGCACGCGGCCGACCGACACGATCAGGCGGTCCGCGTCGAGCGTCTGCGCGTTGCCGTCCTTGTCGGTGTAGGCGATCGTCACGCCCTTGGCCGAGCTCTTCACTTCGCCGACCTTCACGCCGACGTGGATGTCGAGACCCTGCTTCTTGAACAGCTTCGCGGCTTCCTTCGACAGCGCCTGATCCGCCGCGCCGAGGAATTCGGGCAGCGCTTCGAGCACGGTCACGTCCGCGCCGAGGCGGCGCCACACCGAGCCGAGTTCGAGGCCGATCACGCCGGCGCCGATCACGGCGAGCTTCTTCGGCACCGAGTCGAACGTCAGCGCGCCTTCGTTGTCGGCGATCAGCTTGTTGTCGACCGGAATGCCCGGCAGATGACGCGCCTTCGAACCGGTCGCGATGATCACGTTCTTCGCGGTGACGACTTCGGTCTCGCCCTCGCCGCTCACTTCGATCTGCACGCCGGCGTCGTTCTTGCCGGTGAACTTGCCGTGGCCCTTCAGCCACGTGATCTTGTTCTTGCGGAACAGGAACTCGATGCCCTTCGTCATCTTCTCGACGATGCCGTCCTTGCGGGCCAGCATCTTCGACACGTCGATCTTCACGTCGCCGACGTTGATGCCGTGGTCGGCCAGGTGATGCTGCGCGTTCTCGAATTCTTCCGAGGACGCGAGCAGCGCCTTCGACGGAATGCAGCCGACGTTCAGGCAGGTGCCGCCGAGCTTCAGCGCGCCCGCCGGGTTCTTCCACTTTTCGATCACGGCAACGGTCTTGCCGAGCTGCGCAGCGCGGATCGCCGCGATATAGCCGCCGGGGCCGGCGCCGATCACGACGACGTCAAATTCCTTGGACATGGGAAATCCTTTCGATGCGGAGCGCAGCGCGCGACGAGGCCCAATGAGCCCCGCCGCGCGCGCACTCCCGGTGAACCAGATGCGGGAATACGGCTTACAGGTCGAGGAGCAGGCGCGCCGGATCTTCCAGCGCATCCTTCATCGCGACGAGCGAGAGCACCGCTTCGCGGCCGTCGATGATCCGGTGGTCATACGACAGCGCGAGGTAGTTCATCGGACGGATCACGATCTGGCCGTTCTCGACGACCGCACGTTCCTTCGTCGCATGCACGCCGAGGATCGCCGACTGCGGCGGGTTGATGATCGGCGTCGACAGCATCGAGCCGAACACGCCGCCGTTCGAGATCGAGAACGTGCCGCCCGTCATTTCCTCGATCGACAGCTTGCCGTCGCGCGCCTTCGCGCCGAATTCGGCGATCTTCTTTTCGATGTCGGCGAGGCTCAGTTGATCCGCGTTGCGCAGGATCGGCACCACGAGGCCGCGCGGCGAGCCGACCGCGATACCGATGTCGAAGTAGCCGTGATAGACGATGTCGTTGCCGTCGATCGACGCGTTCACGAGCGGAAACTTCTTCAGCGCGTGAACCGCGGCCTTCACGAAGAACGACATGAAGCCGAGCTTCACGCCGTGTTCCTTCTCGAACTTGTCCTTGTACTTGTTGCGCAGGTCCATGACCGGCGCCATGTTCACTTCGTTGAACGTCGTGAGGATCGCGTTGGTCTGCTGCGACTCGAGCAGACGCTCGGCGATACGTGCACGCAGACGCGACATCGGCACGCGCTGTTCCGGGCGGTCGTTGAGCCACGTCGCGGCCGACGCCGGCGCCTTCACGTCCGGCAGCGCCGGACGGGCGGCAGCAGGCTTCGCGGCGGGAGCGGCAGCGGCAGGCGCCTTCGGCGCGCCGGCGGCGAGCGCGTCGCCCTTCGTCACGCGGCCATCGCGGCCCGAGCCTGCGACGTCCGACGCCGACAGGCCCTTTTCGGCCAGCAGCTTCGCCGCAGCCGGCGATGCGGTCGTGCTCGCGCCGGCGGCGGCCGGCGCAGCGGCCGGCGCAGCGGCGGCAACGGCCGGAGCCGCGGCGGGCGCAGCGGCGGCGGCCGGGGCGGCAACCGCGCCAGCCTTCGCTTCGGTGTCGATCTTCGCGATCAGTTCTTCTGCGACGACGGTGTCGCCGTCGTTCTTGACGATTTCCGACAGCACGCCGGCAGCAGGAGCCGGCACTTCGAGCACGACCTTGTCGGTTTCCAGCTCGATGAGGATTTCGTCCTGAGCGACAGCCTCGCCCGGCTTCTTCTTCCACTGCAGCATCGTGGCTTCCGAAACCGACTCCGAAAGCTGCGGGACCTTGACTTCAACAATAGCCATGAGAATTTCCTGAATACGTATCTGGGACGAACCGTTGCGCGCATAAAGGCGCGGGAAAGCGCGGCGCACGCTCGGCGGCGCGCCTTCCCGGTTCGAATATGCTCGTTATTTCGCGACGGTTGCGCCCTTCAGGCGACCGAACGCACCTTCGACCAGCGCCTTCTGCTGCTCGTAGTGCTTCGCGTAGTAGCCGACCGCCGGAGAGGCCGAAGCCGGACGGCCGCTGTATGCCAGCTTCTGACCTTCCTTCATGCCTTCCCTCAGATGGTGCTCGACGTAGAACCACGAACCCTGGTTTTGCGGTTCGTCCTGCACCCACACCACTTCGGTCGCGTTGTCGTACTTCTTCAGCTCGGCTTCGAACTGCTTGTGGCCGAACGGATACAGCTGCTCGATACGGATGATCGCGACGTCGTTCGCGCCCGCTTCGCGGCGATGCGCGACGAGGTCGTAGTACACGCGGCCCGAGCACGCCAGCACGCGCTTGACCTTCTTCGCGTCGATCGACTCGTCGGTCTCGCCGAGCACGGTCTGGAACGAGCCCTTCGCGAGTTCCGACAGATCCGACACCGCTTCCTTGTGGCGCAGCAGCGACTTCGGCGTGAAGACGATCAGCGGCTTGCGGAACAGGCGGATCATCTGGCGGCGCAGCAGATGGAAGATCTGCGCCGGCGTGGTCGGTTGAACGACCTGCATGTTGTGGTCTGCGCACAGCTGCAGGAAACGCTCGATACGCGCCGACGAGTGCTCCGGACCCTGGCCTTCATAGCCGTGCGGCAGCAGCATCGTCAGGCCCGACACGCGGCCCCACTTCACTTCGCCCGACGAGATGAACTGGTCGATCACGACCTGCGCGCCGTTCACGAAGTCGCCGAACTGGCCTTCCCACAGCACGAGCGTGTTCGGTTCGGCCGTCGAGTAGCCGTACTCGAAACCGAGCACCGCTTCTTCGGACAGCACCGAGTCGATCACCGTGAAGTTCGCCTGGTTGTCGGCGATGTTCGCGAGCGGGATGTACGTACCGTCGTTCCAGCGCTCACGGTTCTGGTCGTGCAGCACCGCATGACGGTGCGTGAACGTACCGCGGCCCGAGTCCTGGCCCGTCAGGCGCACCGCATAGCCCGATGCGACCAGCGACGCAAACGCGAGGTGCTCGCCCATGCCCCAGTCGAGCTTCGCTTCGCCCTTGCCCATCGCGCGGCGATCGTTGATCACGCGCTCGACGAGCGGGTGAACCTTGAAGTTCTGCGGGATCGTGGTGATGCGTTCGGCGAGGCGCTTCAGCTCGGCGAGCGGCACGGCCGTGTCGGCGGCGTCGGTCCACTTGCGGTTCAGGAACGGCACCCAGTCGACCGCGTACTTGCTCTTGAAGTTCGACAGCACCGGATCGACCGTGTGATGGCCTTCGTCCATCGCGGCACGGTACGCCTTCACGTAGCCTTCGCCTTCGTCGGCGGTGATGACGCCCTGCTGCACGAGCTTTTCCGCATACAGCGCACGGGTGCCCGGGTGCTGCGCGATCTTCTTGTACATCAGCGGCTGCGTGAGCGCCGGCGTGTCCTGCTCGTTGTGGCCGAGCTTGCGGAAGCAGACGATGTCGACGACGACATCCTTGTGAAACTGCATCCGGAAATCGATCGCGAGCTGCGTGGCGAGCACGACCGCTTCCGGGTCGTCGCCGTTCACGTGCAGCACCGGCGCTTCGATCATCTTGACGACGTCGGTGCAGTACAGCGTCGAGCGCGCATCGCGCGGGTCCGACGTCGTGAAGCCGATCTGGTTGTTGATGACGATGTGCAGCGTGCCGTGCGTGCCGTAGCCGCGCGTCTGCGCGAGGTTCAGCGTTTCCATCACGACGCCCTGGCCCGCGAACGCCGCGTCGCCGTGGATCTGCACCGGCAGCACCTGGAGGCCCTGCTCGTCGCCGCGGCGGTCCATACGGGCCTTCGCGGAACCTTCGACGACCGGGTTCACGATTTCGAGGTGCGACGGGTTGAATGCGAGCGACAGGTGAACCGGACCGCCTTCGGTCGCGACGTCCGACGAGAAGCCCTTGTGGTACTTCACGTCGCCGGCCGGCAGGTCGTCGACGTGCTTGCCTTCGAATTCGGCGAAGAGGTCGGCCGGCATCTTGCCGAGCGTGTTGACCAGCACGTTAAGACGGCCGCGGTGGGCCATGCCGATCACGATTTCCTGCACGCCCTTCGCGCCTGCGTGACGGACGACTTCGTCCATCGACGCGATGAAGCTCTCGCCGCCTTCGAGCGAGAAGCGCTTCTGGCCGACGTACTTGGTGTGCAGGAAGCGCTCGAGGCCTTCGGCGGCCGTCAGGCGCTGCAGGATGTGCTTTTTCTTGTCAGCGGTGAAGTTCGGCGTCGAACGGATCGACTCGAGCTTCTCCTTCCACCAGCGCTTCTGTTCCGGATCGCTGATGTACATGTATTCCGCGCCGATCGTGCCGCAGTACGTATCGCGCAGCGCCTTCACGATCTCGCGCAGCGACGCGCGCTCGAACCCGAAGTATAGGTTGTTCGCGCTGAACGTCTCGTCCATGTCGGCTTCGGTGAAGTCGTAGAACGCGGGCTCGAGCTCGGGGATGTTCGGACGTTCGCGGCGCTTCAGCGGATCGAGATTCGCCCACTGCGAGCCGAGGAACCGGTAAGCACCGATGAGGGACTGGACGTAGACCTGCTTGCGTGCCGTGGCGAGGTCCTCGCCGCCGCCGCGGGCCACGAATGCGTTTGTCTTCGCGCGTTGAGCAAACGATTCGACGATCGGGCCGTGAGCGACGTCGCTCGCCGCGGAGCCGTCCGACGACGGGACGTTCTGCAGCGCGTCGAAGTATTCGCGCCAGTTGTCGGGAACGGACGCCGGGTTATCAAGGTATGCTTCGTATAGCTCTTCGACATACGGAGCATTACCGCCGAACAGATACGAGTTCAGCTGGAATTGCTTCATTCTTTCTGACATTTACGCTCACCTTTCTTCGAGTTTCTCGAGAAATAGCGGGTTACTCAACCTTCCGCGACACGGCCTGACCGTTTAGCGGATTGCGCGAATCAAGTCTGCTTGGAAGGACCTAAAACTAGCACCGCGGAGGATATCACAAAGCGGAACGCCGCTTGACATCGGCTTCACGTCCGCGAAGGCCACCGGTGCTGCATTTGCGCCGTTTGCAACCGTCCTTTTCAGCGAACTGCGCGCAGTTCGCTGCAATCCGCCGCGAATGCCACAAAACGCGCAACAAAAAAGCCGCCCCGAGGGCGGCTTTTCAGTCTGAAAGGATTCACATGTTTCGCAACGCTTAATCGACGGCGGTTTCGCGGCTCGCGCGGCGACGCTCGTGCTCCTTCAGATGGCGCTTGCGCAGACGGATCGACTGCGGCGTCACTTCGACGAGTTCGTCGTCGTCGATGAATTCGACCGCGTACTCAAGCGACATCTGGATCGGCGGCACGAGGCGCACCGCTTCGTCAGTGCCCGACGCACGCACGTTAGTGAGCTGCTTGCCCTTGATCGGGTTCACGACGAGGTCGTTGTCGCGGCTGTGAATGCCGATGATCATCCCTTCGTACAGCGCATCGCCCGGCTTAACGAACATGCGGCCGCGATCCTGCAGCTTCCACAGTGCGTAGGCGACCGCCGCGCCGTCGTCCTGCGAGATCAGCACGCCGTTGCGACGCTCGCCGAGCGAGCCTTCCTTCACCGGCGCGTATTCGTCGAACACATGGCTCATCAGGCCCGTGCCGCGCGTGAGCGTCATGAACTCGCCCTGGAAGCCGATCAGACCGCGCGCCGGAATCCGGTATTCGAGGCGCGTGCGGCCGCGGCCGTCCGATGCCATGTCGAGCATTTCGCCCTTGCGGCGACCGAGTTCTTCCATCACGCCGCCCTGGTGGCCGTCTTCGACGTCCACCGTCAGCAGTTCGTACGGCTCGTGGCGCACGCCGTCCACTTCGTGCATCACGACGCGCGGACGCGACACCGCGAGTTCATATCCCTCGCGGCGCATGTTCTCGATCAGGATTGTCAGATGCAGTTCGCCGCGGCCCGACACTTCGAACACGGTTTCGTCGCCGGTGTCCTTCACGCGCAGCGCCACGTTGTGGTTCAGCTCCTTCGTCAGACGGTCGCGAATCTGGCGGCTCGTGACGAATTTTCCTTCCCGGCCGGCGAGCGGCGACGAGTTGACGAGGAAGTTCATCGTCAGCGTCGGCTCGTCGACGGTGATCATCGGCAGCGCTTCCGGCGCATCGACCGCGCAGATCGTCGCGCCGATGCCGATGTCCTCGATACCGTTGATCAGCACGATGTCGCCCGCCTCGGCCGAATCGACCTGCACGCGCTCGAGCCCCTTGAACGACAGCACCTGGTTGATCTTGCGGTTCATCACCTCGCCTTCCGGGCCGAAGCGCAGCGCGACCTGCTGGCCGGGCTTGATGCGGCCGCGGTTGATGCGGCCGACGCCGATGCGGCCGACGTACGTCGAGTAGTCGAGCGACGTGATCTGCAGTTGCAGCGGCGCGTCCGGATCCGCCGGACGCACCGGCACGTGCTGCAGGATCGCTTCGAAGAGGGGACGCATGTCGCCTTCGCGCGCGGCCGGATCGAGCGACGCATAGCCGTTCAGGCCCGACGCGTAGACGACCGGGAAGTCGAGTTGCTCTTCGGTCGCGCCGAGCTTGTCGAACAGGTCGAACGTCTGGTTGATCACCCAGTCGATGCGCGCGCCCGGACGGTCGATCTTGTTGACCACGACGATCGGCTTCAGGCCGAGCGCCAGCGCCTTCTTCGTGACGAAGCGCGTTTGCGGCATCGGACCCTCGACCGCGTCGACGAGCAGCAGCACCGAGTCGACCATCGACAGCACGCGCTCGACTTCGCCGCCGAAGTCCGCGTGTCCCGGCGTGTCGACGATGTTGATGTGGGTGCCTTCGTACTCGACCGCGCAGTTCTTCGCGAGAATCGTGATGCCCCGCTCCTTTTCGATGTCGTTCGAGTCCATGACGCGCTCGGCGATCTGCTGGTTGTCGCGGAACGTGCCGGACTGGCGCAGCAGTTGATCGACGAGCGTGGTCTTGCCGTGGTCGACGTGGGCAATGATGGCGATGTTGCGAAGGGCGCGGGACATAGGAACCTGGAAACAGTGGCGTGCGGGGCGGCATTCGCGACGCGATGGCGTCACGCACTTTCGGGAACCTGAAAGTATAGCATGCGACGATGACACGCTTGACCCTTCTTTCTCTTTGACACCGTCGCGTTGTTTCCTCCCGCTCCCCTTCCGGCCCGGTTTTCAGCGTATCTTGAAAAAACCCTTGCTGCGGCAAGTAACCGCACCTTATAATCCCTGCCTGGTCAACCATTGCTGTCGCACCTGAACCATGACCGAACCGACCTCCAGCCCGCGGTCCGACCTGCGCGATTACGCGTTCGGAGAAAGCGTCGGCTACCTGCTCTCGCGTGTGAAATCGACGATGTCGAACCTGATCACGCAGCGCGCGCTCGCGGAACTCGGCGTCACGAGCCAGCAGGCGAGCGTGCTTTTCATGGTTGCCAGCGGCAAGTGTCTGCTCGCCGCCGAACTGGCCCGCGAATACGGCATCGACGCGAGCGCGGTCACGCGGCTCGTCGACCGGCTGGAAAAGCGCGGCCTGCTCGAACGCGTGCGCAGTTCCGAAGACCGCCGCGCGGTGCGTCTCGCGCTGACGCCCGAAGGCCAGGCGATCGCCGAGCGGATGCCGCCGATCTTCACGTCGGTCATCGACGAGTTGACGAGCGGCTTCACGCCCGAAGAAATCGGCTTCCTGAAGAGCATGTTGCGCCGGATTCTCGCGAACACCGGCGCATGCGAAGCAGGCGGCAGCGGCACCCCCGGTGCCCACTCATGACCGGGCGACCGGTCGTGAAAACATTGCGTCGCAAAAAGGCTGCATCGTCCAGCATTACTTCTCAATCACACGCAACGAGACGAGCAATGAACTCCCAGACCCCGTCCGCGCCGGCGCTGTTGTGCCGGGCCGCAGTCGCCGCCGCGGTGACCGCGTTCGCCCTCGCCGGGTGCGTGAACTACTCCGGCATCCGCAGCGACAAAGCAATCGCCCAGCCGACGCAGTACGAAACCGCCCGGAGCATTCCGGCGCAGGGCGGCCAGTGGCCGGCGCTCGACTGGGCCAACCAGTTCGGCGACCCGCAACTGCCGAAGCTGATCGACGAGGCCCTCGACGGCAACCCGTCGATCGCGCAGGCGCAGGCGCGGCTCGCGAAGGCGTCGTCGTACATCGAGAGCTCGCGTGCCGCGCTGATGCCGAAGGCCGACTTCAAGTATTCATGGACCCGCGAACTGTACTCGGCGAACGGACTCTTCCCGCCCCCGTACGGCGGCACGTGGTACAGCGAGAACAACGCGCTCGCGAGCGCGTCGTGGGAGCTCGACCTGTGGGGCAAGAACCGTCAGCGGCTCGCGCAGGCGGTGTCGCAGCAGCGCGCGGCCGACGCCGACATGCAGCAGGCGCGCGTAACACTGGCGGCGTCCGTCGCCCGCACGTACAACCAGCTCGCGCAGCTCTACGCGCTGCGTGACATCGCGGCTCACGAGATCGAAAACCGCCGCACGATCGGCACGATCACGAACCAGCGGGTGACCGCCGGGCTCGACACGAACGTCGAGAAGCAGACCGCGAACGGCAATCTCGCGACGAGCCAGGCGAACCTGTCGCAGATCGACGGGCAGATCCAGATCGTCCGCTACCAGCTGGGCGCGCTGCTCGGCAAGGGTCCGGATCGCGGTCTCTCGATCGCGCAGCCGGTGATCAACCCGGTTGCCGAGATCGCGTTGCCCGACAACCTGCCCGCCGACCTCGTCGCACGCCGCCCGGACATCGTCGCGGCGCGCTGGCAGGTCGAAGGCGCCATGCACGGCGTGAAGGAAGCGAAGGCCGAGTTCTATCCGGACGTGAACCTCGCGGCCGCCTTCGGCTTCGACGCGTTCGGCTGGAGCCGCTTTTTGACCGCCGCGAGCCGCCAGGCGAGCATCGGCCCGGCGATCCACCTGCCGATCTTCGATGCGGGCGCACTGCGCGCGCAGCTGAAAGGCCGCTATGCGGACCTCGATCTCGACGTCGCGAACTACAACGAGACGCTGATCAACGCGTTCAACGACGTCGCGACGCAGGTCGCGTCGATCCGCTCGATCGACCGTCAACTGGTCGACGCGACGCGCGCACTCGACGCGTCGACGAGCGCGTGGCATCTCGCGGTGGTCCGCTATCGCGCGGGCCTGTCGCCGCAGTTGCAGGTGCTCACCGCGGACCAGAACCGCCTCGCCGCCGAGCAGACCGTGACCAACCTGCGGATGCAGCGCCGCGACATGCAGATGGCGCTGATCAAGGCGATGGGCGGCGGATTCGACGCGACGCAGGCGGGACTCGTGCCGCCGTCAGTCGTCGGCTCGGACGCGTCGGCGCCGGTCACGGGCGCCGTCCCGGTCGCGGCTGCTGCAACGACCGCTGCCACGACCGCGGCCGCCGCCGGCCCGGCAGCGCACGCCGCGGCGCAGAACGAAGCAGCAACGAACTAAGCACGTGCGGCCACACTGAAACGAACAAGCCTGAGAGAACCCGGAGATCCATTCCATGAGCACTCCCCAGCAGCCTGCCGGCAATCCGCAGCCTACCGCGAGCAACGGCAAGCGCCGGCGCATGATGACGCTGCTCGTCCTCGTGATCGTCCTTGCCGCGATCGCGTACGGGCTGTACTACTTCCTCGTTGCGCGCTTCTCCGAGAGCACCGACGACGCGTACGTGAACGGCAATGTCGTGCAGATCACGCCGCAGGTCAGCGGCACCGTCATCGCCGTGAAGGCCGACGACACGCAGACGGTCAAGGTCGGCGACCCGCTCGTGCTGCTCGACCCGGCCGATGCGCGCGTCGCGCTCGAACAGAGCGAAGCGGCGCTTGCGCAGACGGTGCGCCAGGTCCGCGGCCTGTTCGCGGACGACAGCCAGTACCAGGCGCAGGTCGCCGTGCGTCAGGCCGATCTGTCGCGCGCGCAGGACGATCTGCGTCGCCGGATGCTGGTCGCGCAGACCGGCGCCGTGTCGCAGGAAGAAATTTCGCACGCGCAGGAAGCGGTGCGCAGCGCGGAAGCCGCGCTCGACGCCGCGAACCAGCAGCTCGCCGCGAACCGCGCGCTGATCGCGAACACGACGATCGCGAACCATCCGAACGTCGAAGCCGCCGCCGCGAAAGTCCGCGACGCGTATCTCGCGGATGCGCGCAACACGCTGCCGGCGCCGGTCACCGGCTACGTCGCGAAGCGCTCGGTGCAGGTCGGCCAGCGCGTCGCGCCGGGCAATCCGCTGATGTCGGTCGTGCCGCTGAACTCGCTGTGGGTCGACGCGAACTTCAAGGAAGTGCAGCTGAAGCACATGCACATCGGCCAGCCGGTCGAAATGACCGCCGACGTGTACGGCTCGTCGGTCGTCTATCACGGCAAGGTGGTCGGGTTCTCGGCCGGCACCGGCTCGGCGTTCTCGCTGCTGCCCGCGCAGAATGCGACCGGCAACTGGATCAAGGTGGTCCAGCGTCTGCCGGTGCGGATCTCGCTCGATCCGGCCGACCTCGAAAAGCATCCGCTGCGTATCGGCCTGTCGATGCAGGTGAACGTGAACATCCGCAACGACGAAGGCGGCCAGCTCGGCGCCGCGCAGAACACCGTGCTCGAAACCGACGTGTTCGCGAAGTACGGCGCCGAAGCCGACGCGGAAATCGCGCGGATCATCGCGGAGAACGCCGGCCCGAACGGCGGCGCGAATTCGGCCACGGCGGCATCGGGCGCGGCCGCGTCGGCGGGCAAGCGCGCCGCGAAGCGGACGTAAAGCGGCTCCCATGGCGCAACAACAACAGGCCGTCGTCCATCCGCCGCTGCAGGGCGCGCAACTGGTGATCGGCACGATCGCGGTGTCGCTCGCGGTGTTCATGAACGTGCTGGACACCTCGATTGCGAACGTGTCGATCCCGTCGATCTCCGGCGACCTCGGCGTGTCGGCCGACCAGGGCACGTGGGTGATCACGTCGTTCGCGGTGGCGAACGCGATCTCCGTGCCGCTCACCGGCTGGCTCACCGACCGGATCGGCCAGGTGCGGCTCTTCATGGCGTCGATCGTGCTGTTCGTGATCTCGTCGTGGATGTGCGGGCTCGCGCCGACGCTGCCGTTCCTGCTCGCGTCGCGCGTGCTGCAGGGCGCGGTCGCCGGCCCGATGATCCCGCTGTCGCAGACGCTGCTGCTCGCGAGCTATCCGCGCGCGAAGGCGCCGATCGCGCTGTCGATGTGGTCGATGACGACGCTGATCGCGCCGGTCGCGGGACCGATTCTCGGCGGCTGGATCTCCGACAACATCTCGTGGCCGTGGATCTTCTACGTGAACATTCCGGTCGGCATTGCCGCGGCCGGCGCGACGTGGGCGATCTTCCGCCATCGCGATTCGGTCGTGAAAAAGGCGCCGATCGACGGGGTCGGACTCGGGCTGCTGATCGTCTGGGTCGGCTCGCTGCAGGTGATGCTCGACAAGGGCAAGGACCTCGACTGGTTCTCGTCGACGACGATCGTCGCGCTCGCGCTCGTCGCGGTGGTCGCGTTCGCGTTCTTCGTCGTATGGGAGCTGACCGACAAGCATCCGGTCGTCGACCTGTCGCTGTTCGCGCGGCGCAATTTCACCGGCGGCACAGTCTCGCTGTCGGTCGGCTACGGGCTCTACTTCGGCAATCTCGTGCTGCTGCCGCTGTGGCTGCAGACCGACATCGGCTACACCGCGACGAACGCGGGCCTCGTGATGGCACCCGTCGGCGTGTTCGCAATCATGCTGTCGCCGCTGACCGGCCGCATCCTGCCGCGCACCGACCCGCGCTACATCGCGACCGTCGCGTTCCTCGTCTTCGCGCTGTGCTTCTGGCTGCGCTCGCGGTATACGACCGGCGTCGACACGTGGTCGCTCGCGATGCCGACGCTCGTGCAAGGGATCGGGATGGCGGGCTTCTTCATCCCGCTCGTGTCGATCACGCTGTCCGGTCTGCCGGGTCACCGGATCCCGGCCGCATCGGGCCTGTCGAACTTCGTGCGGATCATGTGCGGCGGCATCGGCACGTCGATCTTCGAGACCGCGTGGGACCACCGCACGGTGATGCACCACGCGCAGCTGACCGAGCAGGCGAACGCGGGCAATCCGGCGTTCGTGCAGTCGATGCAGCAGATCCAGCACGCGACCGGGCTCTCCGAGGCGCAGGCTCACGGGCTGTTCGACTCGATGGTCACGCAGCAGGCCGCGCAACTCGGGGTGAACGACCTGTTCTATATCTCGTCGGCGATCTTCGTCGTGCTGATCGCGCTGATCTGGATTACGCGGCCCGAACGCGCGCAGGCCGCCGATGCGGGAGCGGCGGCTTCGGCTGCGCACTGATTCGCGTTCGCCGCGACGCGTAGAAACAAAAAAGCCGATGCGCATGGTCGCATCGGCTTTTTTTCGAACGGCGCTTGACGAACTTTTTTATGGACGCCGGCGGAGACGCCCACTCGTCTAGCCGGCGTTCGCGCTCACCACGAGGCGCTCCGGCGCGAGCACGCCATCGGCCGCTCTCGCGACGCCGAGCAGGCGCCCATCGTCGCCGTACACGCGCACGCGGCAGCGCTCGGCATACGCCGTGCGAACGGAATCCGCTGGTTCAATTTCGTCGAGCCGCAGGCGCTGACCGTGCAGAAAGCGGCGCGTCGCGTCCGCGTCGAGTTCGATGCGCGGGAACGTCGACAGCAGCGCGTCGACCGGTTGCAGCCACGCGTCGCGCGCGGCGTCGTCCGCATCGGACAGCGCGTCGAGCGTCACCGCGTGATCGAGCGTCAGCGCGCCGACGCCGATGCGCCGCAACGCGACCAGATGCGCGCCGCAGCCGAGCGCCTCGCCGATGTCCTCAGCCAACGTGCGCACATACGTGCCCTTGCTGCACGTGACGCGAAACGTCACGTCCGGCAACGCGCACGCGATCATCTCGAGCGCGTGGATCGTGACCGTGCGCCCTTCGCGCTCGACCGTCTGGCCCGCGCGTGCGTATTCATACAGCGGTTTGCCGTCGCGCTTGAGCGCCGAGTACATCGGCGGCACCTGCACGATGTCGCCGCGAAACGCGTCGAGCGCCGCGCGCACCGCCGCCTCGTCGCACGACACGGCACGCGTGTCGATCACCTCGCCTTCGGCGTCGCCGCTCGCGGTGCGGATGCCGAGCCGCATCGTCGCGTCGTAGGTCTTGTCCGCGTCGAGCAGATCCTGCGAGAACTTCGTCGCTTCGCCGAAGCACAGCGGCAGCAGGCCGGACGCGAGCGGGTCGAGCGTGCCGGTATGCCCAGCCTTTTTCGCGCGATAGAGGCGCTTTGCGCGGATCAGCGCGTCGTTGCTGGAGAGGCCGACCGGCTTGTCGAGCAGCAGCACGCCGTCGAGCAGTCGGCGCGGCACTTTCGGCCGCGCGGGTTGGGAGGGTGCAGTCATGTCAGGCAAAAAAACAGGGCGAAGGCGCAAGAGTCGCCGGCGCGCGACGACGGGCGCGCTCCTGCGACGCCGGCCGCGGCCGTCACAAAGCTCAGTCGTCCTTCGCGCGGGTCGCGTTCGCTTCGTCGATCAGGCGCGACATCTCGACGGCCTTTTCGATCGTCTTGTCGTAGTGGAAGTGCAGCGTCGGCACCGTATGGATGTGCAGCCGCTTGAATAGCAGGTTGTGCAGATGCCCGGCCGCGTGATTGAGCGCGTCCTGGGTCTGATGCGGATCGCCGGTCAGCGTCGTGAAGTACACCTTCGCGTGCGCGTAGTCGGGCGTGAGCTCGACGCTCTGAATCGTGACGAGGCCGATCCGCGGATCCTTGACCTCGCGCATCACCAGTTCCGACAGATCGCGCTGGATCTGGTCGGCGATCTGCACGTTGCGATTCGGGGTGGAACGTCTCTTGTTCATGATGGGTCCAGAAAAAACAACGGGCGGAGCCGGCTTTTCGCCCGCTCCGCCCGCATACGCCGCGCGAGCCTGTTGTTACAGCGTACGCGCGACTTCGGTGATCTCGAACACTTCGAACTGGTCGCCTTCGACGATGTCGTTGAAGTTCTTGATCGACATACCGCACTCGAAGCCCTGCTTCACTTCCTTCACGTCGTCCTTGAAGCGCTTGAGCGAATCGAGCTCGCCGGTGTGGATCACCACGTTGTTGCGCAGCACGCGCACCGACGACGAACGGCGCACGAGGCCATCGGTGACCATACAGCCCGCCACCGTGCCGACCTTCGGCACCTTGAACACCTGACGCACCTCGACCATGCCGATCACGGTCTCGCGCTTCTCCGGCGCGAGCATGCCCGACATCGCCGCCTTCACGTCATCTACCGCGTCGTAGATGATGTTGTAGTAGCGGATGTCGACGCCGTTCGCCTCGGCCAGCTTGCGCGCCTGCGCATCGGCGCGCGTGTTGAAGCCGATGATGACCGCCTTCGACGCCGTCGCGAGGTTGACGTCGTTCTCGCTGATGCCGCCCACCGCGCCGTGCACGATCTGCACGCGCACTTCGTCGGTCGACAGCTTGAGCAGCGCGTGAACCAGCGCTTCCTGCGAGCCCTGCACGTCCGCCTTGACGATGAGCGGCAGGTACTGCACTTCGCCCTCGCCCATCTGCTCGAGCATGTTTTCGAGCTTCGCGGCCTGCTGCTTCGCGAGCTTGACGTCGCGGAACTTGCCTTGACGGAACAGCGCGATTTCGCGCGCCTTGCGCTCGTCGGGCAGCACGATCACTTCTTCGCCCGCCGCCGGCACTTCCGACAGACCCTGGATTTCGACCGGGATCGACGGGCCGGCTTCCTTCGTCGGCTTGCCGGTTTCGTCGAGCATCGCGCGCACGCGGCCGTACGCGGAACCCGCGAGCACCACGTCGCCGCGATTGAGCGTGCCCGACTGCACGAGCACGGTCGCGACCGGACCCTTGCCCTTGTCGAGCTTCGCTTCGATCACGAGGCCCTTCGCCGGCGCTTCGACCGGTGCCTTCAGTTCGAGCACTTCGGCCTGCAGCAGCACGTTTTCGAGCAGCTCGTCGATGCCCGCGCCGGTCTTCGCCGACACCGGCACGAACGGCGAATCGCCGCCGTATTCTTCCGGCACGACGCCTTCGGTCACGAGTTCCTGCTTCACGCGGTCCGGATTCGCTTCCGGCTTGTCGATCTTGTTGATCGCGACGACGAGCGGCACGCCACCCGCCTTCGCATGGGCGATCGCTTCCTTCGTCTGCGGCATCACGCCGTCGTCGGCAGCGACCACCAGAATCACGATGTCGGTCGCCCTCGCGCCGCGCGCACGCATCGCCGTGAACGCCTCGTGACCCGGCGTGTCGAGGAACGTGATCACGCCGCGCGGCGTTTCCACGTGATACGCGCCGATGTGCTGCGTAATGCCGCCCGCTTCGCCCGCGGCAACCTTCGCGCGGCGGATGTAGTCGAGCAGCGAGGTCTTGCCGTGGTCGACGTGGCCCATCACGGTCACGACCGGCGGACGCGGCAGTTGCTCCGCATCCGTCGCTTCGCCCTCGACGAGCAGCGCTTCCGGATCGTCGAGCTTCGCGGCGACCGCATGGTGGCCGAGTTCCTCGACGATGATCATCGCCGTTTCCTGGTCGAGCATCTGGTTGATCGTGACCATCTGGCCAAGCTTCATCATCACCTTGATGACTTCCGAAGCCTTCACCGACATCTTGTGCGCGAGATCGGCGACGGTGATCGTCTCCGGCACGTGCACTTCACGCACGATCGGTTCGGTCGGCGCCTGGAACGACGAGCCGCTGTCCTGATGCTTGCCACGGCCCTTCGGACCGCCGCGCCAGCCGCGGTCGACGCCGCCGCTCGAATCGCCGCGGGTCTTGATCCCGCGACGCTTCGCGGCGTCGTCCTGCCAGCCGCCCTTGCCGGCACCCGGCTTGCGGGCGCGGTCGCCTGCGGGCGCCGTGGACGGCGCGGTCGACGACGGTGCCGCGGCTACCGGCTTCTTCGCGGCGGCGGCCGGACGTGCGCCCGCCACGCCCGCCGGACGGGCCGGCTTGTGCAGCGTGCCCTTCGCTTCGGCAGGCTTCGCCGGCTCGACCGGCTTCGGCGGCTCGGGCGCCTTCACCTGCGCCTTGCGCGGCGTGCTCATCATTTCGCGGATCGCGCGCGCTTCAGCTTCCGCCGCCGCACGGCGACGGGCGATCTCTTCCTGTTCGAGACGCGCCTTCTCGACGGCCTCGCGCGCGGCGTCCTCCGCCTTCTTCGCGGCTTCGCGCTGCGCGGCTCGCTCGGCGGCCGCGCGCTCTTCGTCCTGCTCCGCGCTCGCGGCGGGGGCCGGCGCAGCCGGTGCCGGCGCGGCGGCGGCGCGCTGCGCCTCGACCGCCTGCGCGGCGACCTCGCGCGCGGCGGCTTCGGCGGCGGCCTTCTTCTTCGCCGCTTCCTCTTCCGCGCGACGGCGCTCGGCCTCGGCCGCTTCCTCGCGGGCGCGGCGTTCCGACTCTTCGCGTGCGAGCTGCTCCTGACGCGCCTTCAATTCCTGAGCCTGACGCTCGAGCAATTCGGCTTCGCGGCGCGCTTCTTCCTCGCGGCGCTGAAGCTCGATGTCGTCCACGGCGGCCTCGGCTGCCTGATTCGATGTCTCCGCCTCGGCGGCGGACTCGTCGCGGCGGACGAACGTGCGCTTCTTGCGCACCTCGACCTGAATGGTGCGAGCCTTGCCCGTCGCGTCGGACTGCTTGATCTCCGACGTATGCCGGCGCGTCAGCGTGATCTTGCGCTTGTCGCCGTCGGTCGAGCCGTGCGACTTGCGCAAGTGGTCGAGCAGACGCGCCTTGTCGGTTTCCGACAGGACATCGTCCTCGCTCGCTTTCTGGACGCCCGCCGCCTGCAACTGCTCGAGCAGCACGCCTGCAGGCATTTTCAGTTCCGCGGCAAATTGGGCTACGTTGTTACTCGCCATTCATTCCTCTTAGTGCAAGGAGCGATTCCTTGCGGTTGACATCGGATCGTGCGGCCCTCGGACCTCGATGCATTCGAGCATCAAGGCCGGCCGCGTTCTGTTCAGTGGGTCATGGTCGTTTCCTGCTCGTCGCTCACTGGATTACTGGAACCAGTGTTCACGCGCCTTCATGATCAACGCCTTCGCGGCGTCCTCTTCCATTCCCGTCATTTCAACCAGCTCATCCACGGCCAGCTCCGCGAGTTCGTCGCGAGTGTGGATTTCGTGCTGCGCGAGCTTGCCGAGCAGCTCCTGGTCCATGCCATCGAGGCTCTTCAGATCCAGTGCCGCGCTTTCGACCTGCTCTTCGTTCGCGATCGCCATCGTGAGCAGTGCATCACGCGCCCGGTTGCGCAGCTCGTGGACGGTGTCCTCGTCGAACGCCTCGATTTCGAGCATTTCGTTGAGCGGCACGTACGCGATCTCTTCGAGGCTCGTGAAGCCTTCGTCGATCAGAATGTCGGCGACTTCTTCGTCGACGTCGAGACGCGCCATGAACAGGTCGCGCAGCACCGTGCGCTCCTGATTCTGCTTCTGCGCGGATTCGTCCGGCGTCATGATGTTGATCTGCCAGCCGGTCAGCTCGCTGGCAAGACGCACGTTCTGGCCGCTGCGGCCGATCGCGACCGCCAGCTCGCTCTCGTCGACGACGACGTCCATCGAATGCTTTTCCTCATCGACGACGATCGACTGCACGGCTGCCGGCGCGAGCGCGCCGATCACGAACTGGGCGGGATCTTCCGACCATAGCACGATGTCGACGTTTTCGCCACCGAGCTCGTTTCGCACCGCCTGCACCCGCGAGCCGCGAATGCCGACGCACGTGCCGATGGGGTCGATGCGCTTGTCGTACGCGACGACGCCGATCTTCGCGCGCACGCCGGGGTCGCGCGCGGCCGCCTTGATTTCGAGGAGGCCTTGTTCGATTTCCGGCACTTCCATCTCGAACAGCTTCATCAGGAATTCGGGCGCGGTGCGCGACAGCTCGATCTGCGGGCCGCGCGCGGTGCGGTCGATCTTGCCGATCCACGCGCGCACGCGGTCGCCGACGCGCAGGTTTTCCTTCGGGATCAGCTGGTCGCGGCGCAGCAGCGCTTCGACACGGCCCGACTCGACGATGAAGTTGCCCTTGTCGAGCCGTTTCACGGTGCCGGTCATGATGCTTTCGCCGCGCTCGAGAAAATCGTTCAGGATCTGCTCGCGCTCCGCGTCGCGGACCTTCTGCAGGATCACCTGCTTCGCGGCCTGCGCGCCGATGCGGCCGAACTCGATCGACGGCACCGGTTCTTCGATGTAGTCGTCGATCTGCGCGTCGGGCTTCTGCTCGCGCGCTTCGAACAGCAGGATTTCCTGGTCCGGCTCCTGCAGACCCGCCTCGTCCGGCACGACGCGCCAGCGGCGATACGTTTCGTGCTCGCCGCTCTCACGGTCGATATGGACGCGGATATCCGCATCCTCGTCGAAGAGTTTCTTGGAGGCCGATGCAAGCGCCGCTTCAAGGGCGGCAAAAACCACGTCCTTGTCGACGTTCTTCTCGCGTGCCAGCGCATCCACCAGCATCAACACTTCGCGACTCATTGTTTGCGGCTCCTAAAGTCAACTTTCGGGACAAGGCGTGCGCGGTCGATATCCGCGAGCGTGAAATCCAGCATCGCGGGCCCTGCCTTCCCTTCGAATTCCAGACCGATGGAGTCGCCCTCGGGAGCATGCAGGATGCCCCGGTACGATTTCCGTCCGTCCAATGGCTTTTTCAATGTGATGACCGCCTCGCTGCCCGCGAAGCGTTCGAAGTCCGCGAGCTTCTTCAGCGGACGATCGAGGCCCGGCGACGATACTTCGAGCCGCTCGTAGTCGATGTTCTCGACCGTCAGGACGTGCTGCAGCTGACGCGTGACCTTCTCGCAATCCTCGATCGCGATGCCCGCGGGCTGGTCGATATAGACGGTCAGCATCCCGCGCCCGGTGCGTTCGAGGTCGACGAGCTCGTAGCCGAGCCCGGTCACCGTGGTTTCAATCAGTTCCGTCAGTTGCACAATCCCACTCCAGATGTTCGCGCGGCGAGCCTGCGAAACATCCCGCGGGCCGCGCGCCTCTTGAGGCACGCGCTCTTTTCCCTTTTGCTCCAGATCGACTCAATCGGCCGAACCAAAAAAAAATGGGCGAAACGCCCATCTTCTTTTCTCGACCGGTTAAAGCGGTTGATAACCCAGCGGTTGATTACCCCAGTGGTTATTCACCCCATATCCGGCGCTCGCGCCTGAGCAAATGAAAAAGCCGCACGCCCAGCGACTTTGTGATTCTAGCCTTTTTTCGACATTAACGCAAACCCGCAGCCGGCCGAAAGCCCGCGTGCGCGGCGCCGGGAGCGTCTTCGCGCGCGCAATGGCGTGCTCTATCGGGACAGCGAGCGCGGCAACGGCCGCACCGGGAACTTCGGCTGTGCATCACCCGGCCCGGCCGCCGCTGAAACGCTGGATTAATGGCCGCGCGTGCGGTTGCGCGCCGGCCCGCGCGGCTTGTTGCCCGCCGGGCGATTGCCGTTCGCGTTGTTGCCGGCGCCACGGCGATTGGCGCCCGGATTACCCGATGCGCGCTTGCCCGACGTCGGCGCACGGTTGCCGTCGACGTCGCGGCCGCGATTGCCCGCGTTGCCGCCGCGATTACCCGCGTTGCCGCCGCGATTGCCGTAGCCCGTCCCGAGCCCGCCGCCGAGACCGGTCGCCGTGCCGCGCCGTCCCTGGCGCGGCTGGTTCATCGCGCCATGCGCGGTCAGCACCGGCTCGCGGTTGATGAAGCCCATCGACGTCTGCATCGGGTCCGGCTGACGACGCTCCTGCGCACCGCCGCGGCCGCCCTTCTCCTCGGCCGGCGCCTTCAGCCCGACCGACGACATCAGGCTGCGCACCTGGTTGTCGTCCAGCTCTTCCCAGCGGCCGCGCTTCAGGCCGCGCGGCAGCGAAATCGGACCGTGCCGCGTGCGGATCAGGCGGCTCACCATCAGGCCGACCGCCTCGAACATCCGCCGCACTTCGCGGTTGCGCCCTTCGGCGAGCGCGACGTGATACCAGTGATTCGTGCCTTCGCCGCCGCCGTCGCGGATGCGCAGGAAATTCGCCGGACCGTCGTCGAGTTCGATCCCGCGCAGCAGCTTCTGACGGTTGCCCTCGCTCAGTTCGCCGACCACCCGCACCGCGTATTCGCGCTCGACGCTGTAACGCGGATGCATGAAGCGGTTCGCGAGATCGCCCGACGTCGTCAGCATCAACAGGCCTTCCGTGTTGAAGTCGAGACGGCCGACCGCGAGCCACTTCGCGGTTTTCATCGGCGGCAGCTTGTCGAACACGGACGGACGGCCTTCCGGATCCGCGTGGCTGACGATCTCGCCCGTCGGCTTGTGATACAGCAGCACGCGCGGCGGCTTGTTCTGCAGCTTGCGCTTGACCGGCTTGCCGTTGATGCGGACCTGGTCGGTCGGCATGATGCGCTGGCCGATGTGTGCGGGCTCGCCGTTCACCGACACGCGGCCGGCAATGATCAGCTCTTCCATTTCGCGGCGCGAGCCCATGCCGGCGTCCGCGAGCACCTTGTGCAGCTTCGGCGCGTCGTCGTCGGGGCTCAGCACGCGCTTTTGCTGCTGCACGCGGCCGCGACGCAGCATCGGCGCGCGCACGCCGGTGCCGGCGCCGTTGTCCGCATCGAAGGCCGGCGACGTCACATACAGGAACAGGTCGTCCTGGGTCGAGTCTGCGCTGGCTGCCGCGTTGGCGGGCGCGTCGGCGCGCCCTTTCTGGCGCTTGCCGCCCTGCTGGCGTTCGGCGCCCGGCTGACGACCGGCGTCGCCCGCGTTGCCGCGGCGGCCAGCGCCTTGCTGGTTGCGGCCGGGTTTCGCGCCTGCATCCTTGCGCGGCGCGCGCGCCTGCGGGGCGGCCGCGCTGTCGGTCGGCGCTGCGCCCGCGGCCGCATCGGCCGGCGCGCCTTCCGCGTTTCTCGTCTTCGCCCCGGCGCGGCGGCGTGCGATCAGGCTGCGCGGACCGCGGCGCAGGCCGCGACGCGGCCGCTCATCGCCGGATTCGCCGCCGTCGCCTTCCGGACGCGCGCCGTCGCCTTCCGGACGCGGATGGTCGCCCTCCGTCTGCGCGGCGCGCGATTCGTCGGCACGCGCAGCTGACGCGACGCGCTCGGATTGCGGTGCGTCGCTCGAATCGGTGTCGTGGATATCTGTCAAAACAACCTCGAATGTCAAGTCGCGCACCCCATTGCGGGGCGCGTCAAAAGTGTTCGTTGCATCAGGCGCCGAAGGGCCGTCGGTCAGTCGGTCGCTGTCGCGCTTCGCTTGCCGCGTCCGCACCCCGACGCGGAGTCGATCCGGTCAGCGCGTCAGCACTTGCCGGAACCCCACCGTCGAACGGTGTCGGCCTCTTCGTCGGACAGGACGCGTTCGTCGTGTGCCGCGTCGCGGTTCGCTTCGGATTCGTGACCCGTCGGTTGGCGGGCCGTGTCGCCGGACGCGTCGCCGCGTTCCGGCTCTTCTTCGTCGACGGGCTTCCCGCCCACCGCTGCCGGCGCCTCTTCGTTGCCGGCCGTGGATGCGTCGCTGCCGCTCGACGGTGCGTCTTCCGGCGACTCGTTCGCAACGTTTGCGTCGGCGTTGGCGTCCGCCTCGCCGGTCGCGTTCGCAGCACCGCTTGCGTCATCGCCGGTCAGCGCGTCGTCCATCGGCGTCGCCGTATCGGCCACGCTCGCCGCCGGCGACTCCTGCACCGCCGCAGATATCGCGCCTGCCGGATCTTCCGTGTGCTCCGCCTCTGCCGATGCGCGTTCTTCCGCGCCCATCGCGAGCAATTGCGCCGCCTCGCTGTCCGGAAACTCGATCGCATGCTGGGCGAGCAACTGCTCGCCGAGTTGCCCGGACGGATCGTCGAGCGGCGGCAGTTCGTCGAGCGCCCGCAGGCCGAGGTCGTCGAGAAAATGCCGGGTCGTCGCGTACAACGCCGGGCGTCCCGGCACGTCGCGATGGCCGATCACCTCGATCCAGCCCCGGTCTTCGAGCTGCTTGACGACCTGCGTGTTCACCGTGACGCCGCGAATCTCCTCGATGTCGCCGCGCGTGACCGGTTGCCGGTACGCGATGATCGCAAGCGTCTCGAGCACCGCGCGCGAATAGCGCGGCGGCTTTTCCGGATGCAGACGGTCGAGATACGGACGCATCGCCGGCTTGCTCTGGAAGCGCCAGCCCGATGCGAGTCCCACCAGTTCCACGCCGCGCCCGGACCATTCTTGTCTCAAGTCCTCGAGTAGCGAGCGGATCGTGTCAGCCGACACGTCGTCCGCGAACAGCTTGCGCAACTCGCCAATCTTCAGCGGCTCCTGAGCACAGATCAATGCAGTCTCGAGGACGATCTTCGCCTCTTGGGTATTCATGCAGCCAGGTCAGACCTTAAGTCAGGTTCAAGGAACCGGATCAGACGGAACGCAGACGGTACGGATTCGAACTGGAGACGCGCTCGCCCGATTCTGATCGGTCATATTGATGGGAGCACGCGCCGGGGGGCCTTGAAACAGGTACAGAAGGCTTTAAGAGCCAGACCCAGCCGGACGGAGCAGCGAAGTTCCCGTGGGGAATCGCGTGACTGAGCGCCATCTTACGCAAAAACCTCCGGGGCGTAAAGAACACGTGCGGCATGCATCGGCGCCGTCCGCAGCGGCGCGCCGCGAGTCGTCGGCGACAGGCCGCGTGCGGCTTGCGCCGGCGACGCCGCGCGCGGGCGCCGTGCGTTTGCCGCGCGAGCGTCAGCGCGATGCGTGTCGCTGCAGATAACGCGCGAGCCGCTCGACGCCCTCGTCCAGACGCGCCGGATCGCACGCGTAGCACCAGCGCACGAATCCTTCGCCCTCGGGGCCGAACGCGCTGCCCGGCGCAAGCCCGAGGCCCGCGTCGCGCACCAGCGACTTGCACAGATCGAGGCTCTTTTGCGCGCCCGGCACCGAGAAAAACAGATACATCGCGCCATGCGGCACCTTCACGTCGACGCCCGGCAGAGCGGCGAGCGCCGCCGCGAGGTGATCGCGCGACGCGCGCAGGTCGGCGACGAGCTGGCGCGTGAACGGCTCGCCGTGCTCGACCGCCGCGATGCCGGCCTGCTGCACGAATGCGGGCGCGCACGACGTGTTGTATTCGACGAGCTTGCCGAGGTCGTCCATCAGTCCGGTCGGCGTGACCATCCAGCCGAGGCGCCAGCCGGTCATCAGCCACGCCTTCGAGAACGAGTTCACGCAGATGAGCCGCTCGTCGCGCGTCGCGAGATCGAGAAACGACGGCGCGCAACGGACGTCGGGCTCGCCGTAGTACAGCCGCTCGTACACCTCGTCGGCGACGATCCAGATGCCGTGACGGCGACAGTGATCGAGCACCGCGCGCTGCTCGTCACGCGTCATCACCCAGCCGGTCGGGTTGTTCGGCGAGTTGATCATCAGCAGCTTCGTGTCGGGCGTGAGCGCCGCGAGCAGACGGTCCAGATCGAGCGCCCAGCCGTTCGCGCCGTAACCGAGCGCGACCGTCTCGACCGTCGCGCCGAGGATCTTCGGGATCTCGACGAGATTCGGCCACAGCGGCGTCACCGCGACCACGCGGTCGCCCGCGCCGACCACCAGTTGCGCGGCCAGCATCAGCGCGTTCACGCCGGCGCTCGTCACCGCGATGTTCGCGGCCGGCGTGTCGCCGTGCAGTGCGCTCACATAGCGCGACAGCGCATCGCGCAGCGGCGCGATGCCGAGGTTGTGCGTGTAGAACGTGTCGCCGCGCGTGAGCGCCGCTGCGGCCGCCTCGCGGATGAACGGCGGCGTCACGCGGTCGGACTCGCCGAACCAGAACGGCAGCACGTCGGCGACGCCGAAGCCGGCGTTCGCGACTTCGCGGATCTGCGACGCGCGCAGCGAGCGCACCGCATCGCGGGCATTCGGGCGGGCGTTCGTGTTCGGCATGACGGGGGCGGATTGGGGCAGATCGACGTCGCTCATCGGCAATTCCGGCTTTTCGGCTCGTGGGTGGCGGGAAAACCGACAGTGTAGCGTGCAAGGTGCGCAGACGAGCCCGGCGGCCTCAGCGCAAGTCCCCGGCGCCGCGCGGCGCTAGCCGGATCAGCCCCCACACCGCTTCGGCCGCCGGCGACAGCGAGCGGTCCCGCCGCCGCACGAGTTCGACGGTGCGCTCGGCACGCGGTGCGAGGGCCCGCGCGACCAGCGACGACCCTTCCGGCAGCGGCAGCGCGAGCCACGGCAACACGCTGATGCCGACGCCGGCCTCCACGAGCCCGAACACGGTCGCCGGATGCCGGAGATCCTGGACGATCCGCACATGAACGCCCTGCTCGGCGAGCACCGCGTCGATCAGCGGACGGCTGCCGGACGCCTGATCGAGCATCACGAGCCGCTCGCCGTCGAGGTCCTTCCACGTGGCCTCTTCGCGCGACGCGAGCGCGTGATCGGTCCGCACGACCGCGCAGAACGAATCGGACATCAGCGCTTCGGTCTCCAGATCGTCGTCGGCCAACGACCCGAAGAGCGGCCCGATGATGACGCCGAAGTCCACCTCCCCCGAGCGGACCTTGCGGACGACGTCGCTCTGCACGTCGTCGCGCAGGCCGAGCGTCACGAACGGAAACTGCCGCGCGCACTCGGCGACGACCTGCGGCATCAGCCGGCAAGCGACCGTCGGACTGGCCGCGACGACCACCCGTCCGCGCCGCTGCTCGCCGATGTCGCGCACTTCGCGCAGCGCGTCGTCGAGGTCGGACATCAGACGCGTCAGCGTCGCGACGAGATTCGTGCCGACGTCGGTCAACTGCACGTCGCGCGTCGTCCGGTCGATCAGCTTGACGCCGATTTCCGTCTCCAGCTCGCGCACGCACCGGCTGACCGCCGACTGCGTGAGCCCGATCTCGTCGCCCGCGCGGCTGAAGTTCTGCCGCTTCGCCACCTCGATGAACACGCGGAGTTGCCGCAGCGTCACGTTCATCCACCCACCTCATCAATTGTCCGCTTTGATGCAATTTTAAGATACCGGAGCGGATCGGCGCGACATCTGTAACACGCCGCAATCCGGCGCGGACGCACGGCTGACGGGCCTCGCTGCACAAGATTGGTGATACACCCGATTTCGAATGACGGTTTTTTGGATTCTCATACGGCCCGGGCAACAACCCTTGCGGGCTTGGCGCAAAGCGGCTTCGCGCGAAATGCGGAGGGATTGGCACGCTTTTCGCATTGAGATGCGCACAGGATCGACATTGCGGCACCCGGCCCACGCAGCCGGTCCGGCAGGACGATCCCCCTGGCACTGACGGCCATCCCGGCCGTGAGTGCGTGAAGAGTGCGCGGCGCGGGGCAGCGCACCGGAGTTAGCTTCGCTGAGGTGATACATGATGCTGTTCGACGATTTGAAAGACAACGAGTGGGCGCTGGTCGAAGCGTTGTTCTGCGCGGAACCCGCGCGCAGCGAGCGGCGTGGTCGGCCTCGCGTTGAAGCGCGAGCCGTCGTGAACGCCGTTCTCTGGGTACTGTCGACCGGTGAAGGGTGGTCGAAGCTGCCGGGGCGGTATCCGTCGCCGCCGACGTGCCGGCGTCGGTTCGACGAATGGCAGGCGGACGGCACGCTGGCAGAGATAGTCAAACGCCTCGGCTCGAGTGGTCGAGAGATTTCGCTGCGCGGACGCATCGGCGCGACCGCCACGAAACCGCCGGCGCCGCCGAGCCGCGATCGTCTGCGCGGCGCGTTCTGGACCAACCCGGAGTCGTGGCGCGCGCCCGTCAAGATGGCCTGAACCGCGACCTCGAATCGTCCCGAGCAGACCGGGCGCCTTGCGCGCCCGGTTTCTATTTGTGCGGCCGAAAACTGCCTGCCTGCGATCCGCCATGGATCGGGCAGGCTGTCCGCGGCGAAACATCTCTTTACCAATACTTACAGCGAATACTTCGCGTAGCGCGTTAACGTCGAACCATGTTCATCGACGTCAACGACCCGGCTTGACGGGAGGCAGTTGCCATGAAAACCATGAGACTGCTCGTATGCGGCGCCATGGTTTCATTGACCGCTGCCGCCGCATTCGGTCAGCCGCCACCGCCGCGCCCCCATTGGCAATCCGAGGCACCTGAACGCTCGCTGTGGCCGAATGCGAGTGCGCACCCGCCGGGCGCCGCGAACCAGTCGGCGCCGCGCGGCGACCTGCGCGGCGACATCGCGAGCAACGCCCGCACGCGCGCCGCGCCGCCGCGTCAGGACAGCGGGCAACGACACCGCTGACATCGCTGACACGCGCACGCAGATTGCCGGGAACCCTCGCCGATGAGACCGGTCTACCTGAATGCCATGAGCACAGCGTGGCAAGAGTAATCCGGTATGCCCGTATCGCACCCGATACGGGCTTTTTTTTGCGCGGGGCTTCTGCGCCAACCCTTTGAGCCCGGCGGCGGCGCCCACGCGATGCGCGGGCACGAGATTCAGGAGCGCACTTCGAGATCGGGCTGACGACGCACATCGTCGCCGATATAGTCGGCCATGCGATCGGTCGACCACTGCAGCGAGCGCTCCTCGCGTTCGAGGCGCGCGAATTCGGCGCGGCCGCGTTCGGTCAGCACGGCAATGTCCACCGGGGCGTGAAAACCGGGCGCGGGCGCGACGGTACGCTGGCGTACCGTGTCCATCAAGCCCAGCCCGCGAAGATATTCGAAGACCCCGGGACGCCGAGCCCACGGGACCTGTCGATATTGAACGCGCCTCAGCGCTTCGAGTACCGCCTCATTGGAATACGTATTCATGTGACATCTTTATTGAGGCGCAGCCCTGCGACAATCCTGGCTGCAGCGATGCGCAACCGGAGATACGCCGTACGCCTGACATAGCGCGAAACGGGCCAACGACTACTTCATCCAGAAAACTTCTACGTTACCCGATCTAAATTGATTTTATTCGTTTTATTTATGCTTTTTTTGGCGCTGTCCATGATATGGCGGCGCGGACGCCGGAAAGTCGCCGTTTGCACGCTAGGGATTTTCTGGCTGCTTTCGTCCGGATGGCTGACGATCGCGTTGCTGGATCTCGCGCAGCCGGCAATCTATCGCATTCCGTACGATTATACGAAACCCGGACTCGCGAAGATCGATTCGCAGACGGCGATCGTCGTGCTCGGCGGCGGCACCGAACACGACGGCGACGGCCGTCTCGTCCCGAAGCACGACGTGTACGCACGACTCACTGCTGCCGCCGCGCTCTATGCGCAATGCACGCGCGAAGCGGCTCGTTGCCGTGTGATCGTCAGCGGCGGGAATCCGCAGCATCACGAAGCAACCGAAGCAGACACTTACGCCCCGTATTTGCTGCGTTTGCGCGTCCCGCCATCGGACCTCGTGCTGGAGAACAGCAGCCTGACGACCTGGCAAAACGCGCGCAATGTCGCGCGCGTGATCGGCGGACGGCACGACGAAACGGTGCTGCTCGTTACGTCCGCGTACCACATGCGGCGAGCGATGCTGGACTTCCGGCGCTTCGGCCTCGATCCCGTGCCGGTCGTGTCGAGCGTGCGCCGCGCGCGGACCGGCTGGCTGCCGCGGCTCGATAACCTCGGGGCGGCGGAAATCGCTTTGCATGAGTTGATCGGAACCGCACAGTTTTATGTGTATCGCATGCTCGGCTGGTTCTGATCGTGACTGCCAACGCGGTCAGCGAGTATCGACTGCAAATAGGTGTAACCAGAAGTAACAGTTCGCCGATTGCGGGCGGCCGATGTCATCTGACGCCTATATTCGATCGTTAGAATGATCTGTCCACACCGGTTTGCAAGGACCGGCTGGGTTCAATAATCACCCTGAGGAGGTAGTGATGAAGAAAGCGTCCCTGGCAGTCCTCGTTTCCCTTTCCGCCCTGGCGACGAGCGCTGCTTTTGCACAGGAAGACCAGGGCATCAAGATGACGCACGACCCGCAGGTCGCCGCGGAAATCGAACAGCACGCGCAGGAAGCGCAGTCGGCGCAGCAAGAAGCGATGCCGGCCACGCAAATGGAGCACCACACGCCGCATCATCGCAAGCCGATGAAGCACGAGAAGCAGGAATAACAGTACCGTCGCGTCTCTATTGCGGCGTCATTGCCGCAACGTCACTGCGAAAAAAGAGCCGGCGCCGGGGAATCTCCGGCGCCGGCTCTTTCACGTTGTCGCGGTATGCTAAAGTCGCGCACCTCGAATAGCCCCTAAAGTGCGCCCCAAGGTGCGGAGGACAGCATGAGCAACATTCAGCTCGACATCGAATGGACGGAAGCGGCATCCCGCAAGATCGAAAAACTGATGCCGCGCGGCAAGGAGGATGCATTCCTCGCGTTGCCGCCGGTGGAATGCTTGCCGGTCGAAGGCGACGTGCTGTTTCTCGGCCCTTCCGGCAAACAGGAGCCGTTTATCGTCGCCGAGCGCCAGTACCATCACGATGGCGATGCCGACTGGACAATCATCCTGATTCTCGACGTCCCGCACGCCGGCCACTGAACCCGGCTCGCGGGTCGATCGGCCCGCAGTCGGCACCGATCGATGAGAGCCGACCGCCGTATCACGCGATCTTTCTGAGCACCCGGATCTCCGAGTGTTCGACGAGTTCCATCGAATGCGCGCGCCACGTCGCGATATGCGCAGACTTCGCATGCGCGGCGAGCGCCTCCTCGCTCAGCCAGCGTTCGACGAACACGAACCGGCGCGGCTCCGCCAGATCTTGATGCAGCTCATATTGCAGCACGCCGGGTTCGCGCCGCGTCGGCTCGATCAACGCGGAAAGCGCCTGCTGCAACTTCGCCTCGTGGCCTGGCTTCGCCACTGAAATCGCCACGACTGCAACCTCTGCCATACGTTTTCTCCGTTCACCATGGTCGAAAGCGTCGAGCATAGCCGGGCTTGACCAAACGTGCATGATGCGCGGAACCGAACAGGCGGCCGATGGGGATTGCCCTTACACTCCCCCGTTAGGGTTGCACCTGTCGCGTCGCGCCGCGAACGCGCCGATTCAACGGCAGTACCACCCCCATTCGACCGATTGACCACGCCCGTGCGTACCACCGCGCGCGGGCGCACGACCACTCGCCATGCCGATTTCCGAAGCTGCGTTACCGACCGACCTGTTGCAGTCTCTCGAACGGCATGCCGACGGCTGGATTGCGCGCTGGCGCGGGTACACGCTTGAAAGCGCGTTTCAGCCGGTACTGTCGATCACGCATCAACGCATCGTCGGTTATGAGGCGCTGCTGCGCGCGGCCGATCTGAAGGGCAACAACGTCGGCCCGGCCGACCTGTTCGCGCGGATCCCGCCCGCCGATGCCACGCCGCTCGACCTGCTCGCGCGCTGCCTGCACATGGCGAACTTCGCCGATCAGCACATCGAAACCGGATGGCTCTTTCTGAACACGTTGCCGCGGATGGCCGACGGGCAGTTCACGGACCGCAAGCTGATCGAAGCGCTGTGCGAACACTTCGGCCTGCCGCTCGAACGAATCGTGATCGAGGTGCTGGAACAGCGCGCGGTCGACGAGCGCGCGTCGTTCATGGAGTCGCGCCCCGCGTATGGGTCGCGCCCGTTCCTGCTCGCGCTCGACGACTTCGGCGCGGGCTTCTCGAATTTCGATCGCGTGTGGCGCTATCGCCCGGACATCGTGAAGCTCGACCGGTCCCTGGTGAAGCGCGCAACCGATCAGCAGACGCCCGCCGACTTCCTGCCGAACCTCGTGTCGATCCTTCACCACGCCGGCACGATGGTGCTCGCCGAAGGCGTCGAGACCGAGCAGGAAATGATGCTGCTGATGCAGGCCGACGTCGACCTCGTGCAAGGCTTCTGTTTCGGCCAGCCGCTGGGTTCGATCCGGCAAGCGAGCGATGGCGCGCCGGCGCTGATGCAGTCGATGTGGCAGCACTTCGCATCGTTCGTGCGCGAAGCGGATCAACGCGAACAAGTGAACGTCGGCGCGCTGACGAGCGCGATGCTCGACGGCGCGATGCTGCTCGCGCATGGCGGCCCGCTCGCGGAGGTCGCGCACGCGCTGTTCGAGCGCACGAACGCGCTGCGCGTGTTCGCAACCGACGCACACGGCGTGCAGCATGCGCCGTCCATCCCGAATCCGCTTGGCGCCGCGCCGCGGCCGCTCGCGCCGCTCTTTCCCGACGACCACTGCAACTGGTCGCGACGCGACTATTTCCGCAGCGCGATCGCAGCGCCCGGACGCGTGTCGGTGAAAGGACCGCACTACTCGATCACCGACGGCAGGCTGTGCTTCACTGCTTCGATCGCGATCGAAGCACCGGGCGGCATGACGGTGCTGTGCGCGGACTTTCCGTTCCGGTCCGCGTCCGACCCGGCGCCGCCGGCCGCATAGCGCCACATGGCGCAGCCACCCTCACCGGTTACTCGACGATCCGCCCGCGCCCGGCCTTCAGGTCACTGCGCCGCGCCTTCGTGTCGAGACGGCGCAGATTCGATGCACGCGTGGGCCGGGTCGGCACGCACGACTTGCGTATCACGCTCACGCTGTCGATCAGCGCTTCGAGCCGCGCCAGCGCCGCGGCGCGGTTCTGCTCCTGAGTCCGGTATTCCTGAGCCTTGATCACGACGAATCCGTCGCGCGTCACGCGCCGGTCGTGCAGCGCGAAGAGCCGCCTTTTCAGCACCTCGGGCAGCGAAGACGCATGGATGTCGAAGCGCAGATGGATCGCGCTCGACACCTTGTTCACGTTCTGGCCGCCCGCGCCCTGCGAGCGAACGGCGACGAGCTCGACTTCGTGCGGGGGAACCGGAGGGCGGACAGTCATGGCGGACAGAGCAATTCGTGGAACTGTCGAGTTTCTCACGACAGACGGCCGCCGTCATGACGGCCAATCGGACACAAAGCAGCCTGAAATCGGCCATGCCAGCGAAGGAAATGTGAATGTCGCATTCCGCGGAATTCCGCGGAATGCATGCAACAGGCATGCACGATGCTACCGGCGGCCGGCGCGTCCCGCCGATTGCCGATCAGCCGTGCATCGACGATACTTCGATCACACCTTTTCTGGAGCGCCGGCAACATGAAGCTGCGTCCCGCGTTCGCGGCGGAACTGGCGGTCAACCTGCTGTTGCCCTGGGCCGCCTACCGGCTCGCGCTGCCGCATTGGGGCGAAGTCGGCGGGCTGATTGCGTCGGCGGTGCCGCCGACCGTCTGGAGCATCGTCGGCCTCGTGCGGTTTCGCCGGCTCGATGCGCTGAGCGCGATCGTGCTGGTCGGCATTGCGCTGTCGCTCGGCGCGATGGCGCTCGGCGGCAGTGCGCGCATGCTGCTGATGCGCGAGTCGCTCGCTTCCGGCGCGATCGGCCTCGCGTTCCTGCTGTCGCTTTTCGCCAGGCGGCCGCTCGTGTTCTACCTCGCGCGAGCGACCGTCGCGCGGCAGACGCCCGAAGGCGTCGCGCGCTTCGAACTGCTGTGGCGCGAGCGCCGCGAGTTCGCGTCCGCGATGCGGATGCTGACCGCCGTCTGGGGCATCGGGCTCGTCAGCGAAACCGCGTTGCGCGGCTGGATGGCGACGACCTGGCCGATCGAACGTTTTCTCGTCGTGTCACCGCTGCTCGGTTACGGGCTCTTCGGCGCGCTGATGGCGTGGACGTTCTGGTACCGGACGCGACTGCGCCGCATCGGCGGCACACATGGTCTGCTGGGCGACCCGACGGCCTGAACGCACACGCGACTTCCCCGACCCGCGCCACGCCGCGCCACTCGCAGACCTAGATCACACCCTGCGCGAGCATCGCGTCGGCCACCTTCACGAAGCCGGCCACGTTCGCGCCTTCCACGTAGTTCACGTAGTCGCCGCTCTTCTCGCCGTAGCCGAGGCAGTTCTGGTGGATGTCCTGCATGATCTCGCGCAGCTTCTTGTCGACCTCGGCATGATGCCAGGACAGACGCATCGCGTTCTGCGACATCTCCAGCCCCGACGTCGCCACCCCGCCCGCGTTGCTCGCCTTGCCCGGCGCATACAGGATGTGCGCGTCGAGAAAGCGCTCGACGGCATCCAGCGTCGACGGCATGTTCGCGCCTTCGGCCACGCAGAACACGCCGTTCGCGAGCAGACGTTCGGCGTCGGCGCCGTCGAGTTCGTTCTGCGTCGCGCACGGCAATGCGACGTCGGCCGGCACGTGCCACGGCGTGCGGCCTGCTTCGAACCGCAGCCCGCATCGCGACGCGAAGTCGGCGAGGCGCCCGCGCTCGTCGTTCTTGAACGCCATCAGTTCCGCCAGTTGATCTTCGCGCATGCCTTCCGGATAGTGCAGCACACCGCCCGAGTCGGACACGGTCAGCACCCTCGCGCCCAATTCGATCGCCTTCTGCGCTGCGTACTGCGACACGTTGCCGGAACCCGAAATCAGCACGCGCAGACCGTCGAATTCGAAGCCTTTGCGCCGCAGCATCTCCTGCGCGAAATAGATCGTGCCGTAGCCGGTGGCCTCGGGCCGCATCAGGCTGCCGCCATAAACGAGGCCCTTGCCCGTGAACACGCACGCCGACTGGTTCGACAGCTTTTTCATCATGCCGGCCATGAAGCCGACCTCGCGCGCGCCGACGCCGATGTCGCCCGCCGGCACATCGGTGTCGGCGCCCAGATGGCGGTACAGCTCCGTCATCAGCGCCTGACAGAAGCGCATCACTTCACCATCGGACTTGCCCTTCGGATCGAAGTCCGACCCGCCCTTGCCGCCGCCCATCGGCAGCGTGGTCAGCGCGTTCTTGAACGTCTGCTCGAAGCCGAGGAACTTCAGCACCGACAGGTTCACGGTCGGATGAAAGCGCATGCCGCCCTTGTACGGCCCGATCGCCGAGCTGTGCTGCACGCGGAACGCGCGATTGACCTGTACGCGGCCCTCGTCGTCGGTCCACGCGACGCGAAACTGGATGACACGCTCCGGCTCGACGAGCCGCGCAAGCAGCGCCTGACCGGCATAACGCGGATTGCGCTGCACGAAAGGCCACACGGAGTGCATCACTTCTCTGACGGCCTGCAGGTATTCGGGCTGATGCGGATCGCGCCGGGCAACGCCGGCAAGGAAATTATCGAAGGTGAGTGAAGCCACGGATTTCTCGACTTTGCTTGCAGCGAGGCTCGCCGCGCGGGGGATAAGCGGATTGGCGCGCCATCGTTAACACCGCGGCACAACCGGGCGTCAGTCCGGACGCATCCGCGGCAGGCCGCGTGGGATCGTGTCCTTGCCGGCCAGTTGAAACAGACGCGAGGGAGGTAGCCCCTGTCTGAAGCGAACGTTGAAATTAGCATTGGCGCGCGTGTTGCGCCTTGACGTAATTCGCCGATATCGACTGACGCGTGTGTCGGAAACGCACGAAGCGCCCGACAGTCAACGTCTGAAGCCCGCGATCAGCCGAACTCCAGGCTCTCTAGGCTTGATCGAAATCAGTTAGACTCAGCGGCACCTCGCCCGCCTATAGACACTCATCTCCGCAGTCGATGCGCTACTCGGTCGAAATCAGGAAATTCCTCTATAGCCAGTACTTCTACGGTGGCCTGCGCATCGCAGTCGGCATCTCGCTGCCGGCCGTGCTGTTGCTGTTCGTGTTTCACCGCTCCGAACTCGGCTTCACGATCTCGACCGGCGCGCTCGGCGCGTGCGCGGTCGACATGCCAGGCCCGCTCAAGTACAAGCGCAACGAGATGCTCGCGTGCAGCGTGATCGGCTTTCTGTCTGCATTCGCGACCGGGCTCGCGACCGTCAACGCGTTCACGCTGTGGTGCGCGGTCGTGCCGCTCACGTTCGTGCTGTCGCTGATCGTCGTGTACGGCAATCGCTGGCCGCAGATCAGCTTCGCGACGCTGTTCATGATGGTGGTGACGCTCGACGACCACTTCACGCCGCTTCAGGCGCTGATCAATGCCGCGTGGATTCTCGCGGGCGGCCTGTGGTACACCGCGTGGTCGACGTTCGTGAGCCGGCTGATGGTGAACCGCATCGAGCAGCAGGCGATCGCCGAGAGCGTGTTCGCGTGCGCCGACTATCTGCTCGCGCGCGCGCAGTTCTTCGATCTCGCGAACGATCTCGACGAGTGCTATCGCAATCTCGTCGCCAAACAGATCGTGGCGGTCGAGCGCCAGGACGCCGCGCGCGACATGGTGCTGCGCAACCTCCCGGAGCTGCGGCGCGGCCGGCTCGATCCCGAGCGCGCGATGCACTTCAACCTGTTCATCAACACGGTCGATCTGCACGAGCTGTTCGTCGGCGCGCACACCGACTATCCGGTCGTGCGCAACACGTTCGGCGGATCGGACCTGCTCGTGTTCTATCGCGACCTCATTCGCAAGGCCGCGGCCGATCTGGAGGACATCGGCCTCGCCGTGCTGCAGGATCAGCCGCCGCGCCCGGGTGTCAACGTGAAGGCCGAATTGCGCGCGATCGAGTACGAACTCGAACGGCTGCGCGCGAACGGCGTCCCGCAGAAGGACCCGGAAGCGTACGCGGCGATCTCGTCGTCGTTCCGGCGCATCTGGAGCGCGACGCGGCTGATCGACCGGATGCGCCGCAATCTTTCGAGCGAAACGCCGGCGACCGAGACGGAACTGCGCATCGATCAGGCGCTGCAGCGCTTCGTGTCGAGCCGCCGCGTGCCGTTGCGGCAGCTCTTCTCGAACCTGACGATGGCGTCGCCGAGCTTCCGGCACGCGCTGCGCGTGACGATCGCGGTCGCGGTCGGCTTCTGGCTCGGGCGGCTGCTGCCGCTCACCAACGCGTACTGGATCGTGATGACGAGCGTGATCATCCTGAAGCCCGGCTATTCGCTCACGCGCCAGCGCAACGCGCAGCGTATCGTCGGCACGCTGATCGGCTGCGCCGCCAGCATCGCGCTGATCCTGTTCGTCAAGGAGCCGCTGGTGCTGCTCGTGTCGATGTTCGCGGCGATGGTGATGAGCTACGGCCTGCTGCTGTTCAACTATGCGGCGAGCGTCGTGTTCACGTCCGCGTACGTGCTGCTGATGTTCCATCTGGTCGCGCCAGGCAACCTGCGGATCATCGGCGAGCGCGCGATCGACACGCTCGTCGGCTGCGGCATCGCGATCGCCGCGAGCCATCTGTTCCCGTACTGGGAATACCGGCTGATGGGCAAGCTCGTGCACGCGATGATCACCGCGACGCGGCAGTATCTCGAAGCGAGCTGGGGCTCGTTCACGCGCGCCGCCTCGGCGGCCGGCGCGGCGGGTGCGGCACTCGCGAGCCGGGTCGTCACCGAGACGGGCGCGCGCGCGCCGGCCGTCGCGATGGCGGGCGTCGGCTCGCCCGGCGGGTCCGACGCACCTGGCGGCGGCGACGTCGACGCGCCGACGATGGTCGCCGAAACCGGTTTGCCGACCTCCGCTGCGACGCCCGTGGCGACGGGCCAGCCGGTCGCGGCGGTCGGCGCGAAAGCGGCGTCCGGCACGCCGTCGAGCCCCGCGCTCGATCGCGACTTCCGCTACCGGCTCGCGCGCAAGAACGTGCACGTCGCGTTCGCTAATCTCGGCCAGGCGTTCCAGCGGATGATGCTGGAGCCGAAGTCCGCGCAGAAGTTCGTGCCCGAACTGAACGACCTGCTGGTGCGCAGCCACGTGCTCGCGTCGCAGATCACCGCGGCCGCGCCGCTGATGCGCGGCGCGCTTCGCGACGAGCGCGGGCTGTCCGTCGACGCGCTCGAGCGCGCGCTGTCATGCGTGCACGAGAACCTGAAGTCCGCCGAGGCCGGCACGCCGATGCCCGCCGATCACGCGGACATCACGAAGAAGCTGACGCGCGAACTCGACACGATGGTCGTCGACGCGGAGCGCTCGTCGGCCGCCAACCCCGAGGCCGCGCAGGATCTGAAGCTGCTCGCGCACCAGTGCAAGCAGATGCTGGCTGCGTCGTGGCTGATCCGCCGCGATGCGAGCGTGATCCGTCTGCCCGACGAGTAACGCGAACGCGGTCGCCGCGCTACGGCTGCTGCGCGGCGCCCGCTGCCGGCTTGCTCGCGGCGGTCGCGCCGGCCGACCGCATCTGCTCGTCGTATTCCCGCTTGCCGCGGATCGCATTGAAGAGCAGGGTGCCGATCACGATCAGCAGGACCACGACGATGAACACGGCGACACCCGACGTGGCGTTTTTCCTGCGCGGTTCGTTCATGGAGCGGGCCTGGGGGGTGAAGTGAAATCTGGTGGATGAGCCGACGCATTCTACGCGTCGTCACTTCCAGGTGGCTTGCGCTTCCTGTGCGCTTTCCGTGCGGGTATCACCTCGCTTGCGCGGCCGCTTCGATCCCGCTTCGATCCCGCTTCGATCCCGCGACCGGTCCGCCACGATCCCGCTCAGTGCCCGCTCAGTGCCCGCTCAGTGCCCGCTCAGTGCCCGCCGTCGGCCGCGGAGGCCGGCGCGGACGCCGCCGCAGTGCCGCTCGCCCACTGCTGCAACGCGCGCCCCGCCGCTTCGAGGCCGACGCCGGCCTTCGCGGCCGCGCGCCCGAGCACCGCGTTCGCACCGCTTGCCGCGTCGAGCCATTGCCCCTTCGCACCGGACGCAAGCTCCGCCGCCGACGCACTCGCTGCCGCCGACGCACTCGCTGCCGCCGACGCACTCGCGCCCGACGGCGCCGACGCGCCGCCGATATGCCGCTCCGCCCCCGCGCGCGCCGCCTCGACCTGGCGGTTCACGAAGCTCGCGGCTTGATCGAGTGTCTGCGTGGCCTGCTGGGCCGCCCGTTGCGCGGCGTCCTGCGCGGCCTCTTTGGCCGCCTGCGCGGACTGGCGAGCGGCGTCGACGGGCGGCGTGTCGTGCTTCTCGCAGGCCGCGACGAGCGCCACGCAGGCAATGAGCGGAACGACGCCGCGCCACGCTCTGAGATTCGAACCCATGATCGCTCTCCGGTGCGGGCCTCGATTCAGACCCTGGTGGATGAAAACGCCGCCATCATACGCGGCGCGCGTCGCGCGCCGTGCGTTGGCGGTCCAACGAAGTGGCGCGAGTCGCGGCGGCGGTCGTTGCAGAACGGTCACCGCGCTGAGGTAGACTGCGTGAGCCCTTGCGACGTTTCACCTCCCAACCCTGGAGACCTGTCATGGCTGTCAAGAAGATCCTGTTTCTGACCGGCGACTTCGCCGAAGACTACGAAACGATGGTGCCGTTTCAAGCGCTGCAGGCAGTCGGCCATCGGGTCGATGCGGTCTGTCCCGGCAAGAAGGCCGGCGAACGCGTGAAGACCGCCATCCACGATTTCGAGGGCGACCAGACCTACAGCGAGAAGCCAGGTCACCAGTTCGCGCTGAACGCGACGTTCGACGAGATCGATCCCGGCAGCTACGATGCGCTCGCGATCGCCGGCGGCCGCGCGCCGGAGTATCTGCGGCTCGATCCGAAGGTGATCGAGCTGGTCCGCCACTTCGCCAATGCGCAAAAGCCGATCGCGGCGATCTGCCATGCGGCGCAACTGCTCGCGGCGGCCGAGGTGATCCGCGGCAAGCGGATCTCCGCGTATCCGGCCTGCGCGCCGGAAGTGCGGCTCGCGGGCGGCGAATACGCGGACATCGCGATCGACGACGCCGTGACCGACGCGCCGTTCGTGACCGCGCCCGCATGGCCCGCGCATCCGGCCTGGATCAGGCAGTTCCTCGCGCTGCTCGGCACGCGCATCGAGCTGTAACGCCAAGCTAAATTCCGCTTGCATCGACGACCGGTGCACGACCAGTTCGGTCGCGCACCGGTTTCAGCCTTGTCCGGTGTCCGTTCGCGGCAGGCGGATGCTGCGCCAACGGTCGATGCCAGGGTCGCCGTCTGACGGTTCCGTCGCCTGTGCGTCAGGGGCGGCAGCGGCCGACGCGTCGGGCGCCGCGGTGTCGTGCAGGTCCGGCATCGCCGGCAGCAACAAATAAAACGTCGAGCCGACGCCCTCCGCCGATTCCGCCCACACGCGGCCGCCGTGCCGCTCGACCACGCGCCGCACCAGCGCAAGCCCGATGCCCTCGCCCGGCGCGACTTCGCCGTGCATACGCTGGAACGCGTGAAAGAGCCTCGGCACCGCGAACGCCGGAATCCCGAGGCCGTTGTCCATCACGTAGAACGCGCGTAGCGATTCGGCCATCTCGCCCGGCGCCGCGGGCCGCACGCCGATCACGACGCGTCCGTCGCGCGCCGGATCGAGATAATTCAGCGCATTGCCGATCAGGTTCGCGAACACCTGCTCAAGCGCGGTCGGGTCGCCCCACACGGGCGGCAACGCGTCGACGACCACGTGCGCGCGGCGCGCGTCGATCGTCGAATGCATCGCGTCGATCACCCGCTGCACGATCTCCTGCACATCGACGCGTTGATGGCGATACTCGACTCGCCCGACGCGCGCGAGCCGCAGCAGCGCGTCGATGATGTGCGACGCGCGCAGCACCGCGCTTTGCAGGTAACGCAGCGCCTCGGCGATGTCCTCGTTGATGAGCCGCTCGACGCGTTCGCGCGCATCCGGCGCGAGCGACGAGCGCGCGACGAGCGCGCGCAGATCGTCGCACGCGTGCGTCAGCTCTTTCGAGAATCCCTGCAGCGTGACGAGCGGCGAGCGCAGATCGTGCGACACGCTGTGCACGAACATTTCGTTGTCCTGCGTCTGCTGGCGCAGCGTTTCGTTGGTGTGCGCGAGTTGTTCCGCGCGCCGCGCAAGGTCCGCCTCGAAGCTGATGCGCAGCCGCTCGGCTTCGATCAGCCGTCGGCTCGTCTCGTGCAGCGTGCGATCGAGCTGCGCGATTTCGTCGTTGCCGTCTTCGGGCGGCGCGAGCGGCTCGTTGCCGGCGAGGCGCGCGGCGTTATCCGACAGATACGCGAGCCGTCCGCGCACACCGTGGATCAGCAGCGACACGAGCAACGCCACGAGCACGATCGACCCGACGACAGCCGCCACGACCAGCGCCCGCTGCTGCGTGCGCGCGGCCTCCGCCGCCGCGGTGCGCAGCACGTCGAGCCGCCGCTCCTCCACCTGAAACGACGTGACCTGCGCGCGCACGCGGTCGAGCGGGTCGTACGCCGACAGGTCGCGGAACCGGTCGAGCACGTCGTTGCGCCGGCCTTCGTGCATCAGCGTCTGGATCTGCTCAGCCCACTCGCGGTAACGCGCAATCGCCGCGCGGATGTTGGCCGCGCGTCCCACCTGTCCGCGGTTGTCCGAGACCAGCGCGGCGAGCCGGTCGGCCTGACGGTCCACGTCGGCCCACATCGTCGGCGACATCGAGAACTGCCTGTCGTTCGACGCCACCGCGCCGCGCAGACGCACCGAATTGACGAGCACCGGGTCGAGCACGAGCCCCGTCTGCGCGAGCACGTTCTGGCTGTGCTGTGCCCAGCGCTGCGCGTCGGCCGCGTCGGCCTGGACCTTCACGATGCCGGCGAGCAGCGTGACCTCGAACACGGCCGGAAGCGCGATCAGCATCAGTCCTTTGGTCGTCAGGCGCATGCGGGGAGCGTGATAAACGGTGGAAACGGCTCGGAGGGCTCCGGACATTATGTCGGCCTTTGCGCGCCGCGTGTGCCGGCGCGAGAGGCGCGGTTTCATCTGCGCGACAGACGGCGAGCGTCGTCCGGTTCACGCGCGGCCGGAGAAAACCGTAAGCAAATCAAAAGATAAAGCCCCAACGTGAAGCATCGTCTTCCCCACAAAAGCGCTCGCGCACCCAAGTTGTGCTTGTGCGCGCCGCTTCGCGTGCGTCGCCACAGTCCCCACTGCGGAGCACGAAACCCGCCAACCGTGCATTCGCGCACCGTCTCGGCGCCGATGAACCGCATTTTTCACCGCATTGGCGCACGCGTGGCCCGGCTTTTGCTTTTAAGCCGCCTTTTTTAGCAAACGCAGGATCCAGGATGGACAACCTCAAGAGCGGCACGGATACCCTCTTTCTGCTCCTCGGCGCCGCGATGGTGCTCGCGATGCACGCGGGCTTCGCGTTCCTCGAACTCGGGACTGTGCGCAAGAAGAACCAGGTCAACGCGCTGGTGAAGATCCTCGTCGATTTCTCGATCTCGACGATCGCCTACTACTTCATCGGCTACACGATCGCGTACGGCGTGCAGTTCTTCCAGCACGCCGACGTGCTCGCCGAGCACAACGGCTATGCGCTCGTGCGCTTCTTCTTCCTGCTCACGTTCGCGGCGGCGATTCCGGCGATCGTGTCGGGCGGCATCGCCGAGCGCTCCAGGTTCAATCCGCAGCTCTTCGCGACCTTCCTGATCGTCGGGTTCATCTATCCGTTCTTCGAAGGGATCGTCTGGAACGGCCGGTTCGGCGTGCAGGCGGCGATCACCGAATGGTTCAGCGTGCCGTTCCACGACTTCGCGGGCTCGGTCGTCGTGCACGCGTTCGGCGGCTGGGTCGCGCTGCCGGCGGTGCTGTTCCTCGGCGCGCGTCACGGCCGCTATACGCGCGACGGCCGCATCGCCGCGCATCCGCCGTCGAACATTCCGTTCCTCGCGCTCGGCGCGTGGGTGCTCGCGGTCGGCTGGTTCGGCTTCAACGTGATGAGCGCGCAGGACATCGACAAGGTGAGCGGCCTCGTCGCCGTGAACTCGCTGATGGCGATGGTCGGCGGCACGCTCGCCGCGTGGTTCGCGGGCCGCAACGACCCTGGCTTCACGTACAACGGGCCGCTTGCCGGGCTCGTCGCCGTGTGTGCTGGCTCCGACGTGATGCACCCGATCGGCGCGCTCGTGACCGGCGCGATCGCCGGCGTGCTGTTCGTCTACATGTTCACGATCGTGCAGAATCGCTGGCGCATCGACGACGTGCTCGGCGTGTGGCCGCTGCACGGGCTGTGCGGCGCGTGGGGCGGCATCGCGGCGGGCATCTTCGGAATGCGCGCGCTCGGCGGGCTCGGCGGCGTGTCGCTCGGCGCGCAGGTGGTCGGCACGGTCGGCGGGATCGTCATCGCGACGGTGGGCGGCACGCTCGTCTACGGGCTGCTGCGCGCGACGGTCGGGCTGCGGCTCGATCAGGAGCGCGAATACAACGGCGCCGACCTGTCGATCCACAAGATCACCGCGACGCCCGAGCGCGAGACGGTCGGCTGACCGGCGCCGCGTTCGCGGGACATCGGCGCCCGCCGGTTCGAAACCGGCTCGCGAACTCCGGCGCCGCGACGTACAGCACCGTCGACACGATCCCGGCCGACGTGCCGAAGCGGCCGGGCGGCACCTGGCTGCGGATCTGCGCGGCGGTCGCGTCGACCGCGGCCAGGTGACGACGATGCGCGCGCGTTCGTCGGCGAACGCGCGCGGCGACGCCCCGGCTCAGCCGTCGACCAGCTCCAGCCGTTCGAGATCGGCGATCAACCCGGGCCCGACCGGCTGCCAGCCGAGCTTCTGCCGCGTCAGCGCACTGGAGACCGGCGCGTCGCGCCCGACGAACATCGCGAGCCAGCCGAAATACGCGCTCGCGTCCTCGGGCGCGATCGAGCGCACCGGCAACTGAAGCCGCCGGCTGATCGCCAGCACGGCGTCGCGAAACGTCACCCCTTCTTCCGCGACCGCGTGATACGTCGCGCCCCGCTCGGCCTTCTCGAGCGCCAGCCGATACAGACGCGCGACGTCGAGCAGATGCGCGGCCGCCCACCGATTGGCGCCGTCGCCGACATACACGCACTCGCCTTTTTCGCGGTACACGGCAATCGCGCGGGTGATGAGCCCCTGCTTGATCGGGTTGTGAACCTGCGGCAGCCGCACCACCGACGCATTCACGCCGTCCGCCGCGAGCGACATTGCCGTCTCCTCGGACCCCGCGCGCGGGTTCACGTCCGAGCCGAGCGGCGGGAGGTCCTCGGTGGCCGCCTTGCCCGGCTCGGCGCGCGAGACCAGCGTGCCCGACGTGACGATGAGCGGACGACCGGAGCCGGCGAGCGCCTCGCCGAGCGCCGCGACCACGCGGCGATCGTCTTCGCAATTGGCGAGGAACGTCGAGAAATCGTGATTGAACGCGAGATGGATCACGCCGTCCGAGCGGGCCGCGCCTTCCTGCAGCCGGTCGAGTTCCGCGATCGATCCGCGGTGCACCTCGGCGCCGGCCGCCGTCAACGCCGCCGCGCCGGCGTCCGAGCGGCTGAGGCCGAGCACCTGATGCCCCGCGCCGATGAGTTCCGCGACGACAGCCGTGCCGATGAAACCCGTGGCTCCGGTAACGAATACGCGCATGGTGAAATCTCCTGGTTGAGCGTGGCAGACAAGGCTAGTCGCGACGCGCCGCCCAATAAAGTAGTGTCCGCATCGTAGGAAAACCGCTAACAGGATGGCCGTGCGGCGCGCCGCATTCTGTCCCTGTCCGTGGCCTTTCAATCGATCGCACTGCACAACGAAAAAACTCGCGCCCGGCGCTCAACTTAGGCCGCGTCGCGTCCGTAAAACGGGACATCCGCTGTCGGAATAAAGATGACGCGGCAGACGGCACGGAGCACACGGCAACAAGCGTCCGGCATATCGGCACGCCGATTGCGCGACCGGGCAGCGCCACGACGCTGCCGGCCGCACTCGACGTCGCCGCACACGCGTAGAACAGGCCACGCAACGCATGAACGAAAAAAAATCTCGCAAAGGCTGGTCCATCCATCTGTCGCTGGGCCGCGGCACGTCGATCAGCGCGATGGCGAAGCTCGACATCGCGCTGATCCTGATGCTGTTCGTCGTGCAAACGGCGATCGTCGCCGCGTGTCTCGTATCCGTCGATCGCACGCTGGAGCGCTTCAACAACACCTGGCTCACGAGCGCCGGCCTGCTGTCGGATGTCGGCGGGCGTTTCACGTCGTTCCGGCTCGCCGAAGCCGAGCTCGCGATGCCGACCACCGCCGCGATGCGCAACGAGGCCGCAGCCGAGCTGCGCGAGCACCGCAGCGCGATCGACGCGCTGCTCGCACGCTACTCGGCCGTCAGCGACGCGCGCGAGCAAGCCGACGTCGATGCGCTGCGCGCCAGCCTCGCCGCGTACTTCGCGGCGCACGACGGCGGCTTCGGCGACCCGAACGCGCCTCATGCGCTGACACCCGCCGCAGCCCATCTGCTGAGCGACCGCTACGAAGCGGTCGAGCGCGCCGTGCAGCAGGTGACCCGCGCGAATCGCGCCGCCGCACGCGCCGAAGCGGCGCGGGCCGACCGGCTCGTCGACGTCACGCTGCTCGCCGCGCTCGCGCTCGGCATCGGCGCGCTGGTGTTCGGCACGCTGATGATGCGCCACGTGCAGCACGCGGTGCTCGGCCCGATGCTGCAGATCACCGGCTCGCTCGTGCGCCTCGCGCAGGGCGAGGAGATGCCGGCGATGCCGGGCACGCAGCGGCGCGACGAGATCGGCGCGATGGCGAAGGCGTTCGACGTGTTCCGCGAAAAGGCGGCCGAACTGAAGGCGGCGCACGAGGCGACGCGCGCCGCGCAGGAACAGGCGCAGATGCTCGCGCGCCACGATCCGCTGACCGGGCTGCCGAATCGCCGTCTGCTGTCGTCGGAGCTTCGCGCGGCCGTGCGCGAATCGGAGCGCCGGCGCGCGCGCTATCTGGTGCTCGTGATGGACCTCGACCGCTTCAAGCCCGTCAACGATCTGTACGGGCATTCCGCCGGCGACGCGGTGCTGTGCGAGGTCGCGAACCGGCTGCGCCGCGCGGTGCGCGATACCGACACGGTCGCGCGCCTCGGCGGCGACGAATTCGCCGTCGTCGCGCGCGTGCAGAAGAAGGAACCGGTCGACGCCGCGCGCGAGCTGGCCACGCGGATTCTCGCGGCGATCCGCGTGCCGATATTCGTCACGAACGTCCGGGTCGAAGTGGACGCGAGCATCGGCATTGCGTGTCTGCCGCGCGACGGCACGACGCCCGACGACCTGCTGCGCGCGGCCGATATCGCGATGTACCGCGCGAAGCAGGAAGGCAAGAGCACGTACCGCTTCTTCGAACAGCAGATGGACGACGACCTGCGCGCGCAGGCGGCGCTCGAATCGGATCTGAGACGCGCGCTGCTGAACGGCGACATCGTGCCCCACTACCAGCCGATCGTCCGCTTCGTCGACGACGCCATCACCGGCTTCGAAATCCTGGCCCGCTGGCATCATCCGGTGCGCGGCTGGGTGCCGCCCGACACGTTCATTCCGATCATCGAGCAGATGGGCATGATGACCGCCTTCACCGCGCGGCTCATGCGCACCGCGTGCCGCGACGCGCTCGCGTGGCCGGGCGAGCCGTATCTCGCGCTCAATATCTCGCCGGCGCAGCTCGCGGATCAGCAGCTCGCCGCGCAACTGCTGCCGATCCTCGCCGACGAGGGATTCCCGCCGTCGCGCCTCGAAATCGAGATCACCGAGTCGGCGCTGATGTCGGATCTCGACACGGCGCGCGGCGTGCTCGCGGATTTCCGGCGCGCGGGCGTGCGCATGTCGCTCGACGACTTCGGCACCGGCTACTCGAGCCTTCAGCATCTGCGCGAACTGCGGTTCGACAAGGTCAAGATCGACCGGTCGTTCGTGCTGTCGATGCTGGAGCGCGACGAAACCGCGAAGATCGTCGACGCGATCGTCGCGCTGTCGGCGAACCTCGGGATGGCGACGGTCGCGGAAGGCGTCGAGACGCGCGAACTGGAACGCGCGCTCAGGAAGAAGGGCTGCCAGTTCGGGCAGGGCTATCTGTTCGGCAAGGCGATGCCGTCGCGCGACGTCGACGCGCTGTTCGCCGCGTCGCACGGCGGCGCGGCGGCGTCCGTGGCAAACGGGCAGCCGGGGTGACGCACGCCGCGCGGCAGACCCGCGCTCACCACGCGTAGCGCAGCCCGACGGCGCCCCACACGCCCTTGCGGCTGCCGCTCGCCGAATCGCTGAGCGCGAACTGATAGCCGAACTGCCCGTACAGACTCATCTGCTCGTCGAGCTTCGCGGTGACGCCGCCGGCGACGTCCATGCGCGTCATCTGCTGCGCGAGCGGCACCTGGTCGACTCCCGAGTACGTGGTGGTCGCCCGCGCGCCCCAGTCCCGCCACAGGTTCATGCGCAGGTACGGCTGCCACACCTCGCCGTTCGCGCGCTCGATCGTCCACCGGCCGCGCACGCCGAGCCGCCCGCTCACGCCCGACGTCGAGCCGGGATCGACCGCGCCGAGCCCGTCGTTCTCCTCGCTGATCCCGACGTGCTGCCAGATCACCTGCGCCTGCGGCTCCAGCACGAAGCCCGGACCGAGCGGCAGAGGAAACGGATAACCCGCTTCGAGCGAAGTGGCGATCCCCGTCCCGGAAATCGGCAGGCGGGCGAACTGCGTCGTCGCATCGCCGTCGTAGTGCGTGCCCTGCAGCACCGCGTCGACGTACCAGCCGGACCGTAGTGCGTCCAGTACGCGCCGCCCGAATACGCGTCGAGGTTCACCTTGCCGGTATGCGCGAGCGCATAGCCGGTTGCGTCCGCGTTGGTCACGAGGCCGTCCACGCCGACGTTCGCGTTGCCGTACGCGAAATAGACGCCGGCGACGTCGCGATGGCCGGGCAGCCACGCGCCGCGCCACAGATCGAGGCCCGCCTGCACGCCGATCACGTGACCGTTCGCGGGGCATCCGTGTAGGTCTCGTAGCGGTTGTCGATCTGCTGGCCGAACACGCGCGCCCAGGCCGACCGCGCCGCTGTTGAACCCCGCGACGGCATCCCGATGCACAGCAACAGCACTGAACCCGGAAGCCTTGTTAGAACCCTCGGCATGGCGGTCACTCCTTCTTCTACTGCCATTGAGGCATTCACGGAGAGCATCGAAAATCGGCGTGCGATTAATGTTTGCAAAGTCCGCGTTTAATTTTTTCGCGCATCGAAAATGTACGCGCCAATAACGTCGAGAAACGATTCCGGGGACTAAATCCGTTCGAAATCGAATAAAGCGCCGCCAGCCGGTTCGAAAAAAGTGCCGACCTCACTCGCGCGCGGATATTCGCGAACCATTGCACGCACCAATGGGGCGCCTGCATGAGCAGGACGCTTCAGACGATTTCCGCATCCCCCATTTCCATATCACCGGCTATCGTTTTTCAATGAATCGTTTCTTGTTGTTCATAATCGATTCGATGAAGGCCGTCGGGAACGGATATAAAAAAAGGCGTCATGCCAAAAAGCATGACGCCTTAAAAGTTCTAGCTATTCCGAGGGCCGTGCTAGAACCTGAGAGCCTGAAAATCCGGATACCGCGTCGAATTACAACGCGATATGCAAATCGCATATTACCGGCCCGACCAAAACCCCGCTTCGTGCGTCAATGTCGTCGGGCCCGTCTTGCGAAAGACGCATTTTTCATGGCGTAACTGACCAAGTCAAGCTCTTTATCGACCCTTCCGTACGCCAGCGCAAAGACCGCGCCGGTCCGGGCGCAACTGAGTCGGCCAGAGGCGTTCCGCTACAATCGTCTGCGTTTTGCCTGGCCCCGTGATGTCGCGGCGCCGCGCCATACGACGCCTGTAACCGTCGTAACCGGTTGAAAGAAAGCCGGGTGGACGGTTGTGCCGGCCGCCACTAGCATCATGGTTCCTCGCGGCGCGGCGGCCGGCGCGCGGTTTCGCCGGCCGCGCCGCCTGTCTGCCGGATCGGCCGTCGCAGTCGGGCGCGATCCATACGCTCGCCGCCGCGCGCGCGACCGACATCACGTTGCTGCTGCGTCGCACGGCATCGCCGCACCGACACGACGCACGCCCCGACGCCGACCCGGCCCGACCACCCGTTATCGATCTGACCGATGGACCAACAAGACAAGCACCCGGAACCTCCCCGCCCGCAAACGCCGCCGCCGCGCCGCCGCGGCCGGCTGATCGCGCTCCTCGTGCTGATCGCGATCGCCGCGATCGTGCTGCTGCGCTGGCACCCCTGGAACAAGGCGCTGTCGGGCGCGCCGGGTGCCGCGGGTGCGCCGGGCGCGGGCGCCGCGCACATGCGGCGCGGCGGCCCAGGCGGCCCGGGCGGCATGGCCAATCTCGCGCAGCCGGTCAGCGTCGCGACCGCGACGACCGGCGACATGCCGATCGTGATCACCGCGCTCGGCACCGTCACTCCGCTCGCGACGGTCACGGTGCGCACGCAGATCGCGGGCACGCTGCAGGACGTCTATTTCCAGGAAGGCCAGATGGTCAAGAAGGGCGACGTGCTCGCGCAGGTCGACCCGCGCCCGTATGAAATCTCGCTGCGCAACGCGCAGGGGCAGCTCGTGCGCGACGAGGCGCTGCTCGCGACCGCGCGCCTCGACCTGAAGCGCTACCAGACGCTGCTCGCGCAAGACTCGATCGCGAGCCAGCAGGTGGACACGCAGGCGTCGCTCGTGCGGCAATACGAAGGCACGGTGAAGTCCGATCAGGCGAACGTCGACACGTACAAGCTCGACCTGATCTACGCGCGGATCACCGCGCCGGTGTCCGGCCGCGTCGGCCTGCGCCAGGTCGATCCGGGCAACTACGTGACGTCGGCCGACACGAACGGCATCGTCGTGCTCACCGAACTGCAGCCGATCAGCGTGATCTTCACGACGTCGGAGGACGACCTGCCGGCGATCATGAAGCAGTACCGCGCGGGCGGCACAAAGCTGCCGGTCGACGCGTACGACCGCAGCAACACGACGCTGCTCGAACACGGCTACCTGCAGACGATCGACAACCAGATCGACACGACGACCGGCACGGTCCGGCTGCGCGCGAACTTCGGCAACCCCGACCTCGGACTCTTCCCGAACCAGTTCGTGAACGCGCGTCTGCTCGTCGACACGCTGCACAACGCGGTGATCGTGCCGACGTCCGCGGTGCTGAACGGCTCGCAGGGCCAGTTCGTGTACGTGGTGAAGCCCGACAACACCGTGACCGTGCGGCTCGTGAAGCCAGGCCCGGTCGACGGCGAACGCACCAGCATCGCGTCGGGCCTCGCCGCCGGCGAGCGCGTGGTCACGGACGGCTCCGACCGTCTGCGCGAAGGCGCGAAGATCACGATTCCGGCCGAACACCCGCAACACGGCGCCGGCGCGGCCGGTGCGGCGAGCGGCGCGAGCCCCGCGGCGGCATCCGGCGCGCATCACGGCGGGCGTCATCGTCGGCCGGCCCAGGGCGCGACCCAGTAATCCAGCATGAATCCATCCCGCGCGTTTATCCTGCGCCCCGTCGGCACCGCGCTGCTGATGGCGGCGATCATGCTGGTCGGCCTCGTCGCGCTGCGCTTTCTGCCGCTTTCCGCGCTGCCCGAGGTCGACTATCCGACGATCCAGGTGCAGACCTTCTACCCGGGCGCGAGCCCGGAAGTGATGACGTCGTCGGTCACCGCGCCGCTCGAGCGGCAGTTCGGGCAGATGCCGTCGCTCAACCAGATGTCGTCGCAAAGCTCGGCCGGCGCGTCGGTGATCACGCTGCAGTTCAGCCTCGATTTGCCGCTCGACATCGCCGAGCAGGAAGTGCAGGCCGCCATTAACGCGGCCGGCAACCTGCTGCCGTCCGACCTGCCCGCGCCGCCGATCTACGCGAAGGTCAATCCGGCCGACGCGCCGATCCTCACGCTCGCGATCACGTCGAAAACCCTGCCGCTCACGCAGATCCAGGACCTCGCGGACACGCGCCTCGCGCAGAAGATCTCGCAGGTCGCGGGCGTCGGCCTCGTGAGTCTCGCGGGCGGCAACCGGCCGGCGATCCGCATCCAGGCCGATCCGCGCAAGCTCGCCGCGTACGGACTGAATCTCGACGATCTGCGCACGAACGTGTCGAACCTGAACGTGAACACGCCGAAGGGCAACTTCGACGGCCCGACGCGCGCGTACGCGATCAACTCGAACGACCAGCTGACCGACGCCGACGAATACCAGCACGCGGTGATCGCGTACCGCAACGGCCGCCCGGTGATGCTGACCGACGTCGCGCAGATCATCTCGGGCCCGGAGAACACGAAGCTCGGCGCGTGGGTCGACGGCACGCCGGCGATCATCCTGAACGTGCAGCGCCAGCCGGGCGCGAACGTGATCCAGGTGGTCAACAGCATCAAGGCGCTGCTGCCGCAGTTGCAGCAGTCGCTGCCGGCCGCGCTCGACGTGCAGGTCGTGACCGACCGCACGACGACGATCCGTGCCTCGGTGCGCGACGTGCAGTTCGAACTGCTGATGTCGGTCGTGCTGGTCGTGCTCGTGATGTACCTGTTCCTCGCGAACATCTACGCGACGATCATCCCGAGCCTGTCGGTGCCGCTGTCGCTGATCGGCACGCTCGCGGTGATGTACCTGTTCGGCTTCTCGCTCGACAACCTGTCGCTGATGGCGTTGACGATCGCGACCGGCTTCGTCGTCGACGACGCGATCGTGATGATCGAGAACATCGCGCGCTACGTCGAGGAAGGCGACCCGCCGCTCGAAGCCGCGTTAAAGGGCAGCAAGCAGATCGGCTTCACGATCATCTCGCTCACGGTTTCGCTGATCGCCGTGCTGATCCCGCTCCTGTTCATGGGCGACGTGGTCGGGCGCCTCTTTCACGAATTCGCGATCACGCTCGCGGTGACGATCGTGATTTCGGCGATCGTGTCGCTCACGCTGGTGCCGATGATGTGCGCGAAGATGCTGCGCCACACGCCGCCGGAAAGCCGCCGTTTCGAGGCGCGCGTGCACCGGTACATCGAGTACGTGATCGCGCGCTATGCGGTCGCGCTGCGGTGGGTGCTCGACCACCAGCGGCTCACGCTCGTCGTCGCCGTCCTCACGCTCGTGCTGACCGGCATCCTGTACGTGATCGTGCCGAAGGGCTTCTTCCCGGTGCAGGACACCGGCGTGATCCAGGCGATCACGCAGGCGCCGCAGTCGGTGTCGTACGCGTCGATGGCCGAGCGCCAGCAGCAGCTCGCGGCCGAGGTGCTGAAAGACCCGAACGTCGAGAGCCTCACGTCGTTCATCGGCGTCGACGGCACGAACATCACGCTGAACAGCGGGCGCATGCTGATCAACCTGAAGCCGCGCGACGACCGCGACGAGACCGCGAGCCAGGTGATCCGCGACATCCAGAAGCGCGTCGCGCACATTCCGGGCGCGTCGCTCTTCATGCAGCCGGTGCAGGACCTGACGATCGACTCGACGGTGAGCCCGACGCAGTACCAGTTCATGCTGACGACGCCGAACATCGACGACTTCTCGACGTGGGTGCCGAAGCTCGTCGCGCGCCTGCAGCAGGCGCCGGAACTCGCCGACGTCGCGACCGACCTGCAGAACAACGGCCAGTCGGTGTTCATCGAGATCGACCGCGCGAGCGCGGCCCGCTACGGGATCACGCCGGCGACGATCGACAACGCGCTCTACGACGCGTACGGCCAGCGGATCATCTCGACGATCTTCACGCAGTCGAACCAGTACCGCGTGATTCTCGAAGCGACGCCGCGCGACCAGCACTACACCGACTCGCTCAATTCGATCTACCTGCCGTCGTCCACGTCGACGTTGGGCCAGGTGCCGCTGTCCGCGATCGCGAGGTTCCACCAGCGCCCTTCCCCGCTGCTCGTCACGCACCTGAGCCAGTTCCCCGCGACGACGATCTCGTTCAACCTCGCGCCCGGCTCGTCGCTCGGCGCCGCGGTGCGCGCGATCGGTCAGGCGGAGAAGGACATCGGGCTGCCCGGCTCGTTCCAGACGCGCTTCCAGGGCGCGGCGCTCGCGTTCCAGGCGTCGCTCGCGAACGAGCTGTTCCTGATCCTCGCGGCGATCGTCACGATGTACATCGTGCTCGGCGTGCTGTACGAGAGCTTCGTGCATCCGGTCACGATCCTGTCGACGCTGCCGTCGGCCGGCATCGGCGCGCTGCTCGCGCTGATCCTGACCGGCCACGACCTCGACATCATCGGGATCATCGGGATCGTGCTGCTGATCGGCATCGTGAAGAAGAACGCGATCATGATGATCGACTTCGCGCTAGACGCCGAACGCCACGAAGGCAAGCCGCCGCGCGAGGCGATCTATCAGGCGTGCCTGTTGCGCTTTCGGCCGATCATGATGACGACGATGGCGGCGCTGCTCGGCGCGCTGCCGCTGATCCTCGGCAGCGGCGCGGGTTCCGAGCTGCGCCGGCCGCTCGGCATCGCGATCGCGGGCGGCCTGATCGTGAGCCAGGCGCTGACGCTGTTCACGACGCCGGTGATCTACCTCGCGTTCGATTCGATCGCGCAGCGGCTGCGCCGCCGCTTCGGCCGCGGCGATCACGGCGGCCGCGCCGCGCCGCCCGCCACGACGCCGGAGAACTGATGCGATGAACCTGTCGCGCCCGTTCATTTCCCGCCCCGTCGCGACGACGCTGCTCGCGATCGGCATCGCGCTCGCCGGCGTGTTCGCGTTCGTGAAGCTGCCGGTCGCGCCGCTGCCGCAGGTCGATTTTCCGACGATCTCGGTGCAGGCGACGCTGCCCGGCGCGAGCCCGGAGACCGTCGCGACGAGCGTCGCGAGTCCGCTCGAACGGCACCTCGGGCAGATCGCCGACGTCACCGAAATGACGTCGACGAGTTCGGTCGGCAACGCGCGGATCACGCTGCAGTTCGGCCTGAACCGCAACATCGACGGCGCGGCGCGCGACGTGCAGGCCGCGATCAACGCCGCCCGCGCCGACCTGCCGACGAGCCTGCGACAGAACCCCACGTACCACAAGGTCAACCCGGCCGACGCGCCGATCCTGATCCTCGCGCTGACGTCGCCGACGCTGACGCCCGGCCAGCTGTACGACTCGGCGGCGACCGTGCTGCAGCAGTCGCTGTCGCAGGTGAGCGGGATCGGCGAGGTCGACGTCAGCGGTTCCGCGAATCCGGCCGTGCGCGTCGAGCTGACGCCGCATGCGCTGTTCCACTACGGGATCGGCCTCGAAGACGTGCGCGCGGCGCTCGCATCGGCGAACGCGAACAGCCCGAAGGGCGACATCGAGTTCGGCCCGAACCGCTTTCAGCTGTACACCAACGACCAGGCGAACAAGGCGAGCGAGTACAAGGACCTCGTGATCGCGTACCGCAACGGCGCGGGCGTGCATCTGTCCGACGTGGGCGAGGTCGTCGATTCGGTCGAGGATCTGCGCAACCTCGGCCTCGCGAACGGCAAGCACTCGGTGCTCGTGATCCTGTACCGGCAGCCCGGCGCGAACATCATCGACACCGTCGATCGCGTGAAGGCGATGCTGCCGCAACTGAAGGCGTCGCTGCCGGCGGACGTCGACGTGACGCCCGCCGTCGACCGCTCGACGACGATCCGCGCGTCGCTGAAGGACACCGAGCGCACGCTCGTGATCGCGGTCGCGCTCGTCGTGATGGTCGTGTTCCTGTTCCTGCGCAACTGGCGCGCGACGCTGATTCCGAGCGTCGCGGTGCCGATCTCGATCATCGGCACGTTCGCGGCAATGTACCTGATGAATTTCTCGATCGACAACCTGTCGCTGATGGCGCTGACGATCGCGACGGGCTTCGTCGTCGACGACGCGATCGTCGTGCTCGAGAACATCTCGCGACACATCGAGAACGGCGTGCCGCGCATGCAGGCCGCCCTGCTCGGCGCGCGCGAAGTGGGCTTCACGGTGCTGTCGATCAGCGTGTCGCTCGTCGCGGTGTTCCTGCCGATCCTGCTGATGGGCGGCATCGTCGGGCGGCTCTTTCGCGAGTTCGCGCTGACGCTGTCGCTCGCGATCGCGGTGTCGCTCGTCGTGTCGCTCACGCTCACGCCGATGATGTGCTCGCGCCTGCTCGAAGAACCGCACGAAGAGCACAAGGAAGGCCGCTTCGCGCAGTGGCTCGAACGGCAGTTCACGTCGCTGCAGCGCGGCTACGAGCGCACGCTCGGCTGGGCGCTCGAGCGGCCGCGCCTCATCATGCTGATCCTCCTCGCGACGATCGGGCTGAACGTCGCGCTGTACATCGTGATTCCGAAGGGCTTTTTCCCGCAGCAGGACACCGGACGGCTCGTCGGCGGCATCCAGGCGGACCAGTCGACGTCGTTCCAGGCGATGAAGGTGAAGTTGTCCGAGATGATGCGGATCGTGCAGGACAATCCGGCCGTCGATCAGGTGGTCGGCTTCACCGGCGGGCGGCAGACCAATTCGGGCTTCATGTTCGTGTCGCTGAAGCCGAAGAGCGAGCGCAAGCTGTCCGCGGACCAGGTGATCGCGCAGCTGCGCGGGCCGCTGTCGCACGTGGCCGGCGCGCGCACGTTCCTGCAGGCGGTGCAGGACATTCGTGTCGGCGGCCGGCAGTCGAACGCGCAATACCAGTTCACGCTGCTGTCGGACAACACGGCCGACCTGTACGCGTGGGGGCCGAAGCTGACCGAGGCGCTGCAGGCGCGCCCCGAACTCGCCGACGTGAACTCGGACCAGCAGCAAGGCGGCCTCGAAGCGATGGTGACGATCAACCGGCAGACCGCCGCGCGCCTGAACATCACGCCGTCGCAGATCGACAACACGCTGTACGACGCGTTCGGCCAGCGCCAGGTGTCGACGATCTACAACCCGCTGAACCAGTACCACGTCGTGATGGAAGTCGCGCCGCAATACTGGCAGAACCCGTCGATGTTGAACGAGCTGTGGGTCAGCACGTCGGGCGGCAGCGCGAGCGGCGCGCAGACGACCAATGCGAGCGCCGGCACCGTCACCGGGTCGGCCGTCGCCGCGGCCACCGGCGGCGCGGGCGGCACGACCGCGCAGAGCGCCGCCGCGATCGCGCTCGACTCCGCCCGCAATCTCGCGATCAACTCGCTCGCGGCGAGCGGCAAGTCGGGCGCGTCGTCGGGCGCGGCGGTGTCGACCGCGCAGGAAACGATGATCCCGCTGTCGTCGATCGCGAGCTTCGGGCCGGGCAGCACGCCGCTGTCGGTGAATCACCAGGGGCAGTTCGTCGCGTCGACGATCTCGTTCAACCTGCCGCCCGGCCGCTCGCTATCGGACGCGACGGCGGCGGTCTACAGCACGATGGCGCAGATCGGCATGCCGGCGACGATCCACGGCAGCTTCCAGGGCACCGCGCAGGCGTTCCAGCAGTCGCTGAACGACCAGCCGCTGCTGATCCTCGCGGCGCTCGCGGCGGTCTACATCGTGCTCGGGATGCTGTACGAGAGCTACATCCACCCGCTGACGATCCTGTCGACGCTGCCGTCGGCGGGCGTCGGCGCGCTGCTCGCGCTGCTGCTGTTCAATACCGAGTTCAGCATCATCGCGTTGATCGGCGTGATTCTGCTGATCGGCATCGTGAAGAAGAACGCGATCATGATGGTGGACTTCGCGATCGAGGCGTCGCGCGAGGGATTGAGTTCGCGCGATGCGATCTATCAGGCGTGCCTGCTGCGCTTTCGGCCGATCATGATGACGACGTGCGCGGCGCTGCTCGGCGCGCTGCCGCTCGCGTTCGGACGTGGCGAGGGGGCGGAGCTGCGCGCGCCGCTCGGGATTGCGATCGTCGGCGGGCTGATCGTGAGCCAGATGCTCACGCTCTATACGACGCCGGTCGTGTATCTGTACATGGACCGGCTGCGCGTGTGGTGGGACAAACGGCACGGGCGGCCGGCGACTCCGGCGCAGGCGGTGGAGTGAGTCGCGCGGTCATAGGAGAATGGCGGCCCGTCGGGGCCGCTTTTTTTTGTTCTTCGCGGATTGCCGCGGAAGGGCTCTCTTCGACCCGTTGCAGCCCGTCCCCAACGAAAAATGGCGGTCTGAAATTCGTCCGCAAGCGGTCGCTCTGACCCATTGGGCTTCCGCGCGAATGCGATCGTCAATGGCGCCGGTGCCCTCAGCCACCGCACTGGTGAAACTTTCCAGACTGTAGAGTGCTGACCTGCGATCGCTGCCTACATGATTTCCAGCACGTCAATTCGACCCGCCATTCAACTGTCCACTTTCGACAAATTTCAGATCGCTCTCGCGTGGTCGCCTATGATTGGGCGGTCGCTTTCGCGATGCGGCTCTGCGCATTCAATACGGGCCGATGCGGAAACTGCGCTTATGGATTGACCGCCTGCGTCGGCCTTAGGGGGAAGGTGAAATGTTCTCTGTAACCGGTTCGGTCTCGGCACGAATTTCTCACTTTCAGGCTGCTTTGCAGCGCAAGTCCTTTTCGCACTATCGCGAACCATTCGCGGAAGACTTGACCTTTACCCAAGCGGTTAAGAAATATCCGGACCGAAATGCGCTATACGCGTACATGCATCACTATCTGTGGCATGTAGCGCCTGCAGAGATTCGCGATCATCGATCCTACTTCAGTCATCGACGGCGTGGATTCGGAGAGGACGCATTCCATGCAATGTGGTGGCTCCTTCTGCGCGAATATCGACCTCGGCATGCACTGGAGATCGGCGTATATCGCGGACAGGTCACCTCCCTCATGGGACTGATTGCGAAATTGTGCGCATTCGAGTGTGATGTCCACGGCATCTCACCATTTTCTCCTGCCGCAGATGCGGTAAGCAAGTACCTCAAGCGCGTTGATTACCTTGAGGATACGCTCGCGTCCAATCGGCGTTTCGGGTTGTCTGCCCCGCAGTTTCTCAAGGCACTGTCGACGGACACGATTGCCGTTGAATACATTCGCTCCAGAGCCTGGAACGTGATCTATGTCGATGGCAATCACGATTATGAAGTCGCATTGGCCGACTACAAGGTCTGCCGAGACGCGCTCGCTCAGGGTGGTCTATTGGTGATGGACGACTCAAGCCTGCACACCGACTACAGCCCTGCGAAGTTTTCATTTGCCGGGCATCCTGGGCCGTCTCGGGTTGTCAGGGAATTGGCTTTTTCCGAGTTACGCTTTCTGGGAGGAGTCGGCCACAACAACGTTTTCACAAATACTTGATGGCAGATATTGTGAACGCGAGGTTTAACGGGACCAGCGGCCAGACTCGAAGATCCTCGCGCTCAGTGAGTGCAACGCACTATCCCGATGCACAGGTCTGTCGTGTACGAGAGTTGTTACCCGGAGGCATTCAAGTCTGAGTTCTGCAACTGCGATGGAATTGCGAGTCGACATGAACTAACGTCAGACGCTGCCGGAATTAGAATTCGGCCATCAATCCGCGTGTGACTGCTCCGGCGCAATGAATGGTCATCCAGACAGTCATACCGAATGGCTCTTCGGGGCCGATTACCCTCGTCGCAAGGGCCCTCCCCGGAAATCGGCGATGAATCTGTTTTTATTTCTCCGCGGAATTCTGCGGAGGATGGTTTCCCATTCGTCAAATCGAAACGCCGGCTGATTCGCTGCGCCGATGCATCATTTCGGCCATCGCCATGTTGGCTCGGAAAGATGCTCGGCAAAGTAATCCGACAGCGCCGCCACTTTCGCGGGCCGCGCGCGTGCCGAAGGCGTGACGAAGTAAAGACCGCCTGTCGTCAGCGACCAGTCGGTGAGGATCGCTTCGAGACGGCCATCGGCGAGATATTCGCCCGCGATGAACTCGGGCAGTTCCGCGATTGCAAGGCCATCGAGCAGCGTGGGCAACAGCGCGTCGGCGTTCGTCACGCGCAGCGGGCCCGCCGGCATCACCGGCTCCTCGTCGCCCGCATCGTTCGTGAAGCGCCATACCGCACTACGCGCGCGATACGCGTACGAGAGACAAGGACGATCCACCAGCTCGCGCGGATGCGTGGGCCGTCCTTCGCGCGTCAGATATTCCGGCGACGCCACCACGAATTGCGTCACCGCGCACAGCCGCCGCGCCACCAGCGACGAATCCGGCAACGCAGCAATACGCAGCGCGGCGTCAAAGCCATCGGCAACCAGATCGACCGACGCATCGGATAGATGGAGGTCGATCGACACCTCCGGATACAGGCGAAAGAAGCCCGGCAGCAGCGGCGCAACCCAGCGCAGCCCGAACGACATCGGCACGGCGAGGCGCACCAGCCCGCGCGGCTGCACCGACATCTCGCGCGCGGCGCTTTCCGCCTCCTCGGCCTGGCGATAGATCTGGCTGGCTTTCTCGCAGATCGTCCGGCCGAACTCCGTGAGCGACAGCTGGCGCGACGTGCGGTTGAAAAGCCGCGCGCCCAGCCGGTCTTCCAGGCGGGCCACGGCGCGCGAGACCGTCGCCACCGACACACCCATCACGCGCGCCGCCGCCGCGAACGATCCCTCCTCGGCGACCTTCGCGAACATCGCGAGTCCTTCGAAATCAGGCAGTTTCCCCATTCGCCCTCATCTTTTCATTTTCGCAACGTTGGATTGCAATCAATTCTATTTCGAAGGCACCGGGCCGTCGATATTCTTCTCACATCGCAGCACGCAACACGAACATCCCCTTCCACTGAGCCCACGAAAGGAGCAACACCATGGGACGCAAACTCGACAACAAGATCGCACTCGTCACCGGCGCAACCAGCGGCATCGGCCTCGCCGCCGCCAGGCGCTTTGCAGCCGAAGGCGCACACGTCTATCTCACGGGCCGCCGTCAGGCCGAACTCGATGCCGCCGTGAAGCGCATCCACGAAGCGGGCGGCAAGGCCACCGGCGTGCGCGTCGATTCCACGAAGCTCGCCGAACTCGACGCCCTGTACGCGCAGATCAAGGAAGAACAGGGCCGTCTGGACGTGCTGTTCGCGAACGCCGGCGGCGGCTCGCTGCTGTCGTTCGGCAGCATCACCGAAGAACACTTCGACGACACCTTCAATCGCAACGTGAAGGGCGTGCTGTTCACGGTGCAAAAGGCGCTGCCGCTGCTCGCCAAGGGAGCATCGGTGATTCTCACGGGATCGACGGCAGGTAGCGCGGGCACGGCGGCATTCAGCGTGTATTCGGCGTCGAAGGCTGCGGTACGTTCCTTCGCACGCAACTGGATCCTGGACCTCAAGGACCGCCAGATCCGCGTGAACACGATCAGCCCGGGCGCGACCCGCACGCCGGGACTGCTGGATCTCGCCGGCGACGACGCCGCCCAGCGCCAGGGTCTCGCCGATTACCTGGCTGCCCAGATCCCGATGGGGCGCCTCGGCGAGCCCGATGAAATCGCGAGCGCCGCGCTGTTCCTCGCCTCGGACGACGCGAGCTTCGTGAACGGCATCGAATTGTTCGTCGACGGCGGCCAGCAGCAGGTTTAAGCGTCGCCGGGGCGCGCGGCGTGCGGTGGACGCGGTCTTCGACGCTCTCCATGCGCGCCCTGCGTACTCGAACCGGGCTCCGTCATGATTGAACATCGGCCTTTTATGTCGAGGGCGCGAGACGACACAGATGTCGTGATCGTCGAACTCCTGCGCCAGAACGGATTTGCCATCAGACTGCCCCGCAACGCCGGTGAACCCGTGCGGCCACACCGATCGCAATGTCACTGCCAAAGCGGAGCGCGAGCGAGTAGAACGCACGCACCGCGCTGTAGATCAGCGCGAAAAGCAGAACAAAAACCGCCAGCGGAAAAATTCGAAACCGGCTCGCGCACCGTCGGCACGGCACAGGCCGCCGCCGGCTCGCGACGACCCGCACCGCCGACCGCGACGGCTACTGCTGGCGCGGATGCTGCGCGGCCCACTGCTTCAGCGCATTCAGCGTGTTTTCGACGTGCTTGTCCGGCGACAGGCTCGTGTATTCGTAGAGGATCGTGCCGTCCGGCGCGATCACGTACGACACGCGATTGGCCATCCCTTCGTGCATCGGCATCGATGCGTCGTACGACCTGATGATCTTGCTGTCCTCGTCGGCCGCGACCGGGAACTTGCTGCGGCACTCGCTCACCGAGAACTTCGTCAGCGTGCCGATGTTGTCGTGCGACACGCCGATCACCGTCGCGCCGTATTTCTTGTACTCGTCGACGGCCTCCGCGAATTCGTGCGCCTCGATCGTGCAGCCCTTCGTGAACGCGGCCGGATAGAAGTACACGATGACCGGCCCCTTCTTCAGTTCGTCCGCGAGCGAGTACGTGTAGGTCTTGCCGCCGAGCGACGCCTGCGTCGTGAAGTCGGGCGCGTGGTCGCCAGGCTTCAGCGTCGCGTGGGCGCTCGACGCAAACAACGTGAAGCCGGCGCAGGCGAGCGCCGCAATGAAGCTACGTTTCATGTCCGTTGTCCTCGGTTGGGGTGATCGGGTTGTCGGCGCCGTGCCGCCTGGCTGGTTGGCTGGTTGGCTGGTCGACGCGGGCGGCCATGTCCTCAGCGTCGCGTCGCGGTCCTCGTTTTCGCGTATTGGAGCACAGTCCGCGCGAGCGCGTGAGACGCGGCGTCGGCCGCGCCCGGCGGGCGGCGCGTCGCGCGCCGGGGATCCGCCCGATCCGCCCATCCCCGAATGGCGCCAGCCATTGTGCATTTTTTTCCGGTCGGCACTAAAGATTTTCATTCGGGCGTCGATAACTTCCTCTGATGGGCGGTGTCAGCAAGCCGCGAGGCGCGGCCTGCAACGCGACCGCCCCACTTCGCCAGCATGCCGCCGCGAGGCAACATTCGTCAGCGACTTACATGGAAGCAAACAGGATCAGCGCAGCACGTCAGCGCCCGAGGCAGGCCTTCACCGGCTGGCTGCGGACGCTGTGGCGCCGTGGCGCCGGTGCGTCCGGCGGGTCGGCCGAGGGTCAGCCGGCGCACGCTCAGGCCGGCATGTCGACGACGTCGAGCGTCGAATCGACGGTCGGGGTCGTCGATTTCCTCGCACACGTCGACCCGAAGCTGCGCTTTCTGTACGTGTCGGACGGGAGCCTGCGATTTGCCGGCTACCACCGCCAGTTCCTGTCCGGCGCGACGCTGCACGACCTCGTCGCGCCCGCCGATGCGGCGCGCCTCGACTCGCTCTTCGCTCGCGCGGCCGAAAGCGGCAAGCTCGAAAAAGAGACCCTCGAGCTGCTGAAGTCGCTCACCTACCCGACCACCGTCGAGCTGCGCGTGCAGCGCGCGCGCTACGGCGACGCCGACGGCTTCGCGGTCGCCGGCTTCGACGTGTCCGCGTGGCAGGACGGCAACGAAGCGCTGTACCACGCGCTCCACCACGACGCGCTGACCGGGCTGCCGAACCAGCTCGCGCTCGCCGCCGCGCTCGCGCGCATGCAGGACGACCCGGACAGACGGCGCGCGCCGGTCGTCGTGCTGCTGCTCGACCTCGACGACTACCAGCGCGTGAACCGCGCGCTCGGCTACGCCGCCGGCGACGAGCTGCTGCGCGAGACCGCGCGGCGTCTCACGCACCTCGCGCTGCGCGACGAACTGATCGCGCGCACCGGCAGCGACGAGTTCGCGATCCTGATCACCCCGCAGCCGCACGCGACGCCCGCCGACATGCACGCGGACGCCGAAACCCTCGCGCGCCGGCTCCTGACGGCGATCCAGCAGCCATACAGCTATGCGGACCAGCCGGTCCACCTGTCGGCGAGCATCGGCATCGCGTTCTACCCGGACCCGCGTCATTCGCCGGACGAGTCGCGCGGCCACGGCGAAGCGAGCCCCGTGCTGCGCTGGGCCGACCAGGCGCTGCAGCAGGCGAAGCTCAACGGCGGCAACCGCCTGATGCTCCACGTCCCCGACGACGGCACCCACGACGCGCGCCAGCTGAAGCTCGAATCGGACCTGTACGACGGCGTGCGCAACGGCGAATTCTCGCTGCACTTCCAGCCGATCACGAGCAGCGCGAGCGGCGGCGTGGTCGGCGTCGAGGCGCTGATCCGCTGGCAGCATCCGCTGCACGGGCTCGTGCCGCCGTCGACGTTCATTCCGCTCGCCGAATCGGTCGGGCTCATCAATTACCTCGGCAACTGGGTGCTGAAGGCCGCGTGCATGCAGCTGATGCAGTGGGACGAACAAGGGATCTCGCTCGAATACGTGGCCGTGAACGTGTCGCCGCAGCAGTTCCGCAATCCGCGCTTCAAGGACAGCGTGAAGGAAGCGCTGGAGTTGTCGGGCGTCGATCCGCGCCGGCTCGTGTTCGAGATCACCGAAAGCCTGCTGATGCAGGACCCGGCGCACGCCACGCTGCTGCTCGAAGAACTGACCGCGCTCGGCATCCGTTTCGCGGTGGACGACTTCGGCACCGGCTATTCGAGCCTCGCTTACCTGCAGCGCTTCCCGCTGTCGAAGCTGAAAATCGACCGCAGCTTCGTCGAAAACCTGATCACGTCACATAACGACCAGGCGATCGTTAGTGCGGTAGTCGGCCTTGCGCGCACATTGGGACTTGAACTCGTGGCCGAAGGCGTGGAAACTCACGCCCAGCGCGAATTGCTGCAAAAGCTCGGCTGCGACCAGATTCAGGGCTGGCTCGTGTGCAAGGCGCTGCCGTCCGACGAACTCGCCCGGTGCTTCGAATCGCGAACGTTGCGCCTGCACGAAGCGGACTGATGACTCCCTTTCACGACAGACGTTTCATGGATTTGGCAAGCTCACGATGCTAAAGGCGGTCCTGCTCGAACAGCTGTGGACGCGGATGAACGAGCGCGGCGACTTTCCGCTGCTATCCCAGTCGCTGCGCGCGACGGCCGCCGCCATGAGCAACGATGAAATCGATTTCAGCGCGCTCGTGCAAGTCGTGCTGTCCGATTTCGCGCTCACCCAGAAGGTGTTGCGCCTCGCCAACTCCGCGATGTACCTCGCGTTCGGCGGCAACGTGACGACCGTCACGCGCGCGCTGATGATCCTCGGCATGGACGCGGTCGGCCACCTGGTGGTCGGCCTGAAGATCGTCGACCACTTCCATCACAGCGCGCCACGGCGCATCGACGCGAAGCTGGAGCTGAACCGCACGATGCTGTCGGGCTGCGTCGCGCGCAAGCTCACCGAGGGCGGCGACCTGCGCGCGGCCGAGGAAGCGGTCGTCTGCACGCTGATGCGCCAGGTCGGCAAGCTGCTCGTCGTGTTCTATCTCGACGCGGAGTGGGACCAGATCCGCCAGCGCTGCGAGTGCGGCGCGCATGAAGACGACGCGTGCCGCGCGGTGCTCGGCGTCACCTACGACGAACTCGGCCAGGAAGCGGCCACGCGCTGGCGTCTGCCGGCCACGATCCAGGCCGGCATGAGCCGCTACGATCCGGGCGTCGACGACGGCCAGCCGCAGCAATGGCTGCGCGCGATCACCCATTATTCGACCGACGTCGCGAAGGTGCTCAGCACGCCCGGCCTGACCGACGACGCACGCGAAGCCGGCGTGACCGATCTCGCACGCCGCTATGGCCGCGCACTCGGCGCCGATCCCGCGGAACTCGTGCGTACGAGCCTCGCGCTCGCGCATGAGGAAGCCGACGATGGCGTGATGCGCGAGATCGTCGAGCTGCGCGCGAACGCCGACGCGATGGCGCGCGCCGAAGCCGTCGATCCGGAACAGGTGATCGAGAGCGGGATCGCGGAACTGCGCGCGCTGCCGTCCGACAGCCCGTTCGCGACCGCGCTCACGCTCGCGTGCGAAACCGTGCGCACGAGCCTCGGGTTCGCGCGCACGATCGCGTTCGTGCGGCGCGGCTCCAGCATGTTCGAAGCGCGGCTCGGGTTCGGTCCGGGCGTGGCGGACGCGCTCACCACGCTGTCGTTCAACGCGACGTTCCAGCCGGACGTGTTTCATCTCGCGATCGCGAACTCGGTCGGCATCTTCATCGAGAACGCGAACGACCCGAAGATGATCGCGCGTCAGCCCGCGTGGTATCGCGAGGCGTTCGGCGATACGCGCGCGTTCGTGTTGCTGCCGTCCGCGCCACGACAGGAAGCGCCGATCGCGCTGCTATACGGCGACTGGCTCACGTCGCAGGAGCCGCGCCGGATCTCCCAGCGCGAGATGACCGCGCTGAACGCACTAGCGCGGGAACTGGCGCGCTTCTTTTACCCGACGGCGATCGAAGCGGCTTGACGCACTCGGCGCGGCGCGCGACGCGAAAGCGCTCGCGCCGCGCGCCGCATGCCGAGACGCGAAGTCAATGCGCGAGCGGCTGCGTGACGTCCGACCCGAACCAGTGCATCGAAATCTTCTTTAGCGTGCCGTCCTGCTTCATCGAAGAGATCGCGTCGTCGAGCGCCTTCGCGAACTTCGGATTGCCCTTGCGGAACGGAATCCCCATGTCCTGATCGGCGCCCTTGAGCACCGCGCCCGGACGCAGCGGCAGTTGCGACGTCTTGATGATGTACGGCAGCATCAGCCGGTCGTCGATCGTCGCGTCGATCCGCCTCGCCGCGAGATCGCGCAGCTTCTCGGGCGCGCCCGGATAGGTCTGCACGTTGATGCCGGGCACCGCGCGCGCCATCTGGTCGTAGTTGGTGCCGAGCGTCACGCCGAGTTTCCTGTCGCCCTTGAACTCGTCGAGCGACGCGAACTGGCGCTTGTCGTCGGCCCGCTGGATCAGCTGCGCCGCCGAGTACGTGTACGGCTGGCTGAAGTCGAGCGCCTGCTGCCGCTGCGGCGTGATGGTCACCTGGTTCACGATCACATCGAATTTGCCGGCCTGCAGCGCCGCGATGATGCCGCTCCACTCCGTCGGAATGAACACCGGCTTCACGCCGAGCCGCGCGGCGACCGCCTTCGCGACGTCCACATCGAAGCCTTCCAGTTCGCCCTGCGCATTGCGCGAATCGAACGGCGGGTACGTGCCTTCGAGGCCGATCCGCAGCACGCCCGCCTGCTTCACCTGGTCGAGCAGGTCTTCCGCGTGCGCCGCGAGCGCAGTCAAGCCGATGGCCGAGACGACGAACATCCTTGCGAGCCGTGACTTCGAGAGCTTCATTGCGCGTCCCCTTTTCGATTGGACCGGTCGATGCGTCGGGGAAGAATACGCCGGTTCGCACGCGTTACCGCGGCGTGTCAGGGATTATCCGGATGCGGGACACCGGGTGTGTCGCGCGTCGTCTCGACGACCAGCAGCGCCGCGCGCAACCCCGGCTTCACCGACGGATTCGGAAACACGACTCGCTCTTCGTCGTGACCGACCACGTACCGATAATCGCCGTCGCGCGCGAGCAGCGTGTCGCGTGCGACGGGCGTGAAATTCGGCACGTCGGCCGCGAGCAGCAGCTCGAAGGCGTCGGTTTGCTTGGTGATCTGCGCGACGACCGTGAAGAGGCGCGGCATCGGCGCATCGCGCTCCGGCTCGATGCCGCCGACGAGCCGGCGAACCGCCGCATCGGCCGCCGCGAAGCGCGACAGGTCGTTCTGCCCGAAGGGCCGCACCTTGCCCAGTTCGAGCGTGCACGCGAGCGCGCCGCACGCATCGGCGGTGAACTGCGAGTACGTCGCACCCTTTTCCGTGTGGATCAGCACGGCTGCGAGACGGGCGTCCGCGAGGCGCGCGAGCAGCGCGTCCGACGGCGCGGCGCCGGTATGCGGCAACAGCGCGAATCGTTCGAACACTGAAGCGCGGATCGCCGTGTGCAGGTCCCAGTGCCAGCGCGCGAACGCTTTTTTCGGAGCAGCGGCGAAGAACGCCGTCGCCGCGCGCTCCAGTGCCGCCGCGCGCGGCGCCTCGCGGCTTGCCGGCATGCGTGCGTGACGACCGCCGAAGAAACGATTCAGGTCGTCGTCCAGATAGCGCTCGCCCGCACGCATCGCGCCGACATTGCCGAACACGACGAGCAGACGACACGCCAGCGCCAGCCGACCGTCCGCGATATCGGCCACGATGCGCGACAGCATTTCGATCGGCGCGGTCTCGTCGCCATGCACGCCCGCGGACAGCAACACGCTATGCGTGTCGCCGTCGACGTGCGCCGGTTCGATGCGCAGCACGCCTTCGTCGAGCCATTGCCAGCGCATGCCGCTCGCGCACTCGCCGCCCTCGCCTTCCGCCGAAGCCGGGCGCGTGCCCGCGAGCGTGTACCCGAGCCAGTCGCGCAGCGGCGAATCAGCGCTGGAAGTCATACAGCGATCCGAGGCCGAGGATCTGGGTCAGCTCGTCGAGCGCGGTGCGCGACTCGTCGAGCAGGCCCGGATCCGCGAGATCGGCCGGCGCGAGCCGGTCGCGGTAATGCCGCTCGATCCACGCATCGAGCGTGGCGAACAGCGCGTCGTCGATCCACACGCCGCGCGCGACCGCCGCCCGCTCGTCGTCGCCCAGCACGACGCGCAGACGCAGGCAAGCCGGGCCGCCGCCGTTCTTCATGCTCTCGCGCAGATCGAACACGATCACGTCGCGCACCGGGCCGCCCGCTGCGACGAGACCGTCCAGATACCTCGCGACGCGCGGATGCTCGCGACATTCCTGCGGCACCACGAGCACCTGCGAGCCGTCCGCGCGACTCAGCAACTGGCTGTTGAACAGATACGTCGACACGGCATCCGCGACGCTCACGTCGCGGTCCGGTACCTCGATCACGTCGAACGGGCAGTCGAGCGCCGCGAGCTTCGCGCGCAGCACGTCGTACACGGCCCGCTGATCGACGAACGCGAGCTGATGGCAGAACAGCGTGCTGCGATTGCCGACCGCGATCACGTCGTTGTGAAACACGCCCGCGTCGATGACATCCGGATTCTGCTGCACGAACACGGTCGTCTCGTCACGCAAGCCGTGGCGATGCGCGACCGCGCGGCTCGCCTCGAACGTCTGCCGCGCCGGATAGCGCTTCGGCTCCCTGGCATTCCGAAACTCGCTGCGCCCGTACACGAAGCATTCGACGCCCGGCGCGCCGTAGTCCGCGCAAAAGCGCGTGTGGTTCGCCGCGCCTTCGTCGCCGAGCGCCGCCGTGCCGGGCAGCGCGTCGTGCACGACGAAGTGCGCGTCGTCCGCGAAGATCGCGGCGAGCGTCGTGCGCGTCGCCTCGTGCTCGATCGCGCGATGCAGCTTGCTGCACAGGTTCGCCGGCGTGAAGTGCACGCGCGCGTCGGGCGTGTCGGCCGACGGGCCGACGGTCGCCGCGTTCGCGGTCCACATCGCCGACGCCGAACTCGCGGCGGCGAGCAGTTCGGGCGCTTCCTTCGCGGCCTTCGCGATGGCCGCCGCATCGTTGCCGCGAAAGCCGAGTTCGCGCAACAGCCGGATCGACGGACGCTCCTGCGGCGGCAGCACGCCTTGCGCGAAGCCGAGGTCCGCGAGCCGCTTCATCTTGCGCAGTCCCTGGCGCGCCGCGGCCAACGGGTTCGCGACGGACTTCTCGTTGGTCTGCGACGCGACATTGCCGAACGACAGTCCCGCATAGTTGTGCGTCGGTCCGACGAGGCCGTCGAAATTCGCTTCAAGAGTGGATTGCATCGTCGATTCCCGAATCAGAAATGAAGGCCCGGCGCGACGCTCGCGGGCATCTGCAGCCGCTCGCTTTCGACCGACGCGACCGGATACGCGCAGTAGTCCGCGGCATAGTACGCGCCCGGCCGGTGATTGCCCGAGCGTCCGACGCCGCCGAACGGCGCCGCGCTCGACGCGCCGTTGGTCGGCCGGTTCCAGTTCACGATGCCCGCGCGGATCTCGCGATGAAACCGCTGCCACAGCGCGCGGTCGTCGGCGAGCAGCCCGGCCGACAGCCCGTACGCGGTGTCGTTCGCGCGCTCGATCGCGTCATCGAACGTCGCATAGCGGATCACCTGCGCAAGCGGCCCGAAGTACTCTTCGTCCGGCAGATCGGCAAGCTCGGTCACATCGAGCACCGCCGGCGTCACGAAGCCGAGCGACGGATCGCGCTGCGTCATCGGCAGCAACGCATGCGCGCCGCGATCGAGCAACGCCTGCTGCGCGGCGACGAGCTTCGCCGCGGCCTCCGCGCTGATCACCGCGCCCATGAACGGCGGCGGATCGGCGTCATACGCGCCGATCGCGATGCGCGACGTGACGTCCACGAACCGTTCGACGAAGCGCTCGCCGAACGCGCCGGCCGGCACGAGGATGCGCCGCGCACACGTGCAGCGCTGCCCCGCCGACAGGAACGCCGACTGGATCGTGTGATGCACGGCCGCGTCGAGGTCCGCCACCGGCGCGACGACGAGCGGATTGTTGCCGCCCATCTCCAGCGCGAGCACGATCTCCGGGCGGCCGCTGAACTGCCGGTGCAGCGCGGCGCCGGTGGCCGAGCTGCCGGTGAAGAACAGCCCGTCGATCTGCCGGTGCGCGGCGAGCGCGACGCCGGTATCGCGCCCGCCCTGCAGGAGGTTCAGCACGCCGGGCGGCAGGCCCGCGTCCGCCCAGATCGCGACGGTCGCGCGCGCGACATCGGGCGCGAGTTCGGACGGCTTGAACACCACCGTGTTGCCCGCGATCAGCGCGGGCACGATGTGCCCGTTGGGCAGATGCCCCGGAAAGTTATACGGCCCGAACACCGCGACGACGCCATGCGGGCGATGCCGCAGCACGGCCGCGCCGTCGGCCATCGCGGTGTGGCGCTCGCCGGTGCGCTCGGCATGCGCGCGGATCGACACGTCCACCTTCAGCGCCATCGACGCGGCCTCGGTGCGCGCTTCCCAAAGCGGCTTGCCGGTCTCGCGGCCGATCGTGACCGCGAGGCTCTCGCCGTGCTGCTTGACGAGCGCCGCGAAGCGGCGGGCGATATCGCAGCGCGCATCGAGCGGCAGTTGCGACCAGTTGCCGAATGCGCGCCGCGCGGCGCGCACCGCGCGCTTCGTGTCGTCGGCGCTCGCCGCGCGGCCGCTCCACACGGTGTCGCCGGTGCCCGGATCGTGCGACTCGAACGGCGCACCCGACGCCTGGCACCATTGTCCGTCGATGTAGAGGTCGTTCATGAAGCCTCCTGCTGCGTTTTCTTCGCGGGGCCGAGCACGCGCACCGGATCGCCGGGTTCGACCCGCAGCGCCGCCGCTTCCCGCGCATCCAGCATGAACCGGCGATCGCGCACGACGCCGGCCGCAAAACCCACGCGAAAATCGGCGGCCGACGTGTTCGACACGAGCGAGCGCACGCCCGCGGCCGCATCGTCGGCAGCGTGCTCGCCGATCTCGACCGGCACGACGACGCTGTCGCGCACCGTGCGCAAATCCGCGATGTGGCATTCGAGCACCGGACCCGCGTCGAAAATATCGACGTGATTCTCGTAGCGCAGCCCTTCGGCTTCGAGCATGCGGCGCGCGGGAATCGTGTCCGCGTGCGTGAGGCCGACGCATTGCTGCGCGTCGTCCGGCAGCAGTTCGACGTACACCGGAAAGCGCGGCATCAACTCGGCGACGAACGCCTTGCGCCCGTGCGAACTCAGATAATCGGCGACGTTGAAGTCGATCTGATAGAAGTGCGAGCCCACCGCGCGCCAGAACGGCGACGTGCCGTCCGCATCGAAGTGGCCGCGCAGTTCCGCGCAGATGCGCTGCGGAAACCGTTCGCGAAACTGTGCGATGAACATGAAGCGCGAGCGCGACAGCAGACCGCCGACGCCGCCCGTCCGATACCGCGGCGACAGAAAGAGCGAGCACACCTCCGCGTAGCCGGTCAGGTCGTGCGCGATGTTCAGCGCGTGCATGCGCGTCCAGACGCCGAGGTCCTGGCTCGCGTGCACGACCGTGCTCACGCGATAGTTGTAGAACGGCTGCTGCAGGCCGACCGACGTCTCGATCCCGCAGACGCCCGCGATCTCGCCGGTCGCGGTGTCTTCCATCGCGAAGAAGTAGCCGGCTTCGTGCGCGTGAGCGACCCCGTCGAGCGTGCGACGCGTGCGCGCGATGCGCGCCACGAGCGCGTCGCGGTCGGGCTTGAACGTGGTGAGGCCGGGGCCCGTTTCCCCGGCGAGCGCAACGATCGCATCGAGGTCGGCGGCCTGCGCGACGCGCACGACGATCATCGCATGTCTCCCGTGTCTTCGTCGTCCGCATCGTCTGCCTCGTCGCGGCGATGGGCGTTGCGTCGACGCCAGACCGGCGCGCAGCGCACCGTATCGCCGGGCTTCACGCCGAGTGCCGCACGCGTCGCGGCGTCGAGCGGCGCCTGCCCGACGCTGCGCGCGTGCGCGAGCGGCGGCAGCGTCGCGATCACACAGCGAAATCCTTCAGCCTGGCCGTCGCTTGCCACCAGATACTCGACACCGTGCGCGGCGGCTGCCGCGTCGGCGACCACGCGCGTCTCGTTGCGCGCGACCGACGCCGTGCGGTCCACCTGCGCGGTCAGCACCGGACCTGCGTCGAAGATATCGACGTAGCGATCCGGCTCGAAGCCTTCTTCCAGATGAATGTCGTACGCGAGCCGTGCGCCCGGATCGACCTCGCCGAGCACGCGCTGCGCCGACACCGGCAGCAACGGCACATACAGCGGATACGCCGGCATCACCTCCGCGATGAACGTGCGGCTGCGCCCGCCGGACGCGATCTCGATGTCGCGGAAGTCGCGGCCGAAGAACTTGCGGCCGACCGCCTCCCAGAACGGCGACACGCCGGACGCATCGGTTATGCCGAGCAGCAGCGAGAACACCTGACGCGCGAAGCGCTGCCGGTGCATCGCGACATACATCATCCGCGCGCGCGAAATCAGGTGCGCGGCCGTGCCGCCGCGCAGCGACGGATCGATGTAAAAGCCGGCGAGCCGGCTCATGCCGGTCAACTCGTGCGCCATCGTCAGCGCGTGAATCTGGCGGTTCACGTGCAGTTCGCGCGACGCATGAATCAGCGTGTCGTTGCGAAACGCGTAGAACGGCTCCGGATAGCCGGCGGCCGCGATCAGGCTCGACGTGCCGACGAGCGCGCCCGTCTCGCCGTGCTGCAGCACGAATAGCCAGGATTCCTCGAGCGGCGCCGAGCCGTCCGCGAGAAACGACGCTTCGGAAGCCTCGATGCGTGTGCGCAACGCGTCGCGATCGGCGGGCAGCGAATGCAGCACCGGCCGCGCGGCGCGCGCCATCTGCGCGATCGCGTCGAGGTCGGCGAGCGTGGCGGCGCGGACGAACAGCATCGTCGGTGGGGGCGCGTTCAGTGCGCGGTGCGCGCGACGTCCTCGAACGCACGCGCGAGCCGCTCGAATCCGTCGTCGAGGTCGGCGGACGGGATGATCAGCGACGGCGCGAAGCGCAGCACGTCGGGCCCCGCGTTCAGCAGCAACACGCCGCGCTCCGGGGCCGCCGCGGTGAAGTCTTTTGCGCGGCCCGCATAGCGCCCGTTCAGCACCGCGCCGATCAGCAGGCCCTTGCCGCGCACCAGCTCGAACACGTCGAAGCGCTGGTCGAGCGCCGCGAGCTTCGCGCGGATCGCGTCGCCGCGCGAGCGCACGCCCGCGAGCAGCGACGGCTCGCTGACCAGCTCGATCACCTTGTCCGCGATCGCCGCGCCGAGCGGATTGCCGCCGTACGTCGTGCCGTGCACGCCCGCCTTGAAGTGCGCGGCGATGTCGGCGGTCGTCAGCATCGCGCCGATCGGAAAGCCGTTGCCGAGCGCCTTCGCGGTGGTCAGGATGTCGGGCGTCACGTCGGTGTCCTGATACGCGTACAGATGCCCGGTGCGGCCGACGCCCGTCTGCACTTCGTCGAAGATCAGCAGCGCGCCGTTCGCATCGCACGCTTCGCGCAACAGGCGCAGGAACGCCGGATCGGCCGGAATCACGCCGCCCTCGCCCTGCACCGGCTCGACGATCACCGCGCAGGTCTTCGCGCCGATCGCGCGGCGCGCAGCCTCCAGATTGTTGAACGGCAGATGCACGATGCCCTGCGGCACCGGCCCGAATCCTTCGGAATACTTCGGCTGGCCGCCGACGCTCACCGTAAACAGCGTGCGGCCATGAAACGACTGCGTGAACGACACGATTTCGAACTTGTCGGCGCCGTGGCGCTCGAGCGCGGCGCGGCGCGCGAGCTTCAGCGCCGCCTCGTTCGCCTCGGCGCCGGAGTTCGCGAAAAACGCGCGATCGGCGAACGTCAGCGACTCCAGCCGGCGCGCGAGCCGCAGCACCGGCTCGTTCGTGTACACGTTGCTGATGTGCCACAGCTTCGCGCCCTGCTCGTGCAGCACGTTCAGCAGTGCCGGGTGCGAGTGCCCGAGCGCGGTCACCGCAATCCCGCCCGAGAAGTCGATGTAGTCGCGGCCCTCGGTGTCCCACACGCGCGAGCCCTCGCCGCGATCCGGCACGAACGGCGCGGGCGTGAACACCGGCACCATTACTTCGTCGAACGTCTGGCGAGTCACAGTCTGATCGGTCATGGCTTTTCCTCGGCGGTTCGTGGCGGTTCCGTGGCGGTTTCATGACGCCGCGGCTGCTTTCGTGACGGTCCCGACCGCGGCGGCGACCAATTCAGTGTAGGCAACGAATGCAGCAAACGTCTTGCCCGTGCGAACGCGAAGGTCCGCGAGCGCGCGGCCGGGCGGACGGCGCAGGCGAAAAAAAAGCGGAATCCGCTAACCGGATTCCGCTTTCGATACGGTCCTTTCAGTCCGGGCCGTCTGCTGTTGTCTGCCGTGGGCTGCTGAAGCCGTTGGCGGATGCGTCGCGCTAGATCATCGACTGCTGGCTCTGCTGCAACGTCAGCAGATCCGTTTGCGCGCTCACGGACGCCATCGGGTCCGTGGCCGCGTAATCGCCGGCGACTGCTGCGGCGTTCGCGGCTGCCGTCGCCGTATCGCCCGTCAGCAGGCTCGCGAGCGTCAGCTCGTCAGACGCTTCCACGGAAAATCCCCAGCCGTCGGTTTTCGGGCCTTCGTTGCCGGCCGCATCGACCGGCGCGGCCCGAAAGTCGTGCGCGCCGTCCGCGAGCGGCGTCCCGGGCGCGAAGTGCCAGTTGCCGGCTGCATCGACCGTCGTGCTGCCGATCAGCGCGCCGTTGTCATAGACGTTCACGCTCGCGACGTCATTGCCGTCGATATGGCCGGCAAACGTCGGCTGCGCGTTGCTCGTGGTGCCGCCCGGCCCGATCGGCACGGGGTCCGTCGCGATGCCGGAGGCGACGAGGCTCAGATTCGCGCCATCCAGCGCCGCAGGCGGCGTCTGGTCGCTCGCACCCGTCGGCGTGGAATCGCTCCGGTTGCCTGCCGCGTCGACTGCGGTCACCGTGCCGCTGGTGCCGTCGATCAGCGGATTCGAGTAGAGGCCCCACTGGCCGCTCTCGTCGACAATCGTCGTCAGCACGCGGCCATCGGCCAGCTCGACGTAGATCGTGTCGCCCGGTTCGCCGGTGCCCGCGAGGCCCGTCGCATTGTTCAGATCGACGGTGGGCGCCGCAGGCGGCGTCACATCCGCGATGCCCGTGTCGACCGAAGCGAGCACGGTCCCGCCGGCACGGTATCCCGCGAGCGTGCCTTGCTCGCCGTCGGCGAGCGGATTCGGCGCGAACTGCCAGGTGCCGTCCGCGTTCGCGGTCGTGGCCACGACCGATCCGTCCGGCAGCGTCAGTACGATCGTCGCGGCCGGGTCGGCGGTGCCCGACAGGCCGGCCAGGTTGTTCGCCGTCAACTCGATGCCGACGCCCTGTAACGGGTTATGCCCGTCGCCCGATCCCGCCGTGGACCACGTCGTCTCTTCCGCATCGTTTTTCGCGACCCACGCGGCCCCCGCGCCGATCCCGATGCCCGCCACGCCGAACGCGATCTGCTGGATCAGCGCGTTGTCGGCAAGCTGCGCCGTGGATTGCGCCGCCGATTGCGCCACCGACGCGGCTCCCGATTGAATCGCCGACGCGGCTCCGGATTCCACGGTCGATTCCACCGCCGATTGCGCCGCCGACGCGGGCGCCGTGACCGGAGACGAAGCCGCCGACGCCGCATCGGACAGCGAATCCGGCACCGCGGTCCAGACAGGCGACACTGCCGGATCCGGCGCAAGCGACGCGAGCGGCGCCGTACCGGCCGCCACGACCGGCGACAGCGTCACCTCGCCGGTCGAGTTCGAGTAGTCGGCGCTCCACGACGCGCCGCTGTTGACGTCGCGGACGACGAGTTCGCTCGCCGCCTCGCCGTTCGCGGCGAAGAAATCGTCGAGTGTGACGATGTCGCCGCTGCCGAGCCGCAGCGCAAGCCGACTGCCGTTGCGCGCAATCGCCAGAATCTGCGACGGCACCGCATCGATCGTCACCCTCGACGGTGCGTGCAGCAGTATGTCGTTGCTGTCGGGCGTCTGCGAATGCCCGGTCGCTTTTTCCACCACGCGAATATTGACCACCTGCTTTCTCCTCGAACAAGGACCGCGCTTGACGGCCACGACACGAAAAACGAAGTGTCGGAGTGTCGGCGCACGGATCCCGCCCGGTAAATAGGCGTGATCTCATTGCGGAAACGTCCGTGTCCGAGGTCAAGAACCGGCCAGCCGCAGTCGACACCGGGTGGCGGCGGAGCGTGCTAGGCGATCCCGAGTAGCGCGCGGATCGCCGGCAGCATCATCTGCACGGCCGCGCGTCCTTCGGCGATCGCGGGCGGCGCGCGATGGAAGTCGAAGATACCCACGCCGCCGAGGCGCGGCTGGATCAGGATGTCGGCCGGTTCGCCGGCGAGGCGGCTGCGCGTGATACGCACCTGCATGATGTCGAGGCTTTGCGCGATCGCACTCAGCATCGACGGCGCGCGAACGTCCGAGGCGGCCACCGAAGCGGACAGGGAACCGGCCCCCGCCGTCGTCGGCGGCTCGCCCGCGTCGGGTCCGGGCGGCTGCAGCCAGCGCCACAGCGGGCCGCCGAAGCGCCGGCTCGCCGCGATCGCGGCCGACACCGGATCGACGACCGGCGCACGCGCGACCGGGCGAGGCGTGATCGTGCTGATCGCGCCGCCCAGGTCGCGGCCGTTCAGGATGTCGTTGTTCAGATCGATGGCGATCACGCAGTCCGCGCGCATCGCCCGCGCGGCCGACACCGGCACCGGGTTCGTGAGGCCGCCGTCGACTAGCCACACGCCGTCATGCCAGATCGGCGTGAAGAGCCCGGGAATCGCGATCGACGCGCGCACCGCGTCGACGACGCCGCCCTCCTGCAGCCACACTTCGCGGCCGGTGTCCAGCTCGGTCGCGACGGCCATGAACGGCATCGTCAATTCACTGATGTCGCGACCGTTGAAGCGGTTCGAGAACACCTCGATCACCTTGCGTCCGCCGAAGAGCCCACCCGCGAACCGCAGATCGAGCAGCCGCACGACCATCTGCCACGTGAGGCGCCCGACCCAGTCTTCGAGCCAGTCGAGGTCGCCGTTCGCATAGACCGCGCCGACGAGCGCGCCGATCGACGTTCCGCACACCACGTCGGGCCGGATGCCGGCCTCTTCGAGCGCGCGGATCGCGCCGATGTGCGCCCAGCCGCGCGCCGCGCCGCCGCCTAGCACGAGACCGATACGGGGCTTGCGTCGTCTGGGTGGCATCGTCGCGTGTCGCTCCTGGGGTTCAGTGTCCGCGGATCACGTCCGAGCGCGACGTCGTCACGACGCGCGCATCCGGGCCGAAGTGCACGTTGAAATACGCTTCCTGGGTCACGCCGCCCTCCTGCCACTTCCAGCTCCAGACGGTCTCCTGCTTGAGCCGGTACGCCGCGACCTGACCAGGCTTGCCGAGCAGCCGGCGCACTTCGTCCTCGGTCATTCCGACGTGGACTTTCGCGAAGTTCTCCGCCGTCAGCGCCTGCGTGATCGCGACGAGCCGCCCGTTCGGCCCGATGTCGACCATCCAGGTCTTCAGGCCCGCCGGTCCGCGCGGATATTCGAGCCGGCGCGAGAAGTCGTCGTTCACGCGCTCGGTTTCGGGCTTGCCCATCTGGCGGCGCACGTCGTCGAGCGTCGATACGCCGGGCGTGAGGCCTTTCAACGCGAGCGCGTCGGGCTTCACGGCATCCCACAATGCTTTCAGTGTCTCGTTCATCGCTTGCGCCTGACGGTCGTCGCACGCGCCGAGCAGGCCCGCCGCCGTCGCGACGACGGCCGCGAGCGCGGCCCCACGCATTGCCGACAACCGGTCACTCATCAGTGGAACGACCTCCGCCTGACTTCGCACCGGCACGCGTCGCGCGACGGTCGGAGCCGGGCTCTCTTTAGTGGATGTTCTCGTGCGTGCGGCGCTCGGCTGCTTCGGGTGAAGTCGTCGCGCCATTGCTGCGATGCGGTTGCGGTTGCGGCTTCGCTTGCGGCTGCGGTTGCGGCTGCGGCTGCGATTGCGGCTGCGGCTGCGGCTGCGGTTGCGGCTGCGGTTGCGCGCCCGGCGCGTGGCGGGCCGCCCGTGCCCCGGCGCCGCCCGTCGTCTCACGCGCAGGCCGCGTATCGCGCACCAACCGGTTGCGGCCGCGCGCAAGCTCGACCGCCTGCCACGACAGCAGCGCGATGCAGCCGAAAATGACCTCGCGCATCCGCTTCACAAGCGCGAGCGACAACGCGACCTCGCGATCGACGCCGAACAGCTGCGCGAGCAGCACCACCGCCGCTTCCTGGACGCCGAGCCCCGCCGGCACGATGAACGCGGCCTGGCGCACGGCCTGCGTCAACGCCTCGATCGCCAGCGCGCCGCCGATCGGCACCGGATGGCCGAGCAGTTGCAGCGCCCACCACGTCTCGAACGCGCCGGTCATGTAGCCGAGCAGCTGCCACGCGAACGCGCGCGCCATCAGCCCGGTGCGCGACATCAGCGCGTCGATGTCGGCGTCGAGCCGCTCGCCGTCGATGCCCTGCAACAGCGGATGCGCGGAACCGAGCATCCGCGACGCGAAGCGCTCGATCGCATGAAAGAGCCCGCCGCGCCGCAGCAGCACGACGAACAGCAGCGGCAGCGGCAGCGACAGCAACAGCGCGACGCCGACCGTGCGCACCACGCCGGACTCGCCGGTCGCCGCGACGATCAGCACGAGTCCGAGCGCCGAAAACGCGTACTGGACCGCGATCGTCACGAGCACTTCGACGATCACCGACGCGCTGACCACGCTCGCATCGTTCAGCCGCCAGCGCGCGAGCCGGATGCCGACGATCTCGCCGCCGACGCCGACCACCGGCAAGAGCCGGCTCACCGCCTCGCGCACGGTCGCGACCCACCACAGGTAGGCGAGCGACACGCGTCGCGCGAGCAGCAGTTGCCACGCATGCGCGTCGAGCAGGAGCGGCAGCGCGTGAAACGGCACGAGCCACAGCAGCGCGAAGCCGGCGGTGCCGATCACGCGCATCACGTCGTGCGCGCCGTCGTGCACGATCAGCACGACGAGGATCGCGATGCCGGCCGGCAGGCCCGCGCACTTCAGCCATTTCATGATGGTTGGGCTCCCGGCGCACAAGGCCGTGCGCGCGTGTCGCCGGGCGCGGCGAACGCTTGCGGGAACACGTCCGCGAAGCCGCCGCGCGCGATGCCCGCCGCGTCGAGCGCAGCGGCGACGCGCGGCGACACGAGCGCGGCCAGTTCGTCCTCCGGACGATACGCGTGCATCGTCGGCGTGATCGGGCCGCTTTCCGGACCCTCCTCCGCCGCCGCCGGATGACTGTAGATCTCGCCGACGCCCGCCGGCAGATTCGCGATCGCGTCGAGCCACACGGCTTCGTCCATCGCGCCGGTATTCGCGATGCCGACCACGTAGTCGTTATGCGCAACGCCCGCGCGACGCAGCCGAGCCCGCACGAGCCCGATCCACGGACGCAGCCACCACGGCGCGTTCGCTTCGCACGGCAGCCGCATCGCGCGCAGCCCGTAGTCGCGGCCGATTTTGAGGATCAGCCCGAGCACCGTCGGATGCAGATGGAAATGCTTGTGCGTGTTCACGTGATCGAGCGCGAGGCCGGTCGCCGCGAACGCGTCGAACTGCGCGCGAATTTCTTCCGCGAGCTGTGCGCGCACTTGAGGCAGAAAGAAAAAGCGGAAGCCGTCGCGCACCATCCGGTCGCCGAACTGGCCGGCTGCGTCGACGAGCGCCGGAATCCGCGCGCGCGGCAGCATGGCGGGACCGTCCGCGAGCACCAGATGCAGACCGACGCGCAGACGCGGCAGCCGCCGCGCGCGCTCGATCGCATCGGCGGCGGCCGGCGCGCCGACCATCAGGCTCGCCGCCGTCAACACGCCGTCGCGATGCGCACGCTCGACCGCGACGTTGACCCGCTCATGCAGGCCAAAGTCATCGGCGGTGACGATCAGCGTACGGGAGGCGTCCATCACGCCTCGTGCGCGCGCAGGAAACGGAAGAACTCGACGCCTTCGCGCAGGCGCCGCTGCATCATGTCCCAGCTCGTCAGCATCTCGCGCACGATCGCCCAGATCTTCGACGGCCGGAAATAGAACTCGCGATAGAACTTCTCCAGATGGT